>Ga0157369_10003134_pt1 | contig 19764 bp, 16 predicted proteins | sample C25metaG_FD_113461 | JGI IMG/M metagenome (GOLD analysis project Ga0157369, IMG submission 113461) | Corn rhizosphere microbial communities from Kellogg Biological Station, Michigan, USA - C2-5 metaG | ecosystem: Host-associated > Plants > Roots > Rhizosphere > Soil | place: USA: Michigan...
GCGGATGCGGGGCGTTCCACCACCTCACCGGCGGCGATGCGATTGACCAGATGCTCAGGGAGGCGCCGTATTGACATGGCTTAGGGTCTAGCCCAACCAGCGGACTTCCGCGACCGGGCTTTCAAGCATTGGTATAACGATTCTCCCGCCGGGTCGCGCGTCGGACGGACTCTAGAGATATGGGTTTCATGCGCTGGTTCAAATTCATGTCGCACGACATGGCGATCGACCTCGGTACCGCCAATACACTGGTTTACGTGCGCGGCCGCGGCATCGTCCTCGATGAGCCGTCAGTAGTCGCGATCGAGACGATAAACGGCGTCAAGAAGGTGCGCGCGGTCGGTGACGACGCCAAGGTGATGATGGGCAAGACGCCCGAGCATATGGAAGCCATCCGCCCCTTACGCGACGGCGTGATCGCGGACATCGACATCGCCGAGCAGATGATCAAGCACTTCATCCACAAAGTGCATGGCCATCGCCGCTTCCCGCGCTGGCCCGAGATCATCATCTGCGTGCCGTCGGGCTCGACCAAGGTGGAGCGCCGCGCGATCCGCGACGCCGCCTCGAATGCCGGCGCATCCCAGGTCTTCCTGATCGAGGAGCCGATGGCGGCCGCGATCGGCGCCGACATGCCCGTGACCGAGCCGATTGGCTCGATGGTGGTCGATATCGGCGGCGGCACGACCGAGGTCGCGGTCCTCTCGTTGCGCGGCCTGGCCTACACGACCAGCGTGCGCGTCGGCGGCGACAAGATGGATGAGGCGATCGCCTCCTACGTCCGCCGCAACCATAATCTGCTGATCGGCGAAGCCACTGCCGAGCGGATCAAGCAGCAGCATGGCACCGCGCAGATGCCTGCCGACGGCGTCGGCGAGCGCATCCAGATCAAGGGCCGCGACCTCGTCAACGGCGTGCCCAAGGAGATCGAGATCACGCAGGGCCAGATCGCCGAGGCCTTGTCGGAACCCGTTTCCGCGATCGTCGAGGGCGTACGCATGGCGCTTGAGAATACCGCGCCCGAACTGGCTGCCGACATCGTCGATCAGGGTATCGTGCTCACCGGCGGCGGCGCCTTGCTCGACGGCATCGACGAGGTGCTGCGCCAGGCCACCGGCCTTCCCGTCACCGTCGCGGACAATCCGCTCACCTGCGTTGCGCTGGGTACCGGCCGCGCGCTGGAGGATCCGATGTTCCGCGGCGTGCTGCACACGGCCTAATCAGGAAGGGAGGGCGGAGCCATGGCCCCGCCGCGCCATCGCGACCGCGGATTCTCGCGGCGCATCCAATATGGCCTGTTCTTCGGCTATGTCGCCGCCGCGATGGGCGTCGTGGCGGGGATCGCGCTGATCCTGATCGCGCGCTTCGACCCGACCGCGTTCGAAGGCATCAAGGGCCTGGCGCTCGATGCGACCACGCCCGTGACCAAGCTCACCCGGCCGATCGTGCGCGGCGGCGGGTCGCTCGCGGACGATATCGGCGGTTATTTCGGCGCTGTCAGCGAGAATAAGCGCCTCCATGCCGAGCTGGCCGACGCGCAACGCGGGCTGATCCAGGCGCGGATCCTGGCGTTCGAGAATGCCCGGTTGAAACGCACGCTCAAATTGGTTGGCGACCAGAATCGGCCGATCGTCGCCGCGCGCGTCGTCGGATCGGACCTCACCGGGACGCGCCGTTACGTCATCCTCGCCGCGGGCAGCGCCGACGGGGTTGCCCCGGGCCAGCCGGTCCGCGCCGCCGACGGCGTGGTCGGACGCACCACCGAGGTCGGCGCGCACGCGGCGCGCGTCGTCCTGCTCTCCGACGGCAGCAGCGCGATCCCGCTTCGCGTGGTGCGCACAGGCGAGGCCGCGCTCGGCGAAGGCCGCGGCGACGGCGCGATGGAAATCCATTCGACCGTCGTCGGCGGCCCCGGCTTCCGTCGCGGCGACCTGCTTGCCACCTCGGGTGTGGGCGGGGTCTATCCGCCCGACCTGCCGGTCGCGGTGGTGACGGGCACCAGCGGCGAGATCGCGACCGCACGTCCGTTGGCCGTGCCCGCCAAGCTCGATTTCGCGATTGTGCTGCCGCAGGCGCCGGTGCCGCCCCCGGTCGCCCCGCCACAGGGGCATCGTCGCTGATGGCGATTATCGAATCCGATCTGCTCGGCCAGCCCTCGCGCTGGCGATTGCAGGCGATCCCGGTCGTCTCGACCATGATCGGATCGGGCGTCACGTTGTTGCCCTTCATCTCCACCGCGCCCGTGCTGCCTCCCTTCGGCCTGCTGATCGCGCTCGGCTGGCGGTTGCTGCGCCCCGAATTATGGGCGGCTTGGGTGGCGCTGCCTTTGGGGCTCGCCGACGATCTCATCACCGGCACCGCGCCCGGCACCGCAATGACGCTCTGGACGATTACCTTTCTCGGCATCGACCTGGTCGATGCGCGGCCGATGTGGCGCGACCACTGGCTCGATTGGTGGATTGCCAGTGCGGCGATCCTGTTCTGCGCATTCGGCCAGGCGGCGATCGGCTATTTCGTCGCGGGCGGCGGTGCGCTCTGGACGATGATCCCGCCGACCATCCTCGCCATCCTCTGCTTCCCGCCGATCGCGCGGTTGTGCGCGCTGCTGGACCGCTGGCGGCTGGCGAAATGAAGCTGTTTGTCCGATGAGCCTGTTCGATCGCCGGGGACGGGTCGTTACCGATCAGTCGCTGGCCTACAGCTTCACGCGCCGCGCGATCGTGCTCGGCGGGCTGCAGGCGGGCACCGCCGCGTTGATCGCGGGACGGATGGCGTGGCTCGCGATCAGCCAGCGCGACAAATATGACAGGCTGGCCGAGAGCAACCGCGTCCAGAGCCAGATCATCCCGCCGCGCCGCGGCTGGATCGTCGATCGCAACGGCAAGCCGATCGCGGTCAACAAGACCAGCTTCCGCGTCGACCTGATCCCCGACCGGCTGCAGGATCCCGACCGCGCGATCGACGAGCTGCGCCAGATGCTGAGCCTCAGCCACGAGGATATCGAGCGGATCAAGGACGCGCTCGACAAATCGCCCGGCTACCAGCCCGTGCCCGTGATCGAGGGGCTGGATTATGAACGCTTCGCCGCGGTCTCGCTGCGCCAGGCCGAATTGCCCGGAGTCGCGCCCACCAGCGGCTTTACCCGCTCTTACCCGGCAGGCGCGGCTGTCGGCCATCTCTGCGGCTATGTCGGCCCCGCTTCGGCCGAGGATTATCAGCGCACGAAGGACCCGCTCTACATCACGCCCGGCTTCAAGGTCGGCAAGGAGAATCTCGAGAAAGTGATGGAACCCTGGCTGCGCGGCACGCCGGGCGCCAAGCGGACCGAGGTTACCGCGCACGGCCGGCTGGTGCAGGAGCTTACCACCAAGCCCGAGCAGATGGGGCATACGCTGCGGCTCACGATCGACGCGCCGCTGCAGGAATATACCGCGCGCCGTTTGGGCCCCAACAGCGGATCGGTGGTGGTGGTGGATTGCGAGACGGGCGGCCTGCTGGCAATGGTCTCGATGCCCTCCTACGATCCCAACGCCTTCGTCGACGGGATCAGCAAATCCGAATGGGCGATGCTGTCGGCCAACGATCACCTGCCCTTGATGAACAAGGTGCTGCTCGGCCTCTATCCGCCGGGCTCCACGGTCAAGCCGATGAACGCGCTCGCGTTGCTGCGCTGGGGCGTGGATCCGCACGAAACGGTCAATTGCCCGGGCTTCTTCCGGTTGGGCAATGCGACTTTCCACTGTTGGCGCCCGCACGGCCATGGCGCGATCGACATGCATCGCGCGATCCAGCAGAGTTGCGACGTCTATTTCTACACGATGGTCCGCCGGCTCGGCATCGATAAGGTCGCCGGCATGGCGCACGAATGCGGCCTGGGCGAGAAGTTCGATATCCCCGCCATCCAACAGCGCTACGGCACTTATCCCGACAGCGCGTGGATGGAGCGGCGCTACAAGAAGGCGTGGACCGCGGCCGACACGGTCAACGCCTCGATCGGCCAGGGCTATGTGCTGGTGAACCCGCTCCAGCTGGGCGTGATGGCGGCGCGGATCGCCAGCGGCAAGATGCTCAGCCCGCGCCTGATCATGAACAAGCGCTATGGTCCGCAGGGCGGCCCGCTCAATATCACCGCCGAGCAGCTGGCGGTGGTGCACGGCGGCATGCGCGACGTGATCAATACCGGCGGCGCGGGCACGGCGGGCGCCTCAAAGCTCCAGGTGCCGGGCGTCGAGATGGCGGGCAAGACCGGCAGCGCGCAGGTCCGCCGCATCAGTGCGGCGGATCGCGCTGCGGGACGCGCCAAGGCGCTCGGCACGGGCGGCGCCTGGCGCTTGCGCGATCATGGTCATTTCATCGGCTTCGCACCGGTCGAGCAGCCCAGATATGCGATCGGCGTCACGCTGGAACATGGCGGCCATGGTGCCGCCGCCGCACAGATAGCGCGCGACGTGATGACCTTCCTGTTCGCGCCCGATCATGCCATGACGACACTCGCCGCCTTCGAGCAGCAATGGGGCGGCGATATCGCGACGCGCATGGCCGCCGACGTTGCGCGCTGGCAGGCCGAACAGGCAGGCCAGGCCGTGGCGACTCCCGACACGCCGCAGGAAGCCGCCGGTCAGGACCAGCCCGATTGAGCAATAACAGCCTCATCCCCGCGCCGCTGGCGCGCATGCCCTGGGGGCTGATCCTGGTCGTCAGCGCGATCCTCGGCTTCGGCCTGGTCGTGCTCTACTCGGCGGCGGGCGGGAAGATGATGCCCTGGGCGCTGCCGCAAGGCATGCGCTACCTCTTGTTCCTGGTCGGCGCGATGGCGCTGTCGCGGCTCGACGAGCCCCAGCTCAAGAGCCTTGCCTGGCCCACCTACGCCATCCTCGTCATCCTGCTGTTCGGGGTTGAGGCGCTGGGCGCGGTCGGTGGCGGCAGCCGGCGCTGGCTCGACCTGAAGATCATCCGCCTCCAGCCGTCGGAATTGATGAAGCCCGCGATCGTGCTGGTGCTGGCGCGCTTCTACGACGCGATGCCCGCGCCGGAGATGCGCCGCTTCGCCGCGGTCTGGCCCGCCGCCTTGCTGATCGGCGTGCCCTTCCTGCTCGTGCTGGTGCAACCCGATCTCGGCACCGCGCTGATGATCGCTTTCGGCGGGGTGACCGCGATGTATCTGGCCGGCGTGCCCAAGCGCTGGTTCATCGGCGTGCTGGCGGTGGGTGTGGCGCTGACCCCGATCGCGCTGCATGCGATGCACGATTATCAGCGCAAGCGGATCGAGATCTTCATCAACCCCGAAAGCGATCCGCTCGGCAGCGGCTATCATATCATCCAGTCCAAGATCGCGATCGGATCGGGAGGTGTCGCCGGCAAGGGCTTTCTCCAGGGGACGCAGAGCCATCTCGATTATCTGCCCGAAGGCCACACCGATTTCGTCTTCGCCACCATGGCCGAGGAATGGGGCCTGTTCGGCGGGTTCGGCATCATCCTGGCTTATTGCTTCGTGATCGGCTGGGGAATGCGGGTGGCGATGCGCGCCAAAAGCCGCTTCGGCCGGATCGCGAGCGCGGGCCTTACCACCACCATCTTCTTCTATGTCGCGATCAACCTGTTGATGGTGATGGGTCTCGCCCCGGTCGTGGGCATTCCGTTGCCGCTCGTCTCATTCGGCGGATCGGCGATGATGACGGTCCTGATCTGCCTGGGATTCCTGATGGCGATCCAGCGCCATAGCCGCGGCCGGGGGCGATAACCGGATTCCCCTGTTTACAAGGGGGGTAGGCCTTGCTAGGGGCGCGCCTCCAAGCGGCACCGCCGCTCCTGCCGGACAGGCTTGGACGCATAGCTCAGTTGGTAGAGCAGCTGACTCTTAATCAGCGGGTCCTAGGTTCGAGCCCTAGTGCGTCCACCACCTTTTGTAGTAAACTCAATCACTTACGGGCCTCGTCCGAGCCGGACGAGCGCAAGCATTTCACCGTAGGTAGCAGTTTAGGTAGCAAAAAATTTTTCGCACCCAAGTGTCCGGAAACATCTCGGAACGGCCCGCAGACTTCCACGCCTGACATTTCGCTGCGCCTCGAAGCTAGCGAGTTTCGCAAATCAGAATCAACGAGCCGAAGCCGAACGCAACCGTGACACTCGCCCAAATCGCGCGCCCCAGTCGGGCTTCTCCTTTGCGGCTCGGCCATCCCTCGGTATGAAAACAGGTGGGGGTGCTAATTGGCTGATTCCGCTTTGTTCATTTCTGGTGCGCTTTTCACCACCGATTATCTCGTTGAAGCGATCAAGGTCACCGACGCCTATTGCGCCGTCGATGTGGCTGGATTGCGCGCGCGGCTCGATCAAATCGCGGGAGGAATCCCCCAAAACCAGCGCACGAATGAGAGCCAGACCGAGGAGGATTTCATCTGGCCGGTTCTGGCTGCGCTCGGCTGGTCGGATTCGCTTCGCCAACAGAATCTGACCGTAACCGGCCGTGATGACGTGCCCGATGGCCTGCTATTCGCGGACGCGGCGGCGAAGGCATCCGCGAACGCGCAAGGCGACCAATGGCGGCGCTACGAGCACGGCCTCGCCGTCGTCGAAAGCAAGCGTTGGGCGCGACCGCTGGACCGGGCATCTGGCCGCGATGAAAGCACCGCGCCGTCTACCCAGATGCTGCGCTATCTGCGCCGTATCGACGATCTGACGAACGGCGCGCTGCGCTGGGGCATCCTTACCAACGGCACACGCTGGCGGCTCTATTGGGCAGGCGCACGGTCGATCTCGGAAGAATTCCTTGAAATCGACCTGGGCCGCGTCCTCGCGCTCGAAGGCAGCGGCAATCAGGCTTCGGATGCCGCCACGCGCGACCATTGGCTGCGCGTCTTCGCGGTCATGTTCGGCCGCGAGGCGTTCCTGCGGGACGGCGTAGATCAACGCTCCTTCCATGATCGCGCGCGCGCCGAAGCCGCATTCTATGAGGAACGCGTCGCCTCCAGCCTTTCGAAGCTGGTGTTCGAAGTAGTATTCCCGAGCCTCGCCAAGTCCATTGCCGAGGCCGCGCCAGAAGCGTCACTGACCGATGTTCGGGACGCCGCGTTGGTGCTCCTCTATCGCTTGCTTTTCCTGCTCTATGCCGAGGATCGCGATCTGTTGCCGGTCAGCGACCCGCGATATGACGATTATGCGCTACGCCCGCTGCGGATCGATATCGGCAGGCGCGTGACCAGCGGCGATGCGTTTTCCACGTCCGCCGCTCGCATCTGGTCGCACGTTTCCGATCTGTCGCGGATCATCGACAAGGGCGACGTTTCGGTCGGTATTCCGCCTTACAATGGCGGCTTGTTCGCCACGGGCGGAACGCCTCTGCTTGCCAGCGCCCGCGTGCCCGACAGCGTGATGGCTCCAGCTCTCGATGCGCTGTCTTACGAGCGATCATCGGGCGAGCGCCGCTACATCAATTACCGCGACCTCTCCGTGCAGCAACTCGGCTCGATCTACGAACGGCTGCTGGAATTCGAGATTGTGCGCGACGGATCCGGCACGCTGACAGTTCGCCCCAACCTGTTCGCCCGCAAGAACAGCGGCAGCTATTATACGCCTGACGAGTTGGTCGGCCTGATCCTCGACGAAACGCTCGAACCGCTCGTCACTGAACGGCTGGACGCCTTTCGAACGGCGCTTGCCAAACTCAACGTCAATGACGCCGAAGATTATCGGCGGCGCGAGTTGCGCGATGCTGATCCCGCCAATGCCATTCTGTCGCTGCGCGTTTGCGACCCGGCGATGGGGTCGGGACACTTCCTCGTCAGCCTGGTCGATACGCTTGCTGATCATGTGCTCGACGCGATGGCGGAAGCCGCCGCGCTGGGTGTCGATCTCCACTACACCTCGCCGCTTGCCGATAAGATCGAGGATATCCGCGCCACGATCCTGAAGAACGCCAGGGCGGCGAACTGGACCATCGACGAAGAACAGCTCGACGACCGGCACATCGTCCGCCGCATGGTGCTGAAACGCTGCGTCTATGGCGTGGACAAGAATCCAATGGCGGTCGAACTCGCCAAGGTCGCGCTGTGGCTCCACACTTTCACGGTCGGCGCGCCATTGTCATTCATCGACCATCACCTGCATGCCGGCGACAGCTTGTTCGGCCTGTGGGTGCGCGACGCCATCGACAAGGCCTCGGCGTTGGGCGGAGAGCTTTTCTACAACGAAGCGCTCCGGAACGCCCAGCGGTCGGCGGAGGCGATGAAAACGATCGAAGCGCTGACCGATGTGGAGATCGCGGAGGCGCATCGTTCAGCGGCGATGTATGAGGACGTGGAGTTGATGACCGGCGAACTCGACGGGTTTGTCAGCTTCCTTCACGCACTTGACTGGCTAAACCTCGATCGCGACGGCAGGGCGCTGGCCCGGCTCTGGCTCGATGGCCGGTTCGGCGATCCCATCCCGATCGCGCGCGGTCGGAAATCGCCCGAAGGCGGCATGGCAAAGCCGGAGGAAGTCGAGGCATTCACCGCAATCTGGCAGCGCGCCCGCACCTTGATCGGCGAAGAACGCTTCCTCAACTGGCAGATTGCGTTCCCCGGTGTGTGGGACAATTGGGCGAGCAAAACCCGAGAAGGTGGGTTCGATGCCGTCGTTGGCAATCCGCCGTGGGATCGGATCAAGCTGCAACAGGTCGAATGGTTCGCCGCGCGGCGACCTGAAATTGCTGCTGAGCCACGCGCCGCCGATCGCAAGCGACGCGTCGATGAGATGGTCGCATCCGGCGATCCGCTTGCTGCCGACTTCCTTATCGCTGAGCAGCGGGCAAACGATACGCTTCGAATGGCCCGATATAGCAGCGGAAAATCGACGAAGGACCCGGACACCGGGAAGAAAATTGCGGCCCCATCAGATCACTACCCGCTGTTGAGCGGCGGCGACATAAACCTCTACAGCTTGTTTGTGGAGCGCGCCCACGCGCTAGTGAAAACGAACGGAATAGTGGGACTGCTGGTTCCTATCGGCATTGGGGCGGACAAGACCAGCGCAGAATACATTTCGAGCATAACCGAGAACCAGCAACTCAAGGCCTTCATCGCGTTTGAAAACAAGCGGCGATGGCTATTCAAGGACGTTCACTCGGAAGATCAGCCGACTGTCATTATCACATCTAACGCTGGTAGGCGCTATCCCAAGTTCCGATACGCCGTGAAACTTCATGCTCTGCCGACCGAACAGTCTGATCCGACCGTTTTGATGGATGCACAGACGCTCACGGCTGTGAATCCCAACACCGGAACTGTGCCGATTTTTCGATCGGCAGAAGATGCTCGGATCGTCTCTGCGACCTACGCTCGGACGCCCGTGTTCGTGCGGAAATCCGGCCAGGGCGACCAATGTGATTGGCCCTGTCGCTACCTCACGATGTTTCACATGACCAATGACAGCAGGTTCTTCCGAAATAGGCACGAACTGGAGGACATTGAAGGTGCTTGGCCCATCGGGCAGCAGCGCTTTCAGTCAGCAACGGGCATTTGGCTGCCGCTCTATGAAGGCAAGAGCGTTCAGATTTACAATCACCGCTACGCTTCGGTCATAACGCCAGAAGGTTCGGTTAGCGGTCAAGGGCAGGCAATCCATGCGACTATCGACGAATTATCATCGCCAGACTTTTTTCCCTCGCCGCGTTATTGGGTGAATAAATCTCATATTGATTCAATAAAACTTGGATACGCGATCGGCTTTAATGATATTTGCAATACGAACAATGCGCGATCTCTAATTGCCGCCATTATTCCAGAGGTAGCCGCCGGTAACAAATTGCCACTTCTAGATGGCATGGACGCTCAAGAGTGCGCTCTTTTGATCGGCAATCTCAACTCAATCCCCTGCGACTATTTTGCTCGCAACAAAATACAGAGCAGAAATCTTAATAAGTATATTCTTGAGCAACTCCCTATCGTCGCACCAACCGCCTACACCCGGGCCTTCGGTCCCAAATCCGCCGCTGAAATCGTCCGCGAGTGTGTCCTGGAACTGAGCTACACCGCCCATGATCTCGCGCTATTCGCGCGCGACCTGGGCTATGCCGATGCGGCGGGCAACGCACTTCCGCCGTTCGGCTGGGACGAGGACCGGCGGTTGCGGCTGCGCGCAAAGCTCGATGCGCTCTACTTCATCCTTTACGGCGTTTTCGATCCTGCCCGCGCCGCCCAAGCTCGCGACGACATCCGCTACATCTATTCTACCTTCCCGACCGTCGAGCGCGAGGAAACGGCGAAGTGGGGTAGCTATAGAAGCCGCGACCTGTGTCTGGCGTGGATCAATGCGCTGATGGCCGGACAACCTGACGGAACGATCGCAGGATAGAAGCCGAGACAAATTGGCTTATGGAAGACTGAGAGCGGAGCTACGAAGGGAACGGTAGCATCGAGAAATATAGGGGGTGGTCTTGGCGCTGTTCACGACGAGCAATTATCCGTTGATGGCGTTGATCGAGGATATCGATCTCGGCAAAATCGGCTTGCCCGAGTTGCAGCGCCCGTTCGTCTGGCCGAACGTCAATGTCCGCGATCTGTTCGATTCCTTATACCGGGGCTATCCTGCGGGCTTCCTTCTATTCTGGGAAACCGGCGTCGGTTCGGGATTGAAGGGTATCGGCATCAAGAACACACAGGCCGCGCCGAAGCTCGCGATCGTGGATGGCCAGCAGCGGCTAACCTCGCTCTACGCGGTGGTAAAGGGCGTCGAGGTGCTCCGCGCCAATTTCAAGAAGGAACGCATCCAGATAGCGTTCAACCCCCTGTCCGGTCGCTTCGATGTCGCCGACGCCGCAATCCGCAAGGACAAGGCGTTTATCCCGGATATTTCGATCCTATGGCGGCCGGATTTCAAACCGAGCGCGTATCGCAAGGAGTTCTTGAAACAGCTTCGCGACGTGCGGGAGCTATCCGACGATGAAGCTGAAAAGATCGAAGAAGCGATCGATCACCTTCGTAACCTGCTGCATTACAGCTTCGTCGCGCTGACGCTTTCCTCCACCGTGGACGAGGAAACGATCGCCGAAGTGTTCGTGCGGATAAACGGCAAGGGCAAGGCACTTAATCAGGCCGATTTCATCATGACGCTGATGTCGGTGTTCTGGGATGAAGGCCGTGCCGAGTTGGAAGCATTCGCGCTGGCCGCGACCCGCCCATCGGACGGGCAGGCCTCGCCGTTCAACCATTTCATCAAGCCATCGCCCGACCAACTGCTGCGCGCCACGGTCGGCCTATCGCTGAAACGCGCACGGCTGGAAAATGTCTATGGCGCGCTGCGCGGGCGCGACGCCAAGACGGGCCTCGACGATCCCGAACGCCGTGATGCCCAATTCGCGCTGATGCGCGATGGCCAAAAGGCGGCACTTAATCTCGCCAACTGGCACCATTTCATGGATGCGCTGAAACTGGCGGGCTATCGCAGCGAGAAAATGATCAGCTCGGGGACGACGATCATATTCAGCTACGTCCTCTATCTGATCGGGCTGTGCGACTATGGCGTCGATCGGGTAACAATGCGCCAGACTATAGCCGAATTCTTCTTCATGGCGACGCTGACCGGGCGTTATACCAATTCTCCCGAGACGCGGTTCGAGAGCGACTTGTCTCTGATACGCGATCTGCCGGACGGCGCGGCGTTCCTGGCGCGACTGCGGGAACTCTGCACCACGACCCTGACCGGGGATTATTGGACGATCACTCTACCGAGCCAGCTCGCAACATCGGCGTCGCGTAGCCCGTCGCTGTTCGCCTATCAGGCCGCCCTCATCAAACTTGACGCCAACGCGCTGTATAGCCCGCTCAAGATCTCCGCGATGGTTGATCCTGCCGTGAAAGGCACAAAGGCGGCGCTGGAACAACACCACCTGTTTCCGCGTGGTTATCTGGAAGAGACGGGTATTACCGACCTGAAGCAGATCAACCAGATCGCCAACTTCGCCGCCGTAGAATGGCCTGCGAACATCAGGATCGGCAAAAAGCCGCCGGCCGACTACGTGCCGCCACTCGATCACGCCATGAGTGCCGAAGAACGCGATCGTCTCTATCGCTGGCACGCTCTGCCGCCTTTATGGTGGGAACTGCCCTATCACGAATTTTTGGTCGAGCGCCGCGTCCGCATGGCGGATGTCATCCGTCAGGCGTGGGAACTGCTGACGGTCGGCTCCGCGCCTCCCGCTGCTGTTGCGCCCATCGCCGTCGCCGACCTGATTGCGGGCGGCGAAACCGGCGCGGTGGAATTCAAATCGACCTTGCGAATGAACCTCCATACCGGGCAGATCGATGACAAAATTCAGGTGTCGGCGCTGAAAACGATCGCTGGGTTCCTGAACGCGAAGGGCGGAACGCTGTTGATCGGGGTTGCCGATAATGGCGAAGTCCTCGGCCTCGATGCCGATGGCTTTCAGAACGAGGACAAGCTCGGCCTGCACCTCGTCAATCTCATCAAGGATCGGATCGGTGAGGTCTTCCTGCCCTACGTCCACCCCCATTTTCAGGACGAGAATGGGTCGCGAGTTCTGGCGATCCGCTGCGAAAAGGGGCCAAAGGCGGCTTTTCTTAAGGAAGGGAACCTACAGCGCTTTTTCGTGCGCGGCGGCAACGCGACAACGGAATTGTCGGGTGGGTCTATCCCTGATTACGTCAAACAGCGGTTTGGCTAGGGCGAAAGGCCAAAGAAGTCAGCGGGCGGCCGCTTGTAGGGCACCACATTGATCCGCGCTTGCACACTGACGTCTTAGCCAATCGATCAGCCATTTCTCCGACTGCCCTTCACAGCAGCGTCGGTTGCGTAACTGGCGGCATCCGAATGACTCCGATGATCATCCAGACATCGGGATAGCGTGAGTGAGTGCCCATTGCGAGAACCATGCCCTCTCGCGGATAACGGTCGCCGAATGTCTCGGTGACGAGCTCCAGTGTGCGCTGTTCATTGTAGCTCCGCCGCCAATTCAAGAAGGTCTGCTCAACCTCCCAATCGTGGCAAAGGCATTCATGCTGCCCGTCATCATCACGATAGCGATAGCCGAATTCGTATGGAGCAGGGGTAAGCGGTACGATCTCTTTGGCGGCGAACATATCAGGGGATGCAAGCAAGCGCGAATACATGGCTTGGCGTTTTTTGATCTCAGCGGCGTCTCGCTGCCGATAAAAAAAGGTAGGCTCCTCGGGCTTTATCAAAGCAAGACTGCGGCCTTCCGCACGCTCCTTCTTCGTGCTGCGGACGATCGCCGGCTCTAGAAACGCGGCTCTCCGATCCGCTGGCATCTTACCCATCAAGGTAATACTATTCTGATCTACATTGCGCGATTCCCTACGGCTGTCCTTCTGCACGTCGGGTAAGCGGCCCTTCAATCGGACACGGTTCCACCGGCCGAACTTCTGAGTATCTTCAAGCTGACGAAAAGCCACGGGATAGAAGCGAAACCAACTCCGATTGTCGTCCATCGCCGCGACGCAAACAGTCTCGCCGTGATTTTCCGATACCTGTGGCAAAGCCTTTACGAGGATCGTCGCCTCGATCTCAGCCGACCGCGAAGGTAGCCCCGAATTCTGACCCATCAACTCCCCTCGCCCCCGGTCGCACGTTCGGGGGATTTACCCCGAGATGGCGGATCGTGAACGAGGCTAGCCCTTTCATCAAGTCCGCCACAAGCGTCCGATGACAATGCTTGGGATCACGCTCGTAACAAAGAAGCACAGACGCCTCCGCCGACGCGATAGTTACTGCTTCTCCGAGGGCTGCTTGAGCAGCTGGTTGCTGAATATGATCAGTGTAGATTTCTAGAAACGCGGCATAATCGCCCCGGCGCATCGCCTCGCGTCCGGGTTTCGGGTCGCCCAATGCCTTGAGATGGGTGTAAGCTATCCCCCGACTTTCAAGCGCTATTGCCAACGCCGACTTCGAGAATCCACGCTTTCGGGACGCGGGGACATCACGAATATCGATAACGTGCGAAATGTCAGCGGTGCCCAGCGTGGCGAGGAAATGATCCACCTCGGAACCTTCGTAGCCTATTGTAAATACGGTGGCGGTCATCTCGGCTCCCTGCTCGGCGTGCCGTTGAACACGAATTGAGTCTTCCTTGAGGCAATGCTCAACATCTTGCCGATCACTCGGCATCGAAGGCGGCGTACATGGTAAACCCACATTACTCAGAGCGCGGACATCCGGGCATCGTCAGCTAACCCCTTGTATGGCATCACGTTGATCTCACTCTCGCGCTTGCGCGCTTGCGCAATGTCGTAGCTGTTCTGCATCCGCATCAGCGTGTCCATCGACACGCCGAACGCCTTCTCGATCCGCAGCGCCATTTCTGACGAAAGCTGCGAATGTTCGTTGAGCAACGTCGAAAGCGTTGCGCGAGTGACACCAAGCGCCCGCGCCGCCGCCGTCACCGATAGGCCCAGCGGCTCGATGATCTCGGACTTCACGAAGCCACCCGGATGCGCCGGGTTCTTCATGCGAATGCCTGCAATCGCGCTCATCGCCACCTCCTAGTGGTAATCTTCGTAATCGAGGTCGATGATCTCGATCTCCTCGCGGTCGATCCGAAACGTCATTCGCCAATTCTTCGTGACGAACAGGCTCCACGTTCCCTTGCGATCGCCGGTCAGCATATGCGCCTTCCAGCTCGGCACGGTGCGCAATTCCTCCTCCCGCTCCATGTCCTGGAGGAAGGAAACGATACGCTGCACCTTAATGACGACAGCGGGCTGCAACCCGCTGGCATCATCCTCCTCGATGAAGCGCCGCAACCCCTTATGGATCACGTTTCTGATCTTCATGGTGCTAGATATTCCCCAATCTGTTCGGCGTCAAGTGACGCCATACAGATGACCTACCGACGCCTCACTTAGAAGCGACGAGACAATGGCGTGGCGCCATCGATTTCAGCCGAAAAAATGCACAATGGATAGCGTGCCAAGCGCGCCGACAAACAGGCCACCTCCACCCGTCCAATAGAGCTGCTTCCATTGACGGTCAGCGGCCCAGGCGTGCTCGACGACCCCATTGATGCTGGCGATCGAGGCTCGCAAAGCGGCAGCTGCCTTGTCCAGCGATTCACGATCACCCGACCGTGCCGTTTCGCTGGCCTTCGCGATGCTCACTGCCAGATTTCCCGGTGTCAGGCGCATCGCCGGACTTTCGGCAACCCTGCCGAGAAGCTCCTCAACACGGTCGAGCCTGCTAGACAATCCGGTCAGTGTCGGGGTGTAGTCCGGTGCGTTCTGCCGTTCCGCGGTTAACCCTTCGACCGCACGGCGCAGCAAACTCACCTCCCCGCGCAAGGCTGTGAAGGCACTCGCAGGATCATCGTGCGCGAGCGGCGGATAGGCGTCTGGTTCCATGCGCCAACCTTATCGCCCCAAACCGCGACTGCGCGAGATGCCGAGCCATTCTTGGAGGTCATGGGACAACGACGCGCTGCCGGTCATCTTCATTCCCAGCTCGGGCAAGCGTTTTTTCAGCAGCGACTCGACCTGGGCGTCGCGCTCGAGGCTCTTCGCCATTGCGCTCATGCCGTTCTGGATGCGGCGCATCCCGGCATCGTCACCCGCGCGATGCAGTGCCTGACGTTGCCCGCGCAGCTTCTGCCAATCCTCAACGAAGCGATCCGCCCGAAGCGCCGGATCGGCACGCACTTCGCTTTCCAGCAGCATTGCCCGGATAGCGGCGCTAGTTCGTCCGTTCGCCGCCTCGTCGATCAACCCTCGATCCCGCGCGAACGCACTACGGAGATCGCGCCCGCTTTCCGGCCGGACGGAATTGATCGCCGTGCCTGCCGCGTCGAACGCGGCGCGCTGGTGCGGCAGTTCCTCCAATCCCTGCGCGCGCATTTTCAGGATGTCCGCCGTCGCGCGGGCATAACGCTGGACTGCCAACGACAACACCGATGGCGCGTGCGGCTCCGGCGCGGAGATCGGCGCAACCTGAAGTTTGAGGCCGTCGAACATCCCCCGCGTTCGGGTGGGCGGCGCCGGGGCCAGCCGCTTGCGTGGCGCAATCGCTGGTGCAGGCAGCGTGATCCCCCGTCGATCGGCGAAGTCTCGGGTGTAGTCGGATGCCATATCCTTCACCCGCTCGCGCGATAGCGTCCTGACCAACCTACCCTGATCGGCGAAGTCGTCGCGACCATAATGGAGTTCCACACCATCGCGGTGGCGGGAGAGAGCGACGTAAGCGGCATGGCAGTCGAGGCCCGGAGTGGCGAGCACATGCGTGCGATCGACCGTGACACCCTGCGCCTTGTGGATCGTGGCGGCGTAGCCGTGATCGATCTGGTTATAGTCCTTCACATCGAAAGCAATCGAACGGCCATCGTCGAGCTGCACAGCGATGCGGGTGGCGGTGACGCTTTCGATGCGACCCAGCGAACCATTCTTCACGCCAAGGCTGCGTTCGTTCTTCAGGAACATAATACGATCGCCGTTCGCAAACAGGCGTTCGCCGCGATCGGCCCGGATCACGATATCGTCGCCAAGCGCACCTGACGCGCGAACCCGGTCCCGCGCGGCCATGTTCAGCGTGTGAACTTCGTCATTGGTATGCGTGAGGATGATCCTTGCGGCACCGGGCCGCGCCTGTCGGTCCCGATCCCAGCCGTCGATCAGGTTGGCACGGGCTTGCTCGCGCGTCTCGGCGGCATGAACCGTTCCGTGCTCGTCATATGCGCGCACGGCGTCGCCGGTTCGCCCGGTGGCGAGCTGCCGCGTGGCGTCGCGCTGCCAGTTGTCACGCTGCCGGCGGATTTCGGTAATCTCGACACTGCCGTGTCGCTCGGCAATCGACCGGAACGCCGCGCCCGCCTCGATTGCCTGCAACTGTTCGGGATCGCCGACAAGCACGACCTTCGCGCCACGCTTCTCGGCTTCGCCAATAATGCGCTCCATCTGACGTGAGCCGATCATCCCCGCCTCGTCGATCACCAGCACATTGCCGGGACCGAGCAATTCGCGGCCTTGGGACCATTGGTGCTCAAGGCTTGCAATCGTGCGCGACGCGATGCCCGATCCGCTTTCCAGATTCTCGACGGCGATGCCGGAAAGTGCAACGCCGATCGGTTGGAAGCCGCCGCGTTCCCATGCCTCTCGCGCAACCCTCAACATGGCCGATTTGCCTGTTCCGGCATAGCCAGCGACGATCGCGAGATCGCCCGTCTGCGTCACCCGCTCGAATGCCGCGCGTTGTTCTCCCGAGAGAATGAGGCCGTTGCCTGCCGAGACGGCGATAGCGCGATCCACCGCCGCCTCGGGCAGACGGTGGCCGGCGCGATCGGCGAGCTTGCCGGCGCTACGCTCAAGCCGCCGCTCGACCTCGATCATGTCACGGCTGGTAAAGCGATCCTCGCCGCGACCATCCTTGCCGAGCGCGACCAGTTCGGGCGCGTTGCGCACGGCGCTCATCGCCCGGTCGAACTGCTCCTTGTCGTCGCTGTGGCGATGCACGAACATCGCCAGGTCGCGCGTCGTGAAGGTGGCCTGGGTGCGGGTGATCGCGTCCAGCGCGATGCGCGGGTCGGCGATGATCTTCTCGCCGTTCGATAGCGCGATGGCGTGGTGCTCATAGAGCCGTTCCGACGACAAGCCCTGCGTCGCCATACGCGATGCGGCCGGGCCGATCTTGTGCTGGGGCTCCAGGCCGATGCCCTGCGCTTCGAGGCTGCGGTGATCGACCTGCGCGTCGATGTCGAGCTCGGCCAGGCGTTTGTTGGTGTGTTCGGCCCAAGCCGCGCGCCAATGCTCCAAGAGGTCGGTGCGATTCCAATCACGAACCTTCGCGCCAAACCCGCCCTCGCCCACTTCGCGCATGGTCAGCATGACATGCGCGTGCGGCTTCGCCATGCCATCTGCGCCAAAGTCCCAATGGACATTGAGGTCCGCGATCATGCCGCGATCGACGAACTCGCGCTGCACGAAGTCGCGCGCCAGCCGGATGCCCTCAGACTGGTTCAGCTCGCGCGGAATCGCGAACTCAGTCTCCCGTGCCAATTGCGCATCGATCCGCTTCTCGCCTGCCTCGACCTCGTTCCACAGACACTCCCGGTCGGACAGATGCCCGGGCGCGCCCTCGGGCAGCATCACTTCGGAATGAACGATGCCCGCCTTGTTCGAGAAATCATGGTGCCGGTCGAGCCGCTCGTCGCGCAACCGCGACGCCGAACGATAGGCGGCGGACGCCACCGCGCTCGATCCGTTGGCGCGGGAAATGACCTTGGCCGAGAAATGGTAGATCGCCATGACGGCAATCCATTTACACCTCAAGCAGCACGTCGGCACGACGTATAAGCGCGCCCTCCCACGATTTTATCGCGCTCGGGACCAAGTAATCCCAAGAGATTTCGAGCTATTGGCGGTGATTTCGCGCCACGATATCTGACCTGTCCTCACGCTTCAAAGGAGGACGGTCAATGCGTAAGCCCCGCGACTTCGATTCGGAAATGAAGGCGCTCAACGAGCGGGCGAAGTTGCTGAAAGAACGCAAGCTGCACCAGCTCGGAGAGTTGGTGATTGCGTGCGGCGCTGATGCGCTGCCGATCGATGTGCTGGCCGGTGTCATGTTGGCTGCCATCGAAACGAAAGACGCTGCGACAGTGGAGGGCTGGCGCACGCAGGGCGCGACCTTCTTTCAATCCACAACGCGGAGCGCTCCGCGCCGCAATCGCGGCGACGCGCGCGGCGCTCCGGCGGGCGACGGCGGCACGAAATCGGCTGCTGGCGACGCGCGCCCGCAGTGACACGCGAGCTTGGGCTGTGAAGCGTCGCGAACGGACGCGCCAGCTCATCGAGCTGGGCGGCCTGATCGCGAAAGCGGGCCTGATCGACCTGACAGACGATGATCGGGCGGTGATCTTCGGCCTGCTCGTCGCAGCGGCTGCGACGCTGCGCAGCGAGGCACGTGATGATGCCATCGTTGTGTGGCGACGACGCGGGAAACGTGCGTTCGAGTTAGAGGCTGCCGAGGATTGACCCGATCATCGAGCAAGACGCTCGAACGCCCACGCCGTCCAGTCGACGAAGCCGCGCTTGCCTGGCCTGCGTTCCTGCGGAAACCACCGAGCCAATCGCCGATCGCCTTCCCTTGCCCGCGCCGCCGCCCATGCATCGCGCCACGGAAGCAGCTCGCGACGAATAGAGCCCAGCAACGACCGTCGGCCATCCATGTGACGCATAATCTTGAGCAAGGCTTCGGCGAAGCGGACCTGCACTTCCGGTTCGCTGATACCGCACTGCCACGCGATTTCGGGATATGGAAGATCGTCGCGGCGAGCCAGCATGAAGACGATGCGCGTCAACAGCGGAAGCGTTTCGAGCGCCTCGGCAAACCGGCGCTGGTCGTTTTCGGTCGGCTCGGTATCGCCGTCAGTCATGTCGATCGTTCCACCCGCGCGGGCGGGGATGCCCGGTAACGCGATGCACGTGATCGAGCAGTGCGCGCGTCAAAGCCTGCAATTGAGCGGGAGTGAACGGCACGTCGTCGATCCGCTCGCCCTGCGCTGGATACCGCCAGCGACTATAGGGTGAGAGGATCGCGGCAAGCAGGTCGAACTCGGGTCGTTCAAATCCGAAGCCGGTCGCGTTTGCAAACGCAAGCGACCGCGAAATGTAGAGGCCGATATTCTGAGTACACCATCGGTCGGTGAAACCGACATCGAACAGGTGCGAACTCAACCCTAACTGTAGAACGATGCCGATCTGATAAAGCCGGTCATGCCCGTCCTGCACGATGCCCCGTTCAACACCGAGGAAGAAGCTTTCGGCATTATGA
>Ga0157369_10003135_pt1 | contig 19755 bp, 12 predicted proteins | sample C25metaG_FD_113461 | JGI IMG/M metagenome (GOLD analysis project Ga0157369, IMG submission 113461) | Corn rhizosphere microbial communities from Kellogg Biological Station, Michigan, USA - C2-5 metaG | ecosystem: Host-associated > Plants > Roots > Rhizosphere > Soil | place: USA: Michigan...
GTGATGGTAAAGGAAAGCAAAAATCTCCATCCTGAAAACAAGCTCTGGGGCGATGGATGGGCGTGGTCATGGTTTGACGCGGGAAACCCGTTGAAAACCACATCCACCGATTACAAGAAAGATTGTCTAGCCTGCCACGTGCCGGCAAAATCAACTGACTGGATTTACGTTCAAGGATATCCCCCCCTAAAGGCAGACAGTAGCGATTAATCAATGCTCTGTCGTGATTGACCTCAATGGGGACACGAACTCGAGCGCAGGGCCAACGCGAGCTCCTTGGGTCCTCGCTATCAACTTGCTCGCGCATTTGCACTCGAGTGCCGGCCAATTCGCAAACGTTCGCAACCGCGGGTTGGCCGGTATGTTAAATCGGGAAATCCGAGAGGATCCTATGCCATAGGGCCCTTCTCGCCACGTTCAGGCTGCCACTTCGCCCTGTCGACATTCCGTACACTTGATGCCGGTCTGCGCTGTTATAGAACGGCGTGCGCCTTCTGTTTGGGAGTCCCATGCACCAAGAGATTGAAATGATTCAGAGCGGGTGGGAAATGGAATGTGTCGGTCAGGCCGCGGGACAACTGCGCAAATGGATAGCGAGGATCAGTGCGAGTGCGGCAGTTGTGGCGCTCATCTTTCCCGTGTGTGGCTGTTCTGCAAGCAAAAAACCATCGAAGCTCGAGGCTGCCCTTGCTAACGCAGCGAAGGATGTGGTTGTTCCACTCGAGGCGAAAAACCTAAAGAATCCGTTCCCAGCGACGGACGCGAATAGTCGAGCGGGAAAACAAATCTATCTACAGCAATGCGCACTCTGCCATGGCACTGGGGGACACGGAGACACGAAACTCGGCCTTGCCATGTACCCCCCCGCCATGGATTTGACCTCTCCACACGTACAACGATGGAGTGACGCGGACCTCTTCTGGATCACTCAAAACGGAGTTCGGCTTACCGGCATGCCAGCGTGGAAGACGATTATGTCGGAGGAGGACACTTGGAAGGTAGTTGACTTCATGCACACCCTATCCAAGGAGTCGTCCATTCGGGCAGCAGCGCCGCAAAAGGGGACAGTTGCGTCGATCTCGGAGGCCGAACTGATCAGCTACGGGCGAAAGCTCTATGTCCAGGAAGGATGCCTGGGATGTCATCAGCTTAACGGAGAAGGCGGAAAGGCAGGCCCTGACCTGACTCTAGAGGGCGCGCGCAGACGTAGCGACGAGTGGCTTATCGGTCACTTCAAGGATCCAAGTGCCTACACTCCGGGCTCCGTTATGCCATCTTTCAACCACCTCAACGACGACCAGCTCCGCGCTCTAACCAGATTTCTGCAAACCGAGAAGGGCTCCGAGAAAAAATAACATGCCACTCACAATAGGAGACACAAGACTCGCGGGATTCCGTTGCGCGACTATGCCACGAGTCCGGTCTCGGTCTGGAATAGTGGGTCCACTGAGGAAGGACAACACCATGACGATCACTCATCGGAATGAAGCCGAACATAGATGGTCGCGACCCGTTCACTCGGGCGCGCTCCTCAATTCCCGAATACCTTGCGAAGACACCAGTCTTGACCGGAATGACGCCAAACCGATCGAAGATCAATTCCGCCCGCTGCGTATCGATTCAGACGAACCCGTTTCTTTGGATTCAGATGCGCAAGGGATTGCACTACTAGAGACCTTCGGCCGAGCTCATCAATATCCCGCGCGGGCTGAAGTGTTCCATCAAGGAGAATCCGCGAAATTCCTGTATATTGTCCGCCAAGGAAGGCTGAAGCTGTCGCTCATTACGCCCAGAGGCCGAAGCGTGGCCGTCAGGTTCGCAGCTCCCGGTGATCTTCTCGGGCTTAGCGCCGTCCTGAATCACACACGTCATGAATTTGCGGCTCAGACGCTAGATGCAAGCTTTCTTATCTGCGTACCACGGAATCGATTTCTGCGATTGCTTCAGAGTTATCCAGCGCTTAGGGTATTTGCGACTGAAGCGCTTGCCCGTGATCACAAGGCAATCTTAGACGGATTCCGTCGGCTAGGCACTGGGGCATCGGTTCGCGAACGTTTAGCACTGTTGCTTATGAACCTTCTGGAATTAACGAGGACGGACCATCTGCCGGTCTCCGTTCGTATGAACTGGAGCAACAAAGAGTTGGCCAATATGATCAATTCCTCAAGAGAGACAGTCTCCCGCATCATGGGGCAATTCGAACGAGAGGGTTTCATCGAGCGCCGCGGTTCTCTAGTGGACATCCGAGATCCGGTGGGGCTAAAACTCCTTGCGAGTTGATGAATCTGAGATGCCTCTGCAATCCCTGGGGCTCTGAATTCAACGATTGTGGCTGGATCACGCGTCGAGCACCCATGGGATGGTCCACGCGACATTTCCAAATACTGACAGGCATCTATGCAGATTCTACTTCCGTCAGGATCCGCATCGCCATCATCAGCGCGCGATATCTGATTCCAGATCAGGAACCTCAGAACGGTTTAGACTCAGAGTCTCCGAGGAAAAGAAAATGTCGCTCAAACATTTCTGAAAACCCGATAATAATCTGATTAAGGAGCAAGGCATACACACGCGTATCGCCCTCTTTGGGGGAGTCCTCGGGACCGTTGGCCACATTGAAGATGTAACGTGCGCCCATTAGGTAATCCATTGGTGAGGGGTCGCCGAAATTGACTCGATCCATCGCTTTTACATATGCCGAGTCCGTGATCGCCTCAATGTCGTCTTCATTACAGATGTGCTTCCAGTGATGCCAGGCTCCGCCCACAAACTTTTCTGCAAAAACGACTATCTTCATGTTTTGCTTATTGCTCCACACAGGCGTTTTATGAAAACAGTACTCAAGATCAGCTTCTAGATCCCAACGTGTCCGCAAACATGGACTTTTATTCCCATTTCGAACATCATGGCGGCTTTCACAGTCAATGCGTTCTGTGCCGATGCGGCGTCAATTGCATAAGCAATATTCACGTGATTGGCGCGGTGACGCGCCATAAACGCGTTACGCCCAATGCCGTGAAAAATCACGCTCACCAAAGGCCACTGCGGGGTGGCAATCGTCCAGCGACGTTTGAGTTCTTCGGGAGGTAATTGAATGACGGAACCCAGACCTATGTCTGCATGCAGGGCACCTGATTCAACGAAGATTCTGCTCCAAACGATTTCGCCGGGCTTGCCGACCCCCTTGAGGGTTCCGCCGCCAAGAGGGAAATACATCGGAGGTTGGCGCTCGCTCGTCGTGCCTCGGTATCCATTGACCAAGTGGCTTGCCGGCGCAGCTCCAGAGATCTGAAGTGCCCAAACAAAATCGTCAAGGCCCTCACCGCAGTAATGCTCACCCCAACAAACCTCATGCAAAGTCGTGGCTGGATCGAGTTGTAGGAAGTTCCAGCAACGATTCGTGATCAGCGCATCAAGACCTGCTCCTTCGTCCACTTTATTGAAGTGTGGTAGAGGCTGCCCCGCATACAATTCCTTTCCCGTGGAATCGTCATAAACCGGTGGACGCTCGCGATTATTGAGCAGGCCTTCGACTAGATCAGACGCAGGAACTACATCTCTGAGGCCCTGCTGATACTGAATGCCAATTGCGTCACACCCAAACTCGTGCGCAATCCGAAGAGCCGCTATATACATCTTGCATTGTTCTAAAAGTTGGTTCTCTGTCAGCTCATAGCTTTCGTCCATCCCAGTAATGAATCGGATTCCAGCTTGATCCAGCCACAATCGGACGTCGGCGGCGTCTGCATCCGCAACCTTTCGCATGCGAGCCACCAGAGCAGACTGGCTGAGGCGCTCCTTGTACACGCCAGTTGCATTGAGCAGATCGTCATCAATGATTGCGTTGTACATTCCCATGCAGCCTTCATCGAAGACACCCAGGATTGCCTTATGGACTTTCAGCCCTCGAGCTAGGAACTTTCCCATGGCAACTGATCTTGCCGGTAATCCTTTCGGATCCAGATCTCGAACATGGCTGTCGTCATGGACGATTGTTCCGGTGTTGATCCATTTCCGCAGCCCCTCGAGAAACCATTGATCGCTGAAATCTTCACTCCAGAGGGTACTGAAAGGGACACCGGCTTTGATCAATGAGCCATTCAGATTGAGAAGAGTGACTGATCCTGGCCACTGGCCAGACCAGTTGGCGACCGTGAGGATCGGTCCCTTATGGCTCCGCAGCCCGGCAAGCACATGATGTGTGTACTGCCAAGAAGCCGTTGCAATTACTAGGTTCGCATGCCGATCAAGCTTTGAGAATATGTCCATTCCCATGCGCTGGCTGGAAATGAAACCGTGGCCAATCCCCGGGTCAGCTTTGAAGGCGCGTCGAGTTCGCACTCCCTGCTCGCGAAACGCTCGCGCGAGCCGCTGCTCCATTTCCGCTTGCGCAGGCCAGCATATGAGATTGGCGGATTGGTTCGGATCGCCACTGGTGACCAAGATGACTTCTTCCATTCGGATACTCTGTTCGGACAACATCGATAATGTTCTTCCTCTTTGCGGATTGTGACGTCGTGTGCGATGTGAGATCTCTTCAAAAGCGAATGGTGTGACGTTCACTCAATTGCGACAAGATGAGTGAGAACTCTGCAGAGAGGGTACGAAACAGACTGCAGAGAAGTCGCACTCGGGGGTGCTGTGCTGTTCTGAGCTTGATGAGGCCGCAAACTGGTCGGGAAGAATAAACAATTGATGTATGAGGACAGTGAAGGAGGGCATCAGACTCTGAAATACACCCCCTTCGCTCCCCAAACCGTAGCCCATGCGAACCCAGTTTCCGTGTATCTCGGTCCAGTTTTCGAATGTAATTGTGTACACCCACAGGCTTAGGCACGGACCGTTCAACGAGCCAATCATAAGAAAGTCTGAGCTTTGTATCTGTAGGGCTTATCCCCGCATATGTCAGGAATCCGACTGACAGGCAATAGGAAAGGCGATCGCTAGAATGTGCAAAGGGGATTGCGTATCAGCTTACCGCCCGTGATGATGTAAGGGTGCGTCTTGATTGCGTAATCTAACGCTTGCGGAGACCCAACGCGAAAACAGCAGACGAGCACGGCGGGGATTTGGGCGCAAACGCGTGTCCATAAGCGCTCCGCAACGCGGACCCGGTCCGGAATCCGGTCCACTGAACGACACCCCACGGTAGAGAGTATCCGAAGGTTGCGGCTACCCGCGCGACGCGCAGCAATGATCCGTTCGAGGAGCACGGTAAGCATGGTCAGATCTAAATGGTTTGCAGTTATTGAAGATGTACGTCGGCCCGAGCGGAGCCGACTTGCGCCTGTTCGATAAAGGTTAACTTTGGCGTGCACCTCTCGGTTCTGCAAAGCAGATCCAAACACTAGCGCCCTCTCATGAGGCGGAGTAGTAGCTAGAAATCTGGTCGGGAAGTGTTGATCTTCAGGATCACTACTGAAATAGGCAATGTGAGCGCCAGGTTCCACAAGTCCATAGCCGGAACCAAGTTGGACTGCTTCCGTAGCCTTTGGCAGCTGGCTCCTTGATGACAAAACGAGGAGACGGACCAAAGGCATCAATTCAGTCCTAGCGAGCTCAAGATTGAGGTCAACTTGCGAGGAAAGGGAAGGCCATTCGGGAGGCAACTCGCGCGTTACAACAATAACCGGGATTCCCTGATTCCAGCACCGCAATTCTGAAATGGCAACTGACATGCCAGCATCTGGGCGGTCGCTATACACAATTGCGATTTCAGGACTGGGGTCGCCCAGGAGGAGGTCAAGCGTAATGCTTTCCGCATGAATAATGTCCAGCCTATGCCTGCGCAGAGATCGGGCTGCGGGAGAGTCCATAAAGGTCGCAGGCCCGACAACCAATACTCGAGGTCGGTCGTGGTAGGTCATGCATTTGACGATTGGCGAAACAGCAAGAAGGGAAAGAATGACCGGTGCGCAATTCTCACCATATTGGATGCCCTCTCAATCGCTTGTTAAGCATTCGATGGTCCGCACGCCAGCGGCGTTGGATGCAAGCCCCGTCCTTTCTTTGCGATGGCAGCTGTTCATGAACCGTCCTCATCGTAAAGATATTGCGGGTACCACATGAAGCTAGCCGGAGTGTTGGTCGTTAGCGATGAATCGATTCCACGTGTTGCCCTGAGACATTGGCTTTCGAGCGTACCCGGGCTGGAGGTTTTAGGTGCTTCGACAGCCAAGAAAGCCCAACACATTGCGTCGGAGCTCGGGGCACAAGTCATCGTCTTGCACGCTCCACGTGTCACGAATGGTTCGCTCGTAACGATCGGTGCGATACGAAAACAATTGCCAGCGGCGGGAATCGTCATACTGTCTCGTGAGACAAATCCACTTCTGATAAAATCAGCGCTTTCGGCTGGGGCGACGGCGTATGTCCTTATGTCAAGCGCCCCGACTGACTTGCTTAGGGGTATCCGGGCGGTACTGAATGGCCGACGCTTTCTTGATCCAGGTCTCAGTCAAGGGTTACTTGATGCTCTTCTCGGCAGAAATTCTTCATCAAGCTCTTCCTTGAGCGAGCGCGAACAACAGGTTCTCCTCTTGCGCGCACTGGGCCACTCCGCCAAGGAAATCGCTGCAGCTCTGAATATCAGTCCGAAATCTGTTGAGACGTACTACACTCGCATTCGTGAAAAGTTGAACCTCCGTACACGCGCCGAGATGGTCCGCTATGCGTTGGAAAACGGGATCTTGAGCTCGAAAAGGTGAACGTAGACTAAGTCCTAAGCGCCGCCGACAGAAGATCCGCAATCAACTTACGTCGCGCTATCGAGATTTCCGAGCTTAGCGGCATCTTTCGGGCTTGGAATTCTGACGTGTCTTTATTGCCCAAAAGTGGACCTAAGCCCTTCAGTTCGCCGCGTTTCCTGAGATCGCAGGAACGGAGTGTCGTGCGGCAGACACTAAGTCGTTGGACGCGTCACGGGTGGCAAGAGTGAAGATGAATTTCCGTCCGGTTGTGCAGGGGAGCGAATGTATGCCAACGTATAGTGGCACTCGACGTCGATGAAAGGACAAAATCGGACACAAACCCAAAGGAACGGGATTTGTGGCCAATGTTGGAGCAGGGTTCATCGAAAAGAATGAGGCAGTTGCGCACTCATTCTGACCACGATTCCAGAGGCGACGTGAAGTCCTGATGCTGGATATTACTTGCCTCGGCTGTTGATTGAAGTCGTGAGATGCCAAAGTGCCTCATCTTCGTTATTAGAGTTGTGCGCTTTAGTCCCAGCTTCGCGGCTGCGCCCTGGGGACCACCGATGATCCATCCGCATTCCTCAAGCGTGCGCAGAATCAAAGCTCGTTGCGATTCTCTGAAGCTGCTCGGAACTGACTCTGTTTCAGGGCGGATGCGGTCTGGCTGCGGTATCGGGTTCGGAAGCGTCCCATTGTTCGCGAGAATTATGGCTCGTTCAATGAGATTCTGAAGCTCGCGTATGTTTCCCGGCCAGGGATATGAATTGAACGCAGCTATCGTTTCGCTGGGGATATGGTCAATCCGTTTGCCGATTCGTCGGGCGTAGACGCGAACGAAATGCCATACCAGCATTGGTATATCTTCGGGCCGTTCGCGGAGAGGAGGCAATGTGAGAGGAAATACGTTGAGACGGTAATAGAGATCGCTTCGAAATTGCCCGCGTTTCACCATTTTCGTCAAATCGCAATGTGTAGCTGCTACCAGCCGAACGTCGGTCTGATGCGTACGGGTACCGCCGAGGCGCTCAAACTCTCCTTCCTGGAGAACTCGCAGCAGTTTAGGTTGCAGGGAGAGCGGAAGATCTCCGACTTCGTCGAGGAAGAGAGTACCAGTGTGAGCCATCTCGAACCGTCCGACACCCTGTGTGACAGCGCCAGTGAAGGCCCCCTTCTCATGGCCAAAGAGTTCGTTTTCTAAAAGATCTGCCGGGATTGCCGCGCAATTCAATTTGACAAAGGGACGACCACACCGTTGGCTCAGGTTGTGTATGGCACGAGCGATTAACTCCTTTCCGGTCCCAGTTTCTCCCAGGATTAAGACCGTTGAGTCAGTCGGTGCCACTCGCTCTGCCTTCATGAGAATGGCTTTCAAACTCGGACTCTCACCTACAATCTCTTCGAACCGATCTCCGGACGCAATCTGTTCGATTGGGGAAGCCTTTTCGAGATTTGCCATGTTTCCTCCCGAGTGTTCAACCACGGTCGCCCACACCACTCGCATATGGCCGATGGACCAAATCCTTCCGAGCTCATGGTCTGTGAAGACGCCAGGTTGTCGGTCGGCTTGGGGACCTCCACCGCGAAATCGCCGAAACAAAGATCCTATACATATTCGAGACTGCCGCTCGAGAACCGAAAGATCCTATGAGCAGTGGTCGAACGGCCTCGTTTCTACAATCGAGTTGCGATTTGCTGCACTTTCCCCGTTCCAAAACCAACGTAGTTCAATCACGGCGTAGGATCTATTGGGCGTTAGTGCGCTGACTGTCGCAGAAAGGCGAGTTCTCTAATCACTTCGTTTACAAATCGGTGCGTTCTGCATAGATATCCGACAGGGGCATGCTGTTCGGCGGAGATGTCTACCCCGCGTTTTGCCTCGAGCTCGTAGACCGCGGTTCAGTTCATCACCGGCCAATCCAATTCGGAGATCTTGCTCAAGAACGCCGGCGGAACTCTCCATCGTTCGTTTCATATTTTCCACTTGGCAACCCTTTTCATCCACTTCGCATCGAAGTGGTCGTTTTGGCGGCCACAAGGATTCTTCAGTTTTTCCGCGTTGCATTTCAGCCCGTACTCATCCTGAGGACAGTTTTTCTTTCGCCCAAAATGATTTTCAGGATTAGAATTCCATCGAACGACGGAGCTTGTGAGGATCGATCTCGACGAGATCGCGTTCAGCATTACGGTCGATCAAGTTCAACTCATACCAACCTCATTCATTTTTGGCGACTCACGACGATTTCTAGGGCGGAGTTCGCATTCTAGGGCCCGAGATCGCGAAAGATCTAAGGAAATAGTGCAAGGAAACAGGCGGAAAGTTGCGCCGCAGTGGAGGACAGAAGTATGACTTGGAGGTCGACGCCATCTGCGAACATCACTGGGAAGGGTCGATTCCGAAGGCCGATGCATCCTTAGTGTGAATTCCCGGCAGGAAGAAGTTGCAAGCCGCCCGTCACGTCCGCCTGCCTAAGAAGAGGGAAACATCGGGCACTCGTCAAACTGGTCAGCGCGTTCACTGGTTCATCGAACCCATTTGCTGCTTACCAGTACGGGCAAAAACACCGCATCTTGATAGCCAGAGCTTCGATTGACCAGTCAGGAGGATCGCGTGTCCGCCATTAGCTCCCAACTTTTTGAGCAAAATTCCACTTTGAAGGTGCGTGAAGTCACGTTGTCCGACCAGGACAGCCTTCAGAGCTATCGAGAGAAGCTTGCTCGGATCCTTTTGGAGGAAATGTATCAGTTTGTTGGGCTTCTCGACGCTAGAGGTATGACGCTGGAGATCAATCGCGCCGCGCTCCAAGGTGCCGGCATAAAGCTAAGTGACATCCAGCATAAGCCGTTCTGGGAGGCACGCTGGTTCCAGTCCTCGAGAGAGACTCGAGAAAAGCAACGAGAGTTGTGCCGCCGCGCGGCGAATGGTGAATTCTTGCGCTGTGATCTCGAGATTTACGGAAAGTCCTCAGGCGAGGAGACAATCATTGTCGATTTCTCGATCATGCCTGTGCGGGATCACGCTGGCAAAGTCGTCTTCCTGGTAGCCGAGGGCAGAAACATCACCGAAAAGAAAACTGCGGAGGCGGAGATAGCCCGGAAAAATGAAGAATTACAAAAACTTATCGAGCAAATTCGTCATTTGGACCAACTGAAGAGCGACTTGTTTGCCAATGTCAGCCACGAACTTCGGACACCTTTAGCGCTGATTCTTGGGCCTGCGGAAGCGGTTCTCTCTTCAGGAACAAACCTGACGGATGTGCAGAGGAGAGATGTTGGAGTAATTCGGCACAATGCTGCGACTCTTCTGAAACATGTCAACGACTTGCTGGATCTCGCCAAATTGGATGCCGGCAAAATGACAATGGACTACGTCGACATTGACCTGGGTCGCATAGTCCGCACCGTTGCAGCTCACTTTGATGCTCTAGCTCCGCAAAAGTCAATCTCCTATGCGGTTCTGGCAGACGATGTTGTGCGGGCGGAAGTCGATCCGGAAAAGATGGAGCGCGTTCTGCTCAATTTACTCTCAAATGCGTTTAAATTCACGCCTCAGGGTGGCAGGATCCAATGTTCGCTTAAGGTCAATGAAGGTCATTTTGTTCTAACGGTGCAAGACAGTGGTCCCGGGATTCCACAAGCCATGCGGAGTACGATCTTCGAGCGTTTTCGGCAGGCGCAAGGCGGGACCACCCGTGAGTTTGGTGGAACGGGACTAGGGCTCTCGATTGTGAAGGATTTCGTGGACCTCCACGGCGGCACCGTCAGCGTTTCCGACGCGCCAACTGGCGGAACATTAGTGCAAGTCAATCTTCCATTGCGCGCGCCGGAAGGTTCCTTTGTACGAAGGCTGGCGGAGCCTGAATCGCCTCCTACTGCAGGGATAGCAATCACCGGGGCCGTGGAGGAGCTGCGCTCCAGCGACAATCAGATCCCCCTCGGCGATGCAGGGAAGACGAAGATACTGGTGATTGAGGATCACCCTGAAATGCGGCGATTCATCGCCGAGGTGTTGTCTTCTGAATACCGTGTCATAACCGCCGCCGATGGTTTAGAAGGGCTATCGACTGCTGCTGTCGAGCGACCGGATCTTGTGGTCACTGATCTCATGATGCCCAAGCTGGGGGGCGACGAGGTTGTTCGAAGGATGCGTGCAACCAAAGATCTAATGCAATTGCCCGTATTAGTGCTTTCGGCCAGAGCGGATGACGAACTACGACTGAAACTGCTTGCCGAGTCGGTGCAAGATTATCTCGTAAAGCCGTTCTCCGCCGGAGAACTGAGAGCGAGAGTTCGCAATCTTGTGACTATGAAGCTGACTCGCGATCTACTTCAGCAAGAACTCGCGAGTCAAACGGAGGATGTAGCATCCCTAACGCGGGAGCTAATCCTTAACAAGCGGAGTCTTGAGGAAAATCTGAAGGTGACAGGTGGTTTGGAGGCCAAGATCAGACGACTCGTCGAAGCCAATGTTGTCGGAATCGTTATGTGGAATCTAGAAGGTGCGATCACTGGGGCGAATCAGGCATTTCTAAATATAGTTCAATATGGTGAAGACGAGATCGCTTCCGGTCGAGTGCGATGGACGGACCTTACCCCAGCCGAATGGCGCAACCGAGACAAACAGGCAATAGCTGAGCTCAAGGCGTCCAGGATTTTCAAACCTTTTGAGAAAGAATTTTTCCGTAAGGACGGCAGCAGAGTGTCCGTGCTGCTCGGCGGCGCACTTTTTGAAAACGGCGGAAACGATGGTGTCGCTTTCGTGCTCGATTTGACTGAGCAAAAGCGAGCTGAGGAGGCATTGCGGCGCAGTGAGGCTGATTTGGCGGAAGGACAGAAACTCAGTCGCACCGGAACTTGGCGGTGGAACATCCGCACCGGAGAAGTCACTTGGTCGCAGGAGTTTTTTGCAATCTTAGGCTTTGATCCAAAGCAAGACAGTGCGTCGTATGACAGGCATCTCGAGCGAATTCATCCGGAAGATCGCTCCAGGATCGAGGAGGATCGGTGGGCAGCGATTAGAGAGAGACGACGTTTTGAAACTGAGTACCGGCTCCTAATTCCAGGAGGCGTGATCAAATGCTTGCACTGCATTGGTCATTGTTTGGTAGATCAATCCGGCGATGTTGAATATGTCGGCGCAGTAATGGATATAACTGAGCGCAAGCGAGCCGAGGAGGAACGCGAACGATTACGCCAAGCACATCGCGTCGTAGTCCAGACCGCCACTGACGCCATCGTTACCGCGGACGAAAGCGGTGCGATTCAATTTGCCAACCCCGCGACTATGAAAGTCTTTGGTTACGCCCCCGAGGAACTGGTTGGGAAGCCATTGACCGTGTTAATGCCGGAATGCCAGCGAAAAGCGCACGAGAATGGCTTCGGGCGTTATCTGGCCACTCGCCAGCGGAATCTCAACTGGGAAGGTACACAGCTTACCGCCCTGCGCAAGAATGGTCAGGAGTTCCCGGTCGAAGTCTCGTTCGGAGAAGAAATCATAAAGGGTCAGCGGGTATTCACTGGTTTTATCCGCGATACCACTGAAAGAAGGCAGGCAGAGGAGGCACGCGAAAGATTACGTCGAGTACAGGCGGATCTTGAGCATTTAACTCGAGTTAGCACTATGGGCGAGCTCACCGCCTCGCTCGCGCACGAGGTCAATCAGCCATTGACCGCCATCACAAATAATGGCAGCGCCTGCCTTCGACTCTTCGCCAATCAGAATCTGGATCCTCAAGTTCTTCAGCGCGTCTTAGAGGAAATTGTCGCCGATGGAAATAGGGCGAGTTCGATTATTGCCCGAATTCGAGGATTTATAAAGAAGGCGCCTGCCGAAAAGAGTGCATTGGATGTGAACGAGGTGATTGAGGAAGTGTTGGCTCTTGTTCGCCCTGAGCTTCAGAAGAATCGTGTTGCGGTCAAGTGCGAATTGGGAAACATGTTGCGTCCCGTGTTGGCTGATCGCGTCCAGATTCAGCAGGTTCTGCTCAACTTGATCATGAATGGGATCGAAGCTACGGCAGCGGTCGCAGACCGGTCACGCGAAATCGTAGTGCAGTCGCAGATAGAGGAATGTGGGGATTTAATGGTCTCTGTAAGCGACTCGGGCCCCGGCCTTAGTTCGGAAAAAGACGACGATGTATTCACTCCTTTCTTCACCACCAAAGCAAGTGGCATGGGGATGGGTTTGCCAATTAGCCGTTCGCTTGTAGAAGACCATGGAGGTCGCCTGTGGGCTAGCTCCAATTCACCTTACGGCGCAGTGTTTTCTTTCACACTGCCAACAGCCGGGAGTCCTTCATGACGGAGCCCTCTTTGGTGTTCATTGTCGATGATGACGCATCCGTGCGGTCTTCGCTTAAGTTCCTCTTAAGCACAGTGGGTTTACAGGCTGAAACCTTCGATTCTGCTGACAGTTTTCTGCGCACAAAGTATGCTGATGTTCCCAGCTGCCTTGTGTTGGATGTTAGGTTGCCAGGGTTGAGCGGGCTCGACTTTCAACGTGAGCTTGCGGCTCGGCACATTTGTATTCCCATTGTCTTCCTCACAGGTCACGGCGACATTCCCATGAGCGTTCGTGCTATGAAAGCGGGAGCTATTGAATTCCTGACGAAGCCTTTTCGTGATCAGGATCTGTTGGACGCGGTTCGCGTGGCACTCGATCGCGATCGGGCTAGACGCGAATCGGAGAAGGAATTGCAGGCTCTTCGCAAGCGCTTCGAGTCGCTGAGTCCTCGTGAACAGCAGGTAGTCTCGATGGTCGTTGGGGGTATGCTCAACAAACAAATAGCCGCTGAACTTGGAACCGCAGAAAGCACTGTAAAGGTCCAGCGCAGCCGCGCGATGGAGAAGATGGAAGCAGGCTCGGTCGCCGACCTGGTGAAGATGATTCAAAAGCTCGAGCCACTCTCAGAAAAAGCTTTGTAAACCAAAGTTTACGCGCATTCTCCTCTTTGAGAGGTTCGAAATGCGAACACTCAATAGACCGTCCTGCAGGACAACGGGTATCTTGATCCCATGGAGTTTAAGAGTGCCCAAGAAGTTAATCTCGGTGGTTGATGATGACGAGCCCACACGCAAAAGTACGTCACTGTTGATCGAGTCATTTGGGTTCCAAGCAGCAGGATTCGAATCCGCCGATAGTCTCCTGAAATCAAGTCAGCTTCAAGAGACATCATGTCTTCTTATCGATGTGCGGATGCCCGGCATGAACGGGCTGCAACTCCAAAGCCATCTTGCCAGCACAGGCTTTAAGATCCCAATTATCTTCATCACCGCCTATGAGCATCGTGAATCTCGCCTACGAGCAATGCGGGCTGGCGCCATCGCCTTCTTATCGAAGCCGTTCACAGACCAGCTTTTGTTGGATACGATTCGATCAGCTTTATCGGTGAGACTCAGGCCAAACAGAAAGCTGATATCAATAGTTGACGATGATGAGTCCATCCGCAGGACCACAACGTTCTTGGTTCAGTCCTTTGGGTTGGAGGCAGCAGCTTTCGAATCCGGTGAGGATCTCTTGAAGTCTGGCCAGTTATCCGAGACGTCTTGCCTCATCGTTGATCTGCAGATGCCTGACATGAACGGTCTACAACTTCAAAGGCGTCTCGCCGGCTCTGGATATAGAATCCCCATCGTCTTCATCACCGCTTACGACAACAAAGACTCGCGTCAACAGGCGATGCAGGCTGGCGCCATTGCGTTTCTGAACAAGCCGTTCAGTGACGAGCTCTTGCATGAAACCATTCGTACAGCCCTGGAAGACGAACGAATGCGATGTGATGGGGCACCGATCTGACCGACGGATCGCTGGAAGGTCATCTCCTCGTGCACTAAACGGTGAGATGTATTCCAGTCTGGAGTGAAGTCGGCTATCACAAACTCCTGACGGATACTCGAGCGTCTCTTTGACTAGGCCCGCTAGGTTGGTAGCGGGAGCTCAGTCGTTTGGCAACCGTCCCCGGCATGGTCACAGTTCCGAGGTCTCGAGCAGAGATGGGCCGTTTGTTTTCGACGTGACGTACCGGGCGACTTGGGCACCAATACACCAATATCGAGAGCGTACCGCCAGTCCGCCAGTCACGAGAGGAAACGGGTTCGCGGATCAGACGCTACAAAGTGGCGAGCAAGGACACCGTGGATTGAAGTGTACGGGCGAGCGAGCTTTCCGCATCGGTGCGGGATTAACTACCCAGCACTTCAGACCGCGGGACCGATGTAAACGTTGACGCTCCCAGTGCAGAGGCTTTCCTCACCGCAGTGGGCAAGGACCAATAGAACTATGCAGCCCTATTGCTGTAGCTTCTGTCAGGTCATGTGTTGACCTATCACCGTAAGCTCGCTGTGGGTATGGGAAACTTTCACGTGCCCATCCAAAACCCCCTCTACGGAGCCATTCTCATGCGATTTCTAAAACTGAGCTTGCTGTTACCCGTGTTCGCAGCGAAGCTTCTCGTTGCAGCGCCAGATGACTTTCGGCATCAACATTCACTAGGCGCCGCATTCGCCTTGACTAACCGGACCGAAAACAACGAAGTCATCGCATTCGCGAGGACTTCAGATGGCCAATTAATCGAGACGGGAAGGTACTCCACCCGCGGAAATGGACTGGGCTCCGATTTCGACAGCCAGGGTGGGCTAATACTGAGTGCAGATCATCGATTTCTTTACGCATGCAATCCGGGCAGTGATGACATCACGGTATTTGCTGTTCAAGGTAGTGCCCTGATCTTCCTCCGGAAAGTACCCGCAGGCGATGAGCCACTGAGCATCACCATTTCTGGAAATCTGATGTATGTCTTAGACGGCTCGGTAGCGGCCACGCAAATTACGGGCTTTAGGATTGGGCCAAACGGAGTGCCACGTCCACTTCCGAACTCAACCAAGTCCTTGAGTTCCCCCATTGCAGTTCCAGGCGAGGTCCTGTTTAGCCCCGACGGGAAGAAGCTCGTTGTCACCCATAAAGTCAACGGTGTGACCGGCCCTCAACTTGACACGTTCCTTATCGACTCGGCGGGCCTTCCAAGCGACCCCATTGTGAGTGCCGCCACGGGTATGCGACCGTTTGCGGAGGCGTTCCGAAGCGATGGCACGCTCTTCGTCATCGAGTCCGGTCTACCCGTGACGGAGAATGCCGGCGTGTCTTCTTATCAACTTAACAACGATGGCACGCTTGAATCGATCACGAACTCCGCCAAAAACGGACAAACTGACGGCTGCTGGATTGTCATCACGAATGATCAGCATTACGCTTTTGCATCAAATTTCGCCAGTGCTACCATCTCAAGTTACGAGTTGGCTAAAGATGGGCGAGTATCCCTCATCAATGGCGCTGCGGCCTCTGAGGAAACGGGTAGTGAGTCTGTTGATCTTGCTCTCAGTTCGGATGGCCACTACCTCTACAACCTCCTTAGAGGGCCTGGAGCTATAGCCGTGTTTCGGGTCGAGCAAATGGGACAGTTGATCCCAATCGGGGTGTTCGGCAAGGGGGGTGGCCTGCCCGCCAACTATGGCGTATCCGGACTAGCCGTGTACTGATTGAATCCGCGCAGGCGCTAAGCGTCGTCGACGAGGGTCTGGATCCATCTGACCCTTGTCGACGCCACGAGATAACTCCAGGTTGGAATGATATCCATGGAGAATGGGCTGTTCGCAAGGGCGTGATTCGCAAAAAGGCATTCCAAAGAACCAGTAGAAGTCCTGACGAAACGACCAGAGCGTTCCGCAGGCCCATCCCATTCCTAGAAGGACATCTTGCTCCGAGTGAGAAAGCGGAGTTCAATCCATTCTCACGTTGAGTGTCGATTCAACAACACCAACGTCGTCTATATGACGGGAATGCGATTCACGCAGAGTCGATATCGACATGAAGGGAGAGATGTACGGGGCCAATCAGTTTACGGAAATCAGCCTACAAGTAGCAGGAGCTCTTGGCATATCTGTCTGCCTTCAGTTACTTAGCAGTACGTACTTGGGATACGCCCGATAGATAATCTTTGCACAGTCGCTCTGCAGCGCTTCAGCTCACCCACCCAATCCAATTTGGCGATCAATCTGCTTATTGTGTCTTTCAGAGGAAAGATGGGCGTTTTGGTCAGCTCCTACGCACTGTGACCGCAGCCGCGCTGGAGGTAGCACGACAACAATGACGTCACAGCCCATCGAAAACTACGGTGTCATCGGCAATATGAAGTCGGTCGCGTTGGTGTGCATGAACGGATCGATCGATTTTCTTTGCTATCCAGATTTCGATTCTCCAACGGTTTTCGCAGCGATCCTAGATTCGGAAAAGGGTGGGTTCTTCCGAATACAGCCGCAACTATTGGGCCAGCGAGTGAAACAGCTCTACCTGCCAGAAACAAACATCCTGCTAACTCGATTTCTGGCCGAAGAGGGCGTGGCTGAGATTACCGATTACATGCCCATCGAAAAGGACGGAGCACAGCCGAACGAAATCATTCGCACCGTCAGCGTGATCAGGGGGAAAGTCAGGTTTCGGATGGATTGCCGCCCGCGTTTCAACTACGCTTCTACGGCACATAACGCGGAGATTACCGAGCATTGCGCGAGGTTTTATCCGACTCAGAGTGTCTGTCCACCGATGGCTCTGCACTCCACGGTCAGGTTGAAAGAGAGATCTCACGATGTCATTTCAGAATTCGGATTGTCTGCGGGAGAAACAGCCACTTTCATTTTTGGACAATTGCGCGCGGATGCTCGAGAGCCCAAAGTTGACTCAGTTGAACGGCGTTTTCTCAATACTGCAACGTATTGGAAGGCGTGGATCGCAAAGTCGAACTACAAAGGGCGGTGGCGTGAGATGGTCAATCGGTCCGCCCTGATGTTGAAGCTGCTGATCAGTCGAGAACATGGCTCATTGATTGCGGCTCCGACCTTCTCCTTGCCGGAGAATATCGGCGGCGTGCGGAATTGGGACTATCGGTATACCTGGCTGCGAGATGCGACATTCACACTTTATGCGTTGATCAGGCTTGGATTTGTCCACGAGGCGGAAGGCTTCATGAACTGGATCCAAGGACGACTGGGCGATGATGCGGAGCGTGGTCCCCTACAAGTGATGTATGGCGTAAACGGCAGGCAGAAGCTCGATGAACTCGTGCTCGATCACTTGAGCGGGTATGAAGGTTCTCGACCAGTTCGCATCGGAAATGCCGCTTTTCAGCAGCTCCAGCTCGATATCTACGGTGAAATGATGGACGCCATTTATCTGGCGAACAAGTACGGTGATCCCATCTCTCATACCGGCTGGGAAAACGTCCAGCGGATTCTTCGGTGGTTGACCAAAAACTGGAGAAGACCAGATGAAGGAATCTGGGAAATTCGTGGAGGTCCCAAGGAATTCCTGCATTCTCGCGTGATGTGCTGGGTGGCTTTCGATCGCGCCTTGCGCCTCGCACAGAAACGATCGCTCCCGGGTCCGCTTGAAGAGTGGCGGGGGACTCGAGATGAGATACGCAAAGACATCTTCGAGAATTTCTGGAGCGACCGCTTACAGTCATTCGTCCAGTCCAAGGGTTCGGAAGAGTTGGACGCGTCGATTCTGATGATGCCTTTGATAAGATTCATCAGCCCCGTGGATCCAATGTGGCTCTCGACCATGAGAGCCATAGAAAAAGAACTAATCGATGACACGCTTGTCCAACGATACAATCTGAGCCGGTCACACGTGGACGGTCTCCCCGGTACAGAGGGTTCCTTTACAGCGTGTTCGTTCTGGTACGTCGAATGTCTGGCACGCGCAGGTGAATTCGGGCGGGCGCAACTCTTGTTTGAGAAGCTTCTCGGCTACGCCAACCATCTCGGCCTGTATTCCGAGGAGCTTGGGTTGAATGGGCGCCATCTGGGGAATTTCCCTCAAGCATTCACCCATCTCGCGCTGATCAGCGCGGCAACCTACCTTGATAGAGCTCTCTCCGGTATCGGAGAGAATACGTGGCGATAGGGCACGCGAGACGGATTCGATGATGCCCTTGAGTATGGACGAGAAGGGGGTCTGCCTGCGCATGAGAGCTGGACTAATGCCTAAACGACTTTGTTGGCCGACTCCATCGAATTGTTCGTCGGAGACAGTTCGCCCGACACCGCTCACGATTGAAGGAGGAATCAAGATCCATGCCAAACATCCCGTCTATCGAAAACATCGATGAGTATCTGCGGAAGCGCCTTGCGCCTGTTGAAGAGGCGATTCCGCATCTTGCCGGTATCGAGATATTTGGAGCGTCACTGCCCGCCGGATCAGTGGGCGGCGATCTGTTTGAGTACATCAATTTCCAGCAACGTTACGACATCGATGAACGGATTCAGGAGGCGAGGAGACGAGCCAGGCAGTTTCTTGAATCTCAGGCGCCGAACTCTTTGCCGCGCAACTCGGTCGATGATCACGTGAACTGGTTGAAGACGCGAGCGGAATACCGATGTGAAATGGAGTCCGAGTATAGGCGTGCGCGCAGCTCGGAGCAGATAAGAATTGCAGAGGATCTCCAGTCATTGCATGAGACTGCCGGACTTCTCATCGTGGACGCTCAGGGACACGGAATCATATCTGCCAAAATTGCTTCCACCGTGCACGATACATTTCATGCATTCATGTTGTCGGAGCTAGATCATCACGGGAAAACCACCCCTAGCCTTTTTGAAAGGCTGAACCTCAGATTGGCACAATCAACGACCGCTCGCAACGCGTTAGGAGCAAGCGAAACGGGCTTCGGTCGCGAGATTGCGACGATGCTCTATGGGGAGGTGCATCCACATGGCTATTTTCGCTTCGTTAACTTCGGGCACCCGGCTCCAATGGTATTCTCTGCCGAATACCAAAAGTTCATGAAGCTCAACGAGAGCCATATGGTTCGCTTCCTTCCACTCGGACTGCAGATTCCTTCCGACCACCCGGACCGACGTCGATATACATCGATGCAAGTCCGGAAGAAGAGAGCTGATACATCGGATATAGCTGAGATTGCACTGATGAAAGCCGGAGATATCCTGTTCCTGTATACCGATGGTGTTTTCGACGGAGCTGATGGAGAAGAGCAGCAGCGGTTGGAGA
>Ga0157369_10003136_pt1 | contig 19748 bp, 19 predicted proteins | sample C25metaG_FD_113461 | JGI IMG/M metagenome (GOLD analysis project Ga0157369, IMG submission 113461) | Corn rhizosphere microbial communities from Kellogg Biological Station, Michigan, USA - C2-5 metaG | ecosystem: Host-associated > Plants > Roots > Rhizosphere > Soil | place: USA: Michigan...
GGCTTACTGGATCAAGGAGAACATGAAGAAGCCGGTGGTTGGCTTCATCGCTGGCGTGACCGCGCCTCCGGGCAAGCGCATGGGCCACGCCGGCGCGCTGATCTCGGGCGGTGCCGACACCGCGCAAGCCAAGCTCGACATCATGGAAGAGTGCGGCATCAAGACCACCAAGAACCCGTCGGAAATGGCACGTCTGCTCAAGGCGATGCTGTAATCGGCAAGGTTTGAGGTTGTGCGAGAACGGGAGGCCTGGCCTCCCGTTTTTGTTTGGTCGCGTTGCAGCATGCGATCCAGGCACGACATGTGTATAAGCAGACAAGATGCTGCAAACCGGCTCACTGCAAGCCAACCCCAGGGACATCTTCGAGAACACTATGGCGCTCACCTCAAGCGCATTCTGGTTCGCACTTGGCTCCATCATCCTGACCAACATCGTGCTGTCGGGCGACAACGCGGTGGTCATCGCGCTGGCCGCGCGCAATCTGCCCAAGCACCAGCAGAAGCAGGCCATTTTCTGGGGCAGCGCCTGCGCCATTGTGCTGCGCGTGGTGTTGACCGTGCTGGCCGTCAAGCTGCTTGCGCTGCCGTACCTGAAAACGATTGGCGCGGTGCTGCTGGTGTACATCGGCGTGAAGCTGCTGACGGAAGCCGAAGATGAAGCCGCCGATCGCCATCAGCAGGCCGGCCTATGGCCTGCTATCCAGACCATCCTGATCGCCGACTTTGTAATGTCGCTCGATAACGTCGTCGCCGTGGCCGCCGCGGCGGAAAAAGGGCCGCCAGGCACGACGTTTCTACTCCTCGTGCTAGGGCTTGGCTTGTCAGTGCCGTTGATCGTGTTTGGCAGCACGCTGCTGGTGGGGGTCATGGCCCGCTTTCCGGTGATCATCACGCTGGGGGCGGCGCTACTTGGATACCTTGCCGGCGACATGCTCGTCACTGATCCGATCGATGCGGCGTGGTTTGAGCGCGCGGTTCCGTATGCGGATGTGGTGGTTGGGTGTGGTGGGGCGCTCCTGGTGGTGTGTGTGGGCTGGTGGCTCAGCCGGCGCGCGTTGCGGCAGGCTTGATCACTCTGCGGTCATTTCTTGAAAAGTGATCGAAAGGTTGCTAAATTGACGAACTCCGTCAATTGGTGTCAAAGATTGTCATCTTGTGACGTGCGTCCCATGCGAACCGCGTCAGTTTTTCGCTGACAAGCTCAGCTTTTCGGCTGGCACAGTCCGTGCTGTATCTCCCCCCGCATCATCTTTAACCAAACAATCCGGGGGATTTCATGAAGTCGATGCGACTCAACAAGCGTGTCCAGAAGGGTTTCACGCTGATCGAACTGATGATCGTGGTGGCGATCGTGGGTATTCTGGCTGCCATCGCGCTGCCGGCTTATCAGGATTACACGGTGCGTACGCGTGTCACCGAAGGTCTGGGGTTGGCTCAGACAGCCAAGACCAATCTGGCTGCCGATGGTGTGGCATCGTTGACCGACATGGGAAATGTCACTGTGGCATGGAATGCTCAGGCTAATAATACCGGTGCAAACTCCAAGTTCGTGGATACGATCCTGTTTACGAACGCCGCAAGCCCTGCTACTGCTAACCCCGAAATCGTCGTTACTTATAACGTTAATCGCGTGGGTCTTGGGGCAGGCGCAAATACCCTCGTTTTGACGCCCTGGATGCGGAATGCGGGGACGGGCGTCACTGGCCAATCGGCTTACGCTGCTGTGCTGGCGGGTGCGTCCGGTTCGCTGGATTGGGGTTGCTTCTCCGCTGGCAACACTGGTACTGCGCAGAATGGCATCACTAATGTTCAGGCTGCAACGCTGCTGTCTAAGTATGCGCCGGCACAATGCCGCTAATCGGGATTATTACCGAATAGAATAAATTCGTAAAAAAAAGGATTCCAGGAAACTGGAATCCTTTTTTTATGCTTGTGTCACTCATTTTCTAGAATGAATCGATCTGAAGAAATTGGTAGTGCTGTCATGGTGAGCCCTGTAAGAGTACGTGCAGCTGTCAAGGCTGCGTTGATCCATCTTGGCTTGAGCGTGGTCGTAGCGGCACTGACGGCGACAGTCATGTTCGGCCTATGGTTTCCCTACCCTTATCGTGATCTTGCGGGTGGTCAGCATCTTTTCTGGATTGTGATCGGGGTGGACGTCGTCTGTGGCCCTCTGCTGACGAGCATGCTGTTCAATCCAGCCAAGTCTCGGCGTGAATTGACGCTGGACCTGTCGCTGATTGCCTTGGTGCAACTCGCGGCGTTGCTCTATGGCTTGCATAGCGTGACTTTGGCGCGCCCAGTGATTTTGGCCTTCGAAACCGATCGACTGGTGATTGTTTCGGCGGCGGAGATCAATACCGCTGATTTGCCGCTTGCACCGCCAGGATTCCAAGCACTTTCATGGACGGGTCCAGTGCTTGTGGGGACGCGCACCCCGAAGAATGCGGATGAAACCTTGAAAAGTATCAACCTGTCGATGCAAGGCATCGAACCGAGTGGCCGCCCCGGGTGGTGGCAACCCTACGAAAAGAGCCGACCCGTCGTACAGCAACGCATGAAAAAGCTCGACGCACGGCGCGCCAGATTGCCATCGGAGAAGCAAGCCGTCATCGATGAGGCGGCCAAGGAAGCAGGCCTGCTAGTCGATCAACTTTACTACCTGCCACTTGTCAGCAAAAAGCAACTCGACACGTGGATCGCGTTGCTCGATGCGCACGGCACCGTCAAGGGCTATGCGCCAATCGACGGCTTTGAATAAATGGCATGTCTCCACCCGCCAGCCCTGGAGTGGGAAACTGTCCCTAAGCTAAACTAGCTCGCCTAGTGGAAGCGCCTTCGGGCGCTTTTTTCGTTTCAAGCGTCTCCCTCGTCCTACTCATTGATGCGCCGATTCTCTGTTTTGTATTTGCTAGTCTGGCTAGCCCTGGGGGCATGCTGGGTGACCCCGTTCTTGGTCGCACCGCATACTTATCCAATCCCCACGTTCTACTCCGAGTGGGTGGCAGCCGCTTGTTGGATCGCGCTTGGGGTGGCGGCATTGGGTGCCACATGGGGCCAAGCCATTGGTCTGCCGAGAGTCGCGCTTGCTCCACTGGCCCTGGTTGCCGTGTTGATCGTGCAATTGGCGATTGCCCCACCGCTGAACCCGTTCTTCTCTTCCGGAGCCATCGCGGCGTTATTGGCGGCTGCCGTCATCTGCGGGTTAGGCGCACGGTGCCGCGACCTGCCTGGCGTGTTGGACGCCATTGCGGTTGCCGTCACCGTCGGAGGCTTGCTGACCGTGGCGATCGAGTTGCTGCAATTGTTCCGCGTGCCGAATCTACCCGAAGCATTTTTCTCGATGACCCCCACGGGTGGTGCGCGGCGCATGTGGGGCAATCTGAATCAACCCAATCATGTCGGCTCGTATCTGGCGTTCGGGTTGGCAGCATGCCTCTTCTTGGGCAATCGGCACAGGAAATGGCTCGGCTTGCTAATGGTCGCCGTGCTCGCCTTGCTGCTGGGCATGGCACTGACGTTCTCGCGAGTGACTTGGATCCATATCGCGGTAGTTGGATTGTTGGCCGGCATACCGCTCGCCGCAGAATTGCGGGGCCGTGCATGGTCGATCCGATTGCTCGCACTCTGCGGCCCTGTAGTGCTGCTGGCGCTGGCGTATCAGGCTTGTGGCTCGGTGGTCGCACTCGCCAATGGCGCTTGGAATCTGGATGTACCCGGGTCCATGGGGCAGCGCATGCAGGAGGGCGTCGGCCTGCGCCCGCTGCTTTGGAAGCATGCTTGGCACATCTTCCTCACGCATCCTTGGCTCGGCGGCGGCTGGGGCGACTACGCATGGAATCAATACGTGCAAACGGACACGGTTGGCCCAGTCGAGATGTCGATGAATGCACACAACATCGTGCTGGATCTAATGGCAAAGGTGGGCGTGACAGGTTTGCTGGCGGTATTGATTCCGCTTGCTTGGTGGGCGTTTGGTTTGCTCAAGCGACTGCGGTCTCCTGATGTGGCATTTCTATGCGCTGTTGTTGCTGTGATGGTGGTGCATTCATTGCTGGAGTACCCGCTTCACTACGTGTTCTTTCTGTTTCCGTTTGCCTTTGTTCTGGGGGTGCTCGACAGCAAGACGCTACGGTTTCCTTCCCCGCCTATTGCGTGGGTTTTTTCGGGTGTGATCGTCGTTCTAGGGGGCGTGCTTCTTGTTCGCCTGTGGGCGGACTACCGCTCGGTGGAGCGGCTCTATTTCGTACCAAGTGCGCGCAGCGCATCGGCAGGATACCCGGGCGGCGGCCCCATGTTGCTAACCCCCTATGCAACGTTGGTCGTCGCTATGAACGCATCCGTCAACGAGCAGACTGCGCCCTTGCTGGTGAAGCTTGAACGACAAGCGGTGCAGTTCTACCCGGCATCCGCGACGATTCAGCGGTACGCGCTGGCGCTGGCCTTCGAAGGTAGGAATGAGGAAGCCGTCGTTCAGGTTCGACGTCTCCACAGCCACTACTGGACGGATTTTGCTGCGCAAAGCCTTTTGCTGAGTCAGACTTGTCAACGCAACTTTGGCAACTTAAAGACATTTTGTTCGCGTCTGAAATCTGAAAAGCTACTTGCTAACGCTGATTGAGTGGGAATTCAATGTAAATTTTCTGAATTTAAGGTGAATCTTTCTTTTTAAGATTTGGATTATGTACTCGTAAAAATTGGTTGTCGGATATCGATCTTGCAAGGTTGTCCACTAATCTCGCTTCACTTTCGGTTTTTGAGTGAAGTGAAATCATAAATTGTGGAGAATCTATGCGAGTTCAGTATCGAAAAAAATTTCGTCAGCAACGAGGCTTCACCCTCATTGAGCTGATGATCGTGGTTGCTATCGTTGGCATCTTGGCTGCTATTGCTGTCCCGCAGTATCAAGACTACGTGACGCGTTCAAAGTGGGCGGAAGTGTATACACAGATCCAACCTTTGAAACTGGCAATTGCGGAGTGTGCCCAAAAGAATAGCGGCACAATTGCCGGAACATGCGATACCCTCGACCTCTTAAAGGCGGAAATAGGCTATGAGAAACTCCCGGATCCTGTAAATGCTAAGGTGACTCTCGACGCCGGGGGTGTCATTAACATGGCGGGAAAACCGGCTGTTGGTAACTGCACGGTCACCGCCACTCCCGACAATACGACCAACGCGAATGTGCTCGCGTGGGTTTTTGCTGGTGTAGGTGCTCAGCCGTGCAGCAAATCGAAGACTGGTGTGTCTGCAGCGGAAAAGGCTGAAACTTAATGCAGCAAAAAAAGAGCGCTGATCGAGCGCTCTTTTTTTTTGGTGCATCAATCGGCCACCCAATCCCCCGACTTCCCCCCATGCTTCTCCAATAGCCGCACATCCCCAATCACCATCCCCCGATCCACAGCCTTGCACATGTCGTAGATCGTGAGCAGGCCTACCTGCACCGCAGTCAGCGCTTCCATTTCGACGCCGGTCTGTCCACGTGTCTCAGCACGGACCGTACAGCGGACGGTGTATGAAGCCTCATCCAGCACAAACTCCACCCCCACCTTCGTCAACGCCAGCGGATGACACAACGGAATTAAATCCGACGTCCGCTTGGATCCTTGGATGGCTGCAACGCGCGCAATCCCCAGCACATCGCCTTTCTTGGCATTGCCATCGCGCACCAGCGCAAATGTCTCGGGCAGCATGCGGATCGTGCCGGTGGCCACGGCCACGCGGTGCGTGACGGCCTTGTCGCCGACGTCGACCATATGGGCCTGTCCGGCGGAATCGAAGTGGGTGAGTTGCGACATGAGTGACAGCGCGTTTTGCGGGGCAAGGGGACGAAGCGTTTTATGATAGCAAGCACCCGGCTTGCGGCGATGTGGCCGCGCTGATTCCGCTCACCGTGCTTTTCGTATGACGCTTTCCCTTTTTCGGCCGCGCGTCCGCAAGCTGACGGCCGCTGTGTTGTTATCGACGTGGCTTGCGCCATTGCCGCTGCCCGTGCTGGCGCAGGCGGTGGCGTCCGCGCCGGCGGCCTCGGTCAACCCGGGGTTGGGTTCCCCCGCGGCGGCCGATCAGGTGCAGAGCAACCTGAATCGCAGCGTGCAGATCGGACGGCAGTCGCCGTACTTGCCGAAGGAGCCGACTGTCATTGATGCGCCGACGTACGAGTTGCCCGATATGGGCGATCCGTCGACGGCCTCGTTGTCGCCCGAGATGGAGCGCCGCCTGGGCGACCGCGTGATGCGTCAGATCCGCCGCGATCCGGATTTCGTCCCCGATCCGCTGATCACCGACTACCTCAATACCATCGGCTACAAGCTGATCGACGCGGCGCGCCGTCAGCACGTGGCGGGCAGCACGTCGGCGTCGAGCTTTGAGCTGTTCGCGGTGCGTGATCCCGGCATCAACGCGTTTGCGCTGCCCGGCGGCTACATCGGCGTGAACACGGGTACGTTGGTCGCGACCGAGAGTGAATCGGAGCTGGCCTCGGTGCTCGGTCACGAAATCGGGCACGTGCTGCAGCGGCATATTGCGCGCGGCATCGATAAATCCGGTGAGTCGATGTGGATTGCCCTGGCGTCGATTTTGCTGGCCGGTCTGGCCGCCACCAAGAGCGGTGACGCCGCACAGGCGCTGGCGATGGGCGGGCAGGCGGCCGCGGTGTCGAACCAGCTCGCCTTCTCGCGCGGCGCGGAGCGCGAGGCAGATCGCGTCGGTTTCACGCTGCTCACGGGCGCGGGCTACAACCCAGACGGCATGCCGGACTTCTTCCGTCGTCTGCAGCGCGTGACGAACATTGCCGATACCGGCGTGATTCCCGGCTATGCGCGCACCCACCCGTTGACCGGGGAGCGCATCGCCGACATGGAAGACCGTGCGCGCGGCTTGCCGCATCCACGCCAGCCGCGCCGGCCAGAATTCGGTTTTGCGAAGGCGCGTGCGCGCGTGCTGCAGGAAACGTCGACAAGCGCCTATATCGACGTGCGCAATGCGATGCGGTCGCAATTGTCGTCGGCGCCGGATGCGCCTGTCGAGAAGCGCGCGGCGCTCTGGTACGGCGTGGCCGTCGCCAACCAGATGGCGGGGCGGCTGGATGACGCCGAGCAGGCGCTGCAGGAGGCGCGACGCCTGTACGGCAACATTCCCGGCATGACGTCGGGCAGCGTCGAGCTGGACGTGACAGCCATCGAGCTGGCGCGCGCGCGTGCCCGTGGTTCCGAGGCATTGACATTGGCACGCGCTGCGCTTACTGCGTACCCGCTGTCACGCGCGGTCGGCATCACTTATGCGCAAACACTGCTGACGGCCGGCCGGCCCGACGATGCGATTCCGTATCTTAAAGACAAGACCCGCGAAGACACCACTCAGCCAATCTGGTGGGACATGCTCGCGCGGGCCTACGCCGACAAGGGCAAGCGCGTTGAGCAGCATCGCGCGCTAGCGGAGAAATACGCGCGGGATGGGGCGTGGGGATCGGCCGTGGAGCAACTGAAGCTCGCCCGCGATGCGGGGGATGCGGATTTCTACACGCTATCCGAAGTCGATGCGCGCTTGCACCAGATGGAGCGGCAATACCGGGAAGAGAAGGCGGAAGACAAGGCGCTGCCGAAGTAGGGCGCGCAGTCGATGCTATTCCGCTGGCTGGGTCACAAAGCCATAGCGCTTTGCTACTTCCGCGCGCGCAATCGGTTCAATGTCGAATGTCCGATCACCCAGCGTCAACGTACCCAGCGCGGCTTCACACGCGTCTCCGTGCCATTTGGCTAACGAGGAGAAGGGCTCCAGATCATGATCATGCAGCAGGGCAATGATCTCTTCTGCTTCGCATCCGCCCACGCGGCCCGAGAGCAGCACGTTGCCTTGTTCATCGACAAAACAGCCGCTTGGCGAGAATGTGGCGCCGGTGGTTGTCGTGAATGCGGGCGGCGCGCCGTCGGCTGACAGCCGCGCCACCCACGGCGTGTAATCGAGTTCGACAAACACCCGCTGCGGCCCATTCTGGAAGAACCAGCGCCCTGCATCGTCATGCGCGTAGTTGCGCACGATGAAGTCGACGAGCGCCGCGTGGCGGATCGGCTCACCGGATAGATTATTGGCCTGCGCATATTCGTTGCGCATGCGCCATTGGCCACGCCGATCCAGCGCCAGCCAGCCAAAGCAATTCGGCACGTTCGGCCACTTGGCCATGGCCTGGCGGACGATGTCATCCATGAGCGTGGTCCGTGTCGGATTGGCGGCCCAGCACGTCATCGAAAAAGCGCAGGACGCGTGCGGGCATCCAATCGACCCGGCCTGTCTTGCCATGGCGCAGCAGGAAGCCGACGTGGCCGCCGTGCAGCGGTTGGTCCAGCGTGATGGCGGGTGACACGTCGGCCACGCCGGGCAGATGCTGTCCGGGCAGGAACGGATCATTGCGCGCGTTCAGCACCAGCGCCGGCACACGCACCTCGCGCAGCACGGGTTTCGACGAGGCGCGCGTCCAGTAGTCGAGCACGTCGCGAAAACCGTGCAGCGGCGCGGTGACGAGGTTGTCGAATTGCCCCAACGTGCGCGTGGCCATCATGGCGTCGCGGTCGTACAGGCCTGGGTGCTGGTCGAGCTTTGCGTTGGCCTTGGCTTTGAGCGTGCGCAGAAACATGCGCGTGTAGACCATGTTGAAGCCTTTGGACAGCGCTGCGCCGCCGGCGCGCATGTCCAACGGTGCGGAGACCGTCGCAGCCGCGGTCACGTAGCGGGCATCGGTGCCGTGTTCGCCCAGGTAGCGTAGCAGCGCATTGCCGCCCAGCGAGATGCCGACAACCAGCAGCTTGCGGCCCTGCGGCTGGCAGACCGTCCGATAAAGGCGTTCCAGGATCCACGCGATCTCGGCGCCATCGCCGCAGTGGTACATGCGCGGCGCGAGGTTCATCTCGCCCGAGCACCCGCGAAAGTGCGGAATGACGCCCAGCCAGCGGCGGCCGCGCAGCGCGTCCATCAGCAGCTGCGCGTAATGGCTGCGCGAATCGCCTTCCAGACCATGAAACATGACGACGAGCGGCGCGTGCTCATCCGTTTCATGCGTGGTCCAGTCGAGGTCGATGAAGTCGTGGTCGGGCGTGTCCCAGCGTTCGCGCCGATACGCAATGCGCGGAAAGCGCCACAGGCGCGCGGGCACGATCGTCTGCGCATTGCCGCCGACCAGCCACCACGGCGAACGGAACGCATGCGGCTCGAACGGCCCTGCAAGCAGGGCGCCCAGATTCAGTTCAAGGGAGGTGGCGTGGCGAGACGGATGGGTCATCGAAAGAGACGGCGGCCACGCCCGGCGCGGCAGCTTAGTGCAGAGAGTGCGTGACGCTGGCGATGGACGCGGCCACGCGTTCTTCGGCGGCCTGGCTGGAATGCACGTGGGCGATACGCCAGCCTTCGTGGTTCTGCATCAGTACGTACGTCGTATGCACGTACAGGTCGGCCTCGGTGGCGGTGGCCGAGAAGCGCAGCGCTTCCGTGGCTTCGAAGATCGATACGCCCAGCGACGAATGCACCTGCTGCGAGAGGCATTCGATCCAGACCGGGTTCTTCTCGACCAGCGCATCAAGGCAGCCGCGCAGTTGCTCGTGGCCGTTCAGGCGTTGGCCGTCGGGCAGGATGAAGCTCACCGAGTCCTCATCGAGCCACAGCTTGAGCGCGCCATCGGCGTCGCGGCGCTTGAGCGCATCGCGATAGGCTTCGAGGATGTCCTCGGCGGCTTCGAACAGGCGGGCAAATCGTGGCATGGCGATGAAAGTTGAGGAGAGCGTGTTACTGCGGCTGCAGCAGCCGGCGCAATTCATGAAACACCATCTCGGGGCCGATGTCGCGCAGGCAGCGCAAGTGGCCCAGCGGGCATTCGCGCGCAAAGCACGGGCTGCACTCCAGATGGAGCCACATGATACTCGCAGCGGGCGACAGCGGCGGCGTGTGGCGGGGGTCGCTGGAGCCGAATACGGCCACCTGCGGGCGCCCCAGGGCAGCGGTCACGTGCATCAGGCCGGAATCGTTGCAGATGGCGGCTTCGGCGCGGGCAAGCAGTTCGATGGCCTCGTCCAGCGAGGTCTCCCCGCACAGGTTGCGCACGAACGGCGCACGCTCGACGATGGCGTTGGCCATGTCGCGGTCTTTGCCCGAACCCAGCGCAACGATCTGCGCATACGGGAACGAGCGGCGCAGCATCTGCGCCAGCTCTGCGAAGTGCTCGGCGGGCCAGCGCTTTGCCGGGCCGTATTCCGCGCCGGGACAGAAGGCAATCAGCCGCGCGTTGCCCGGAATGCCGAACTTGGCGGACGTGGCGGCCACGCGCTGTACATCAACGTCCAGCTTCGGATCAGGCAGCGTGTCGGGCAGCTTGGCGTGCGGTTTGAAAGCCAGCGCCGCGTAGTGCTGCACCATCGGCGGACGCGCGTTCTTGGGCGGATTCGGGTAGCGCACGTTCAGCACGCCCAGGCGCGACTCGCCCTTGTAGCCGATACGCAGCGGAATGCCGGCCAGCCACGGGATCAGCGCGCTCTTGAACGAATTCGGCAGCACGTACGCTGCGTCAAAGGTTTCGCCTTTGAGCTGCTGGGCGAACATCGTGCGGCTACCGAGCTGCAGCTTGCCGTGGGCGAGTTCGGTCGGCAGCACGCGCGCGATCTCGGGCATGCGCGCGAGCACGGGCGCGACCCATTTCGGGGCGATGGCGTGGATCTGCGCGCGCGGGTGCCGCGCCTTGAGCTGCGCGAACAGCGGCTGCGCCATCAGCGCATCACCGATCCAGTTGGGGGCGACGACGAGAATCTTGCGCATCATCGAATCGCCTGGCGAGTGCGGCGACCGGTGTACTGCAGGTGAATCGGGCTCAATGGTGGCCCTTCAGTTCAACGCCGGGGGCCAGCTTGTAGACGGTGCCGCAGTATGGGCACTTGGCTTCGCCGGTGTCGGCGATGTCGAGGAACACGCGCGGGTGGTAGTTCCAGGCCGGCGTTTTGGCGGTCGGGCAATGCAGCGGCAGGTCGTCTGCGCCGATTTCGATCGTGGGTGCGGTTTGCGTGGTCATGGTCAGTGAGGAATGCCGGCGCGGTCTGAGCAGGTCAGCCACGCCGTGATATGGGCCGCAGGTTCAAGAACCGACAAAGGCGAAATTGTAAGGGGTGGGCGCAGGCGCGCCAACGCCGATTGTTGCAGTGCGTGGCGCCCGGCATGAATCGCTCGATCGGTGGGATGCGCGCGCTTTGCCGTTAAGCGGATGCTTAACATCAAAAGTATAATCGTGTGTTTCCTACGAGCCACCCATGTCGCCCCCGACGTTCCTGCGCGCCCGCGCTGCCGGCTGCCCCTGCCCGGCTCATCAAAAAGAGTCTGATTCGCCACTTTTGGGGGCGCCATGGCGCTAGTCCGCTGGGCGGCGGCGTTGCAGCGCCGCTGGGAGGCCATCGATCCGGCTGAACGGGCGGGCTTCTTTGCCGGCGTGCGAGCCTATATGCCGTCGATGCCGCCGGTGCTCGCCTGGGGGCTGGTGACCGGCGTGGCGATGAGCAAATCGGTGCTGACCATCCCGCAAGCCATCGGCATGACGATCTTCGTGTATGCGGGGTCGTCGCAGTTGGCGGTGCTGCCGCTGCTGGCGGCGGGCTTGCCGATCTGGACGGCGCTGCTGACGGCGTTCATCGTCAACGTTCGCTTCATCATCTTCAGCGCCGGGCTGATGCAGCATTTCGGGCACTTGCCGTTCATGCGACGCGTGGTCCTGGGTGTGTTCAACGGCGATCTGCCGTTCGTGCTGTTCACTCAGCAGTACCCCTCGGCCGCGCCGCAGGCGGGCAAGGAGGGCTATTACTGGGGCATGGTCCTGCTGAGCTTCGTGGGCTGGCAGGTGTCTTCCATCGTAGGCATCGTCGCGGCGAGCCTGTTTCCTGACGCGTGGGGCCTGGCGCTGGCCGGGACGCTTGCGCTCATTCCTGTCATGGTGTCGACCATTCGTAGCCGTGCCACGCTCATGGCGGTGGCTGTGGCGGCGGTGCTGGCGCTGGTTGCCTTCAAGCTGCCGTATCGATTGAGCCTCGTGATTGCCGTCACTGGCGCGATGGCTGCCGGCCTGGCCGCCGACGAAGCTGCCGCGCGTCTGCAGTGGCAGCGCCGCCGTGCTGCGCAGGCGGCAGCTGACGAGGACGATGCATGACAGCGCTCGAAATCTGGCTGGTGATTGCCGGGATGACCGTGGTGACGATCGTCACGCGCTCGTTGTTCCTGATCGTGGGCAACCGCATGACTCTGCCCACCCGCGTGCAGCACGCGCTGCGCTTTGCGCCCGCTGCCGCGCTCGTCGCCATCGTCTTGCCCGACCTGCTCTGGAACCAGGGGCACTTCGACGCAAGCTGGACCAACCCGCGCCTGATGGCTGGCATTGCCGCCACCGCGTTCTATGTAGCGACGCGGCGCATGCTCGGCATGATCTTCGTCGGCATGGGCGTCTTTACCGTGCTGCGTCTCTGGGGATGAACATGCCGGGCTCCAATCGCAACGGCGCGATCTTCGCGTTTCTGGCCTACACGATGTGGGGCCTGTTTCCGCTGTACTTCAAGCTGCTCAAGGCGGTGTCGCCGGTGGAGATTCTCTCGCACCGGGTGATCTGGTCGTTGGCGGTGATGGTATTGATTCTGCTCGTGAAGCGGCACTGGGTGTGGCTTTGGGCGCTGCGCACGCAGCCGCGTGTGGTGGGGCGCTACGCGGCCAGCACGAGCCTGTTGGCCGCCAACTGGCTGACCTACATCTGGGCCGTCAACCACGACCACGTGATCGACGCCAGCTTGGGCTACTTCATCAACCCGCTGGTGGTGGTAATGCTGGCGCTGCTGGTGCTTGGCGAGCGGCTGCGGCCAGTACAGTGGGTGTCGGTAGCCCTGGCGGCGGCAGGCGTGGCGTGGCTGACCTGGCAGGCCGGCACGCTGCCTTGGATTGCTCTGGCGCTGGCATTTTCGTTTGGGTTCTACGGCTTGCTGCGCAAGACATCGCCGCTGGGCGCGCTGGAAGGGCTGACGCTGGAGACGCTGCTGCTGTTTCCGCTGGCGCTGGCCTATCTCGGCTGGCTGGCTTCACAGCATCAGAATGCCTTCCTGGCCGCGTCGCCGGGCACCCAGTTGCTGCTGGCGCTGGCCGGCCCGCTGACGGCGCTGCCGCTGCTGCTGTTTGGCGCCGGCGCCCGGCGTATTCCGCTCTCGCTGCTGGGTTTGCTGCAATACGTGAGCCCGACGCTGCAGCTGCTGCTGGGCGTTTGGCTCTACAACGAGCCGTTTGCCGGCCCCAAAGTGGCGGGCTATGTGCTGATCTGGGTGGGTCTCGCCGTGTATTCGGCCGAAGGCTGGATGCGGCTGCGCCGTCGCACGCCGCTGCCGGCATAGTCCCCGCCAATCGGTCTCGGCAAGACGGTCGAGCCCGGAAGGTTCGGCCGAGAAACGCACGTTTTGACCAGGCGCATCGGGTAAAATCGTCGTTTTCCGCGATTTCTTCCGTAGCTGCCATGCCTCACGTCCTGCGTCTGTCCGATCTCATCTCCGAAGGAAAGCTTGCCGGTAAGCGCGTGTTCATCCGCGCCGACCTCAACGTGCCGCAAGACGATGTCGGCAACATCACCGAAGACACGCGCATCCGCGCATCCGTGCCGGCCGTCAAGGCCGCACTGGACGCTGGCGCCGCAGTCATGGTCACATCGCACCTGGGCCGTCCGACCGAGGGCGAATTCAAGCCTGAAGATTCGCTCGCGCCGGTTGCCAAGCGCCTGTCCGAACTGCTGGGCCGTGACGTGAAGCTCGTCCAGAACTGGGTTGACGGCGTGGATGTCGCGCCCGGCCAGGTTGTGCTGCTGGAAAACTGCCGCGTGAACAAGGGCGAGAAGAAGAACAGCGACGAACTGGCCCAGAAGATGGCCAAGCTGTGCGACGTCTACGTCAACGACGCCTTCGGCACTGCCCACCGCGCGGAAGCCACCACCCACGGTATCGCCAAGTTTGCACCGGTCGCCTGCGCCGGCCCGCTGCTGGCCGCCGAGCTGGATGCGCTGGGCAAGGCGCTGGGTCAGCCGGCACGCCCGCTGGTCGCCATCGTGGCCGGCTCGAAGGTTTCGACCAAGCTGACCATCCTCAAGTCGCTGGCCGACAAGGTGGACAACCTGATCGTCGGTGGCGGCATTGCCAACACGTTCATGCTGGCAGCCGGCCTGAAGATCGGCAAATCGCTGGCGGAAGCTGACTTGGTGGGCGATGCAAAGGCCATCATTGAGATGCTGGCAGCACGTGGCGCGTCGGTGCCCATTCCCGTCGATGTCGTGTGCGCCAAGGAATTCAGCGCCACCGCGGCCGCCACCGTCAAGGATGTGGCGGATGTGGCGGACGACGACATGATCCTCGATATCGGCCCGAAGACGGCCGCCCAACTGGCCGAACAACTGAAGACTGCCGGCACCATCGTCTGGAACGGCCCGGTCGGCGTGTTCGAGTTCGACCAGTTCGGCAATGGCACCAAGGTGCTGGCCGAGGCGATTGCTGCCTCGTCGGGTTTCTCGATCGCGGGCGGTGGCGACACGCTGGCCGCCATCGCCAAGTACAACATTGCCGACAAGGTGGGCTATATCTCCACCGGCGGCGGTGCGTTCCTCGAATTCCTGGAAGGCAAGACGCTGCCGGCCGTCGAAATCCTGGAACAACGCGCTGCCTGAGCGTAAGCGCCGCGAATACCCCCACCACAACAACGAGACACCGCCGCCCATGACCCGTGCTACCAAGATCGTCGCAACGCTCGGCCCCGCGTCCAGCACGCAGGAAGTCCTGACCCGCATGATCGCCGCGGGGGTGGACGTGGTGCGACTGAACTTCTCGCACGGCGCGGCGCAAGATCACATCGATCGCGCGCAGCTCGTGCGCGAAGTGGCGCGTTCGGTGGGTCGCGAGGTGGCCATCATGGCCGACCTGCAGGGTCCGAAGATCCGCGTCGGCAAGTTCGAGAACGGCAAGATCACGCTCGAACCGGGTGATCGCTTCACGCTCGACGCCCGCTGCGAACTTGGTAACCAGGAGCGCGTCGGCCTCGACTACAAGGAACTGCCGCGCGACGTGGGCCCCGGCGATCTGCTGCTGCTCAACGACGGCTTGATCGTGCTGCAAGTCGAGCGCGTGGTGGGTGAAGAGATCGAGACCATCGTCAAGATCGGCGGCGATCTGTCCAACAACAAGGGTATCAACCGCCAGGGCGGCGGGCTGTCGGCGCCGGCGCTGACCGCCAAGGACATGGAAGACATCAAGACCGCGATGGCGCTCGGCGCTGATTATGTCGCGGTCAGCTTCCCCAAGAACGCGACCGACATGGAAATGGCGCGCCAACTGGCCGCCGTGGCCGGTGCGCCGCACAACCACAAGACGCGCATGATCGCCAAGATCGAGCGCGCCGAGGCCATCCGCCCGGGCGTGCTCGAAGAGATCCTGGCGGCGTCCGACGGCATCATGGTTGCGCGCGGCGATCTGGCCGTGGAAGTGGGCAACGCGGCCGTGCCGGCGCTGCAGAAGCGCATGATCAAGCTGGCCCGCGAAAACAATAAGCTGGCCATCACCGCCACGCAGATGATGGAATCGATGATCGTCAACCCGGTGCCGACCCGCGCCGAGGTGTCGGACGTCGCCAACGCCGTGCTCGACGGCACCGATGCGGTGATGCTGTCGGCGGAAACCGCCGCCGGCCGCTATCCGGTCGAGACCATCGAAGCCATGGCTGCCATCTGCGTGGAAGCCGAGAAGTCGCAAACCGTGCATCTGGATGCAGACTTTCTTGACCAGACCTTCAGCCGTATCGACCAGTCGATCGCCATGGGGGCGCTGTTCACGGCACACCATCTGCAGGTCAAGGCAATTGCCGCGCTCACCGATTCCGGCGCCACGGCGCTGTGGATGAGCCGCCACGGCATCAATATTCCCATTTATGCGATGACGCCCAATGTGGCCTCGCAGCGCAAGATGGCCCTGTACCGCAACGTGCAGTCGCTGCCACTGGCCAACAGCGCCGACCGCGACGAAGCGTTGCAGCAGGCCGAAGAACTGCTGGTCGCGCGTGGCGTCGTGCAGCGCGGCGACTTCATTGTCCTGACCGTCGGCGAGCCGATGGGCCAGGCCGGCGGCACCAACACGCTCAAGATTGTTCGCGTCGGCATGCACTGACGCCCACGACGGAACGCCGTTTGCTACGTCTACCAGACGCCCACGCGTTCCTGAGACCGAATACAGATCGATCCATAGGAGAAAACCATGCCACTCGTCTCGATGCGCCAACTGCTGGACCACGCCGCTGAAAACGGCTACGGCCTGCCGGCATTCAACGTGAACAACCTGGAGCAAGTCCAGGCTGTGATGGAAGCCGCCAAGGAAGCCGGCGCACCGGTCATCCTGCAGGCCAGCGCAGGCGCCCGCAAATACGCCGGCGAATCGTTCATCAAGCACCTGATCCAGGCCGCGGTCGAGGCTTATCCGGAGATTCCGCTGGTCATGCACCAGGATCACGGTCAAAGCCCGGCAATCTGCCAGGGCGCCATCGACCTGGGCTTCGGCTCGGTCATGATGGACGGCTCGCTGCGCGAAGACGGCAAGACCCCGGCCGATTTCGATTACAACGTCGACGTGACGCGCCGCGTGGTCGAGATGGCGCACAAGGTTGGTGTGACCGTGGAAGGCGAACTCGGCTGCCTGGGCTCGCTCGAGACCGGTATGGCCGGCGAGGAAGATGGCCACGGTGCGGAAGGGAAGCTCGATCACTCGTCCCTGCTGACCGACCCCGAAGAGGCTGCCCAGTTCGTCAAGGCGACCCAACTGGACGCGCTGGCCATTGCCATCGGCACCAGCCACGGCGCCTACAAGTTCACGCGCAAGCCTACCGGCGACATCCTGGCGATCAGCCGCGTGAAGGAAATCCACGCCCGCATCCCGAACACCCACCTGGTGATGCACGGCTCGTCGAGCGTGCCGCAAGAGCTGCTGGCCATCATCAATCAGTACGGCGGCAAGATGAAGGAAACCTACGGCGTGCCCGTCGAGGAAATCCAGGAAGCCATCAAGTACGGCGTGCGCAAGATCAACATCGACACCGACATTCGTCTGGCAATGACGGGCGCGGTGCGCAAGTTCCTGGCCGAAAACCCGGACAAGTTCGACGCCCGCGAATGGCTCAAGCCCGCCCGCGAGGCCGCCAAGCAAATCTGCAAGGCGCGCTATATCGAGTTCGGCTGCGAAGGTCAGGCTGGCAAGATCAAGCCGATCGGTCTGTCGGTGATGGCGCAGAAGTACCAAAGCGGCGATCTGGCGCAAGTGGTGCAATAAGCATTTCGCGTCACATCTAGCAAACGGCTGGCATTGCGCCAGCCGTTTTGCATTGCATGGGCCACCCCATGGGCCACGTATAATGCGGGCCTTCCACGTTTTCTTATTTCCTCTCGGGTTCCGCCGTGTCCGCCACCACTGCATCCTCCGCCCTTTACGAATCGTCGATCACCAGCCTGCCGTTGCTCGGCCGTGGCAAGGTGCGCGAGAACTACGCTGTCGGCGACGACAAGCTGCTGATGGTCACCACCGACCGCCTCTCGGCGTTTGACGTGATTCTCGGCCAGCCGATTCCGGACAAGGGCCGTGTGCTCGCGCAAATGTCGGATTTCTGGTTCAACAGGCTGCGCCACATCGTGCCGACGCACGAGACGGGCATCGCCCCGGAAACCGTGGTGGCCCCGAACGAAGTCGACCAGGTGCGCGGCCGCGCCATCGTGGTCAAGCGCCTGAAGCCGATCCTGGTGGAAGCCGTGGTGCGCGGCTACCTGGCCGGCAGCGGCTGGAAGGATTACCAGGCCACCGGTGCCGTCTGCGGCGTGCATCTGGCCCCCGGCCTGCAGAACGCGCAGAAGCTGCCCGAGCCGATCTTCACCCCCGCCGCCAAGGCAGAGATGGGCGAGCACGACGAGAACATCTCCTTCGATGAAGTCGAGCGCCGCATCGGTCCGGACCTCGCCGCGCAGATCCGCGACGTGAGCATCCGCCTGTACAAGGAAGCCTCCGACTTTGCCGCCACGCGCGGCATCATCATCGCCGACACCAAGTTCGAGTTCGGTCTGGATGAGAACGGCACGCTCACGCTGATGGACGAGGCGCTCACCGCCGATTCGTCGCGCTTCTGGCCGGCTGATTCGTACCAGGTCGGCACGAACCCGCCGTCGTTCGACAAGCAGTTCGTGCGCGATTGGCTCGAAGCGGTGCGCATTGACGGCAAGCCGTGGCCAAAGACAGCGCCGGCGCCGCAACTGCCTGCCGACGTGATCGAAAAAACCGCTGACAAATACCGCGAAGCGCTGACCCGCCTGACCGGTGAGTCCCTGCGTTAAACCGGAGCGATGACGATGACCGCACAGCAATCCGCTCCGCTCGTTGGCGTGGTGATGGGCTCCAGCTCCGACTGGGAAGTGATGCGCCACGCCGTCGACATGCTCACGCAGTTCGGCATTCCGTTCGAGGCGCAGGTTGTCTCGGCGCACCGCATGCCGGACGACATGTTCCGCTACGCCGAAACCGCACGCAGCCGTGGTTTGCGCGCCATCATTGCTGGCGCGGGCGGCGCAGCGCACCTGCCGGGCATGATCGCCGCCAAGACGATCGTGCCGGTGTTCGGCGTGCCGGTGCCGTCCAAATACCTGCGCGGCGAAGACTCGCTGCTCTCCATCGTGCAGATGCCCAAGGGCATTCCGGTGTCGACGTTCGCCATTGGAGAGGCCGGTGCGGCCAACGCTGCGCTGGCTGCCATCGCGACGATCGCCACCACCGACTCGGCCCTTGCCGACAAGCTCGAAGCCTTCCGCGCGCAGCAGACAGAAGTCGCGCGCGGCATGAAGCTCCCTGTGCACGGCGCTTAAGTAACCTACGACCCGATTCATGGCCGACGACCTGAACCCGCGCCTGGCGCAAGCCCACACCGCGGAATCCCGCGCGCTGAACGTTCCCAACGCGATCCTGCCCGATGCCTGGCTTGGCATGCTCGGCGGCGGCCAGCTCGGCCGCATGTTCACGCACGCCGCGCAGGCGATGGGTTACAAGGTCTGCGTGCTCGACCCGGACCCGAACAGCCCGGCCGGCACCATTGCCGAGCGCCATCTGTGCGCGGGCTATACCGATGAAGCCGCACTGGCCGAGATGGCCGCGCTGTGCCCGGCCGTCACGACCGAGTTCGAGAACGTGCCGGCCGTGGCGCTCGATCGCCTGGAGCAACTCGGCGCGTTCGTTGCGCCGCGTGCCAACTGCGTGTCGATCGCGCAGAACCGCATCGCCGAGAAAAAATTCTTCGCGCTGTGTGCCGCACGCACCGGCATCCACCCCGCACCGAGCTGGGTGATCGAGCACGAAGCCGATATCGAACAACTGCCCGCCGACCTGCTGCCCGGCATCCTGAAGATTGCCCGCATGGGCTACGACGGCAAGGGCCAGGCACGTGTCTCGACGGTTGAAGAGCTGCGCGCCGCCTGGGGCGCCATGCAGCACGTGCCGTGCGTGCTGGAGAAGATGCTGCCGCTGGCGTACGAAGTGTCGGTGTTGGCCGCGCGCGGCGCTGATGGCACGACCGCCACTTGGCCGCTCGCCGAGAACGAACACCGTGACGGCATTCTGTTTTCAACGACCATGCCCTCGCGCAGCGTGTCGGACGACATTGCCACGCGCACTCGCGCCGCCGCTGCGATGATCGCCGAAGAA
>Ga0157369_10003137_pt1 | contig 19746 bp, 21 predicted proteins | sample C25metaG_FD_113461 | JGI IMG/M metagenome (GOLD analysis project Ga0157369, IMG submission 113461) | Corn rhizosphere microbial communities from Kellogg Biological Station, Michigan, USA - C2-5 metaG | ecosystem: Host-associated > Plants > Roots > Rhizosphere > Soil | place: USA: Michigan...
CGACGGCCGCGTCCATGACATTCCGGCGAACGCCGCCGCGGTCGGCTTCCAGGCGCCGGTGCATGCGCTGGTCACCGGCCAGAAGGGCGAGCGCGACCGCCGCATCGCGATCACGGCGGCGCCGCGCTTCGGCATCGTCGGCCAGAGCCAGACCATCACCTATCGGCTCGACGACCAGGGTGTCACCGGCGAGCGTGCCAAGGTCGTGATCCGCCGCGATGGCGAGACCATCAGCGAGCGCACGCTGCAAAGCGGCCAGACCTCCAGCGTCGACATCGACATCAAGCACGCCGGTCCCAATATCGTCGAGATCGAGGCCTCCCCGCTCGATCGCGAGCTGACGCAGGTCAACAACCGCGCGGTGGTCTCGATCGACGGCGTGCGCGACAAGCTGCGCGTGCTCTTGGTCTCCGGCGAGCCGCATTCGGGCGAACGTACCTGGCGCAACCTCCTGAAGTCCGACGCCAGCGTCGACCTCGTGCATTTCACCATCCTGCGTCCGCCGGAGAAGCAGGACGGCACGCCGATCAACGAATTGTCGCTGATCGCGTTTCCGACCCGCGAATTGTTCCAGCAGAAGATCAACGAATTCCAGTTGATCATCTTCGATCGCTATGCCCGCCAGGGCGTGCTGCCGATCGCCTATTTCGACAACATCGCGCACTATGTGCGCGCAGGCGGCGCGGTGCTGGTCTCGGCCGGACCCGACTACGCTTCCAACACCAGCATCTGGCGTACGCCGCTGGATTCGGTGCTGCCGGCCGAGCCGGTCGGCGTCACCGAAAAGCCGTTCTATGCAAAGCTGACCGAGGCCGGCAAACGTCATCCGGTAACGCGCGGGCTCGAAGGCTCCGCCAGCGATCCGCCGCATTGGAGCCGCTTCTTCCGCACCGTCGATACCCGCAACGCGGTTACGCCCCCGGTCATGACCGGAGCGGACGGCGAGCCGTTGCTGCTGTTGTCGCGCTTCGGCGAAGGCCGCGTCGCGCTGCTGCTCTCCGACCATATCTGGCTTTGGGCGCGCGGCTATGAGGGCGGCGGCCCGCATCTCGATCTATTGCGGCGCATGTCGCACTGGCTGATGAAGCAGCCTGACCTCGATGAAGAGGCGCTGCGGATGCAGGTGAAAGGCAAGGACCTGGAGGTGATCCGCCAGACCATGGGCGACAGCGTCCAGCCGGTGACCGTCACCTCGCCCTCCGGCGCCATCAGGCAATTGACGCTGACGGCCAGCGATCCCGGCGAATGGCGCGCGACCATGCCCGCGAACGAATTAGGGCTATGGCAGGCGACCGACGGCACGCTGAAAGCGCTGATCAATGTCGGCCCGACCAATCCGAAGGAATTTTCGGAAGTGACGTCCACGACTGACACATTGCAGCCGCTGGCGCAGGCCACCGGTGGCGACGCCAAGCGCGTGGTCGACGGTTCCAATGTCGAGATTCCGCGCATCGTGCCGGTGCGCGCCTCCACCGTGTTCCACGGCGACGGCTGGATGGGCGTCAAGATGCGCGACGCCAGCGTGGTCAAGGGCGTCGGCGTGCTGCCGATCTTTTCCGGCCTGATTGGACTGTTGCTGCTGCTCGGCGCTTTCGCCGCGACCTGGCTGCGCGAAGGGCGGTAAGTTGCACGTTCCACTTGCCGTGGCGCGCAAGGCACAGGCGGCGCGAATTCGTCTGCGCTCCGATTGACACCAAGGCGTCATCCCGGCGATGTTATAATATAACATCAGGTGGCTGACCTCCCGACGCGGGCGTGGTTCGACATGAAGTGGTTCCGTTCGAACATCAAAAGCGGCGGGCGACTGGCGCTGCTTTCGCTGTTCCTGCAGCTTGCGCTGTCGTTCGGGCATTTCCATGCGCTGGCCGCGCCCTCGGCCGGTACGACCCAATCTGCCCTGCCTCACGCCAAGGTCGTCGATAGCGGCAACCTTGCGGTCCAGAACCAGCCGGCCAAGCCCAAGCAAGCTCCCGGCAAGCAGGACAACGACCACGGTCCTGACGGCTGCGCGATCTGCGCCGTCATGGCGATGGCGGGCACCATGCTATCGGCCTCGCCGCCGATCCTGCTCCTGCCGGAAGCTGTCGAATTTCTCTATCGCACGACGGATGCCGAATTCATCCATCTGAAGACGGCCGGCACCGCCTTCCAGCCTCGCGCCCCTCCCGCCTCCTGATCCCCATCGACTGATGAACGCCTGAAGAGCTGCCTGCGCATTCTCGCGTGCCCGTTCGGCAGGACTTCCCTCACATCGATCCGCCGAATGTCGGCGGCAGGCGCCCGCCCCACGCGATTTGGGCAGCCTGAACGGAAATCAGGACCAATGTCAGCCCCTTCCAGATCCATGGCGGCCGCCTGCAGTGCGGCGGCGCTCATGCTCGTCAGCCTTGGCGGCGCAGCGCGCGCGCAGGCCCCTGCCGCCGCGCCGACGCCGGCTCCGGCGCAAACACCTCCCCTCGCGCAAACGGCGGCTCCCGCAGCAACTCCCTCGTCTCCGCAAACGGCAGCACCCGCCGCTTCACCCGCGCCGGCGCCGAGCGCCGCCGCCACCGAACTGCCCACCGTGACGGTGAACCCGCCGAAATTCGCGCAGATCCGGCGGCATCCGAAGAAACGTATCGAGAGCACCGCGCGCAGCAACGTGCCGGTCACGACGCCGCCGACGGAGGCGCAGATTCTCGCCGGCAAGAACGACAAGCTCGACGACTCCCGCCGCGCCATCGTGGCGGCGACCGGCGCCGGCAGCTATCAGCTTGACCATCACGCGATCGAAGCACTGCCCCAGGGCACCAACGCCTCGATCGACAAGGTGCTGTTGCAGGCGCCGGGCGTCACGCAGGACTCGGCTGCAAGCGGCGATCTGCATGTGCGCAACGAACACGCCAACCTGCAATACCGCATCAACGGCATCATGCTGCCCGACGGCGTCGGCGCGTTCGGACAGATCATCGATACCGGCATTGTCGGCAGCCTCGCGCTGATCACCGGCGCGCTGCCGGCGCAATACGGCCTGCGCACGGCCGGCGTGCTCGACATCCAGACCAAGACCGATGCCTTCAACAATTCCGGTAGCGTCAGCGTCTATGGCGGCGCGCACGACACCATCAAGACCTCGGCCCAATACGGCGGCACCGTCGGGCAAACGCAGTACTATCTTTCGGCAAACTATTTCGGCAGCCAGCTTGGCCTGGAAAATCCGACGCCGGCCTATGACGCCATTCACGATCGCACGGCGCAGGAAAAGGGCTTTGCCTACATCTCCACCACGATCGATCCGACCAGCCGCATCAGCTATATCGGCGGCGTCTCCAACGGCCTCTACCAGATCCCCAACAATCCGGGGCAAGCGCCGGCCTTCACCGCCTTCGGCATCTCCAATTTCGACTCGACGCAGCTGAACGAGCGGCAGCAGGAGTTCAACCAGTTCAATGTCGTGGCCTACCAGAAATCGGTCGACGGCCTCGACTACCAGATCGCCTATTACAACCGCTACAGCCAGCTCCACTTCATCCCCGATCCGATCGGCGACCTCGTCTTCAACGGCGTTTCCTCCGATGTCTATCGGCAGAGTTTCATCAACGGCATCCAGGAAGACACATCCTACCGCCTCGGCTTTGCCCATACGCTGAAATTCGGCTTCGGCGTCAGCGGCGAGCGCTCGCTTGTGAACAATGGCTCGCTGGTCCTGCCAGTTGACGGTGCCGGCGCGCAGACGAGCGACATCCCAACCTCGATCTTCGATTCCAGCGCCAGGACCGGCTACCTGTTCTCGACCTATCTCGCCGACGAGTGGAAGGTCACGAACAACGTCACGGTCAATGCCGGGCTTCGCTTTGACCAGATGTGGCAATATGTCGATGCCAACCAGCTCTCGCCACGCCTCAGCATGACCTGGAAGCCGTATGACGGCACCACTTTCCACGCCGGCTATGCGCGCAACTTCACCCCTCCCGAACAGGTGCTGGCCGCGCCGACCAACCTCGCGCTCGTGCAAGGCACCACCGCGCAGCCCGCGGTCTCCGCCAACGATCCGGTGCAGCCGGAGCGCTCCGACGTGTTCGACATCGGCGTGGTGCAGAAGATCTACGCCATCCCAGGCCTCGAGGTCGGTGTCGATGCCTACTACAAGACTGCGCGCGACCTGCTCGACGACGGACAGTTCGGCCAAGCCTATGTGCTGACCGCCTTCAACTATGCCAAGGGCGAGAATGAAGGCCTCGAACTCAAGGCGAACTACACCAACGGCAACTTCAAGGCCTATGCCAACTTCGCCTGGGCCAAGCAGATCGCCACCAACGTGGTCGCCAACCAATATCTGTTCGACACCGATGAGCTCGCCTATATCGCGAGGCATTATGTCTACACCGATCACGCCCAGTTGCTGACGGCATCCGCCGGCGCGTCGTATTTGTGGAACGGCACGCGGTTTTCCGCGGACATGATCTATGGCAGCGGCTTGCGCAACGGCTTTGCCAATACCGGCACCGTGCCGTCCTACACCCAGGTCAATCTCGGCATTTCCCACGACTTCAACATCGTGGCGCCAAACAAGCCGACGACGCTGCGCTTCGACGTCGTCAACCTGTTCGACACGGTCTACGAAATCCGCGACGGCTCCGGCATCGGCGTGTTCGCGCCGCAATTCGGCCCGCGCCGCGGCTTCTATGCGGGCCTGACGCAGAAGTTCTAGTCTAGGAGTCTCAAGAATGCAGATGATCAATCGTGCACCGGTTTTTGCGACGTCTGGCTGGGTCGTTGAAGCCAATCTCGCTGATGCAGGCGAGCCACCCGATCGCCGATACTTTGCGGTCGGCTTGGCGGCGGCGGATGAGGCCGTGGAGGCGGTGCTTGGCTGTCCCGGCCTGGCGCGCAAAGACAGGCGGATAGCGATACGCCCACTTTTGCCAGAGGAAATCTCAAGCCTTAAACTGAGGGCTCAAGCGGTTCGTCCGTATGGGTGGGCTATGAAAAGTGAGACTCGATAGCGTGCGCCCGGTGGCACGCCGTTCGAGCCACACGCCCTAGCGGGCAAAATCCCAATCGGGCTGAATCGCACCGGAGACGCCCTCGAAGGCGCCGGCTTCGAGCTCGGCGACGAGCAGGCGATTGTAGTCGACGGGGCCGGGCATGGTGGCGCGGCCCTTCGGCACCTTCTGGAAGCCGACGCGGCTGTAATAGGGCTCGTCGCCGACCAGCAGCACGAGGCGATGGCCTTTGGCCCTCGCATCGTTCAGCGCGCGCTCCATCAGGGCGCGGCCGACGCCGCGGCTTCGAAACGGCGGCTCGACGGTCAGCGGCCCCAACATCAGCGCCTTGGTATCGCCGACACAGATCGGGAGCTGGCGCACCGAGCCCACCATCAGCGTGCCGATGCGCGCGGTGAAGGAAAGATCGAGCAGATGATCGACATGCTCGCGTAAGCGGTAGGCCGAGAGCACGAAACGGCCGGGACCGAAGGTGCGCTCATGCAGCCGCTCGATCGCCTGCGCGTCTTTTTCCGTCTCGGGAAGGATGGTGAGAGATAGATCGTTCATTACGCCACACACTACTTCGTTTGACCGACTGCCGGCTGCGCCAGATAGGCGAGCAGCTTCATCTCGCGCCGCCCCCGCGTCACGGTGTCGAGCACCAGCCCCGATGATACCGACAGCACCGCCACGATCATCAAACCCGTCGACAGCACCGCGGTCGGCAGGCGCGGCACCAGGCCGGTCTCGAGATAAACCGCCAGGATCGGAATGGCGAGCCCGATCGACACCAACGCGAGGAAAGCGCCGATCGCGGTGAAGAAGCGCAGCGGCTTTTCCGACCGGTAGAGTTTCAGAATGGTGCGGAGAATCCGCAAGCCATCGCCCCAGGTATTGAGCTTGCTGAACGAACCCTCGGGACGCGCGTAATAAGGTGTCTCCACCTCGGCAACCGGCATCGCCAATTCCAGCGCATGCACGGTCAGCTCGGTCTCGATCTCGAACCCGTCCGACAGCACGGGAAAGGATTTGACGAAGCGTCGCGAGAACACGCGGTAGCCGGAAAGAATGTCCTTGAAGGCCTGGCCGAATACCGACGAGAGAAATGACGTCAGCATGTAATTGCCGGTGCGGTGGCCGCGGCGATAGGCGGCCTGCTCCTGATCGACGCGCAACCCCACCACCATGTCGAGACGCTCGGCGAGGAGCCTTTCGATCATGTAGGGCGCGCTCGGCGCATCATAGGTCGCATCGCCGTCGACCAGTACGTACACGTCGGCGTCGATATCGGCGAACATGCGCCTGACCACGTGTCCCTTGCCCTGCCGCCGCTCGGTGCGCACCTCGGCGCCGGCCTCGCGCGCGACATCGGCGGTGCGGTCCCGCGAATTGTTGTCATAGACATAGATCTGCGCGGCGGGCAACGCCTGGCGAAAACCCTTGACGACGGCAGCGACGGCCGCCGCCTCATTGTAGCACGGCACCAGAACGGCGATCCGCGGCGATGCTGCTGTCATCTCAAATAGGCCTGTCCGTCAGGGCGCGCCGACTCATGCTGCTGCATATCACGATCAGGCATTGGCCGCCTGCCCGACAAGGCTCCTGTCCACCGCCTCAGTGGGCCTCGTCGGTGCAGCGAAAGCGATGCTCCACAGCGAGAGCGTGGCAATCGGTATGGTGTAATAGGGTGTGAACGCGGTGTGGGTAAAGAAGAAGGCCAGATTTACCGCGAGGTTCACGGCGGCAATCAGCGCGACGCGCCTGATGCCGCTGTCGACGCCCGCGCGCAGGAAATAGCCGACCGACACGGCAGCAAGCACCAGCAGCACGAACTGCATGTCGGCGACATATTGCCAGACGATCTCCAGCGACAGGGTCGGCGGCGCCACGTCCTGTCCGCCGTAGGTCGTGGCAAAGGGACTACCGGCGTTGATCCAGTTGGCAACCAGCGTCGGCGACATGCCGGCGAGGAAGGCCACGCCGAAGCAGATGCCGCGCAGGAAGATGACGGGCTTTCGGCTCGACAGGAACGCGAACAGCAAGAACAGGCAATAGCCGACAGCGAGGAACAGGTTCGCCAGTCTCAGATTGACCGATAATCCGAGCAGCAGGCCGAGCACCAGGGTCAGCGCCAGCCGGCTTTCACGCTGCGTGCCGGCGAACAATCTTGCGGTCAGGAAACCCGCGAGCGCGCACGCCACCATGGTCGGCGCCATCGAGTAGCTCGCCTTCACCGGGTTGATCATGATGTAGATGGCGAGGCAGCCGAGCCCCGTCGCCAGCAGTGTCGCTTCCGTCGAGCCTGCGTAGAAGATGGCCAGCAGCGCGAAGCCGAGCATGATCGTCGTCGCCGACACGAACAGCGAAATCACCTGATGTCCTTCCGGAAACAGCGCCAGCATGAAACCCGTGCCCGGCGGATACTGGATCACGAGCTTGTTCGACGCCGGCATCGGCGTATGACAGGGCGGCGGATCGCTCGGTGGAAAATTGATCTCCTTCAGCTTCCGCGTGAGGTAGCCGTCGTCATCATGCGAGATATCGGTGTCCAGGCCGGCAAGGCCGAAGCGCTGGAACAGATGCGCCTGCCGCAAATAGCAGATGTCGTCGTAGACACCGCGCGCCTCGTTCCAGTGCGACATCGACCAGACCTGGGTTGCAAACAGCAGAAAACAGGCCGCGCCGCAGATGATCTTCAGGGTTTTCATGCGGTCCCTCTAGCACAGCTGAAAGCTAGCGCCACGTTGCAATCACGGGCTGCCCACTGAGCACCTCCCGGATCCGCAGCAGCGTGCCGGGTGTCGTTCCCTCTGGGAGCGCAGTGGGCTCGAAGAAGCCGCAAGCCACGATCTCATGGTTCGGCTCGGGTAGCCGGTCCTGGTGGAATTCCCTAACGATATAGACCGCAACATGGTCGCGGCGGGACACATGGTTGTTGAGGAACACGCCGTGCAGCGCCGGGTCGCCGGAAATCTCGATCCGCCCCTCCTCGACGAGTTCGCGCCTCAAGGCATCCAAAAAGCTCTCGCCGACTTCCACCCCGCCACCGGGAAGATACCAGCCCTTCACATAGCTGTGCTTGACCAGAAATACCCGGTTACTGCCGTCCAGTACCACCGCACGCACGCCGAGCGTCATGCCGCGGGCGAACTGCCAGTAGAAATGGAAAATGCGCCGCAACAGCGGCTCCAGCTTCCTGCGCAGCGTCCCGAGAACCTCAGACATCGTGTTTAATCTTGCGTCGACATGGCCCGCTTGCCAATAGAATGCGGCATGGCCCCGTTCAAGCTCGCGCATCTGTCGGATCCGCATTTGCCGCCGCTGCCCAAGGCGCGGCTGGCCGAGCTCGCGGGAAAGCGCGCGTTGGGCTACCTGAACTGGACCCGCAACCGCCGCAAATATTATCGGCGCGAGGTGCTGGACGTGCTGGTGGCCGACATGCAGGCGCAGGCACCCGACCACATCGCGGTCACCGGCGACCTCGTCAACCTCGCGCTCGAAGCCGAATTCGCGCCGGCGCGGGCGTGGCTCAGAAGCGTCGGCGAACCGCATGGTGTGACCGCGATCCCCGGCAATCACGATGCCTATGTCCGCAGGACACGGCATCGCTTTGTCGAATCCTTTGGCGAATATCTCCGCGGAGACGACGCATCGGGCGGGGCTTTTCCATTCCTGCGCCGGCGTGGTCCCGTCGCGCTGATCGGACTTTCCTCGGCCGTGCCGACGCCACCCTTGATGGCGACGGGGACGCTCGGCCGCGGCCAGCTCGAGGCGCTGGAACGCGGGCTGATCGCGCTTGCTAGCGAAGAGGCATTTCGCGTGCTGCTGGTTCATCATCCGCTGCGCTCGGACTCGCGTCCCAAGCGGCTCACGGATTCAGCACCACTGCTGGCGCTGTTGAAAAAGCATGGCGTCGATCTGGTCCTGCACGGCCATGACCACGTTCATTCCACCATGTGGTTTGAAGGGCCCGACGGCAAAATCCCGTCAATCGGCGTGCCGGCCGCATCCGCGCTCGCCCGCGGCCGGCATCCCGCAGCCGCCTATAACCTCTATGAGATCGAACGCGACGGCAATGCCTGGCGCTGCGAGCAGATTTCGCGCGGGATCGGCAGCGATATGCGGATCAAGGAGATCGGGCGGACGCGGTTGATTTGACCATCCATCGTCATTGCGAGGAGCGCAGCGGCGAAGCAATCCATAATCTCACCGCGGAAGCAGTCTGGATTGCTTCGCTTCGCTCGCAATGACGAGGGTGAGCGTCACAAGCTCTTCAAGCTCGACAGCAGCGCGAGCCCGAACAGGGCCGCTGCACCGAGCAAGAAGCCCAGCACGAAGATCCAGAATCCGCCGCGCCGGCGCGCTGGCTTCTCCTCCACCTTCGACTCGGGCGCGCTCACGGGCGCGAGCGCGTGCTCGCGTTCGACCATGCGGCGGGCGACATAGTCGGTGACGGCATCGACGATCGCGGGTACGTCGTGCGATTCGGCGAGCACGATGCGGCCATAGCGGGTGTCCTGCACGAAGCGATAGATGCGCTTGTCGCGTCCCATCACCACATGCGCCACCACGTCGAGCCAGAGCCGCGGCGTCTCGCCATTGCTGATGCCGCGCTCGAACAGGTCGATATTGTCGGGCACCTCTGCGAACAGGGGATCGAGCGCCTCGTTCAGGATTTCGAGCCGGGCGACCTCGGCATCGCGGAGATCGACGACCACGCCGGTGCGATCGGCGGCCTCGATCCGCGCCTTGTGAAGCGCGTCGCGCAAGCGAACCGGACGCGGCTCGCTGGTAGGATTGCTTCCTGTACTTGGCGCCTCGGACATCGGACGGCCTTTACTCCCTCAACTCCGGCCCGATTAACCTAGCAGCAACCATGAACGGCGCAAAGGCTCTTTATTTACAATAACTTACATAAGAGACAGATGGCCCCACCCGGCATAACCGGATGGGGCCTCCGTCCTTGGGCACCTATTTGGTCAGGCACGATCTCTTTTCGGATCGTTGCCTCGACGTTGGGGGCATGATCTTGCCGGAAAACCGGTATCCACTTTTCCGGACCATGCCCGCTACCTGGCAACGCTGGCTCAAGCCGCCGTGCGGTTGGGCTCTTCGACGATCGAGAAGCGAACGCCGGCCTTGTGGCGGCTCTCCTCCGATACTTCGCGCCAGCAATCTTCGGCTTCCTTGCGGCTCTTGAACGGACCTTTGACCTGGGCCGAGCCTTCCACGAGCTTGTGGAAGTTCATCGAGCCGAACTCGCCGCCAATCACCCAGAAATTACTGCCTTTGGTCATGGTAATCTCCTGCTGTTACCGTTAGCCGAACTGGTTCATCGTGTTGTGGGCGCCGCCCGCCTTCAGCGCGGCTGCACCGGCAAAATATTCCTTGTGTTCGTCGCCGATATCGGAGCCGGCCATGTTCTGATGCTTGACGCAGGCGATACCCTGACGGATCTCCTGACGCTGAACATTCTTCACATAGCCCAGCATGCCCTGCTCACCGAAATACTCCCGCGCGAGATTGTCCGTCGACAGAGCTGCCGTGTGATAGGTCGGCAACGTGATCAGGTGATGGAAGATGCCGGCACGCTTGGCTGAATCGGCCTGGAATGTGCGGATGCGCTCGTCGGCTTCGATGGCCAGCGGCGTATCGTCGTATTCCGGCTTCATCAGGTCGGCTCGATTGTACTTGCTGACATCCTTGCCGGCTTCCTTCATCGCGTCGTAGACCTGCCAGCGGAAGTTGAGCGTCCAGTTGAACGATGGCGAGTTGTTGTAGGCCAGCTTGGCGTTCGGAACCACTTCGCGAATGCGGTCAACCATCTTGGTGATCTGCTCGATATTCGGCTTCTCGGTCTCGATCCACAAGAGGTCGGCACCGTTCTGCAGCGAGGTGATGCAGTCGAGCACGCAGCGATCTTCGCCCGTACCGGCACGGAACTGATAGAGGTTGCTGGCAAGCCGCTTCGGACGCATCATCTTGCCGTTGCGGTTGATGATGACATCGCCATTCCTGGCGTTGTCGGCGGTGACTTCCTCGCAATCCAGGAAGCTGTTGTATTGATCGCCGATGTCGCCCGGCGTGTGGCTCACCGCGATTTGCTGCGTGAGGCCGGCCCCCAGCGAGTCGGTGCGGGTCACGACGATGCCGTCTTCGACGCCCAGTTCAAGGAAGGCATGGCGGCAGGCCCGGATCTTCGCCAGGAACACCTCGTGCGGCACGGTCACCTTGCCGTCCTGGTGGCCGCACTGCTTTTCATCGGAGACCTGATTTTCGATTTGCAGGGCGCAGGCACCCGCTTCGATCATCTTCTTGGCGAGCAGATAGGTCGCCTCCGCATTGCCAAAACCGGCGTCGATGTCGGCGATGACGGGCACGACATGCGTCTGGAAGTTGTCGATCTTTTCGATCAACGCCTTTTCCTTCGTCTGGTCGCCCGCCTTGCGAGCGGCGTCGAGCGCGCGGAAGATATCGTTGAGCTCACGGGAGTCCGCCTGACGGAGGAAGGTGTAGAGCTCCTCGATCAGCGCCGGCACCGAGGTCTTCTCGTGCATCGACTGATCGGGAAGCGGTCCGAACTCGGAGCGAAGCGCAGCGATCATCCAGCCGGAGAGATAGAGGTAGCGGCGATCGGTCCGACCGAAATGCTTCTTGACCGAAATCAGCTTCTGCTGCGCGATGAAACCATGCCAGCAGCCGAGCGACTGGGTGTACTTGGTGGGGTCGGCGTCATAGGCGGCCATATCGGCCCGCATCAGCGCCGCGGTATAGCGGGCGACGTCGAGGCCGGTCTTGAAGCGGTTCTGCAGGCGCATGCGCGCCACGGCTTCGGCGGTGACGCCGTTCCAGGTCGGCTTGGTGTCGAGGAGCGCCTGAGCGGCGGCAACCTCGGTCAGATAGGGAGCCGGCCCCTGGATAGCCTGATCACTGATCCCGCGTGGCTGGTAGTTCATGTGCGTAATCCTTTTGGTGGCGGCATTTTTTTCGCCAATCACTATCGACATTCTTGACAGTGCATTGCGAAATGCGTGCCGAGAGCTAAACGCGAAACTCGCTTGCAAGTACAGAAAGCTTGCTTCCGATTGGTGATGTCATGTAACATATAAACTTGTCATAGATGTAAGTTTGTAAATTTTGTCACAAAATCGGTCAGCGAGGCTGCCATGCCCTCCGACTCCGGAAAGAAGCTCTTTGTCGGCCCCCGCTTCCGGCGCATTCGCCAGCAATTGGGGCTGTCGCAGACCCAGATCGCCGAGGGGCTCGGGATCTCGCCGAGCTACATCAACCTGATCGAGCGCAACCAGCGCCCGGTGACGGCGCAAATTCTGCTGCGCCTTGCCGAAGCCTATGATTTGGACCTGCGCGATCTCGCCACCGCCGACGAGGACCGCTTCTTCGCGGAACTCAACGAGATCTTCTCCGATCCGCTGTTCCGCCAGATCGACCTGCCGAAACAGGAGCTGCGCGACCTTGCCGAGCTCTGCCCCGGCATCACCCATGCCCTGCAGCGGCTCTACGCGGCCTATACCGAGGCGCGGCAGGGTGAGACGCTGGCGGCGGCACAGATGGCCGACCGCGACGAGGGCTCGCGTTTCGAAGCCAACCCGATCGAGCGCGTGCGCGACCTGATCGAGGCCAACCGCAATTATTTCGGCGAGCTGGAGCAGGCCGCCGAGACGCTCCGCGATGAATTGAACGTGCCGGCCGAGGGGCTCTATGCGTCGCTCGCCACGCGCCTGCGCGAAAGGCATTCGATCGTGACCCGCATCATGCCGGTCGATGTGATGCGTGAGACCCTGCGCCGCTTCGACCGCCATCGCCGCCAGCTCTTGGTCTCCGAGCTCGTCGACGCACCGAGCCGCACCTTCCAGCTCGCGTTCCAGATCGCGCTATCCGAATGCAACGGCCATATCGAGACCATCATCGGCCGCGCGGGCAAGCTCGATGACACGCCACGGCGGCTCTACCGCATCACGCTCGCGAACTACTTCGCGGCCTGCGTGATGATGCCGTACCAGGCCTTCCATGCCGCGGCCGAAAGCCTGAGCTATGACGTGCAGGTGCTGGCGCAGCGCTTCAATGCCGGCTTCGAGCAGGTCTGCCACCGCCTCACCACCTTGCAGCGGCCGAACGCACGCGGCATTCCATTCTTCCTGTTGCGCGTCGACAATGCCGGCAACGTCTCCAAGCGGTTTTCCTCCGGCACTTTCCCCTTCTCCAAATTCGGCGGCACCTGCCCGCTCTGGAATGTGCATTCGACCTTCGACACGCCGGATCGCCTGTTGAAACAGGTGATCGAGCTGCCCGACGGCACGCGCTATTTCTCGATCGCGCAGACCGTGCGCCGGCCCGTTGCGCCGCATCCGCATGGCGAGCCGCGCTTTGCGATCGGGCTCGGTTGCGAAATCCGTCACGCCTCCAAGCTGATCTATGCGACCGGCATGGATCTGGAGAAGACCGAGGGCACGCCGATCGGCGTCAACTGCCGGCTCTGCGAGCGCGAGAATTGCAGCCAGCGCGCCGAACCGCCGATCACCCGCACGCTGATCCTCGACGAGACCACGCGGCGCGTGAGCTCGTTCGCGTTTTCGAATGCAAGGGAGCTGTGACTCCCTCGCCCCGTCCTTACGGGGAGAGGGTTGGGGTAGGGTTGGGGTGAGGGGCTGCCTCCACGAGTTCGACTCGCCGAGAGTCCCCCTCACCCGACGCTTCGCGTCGACCTCTCCCCGCACACGGGGAGAGGTGACAAGAGACCTAATCCTCCAGCGCGAAGGCCTTGCACCAGCCGTCTCTGCTGACTTCGCCCTCGACCACCTTGCAGCCGTTCGGCGCCTCGAACAGGGAGCACATGCCGCAGCTAAAGAGGCCGTTCGGCATGTCCTGATATTCCGCCTGCCCGCGCGTCATCTTGCCGGCGGCCTGCGCGCCTCCGATGCGAACCGGCAGCGCGCCGGCCGTTCCGCCGAGGGCCGCTCCGATCGCCGCGCGCCGTGACCAACATGAATGCCTTGCGATCATGGGCTTGCCCCTGCCGCTGTTTTTCGCGGCTCATTTGCATGATTTGACGGCCTCATCGCCGCCATCTTGCGGCCAAATCACCGGTAAAGGAACCGGTGCAGGCCCAAGACCGCCATCAGATTCTCGCGATGACGTCGCTGTGATATGGTCGGAGCGAATCAGGAAAATTGCGATGGCCGACAGCAATAGCAAGATCGCCTGGCATCGGGTGCAGCTCAAGAAGAACCGCTCCCTGCTGAAGCGGCTCGAGATCGCGCGCTTCACGGTCGGTCATGACAAGGTCGGCGAGACGCAAAAGACGATCGACGAGCTCGCGTGCAAGATTGCGGAGTCGGAGAAGTGCATCTCGGCCTATGAGCAGCAGACCCGCCGTCCGCTCGGCACCGACTTTCGCAGCCTCACCAATGTGAGCTGGGGCGCCTGGAACGCCCACACCAACGGCCAGCGCTAGGCGGGCTCGGCGCCCGCTGCGCCTACCCTACATGCCGTGGCTCTGGAAAACCTTCCTGCAGGACGCGCTGAGCCGGGAGCGGTGCTGCTGCAGGCACGACTGAACGGCGCTGTCGTTTCCGAGATCCTTCCGGCAGAAACGCGAGGCATCGCGCGAGCAGGCATTCTGCTCCTGCGGCGTGCCTTGATGTTGCGCGAAGGCGAACGGCACATTGGCGACCAGTAACGTCACGGCAAGGGCCAACCTTTTCATCGTACACCTCTCGGATGCAAAGTTCCGCTGGGGAGAACCATCCGTCTCATGGAAGGTTCCGAGCAGTCGCCTTGGGTTTCTTTAGACTTGGCTTTCAGCCCTGGCTCTTTCTAGCTGCGCGGGGTGATCTGCAATTCGAGCAGCGCCATCCGTTGCAGGACGGTCGGATCACGCTCGCCGCTCTGCGCCGTGCGCAGGATGGATTCGGCAAGCAGATTGACCTGTGTCGATGACACCGGATGCGGCAGCGTCGCCACCGACGCATCGAGCGCTTCGGTCATCGCGTCCACCATCTCCGGGACGAACGTCGCGTCGGAAAAATCCTTCATGACATCACCAAATAGCAGCGGCCGGCAATCGGCCCACAACGATGCGGGCCCGCCTGGCAAAACGTGTTTTTCAGGGGGTGTGAATTGAAAGGGAAACGTCGATGCGGCACGCCGGTTCCTGGGGAACCGCGCCTTCGGTCATTCACAAGCCCGAGCGCCGCTCGATCAATCCCTTGATACCTTTGTGTGAAACGCGTGCAGCCATGGTATGGGCGCAGCGTCCGAAACCTCAAATGCTAGTGGCGTTGCGGAACGCTGCGCGTGGCGATGTAATCGGCTTCCATGGGCTTGAGGTCTCGCCATTCCGCCTTCCACGGCCGGCTGATCGGCGCGAAAATCCGCGCGCAGTCGGCGCGCGAGCAGGCCGCCAAGGCAGTCCGCGAGGCCGACCGCGCCGAAGCCGAAGCCTGGTCGATCCGGATGGAAGGTTTTGGCGGACCGGCGCAACCGTCACCGACCATCGGCCAATGTCTCAACGGCGGACTCGGCTGGCTCGAGGTCGAATGCAACCGCTGCAATGCCCGCGCGAGCCTGCCACTGGATGCCATCCACCGGCCGCGCGACACGCCGGTGTGGAAGCTCGAAGCCTCGCTGAAATGCCGCGCCTGCCGCAACGGCCGCCACTCGCCTCCGGTGCACATGATCAAGCTCACCGAACGCCGCGAGATCACGCCCTATGTCTGGGTGCACCCGGATGAGGAGGATCGGTAGCGCATTCATGTGGCGCTGCCAAAATTGCGGAGTAGCGGAGAACCGCCACCAAACATCACATCAGAAACCTGACGCCAAAGGTCTTGTCGCGGCGCCAGACGACTTCGCAGCGCTGGTGCTTGTTGTGGGACGCCACCAGCGCGAAGGTGAAATGATCTCCGACATCCATCTCGGCCTCGGTGACGATCCTGGCGCCGCCGGGTGCGACGTCGAGCACAGAGCATTCAAGCTCCGTCATTCCATCGCTGAGCATCAGACGTGCCGACCGGCCGTTCATTTGCCGCCGCGGCTCGCGCTGCACTTTCAACCGCTCTTGTACGGTCATGATCGGCTTCCCTGCTGGAGCGACCAGCACACTAGGCCGGCGCGTGTAAAGCCAGCCTTAGCGCATCGCCTCGAAATTTAGCGATTTGAGCAGGCGTATTGCCGATTTGTACGGCACATCGACTTGGAGACCCGCCGGTCGTCGGCACGACCGAAAAGCAGGGCGCCGCGGTGCCGACGAAGGCGCCGCCGAGCTCACCGCGCGGCGCGACATCACGCCCTATGTTCTGGGTGCATCCGGATGAGGAGTATCGGTGATTGGCAGACGCAAAACACCGTCTTCGTCAGCATCCGCTTCCACTGATCAAACTTCCTGCGCCTAACGTACCTGACGTGGATGAGACCGAAGAAGAACAGAGTGTGCTGCCGGAGGACGGCGCGCCGCCACCACCTCCGCTCGTATTCGATGCGGCCGCAGCGCTGCCAGCATTCGAGGTCGCCGTGCTGCCACCGGACGATGATGATCCGCTAGATGATTGCGCCGGGTGTGTTGTCCCGCCGCTGACTTGGGCTGGCGAGGAAGACGAGGAAAGCGCCTGCGCCGGAACCTCAAGCGGATCGGTGCCGCAGGACGACGATGTTGTCACGCCGCCGATCGCGTTGGGCGACACAGAGCATGGCCCTTGCGGAGTGAATGCAGGATTAGCTTCGCCCTGGCCGCCTGAGGTTGCTGCACCTGGCGTCACGGTCGGCGACAGCGAAGCGCTCGCAGGATTACTGCGTTGAGCGTTGGCTGGTCCGAACGCGGCAAGCCCAAAAAAAAGACGGCAAGAATGAAAAGGCGTTTCATCGCTCTCTCCATTTCGTGAACAGCACTGCGCAAACCACTCCGAACCAACCGCTTGCGCCGGCCGGCGTTGCTGAGGCTGCCTCGACGTCGCGCACACAGCTTTGCGAGAAGCGCGGACGATAGGTCTTGCCATTCGCCCAGAAGATGCCCCCGTCCCGTTTTGCGTCCGATGTGCGCCCACCAAAACGCCGCCGTAACGGTCACAGCGAACCGCCCGCTAGCGAAGTAAGGGTGGAAGGAGCGCACGGAACCGATTTGCTTTTCCGCCGGTTTCGGATATTTCCGGGTCTCGTAGGATCGGCGCGAGACCCGGCGGTGACGATGACACCTTCTTCGTTTGCAATTCGAGCCGCGGCCGCAGCGCTTTCAGCATCGCTTCTGCTTTCACCCCTAGCTTACGCGCAACAGCGGTTCCAACCCTTTGCGCGACCAGCGACGGCGGCCAGCGCACCAAGAGCACCTGCTGCCGTGGCGCCCTCGCCGCGCGCGGCCTCCTGCCACAACGGCGCGAACTTTGACAGATTCCTTGCCGAGCTGAAGCAGCAGGCGGTGGCGCAGGGCGTATCGCAGCGCGCGATCGCCGAAGCCTCGCCCTACCTCGTCTATGACCAGGGCATCGTCAACCGCGACCGCGGCCAGCGCGTGTTCGGACAGATCTTCACCGAATTCGCCGGCCGCATGGCCGCGAATTTCCGGATGCAGAACGGGCAGCAGCACATCAGGACCTATGCGGCGGCATTCGCGCGTGCCGAGAAGGAATATGGCGTGCCGCCGGCGGTGATCGCCGCGTTCTGGGGACTGGAAAGCGATTTCGGCGCCAACATGGGCAATCTGCCGACGCTGCGCTCGTTGGTCTCGCTCGCCTATGATTGCCGCCGCTCCGAACGCTTCCAGAACGAGACCATCGCCGCGCTGAAGGTGATCGACCGCGGCGACCTCACGCCTGCCGAAATGATCGGCTCCTGGGCCGGCGAACTCGGCCAGACGCAATTCTTGCCGACGCATTATTTCACCTATGCGGTCGACTATGACGGCGACGGCCGCCGCAACCTCTTGCACAGCGCGCCAGACGTAATCGGCTCGACCGCGAACTACATCGCGACCGGATTGAAATGGCGTCGCGGCGAGCCATGGCTCGAAGAAGTGCGCGCGCCGGCCAATTTTCCCTGGGATCAGGCCGACCTCACCATCCAACTGCCGCGCTCGAAATTCGCAAGCCTCGGCGTGACCTATGCCGATGGAAGACCATTGCCGAACGACAACCTGCCGGCCTCGCTGCTGTTGCCGATGGGGCGGATGGGGCCGGCGTTCCTGGCCTATGCGAATTTCTCGGCCTATACCGAGTGGAATAATTCGCTGATCTATTCGACTACGGCCGCTTATCTCGCGACCCGCATCGCCGGCGCGCCGCCGATGCACCGGCCGGCGGGGGCCGTGGCACAATTGCCGTTCAACGAGATCAAGGAGCTGCAACAGCTCCTGGTGCGCGCCGGTTTCAACGTCGGCAAGGTCGATGGCGTGCTCGGCCAGCAGAGCCGCACGGCGGTGAAGGCGATGCAGATCAAATACGGCCTGCCCGCGGATTCCTGGCCCACGGCGGAGCTGCTTGCGAGGATGGGTGGCGGCCCGCGCGCGCAGGCCGAGCGCAGCGGGGTGCCGACGGCGCGCTAGTGCGCCCCTCCGCCGCCGCGAGCGACCTGTCAACCGACTAATTGGGCGGCCGCCCCGGTTGCCTTTTCTTCGGGGGAGCCCCATCTCGAACGATGCTTTCCACTCCCACCTCAAAAAGAGCATCACATGTCCTTTTACGACGCCGTCGTCCCCGCTTACCTGCAAATGCTCAACAGCCTTTCCGGCCTGCTCACCAAGGCCGAGGCCCATTGCAAGGCCAGGAAAATCGAGCCCGAGATGCTGCTTGGCGCGCGGCTCTATCCGGACATGCTGCCGTTCACGAAGCAGATCCAGCTCGTGACCGATTTCGCCACCAAGGGCTGTGCGCGGCTGACCCATAGCGAGGTGCCGTCCACGCCCGATACCGAAAAGACCTTTGACGAATTGAAGCAGCGGCTGGCGAAAACGATCGATTACGTCAAATCCTTCAAGCCGGCGCAGTTCGAGGGCGCTGAAGCCAAGGATGTTACCTTCCCGGCCGGTCCCGACCGCAGCATCACCATGAAGGGGCAGCAATTTCTAAGTGCGTTCTCATTCCCGAATTTCTATTTCCATGCCACGACCGCCCATGGAATTTTACGCCACAACGGCGTGGAAATCGGCAAACGCGACTTCCTCGGGGTGTCGTAGCTGGACCCTCACCCGCGCATCACGAATAGCTGATGCCATTGCGTCTACTACCGCGATGCACAATTGTAGGCCATCTGTCATTTCATCGGAAAACCTTCCATGAGCGCACCGACCAAACTCTTCGAGCCCTACAAGCTTGGCCCGATCACGCTGCCGAACCGCCTGGCGATGGCGCCCTTGACGCGCAACCGCGCGGTGCCGCCGGGTATGGTGCCGAGCCCGCTTGCGGTCGAATATTATGGCCAGCGCGCTTCCGCAGGGCTGCTCGTCACCGAAGCGACCCAGATTTCGCAGCAGGGCCAGGGCTACCAGGACACGCCCGGCATCTATTCGAAGGAGCAGGTCGAAGGCTGGAAGAAAGTCACGGACCGCGTGCATGAGCGCGGCGGACGCATCTTCGTCCAGCTCTGGCACGTCGGCCGCATCTCGCACGTTTCGCTGCAGCCGAATGGCAGCAAGCCGGTGGCACCGAGCGCGATCCGCGCCAAGGGCAAGACCTTCGTGAACGGAACGTTCGCCGACGTTTCCGAACCGCGCGCGCTCGAGCTTTCGGAAATCCCTGGCATCATCGACGGTTTCAAGCGGGGCGCGGCAAACGCG
>Ga0157369_10003138_pt1 | contig 19744 bp, 18 predicted proteins | sample C25metaG_FD_113461 | JGI IMG/M metagenome (GOLD analysis project Ga0157369, IMG submission 113461) | Corn rhizosphere microbial communities from Kellogg Biological Station, Michigan, USA - C2-5 metaG | ecosystem: Host-associated > Plants > Roots > Rhizosphere > Soil | place: USA: Michigan...
CCGCCGCCGAGGGCGCCAAGGCGCGCCCCGAGGTCGGAGAGGATCTCCGCCGGCGACATGATTCCGATCCGCGCGGCGGCGAGCTCGATCGCGAGCGGCAGACGGTCGAGCCGCTCACATAGCGCCGCGATCGTCGCGTCCTCGCCGCCATCAGGGATGAACTGCGGCTCCCGCTGCCGCGCCCGCTCGACGAACATGCGCTGCGCGTCTTGCGGCTCGAGAGCGCCCAGCCGCCAGACGGTCTCGCCGCTTACGCCCAACGATTCGCGGCTCGTCGCCAGGATCCGCAAGCCGTCGCACGAGCCCAGCAACCACGCTGTCAGCTGCGCACAGGCGTCAACCACATGCTCGCAGTTGTCGAGCACCAGCAACACGTCGCGCGCGGACAGGTAATGGCTTAGCGACTCGGCTGGGGTGGTCCTGGCGCTGCCGCCGACGTCGAGTGCGCGGGCGACCTCGGCCGCCGGGTCAGGGTCCGCACCGCCCGCCGTGAGATCCACGAGCCAGATTCCGTCTCGGCGTCGTCCGATCTGACGGCGGGCGAACTCCGTGGCGAGCCGGGTCTTGCCGACGCCGCCGGAACCAGTCAGCGTCACCAGCCGCGTCCGGCGGAGGGTCTCACTGATGCCCTCAAGCTCGCGCGACCGGCCGATCAGCGACGACAACGGCACAGGCACATTGTGCATTGCGGCACTCCCGGGCCCGGGAGGTCGCGAGCCGGACGCCGCCATCACAGAATCGATCATCACACGCTGACCCACAGGGACGCCATGCTGTGGCCCGGCCAGGTCCGGTGTTCCGCCCTGAGCTTGCCGAAACCCCATCGGTACAGGTCAAGCGGCATGTTGGTATTCGTTGAGGATCCCTGCCCAGTCGGATCGTGAACCGCGGCCGCTGGCCAGCGTCGTCGAGGTCCATGACCAGGTTGCGGGCGGCTTGCGTCACCCACGCTGCGGTCGAGTGAGCGGTCGCGCCGAGGCCGCGGATCCGGCGGTGTGCGTGCTCGATCACGGCCACCACGTACAACCGTGTTCCGGTCAGGCCGGCGGGAAATCGAGTACCCGGCTACTCGGGTCGGACGGCTCTGCCCGGCCTACGTTTTGCCTATGGACCGAGGCACCGCCATCGACTGCCTACCCGAGGCGTACGCAAACGCGCTCCGCCTTTACGACCAAGGCCACGACAACGAGGCCATCGCGGCCCGCTCAATCTCCCGCCAGAGGCAGTCGGCCCGCTACTACGTCTGGCCGCGGCAAAACTTCAGACCATCCTCGCCGCTAATGAAAGCCACGCATGATCTTGTCCTGATCCGGGCACCAGCTGCGTCCGCGCCCCGCCAGACTGAAGCCAGGCCTAAGCCAACCGAAGGAACCGGTGTTCAATGTTTAACCCGAATAAAATTTCCAGCAGCAACAGAACCAGGCCCACCAGAAGCAGTTCCAAAGCGCTTTCAACCAGGCCAATAAACTCCAGCAGAATCAATTCCAAGGGTTTATTAACGGGCCCCGCCTTCGGAACAAGGAAAATGTACACAAGCAAATGGAAGGCGCGCGCCGCCACGGAGTCGCTGCCGGTATCGCCGCCGCCGAGGCGTCCCGGCGCCGTCGGCTCCAGTCCGCCGAGCCTGTTCAATTGGTCCGATTCAGGCAAGCCGGCCTTGATGATGGCCAGGACGCATTAACCAGAGCGCCTCGCCTTGGCCGGGTTGCAACGCGATGGGGCTCGGCGCGGGGATGTGATTGGTACTTACCGGGGGCGTCAGTAGTAGTGAGCCATGAGCTCGCGCATCCAGGCAGGCTCCCGCACCGGGCCGGCCGGCTGAAACTCGGCTGCGTACGGCTTGATGTCCAGGATCGGGGTCCCGTCGATGGCGTCGAGGCCCTGCACTGTCAACTCCAGGCCGGCGACCTCCAGCAGGGTGCAGGCAGAGACGCCGAGGTGGTTCGGGCGGACCGGCGAATGTCCCGCCAGGACCCCGACCTGTGGCCATGCCGGGTTACCCCGCGGGTGGGTGGCGCCGCGCCGGACCCTGGTCTCCCGGTGGAACTGGAAGACCACCTCGATGTGGGAGAACTCGCTGAGCCCGTCGGTGGCAGCCTGGTCCAGGACCGCGGGGTCCAGGACCAGTCGCGACACTACCTCGCCCCAATGGTCCTCGATGATCTGTGACCGGCCGCCGCGGACCACGCCGATCGGGGTCAGCACGATGGGCTCAGTCATTGTCGCCCGGGCCGGCTGCGGTCGGACGCGGGCACGCCACGAACAGGTTGCCCAGGTAGTACAGGAGCGCCACGCTGGTGAGGACCGCCATGGCCACGGAGGCCCAGCGCGGCTGTCGCTGACGAAGGCTGGGCCGCGTCTGGCTGCTGCGCTGTCCCTGCCCGGCGGCGTCCTGGCTGATCTCTGGTTCAGTGTTGTGCATGGCCGGAGTGCCTCCTGGGTCGCGTTCCGGTGAACAGGTCGCGGACCGAGGCGGTGATGATGCGGACCGCGTCGCGCTCGTCGATCTGGCCGGCCCGGACCTGGTCGGAGCAGGCGTGCATGAGCGCGATGCACGCTGTCACCAGCCACCCGGTGGGCAGGTCAGTCCGGAAGGACCCCTCGGCCTGCCCGCGTTCCAGCAGCGCGCCGATCGTCTGGTGTGCGGCCTGGTGGGTTCGGGTGACCGCCTCGGGGCTCAGCAGCTCGGCCACCGCTGCGGCCATCGCCCCGTATCCCGCCAGGTGCTGCCAGGCCGCAGCGAGCATCCGGTCCAGCGCCTCGACGGGCGGGCCGTCTTCGGGGTGCACCGACTCCAAGGCGGCCATCGTCCGGCGCACGGCGCGCTCGACGGCTGCTTCCAGGAGCGCCTCCCAGGTCGGGAAGTGCGCGTAGACGGTGACCCGGGATACCCTGGCCTGCACGGCGATCGCGGAGATGTTCGCGTACCCCTGCGTCTGCAGCAGTTCCTCGGCCGCGCCCAGGATCGCCTCGACATTCCGCTCGGCGACCTCGCGCTGGTAGCTGGTCAGCGGCCGGGCCGTCGCCATCTCAGTGCACCGCCACGCGGGCGCCGGCGGCGGGCCGGACCGCAGGGACCAGCACCGCCGCGGCGACAGCGAGCCCGCCTGCGACGGCCGCGGCGACGGTGAAGCCGTTCCGGTAGCCGGCCGCGATCCCGCCGCTCGTCGCCACGGCCACGGCGGAGAACACGGCGACTCCCAGCGCGGCACCGATCTCATGCGCGGTCGTCATCAGGCCGGAGGCAACCCCGGCCCGGTCTTCGGCGATGTCGTTCATCGCGGCGATGGCGGTGGCCGGCAACACCAGGCCGGTGCCTGTCCCCACCACCAGCAGGCCGGGCAGGAAGCCCGTCAGATAGCCCGAGCGGGCGGACACGCCGGTGAGCAGGAGCGCTCCTGCGCCCATCACCAGCAGGCCTGCGACGATCAGCACCCGTGCCCCGGCCCGGGGCAGCAGCCGCGAGCCAAGGTGCGCGCTCGCGCCGATCACCAGGGCGAGCGGGAGGAACTCCAGGCCCACCCGCAGCGCCGAGGCGTGCTGCACCTCCTGCAGATAGAGCGAATTCAGGAAGAACGTGCCGACCAGGATCCCGGTGGCGCCGAGCATGACCAGCACGCCGGCAACCAGCGAACGCGTCCGCCACAGCTGTGCTGGCACCAGCGGCCGCGGCACCGACCGTTCGACCACGGCAAACGCCGCCAGCAAGACCACGGCCAGGCCCAGCAGCAGCAGGGTCCGGGCCGAACCCCAGCCATGGGCAGGGGCGCTCGCCAGCGCGTAGCACAGCGTGACCAGACCCGCCACGGCGAGCGCCGCGCCAGCCAGGTCGAGCTTACGGCCGAAGCCGCGCCGCGGCTCGTGCCGGGGCACCAGATGCAGGCTCGTCACGCCGGCTACCACCCCGACGGGCACGTTCACCAGGAACACCGAGCGCCAGCCGAGCCAGGTCGTCAGCACCCCGCCGGCCAGCACGCCCACGGCCGCGCCAGCCCCGCCGAGCGCGCCCCACACGCCAAGCGCGGTCGCCCGCTGCGCCCCGGCGTAGCTGGTCGTGATGATGGACAGCGCCGCGGGCGACAGCAACGCGGCGCCGAGCCCCTGCCCGGCCCTGGCCGCGATCAGCGCACCCGCGGTCGGCGCCAGGCCGCTGGCCAGCGACGCGGCCGTGAACACCGTCAGGCCAGCCAGGAAGATCCGGCGCCTGCCCGCCACGTCCGCCGCCCGGCCGCCGAGCAGCACCAGGCCGCCGCTGGCCAGGACATAGGCGGTGACGACCCACTGCAGGCCCCCGGCGGCCAAGCCCAGCGACCTCGCGATCGACGGCAGCGCCACGTTCACCACGGTGGCATCGAGGATCACCATGAACTGGGCCACGCTGAGCAGAACCATCACCGACCACGGCCGGCGCCCACGGGCCGCCGCGCCGCTCGCCGCCGGGTTCCGGTGCCCGCCGGTCATGGTGACTCGCCGCGGGCCATGCATCTCGCGCATTCCGTGCATCCTGTCCTCCCGTGTGCCCTGCCATGGTTAACAGTCGTGTCAACCATCAGGCTGCAGCCGGACAGAATGGTTGTCAACGGTGTAAACCCGTGGCTCCCTTAGCGCCAGGTGCGCCGCTCATGCCGCTGAGACTGCCGGAGTCCGGCTACCGCACCATGGCATCTGCGCAGGCAGTACCGGCGATGGACAAGATCGGTCCGCGCGTCGAACCGATCAGGGCCTCACGAAGCCTGCCCGGCCTCTGACACCGGCCAGCGGCACAACCCTCTCCCGCCCGAGGCAGTGCCGATCTTCGCCCAGACCATCTACCCGAAGCGATCCCGCCCGAGCAAGTCGGCCAGATGATCACGCAGAACCCGCTGGGCCTCCCGGCGCGCAGAATGCCAAGATCTGGATGGCCAGGGCCTTGGTCGGCCTACAGCCGGCGCCCGCCCAGAACGGCGGCTCGGCGTGCGTTATCCGTGGACTTATCGATCACTCAGCTCATCACTCAGACGAAGGTCAAGAAGATAGACCACCGGACAATGGCGGGTGCCTGGCGTTCGCCGAGCGGCGGCGGCCTTCCTCGATCCAGGCCGGTATGGCGTCGGCGTCGGCCCCGGCCATCCGGCACAGCCGCGCGGCGGACCGGGCCAGCGGCTCGTCCGGTTCGCCCTCCGATGTCCCCTCGAAGATCCCGGCCACCTCGGCTAGCAGGTCGGCCCGGCCCCCGGCCAGCGCGCGGAGTTCGGCCAGCGCAGCCGCTTCCTCGTCCTTGGTGAGCGGGCGCCACCTTGCGCGATGCCGCGCCTCGCCGGTCAGCTGAGCCTCTGGTATGTCGAGGCTTCTCGCGTGCGATCCAAAGGGCGTTTGCGTAGATTTCTGACCGGGTCAGTCGCCTGATAGGCCTTACGGTTAGCCACACAGTTCACTTCCTGCTCGTGCCTGTCGGGTGCTCCTGAATCGGGATTGACTTGCCCTGAGGCCGGGCTGATGATCAGACGTACTTTAATACCCCGGGGGGCCCGCACATGGTTGAGCCGTTCAGCATGGGTGCGGTTGGCGCGGTGGCAGTGACCGAGGGAATCAAGTTCCTCTACGGACAAGCCGCAGAGGTTCTGAAGCGCTGGCGCGACCACAAGGCCGGCAAGGTGGCGGAAGCGCAGGAACCGATCCAAATCAAGCCGGCGGAAGTAACGGGCATTCTTGAAGGAACGCTCGAGGCTCCGAAGGTGGACTTCGCGGTCCTCGACCGTCTCCACGACGACATCAGGCAGCTAGCGGGCGTCCTTGGCAGCTTCGCCACCGGCCTGGACGAGCCCGATCCCAGCGACCATGACCTCGCGTCAGCCGCCGATGGTCTCCGCCGGGCGCTAGAGGCTGTGTACGGGCAGCGCATCACTTTTAGGGGCGAGAACCGGCAGCCGTCAGGACCGACGGTGATCGGCCGCGCAGAGGTCGATAAGGTCGCTGGTGACGTTGCGGGTGTTCGGGCTCGCATTGTGCGCTACGGCCACGTCGAAGGCGAGCTCAAGGCGGACGAGGTGGCAGGTACCGGCTCCGGGGTCGACGTCGGCACCATCGGCTGATGCCTGCACACCCGCGTACGCACCCGGGCGATGTCGCCGAGCTCGCGCGTTCGGTCGACTTCTTCGAACGATCGTGGGTCCTCGACGGGCTGGATGACAGGCTTGCGGAGTCCGATGAGCGCGTGGTGCTCCTGACCGGGCCGCCCGGGGCCGGTAAGACCGCCATCGCGGCCCGTATCATGCAGATCAGCCAGGGTGGTGCACCCGACGGCAGGCGCCGCTGCATCCGGGCGGGCGCCGTCACGTCAGCGCACTTCTGCCGCGCCCGGGACGATCGGACGCTGGATCCGCTCCGGTGGGTGACAGCGGTCGTCTCGGAGCTTGGCAGGCGGGTCCCGGGGTACGCAGCGGCGCTGGTCGCGGATGCGGAGCCAGGCTTTTCCATTGCCGGGCACGCCGCGGCTGAGACCGCGGCGGCCGATGCGACGGTCGCGGGCGTCCTCGTCAACCAGTTGAACCTGGGGAACCTCGGGCCCCGGGTCGCGTTCGAGCGCCGCGTCGTGGCCCCGCTCGAGCAAGTGGGAGCGGGCGAGCCGCTGCTGCTGGTCGTTGACGGGCTCGACGAGACGCTGGACTACCAGGAGGCCGGGGGATTTGTTGACCTGCTCAGGGTCGCCGCCCGATCGCTCGATGGACTGCCTCGCCGCGTCCGGCTGCTTGCCACCAGTCGTCCCGATGAACGCGTCCTCGAACGGCTGCCGCACATCCGACTCGATCTGGTGGATGATGCGCCGCCGGGCCGGGACGATGTCGCCGACTTCGTCAACGTTCGGCTCGGCGAACGCCGGGGCGACGGGGATCTTGGTGCCCGTGTTGCGCGCAGTGCGGGCGGCAACTTCCTGTACGCCTCGCTGGTGGCGGACGAGCTGCTGGCCGATCCGGACCGTCTCGACGGCCACTCCCTCCAGTTGCCGGACACCCTCGCCGCATACTACGACGACTACCTCGAGCGGGAGTTCGCCGGTCAGGAGCGCTGGACGGGCGGCTACCGCCAGCTGCTGGGAACGCTCGCGGTCGCGCGGGGCTCCGGGCTCACGGCCCGGGCGCTGGCAGGCGCCACTGGCCTGTCGCCGTCGGCGTCTTACGACGCGCTGACGGTCCTCAGCCAGTACCTCGCCGGGGACTGGCCCGACGGCCCGTTCCGGCTCTATCACGAGTCCTTCCGCCAGTTCCTCGTCGAGAACCGCCGACGTCCTGTGTTCCCGCAGGAGGCGAGCGAGCATCTGGCAGCGTTTCTGCTGCAAGAGTACGGCGGTGGCTGGCTGGAGGCGGCGTCGGGCGAGGATCCGACCGGCCACTACGCGCTGGAGCATGTCCCTGCCCACCTGCTCGAGGCGTCGGGCGGAGCGACCGGGCAGGCCGATCGCGCCCGTCACCTCGGGGAGGTCCAGCGGCTCCTCGCGGACGTGCGCTTCTTGGAGGCCAAGACGATGGCCACCGACGTCGACCGGGTCCTCGAGGATTTCGAGCGGCTTCGCAGCGTCGATGGCATCGATGGGAAGCTGCGCTTGTTGCAGCGGGTGCTGGACCGGGAGGCCCACACGTTGCGGGGATGGGACGCTAAGAAGCTCCCGGTCCTGTTCGCCCAGCTCGTGCATCTGCGTGCGGGCGACCTGGGCGACAGGGAGCTCACCGCGTCGTCGCAGCGGCGGCTGGAGGAGATCGGCGCCGCCTGGTGGCGGTTCGAGTGGGCGCGCGGGCCGGCCTGGGAAGGGCTCCTCCGGACCATGTCGATGCGTGATTCCGAGCCGACGGCGGTAGCGATCACGCCGAATGGCCGCGTCTGCGTCGCGGGCGACACCGATGGCCGCGTGCGCGCCTGGGACGTCGACACGGGACGGGAGCTCTGGGCTGTCAAGGCCCATGCCGACAAGGTCACCTGGCTTGCTGCCGCCCAAGCGTGGGTAGTGAGCTGCTCGGCCGATGGAAGCGTCATGAGCGTCGCGGTCGAGGATGGCCGGCGCCGGCCACTTGATGATGGCGGCGGACGTATCTGGGGTATCACCGCCACGTCCGATGGCCAGCGAGCCCTCGGCACGGGAGGCGCGGGCGTGCTCAGCTGGGATCTCGCTACCGGGCAGCTCACCAGGCTCGCGGATGGCGCGCCGAACCTCCTCCCCGCGCTGCTGGGTACGCGCGACGGGACGACACTACTGGTGAAGTTCCTCGACAGCGTGGAGCTGATCGACTTCGGGGAGCGCCGCAACTTCTCCTTCCTTGGGTGGGACGACCGGCGCAGGCTCTGGGTGGCCGCGCCGATGCCTGATGGCCGGAGCCTTCTCTGCTTCTACGAGGCCTTCACGGGCCTCTTCGAGGGCTTCACGGGCTCGGCGGTTGTCGATCTCGCGCCCGAGATCCGCGACGTATCGACCAGTCGTCTGCTCCAGAGCCTCGAGGGACCCACCCTCGCCTACGGCGCGGCCGTCGCGGCCGGGGGATCGTGGGCCGCCTCGCGCGACATCGAGGAGATCGTAATTTGGGATCTTGATCAGGGTCGCGCGACCGGCCGGCTCGCGGGGCACCGGCCCATGACCGCTGCGCTCGCGCCCAGCCCTGCCGATCGGCTGCTGGCAAGCGCCGGGGAGGACCGGACGGTACGGCTCTGGGCGATCGACGAGGCCGCCCCGCTCGAGGACGCGCCGGTCCGTGACGTCAGGCGCCTGGAGGTTCTGGTCCCTCCTGAATTGGTCATCGCCATATTCCAGAACGGCGAGTCGGCGGCGTGGACCCTCAAGGAGGGCACGCCAGCGTCGATCGACCCGGCCAGGCTGCCAGGCAACGAGGAGCGCCGCCCAAGATCGGTACTCAGCAGGGATGGTCGCCGCGCGGCCCACGCCTCCTGGAGGATTCCGACCTTCGGGATGTTCACTATGAGTGAGATCACCGGTCAAGACAGCTACCTGCCGACCGAGATCGAGGTCATCAGCGTGGAGAGCGGTGAGCGCCTCGCCGTCCTGGAAGATCCCTGCGGCCCTGTGACGGTGCTCACGATGACCGGTTCGGGTGATCGCCTCCTCGCCGCCTCCTGGGACGGCACCGTCGCCGTATGGAACATCGAAGGCCCCGCCACTCTTGAGCGCCGCCTCCCTGTCGGAGCCGCCATTGCGAACGTCACGCTGTCGCGTGGCCGCGAACGCGGCGAGTGGGTTGACACCTTGGTGGCCGCGCACGCGGCCGCGTCCGCCATGGCGGTGACCGCCGACGACCGCGTCATTGTCGGGACCAGGAACGGCTCGCTGCAGGAATGGGATCTCGGCTCCGGAGAGCTCCTCGCCGCCACGGTTCTCGACGCCGAACCGGTCGCCCTCACCCTCGCCCCCGATGACGCGTCACTGCTCCTAGCGGACAAGCGTGGTCGGATCACGTGCCTGACGCGGATCGCCGCTCCTGGCACCGATCGCTTAGCGTCGTCGCCACCCTCGTCACAAGCCCCGGTACCGGATCCAATTACAGCAACTCCGGGTTAGAGGTACTGGCCGGGGTGCTGATGCGTACGGATGGGTCAGGGAATGGCAGGTGTTCGAGGATGTCGGCCGCGCAGATGGCAGCCAGGGTGGCCGGGTCGAGGGGCTGAGGGCTGGTGGTGAGGCGGTGGGCCCGGTTGGTAGCACCTCACCGACCACGGCACCATCGCGTCGCGCCGCCGTCACCTGACTGCCGCCGCCTCCGCCCGCCAGGTCACCGAATTGACAGCGTCGGTTCATACCAGAACGCCAGGCCCTGCTGATGCGGTGCCCGCCAGGCGACTTCCCCCTTGCCGGGGCCGGACCGCTCCCGCATCCCGATCCGGACCTAGTGCTCTACCAGGAACCGCAGCACCGCGTGTACGGTGCCCAACTGCCCGGACAGGCCGAACACCAGGCGGATGACCGCCTGGACCTGCTCATCGGCGCGGTCCAGGGCCGCCTCGCCGGAGGGCCGGCGGCCATACCCGGCCGGCAGCGGGACCTCCAGCTCCCCCGCAGCCGGCCTTGGCCAGCCGCCCAGAAGCCATCCGCTGCCTGATCAGATGCAGCCCGGCCCTCGCTCATCGTGCCCTTCGGCACGAGCAGAAGACGGTCGTTATACCAGTTCGGATCTTAGACCCAGCCGCTCCGGAGCCACGTCGGTGCCCCGCACCTCGTCGATGATGCTGGCCGTGCTGGTGGCCTGGCGCGGCCACGCGGCGCCCGTGCCGGCATGCGTCAGGTCAGCCAGCAGCTTGGCGACGGCTGGCCTTGTAGGAAGGCGGCCCCCGCAGGCTTGGTTCGGCATCCTGGAAGGCTGGCCGTCGACCCCTTTCATCCTCTGGACCGTCGTCCTCGGCCTCGCGCTGCTCACCTCGCGGACGCTCACTTGCCCGGCCCTGATCCCGATCACCCAGACCGTCGCCAATCACCAGGAGCAATCGCTGGCTGATTCAGTGTGGCGGTATCAGTTACCGGCGGTTCTCTTGAGTCTCCATGCCCTCTTCACCGGACCTGCGCCTGGCGCCCAATCCGGCCGTATGTGCTCCAGAGGAAGGCCAGGACCGGGTGATGGTCCATCAGCATGCGGGGTCGTATGCCCTTTTGGCGCAACCCCGGGTTGAGAGAGCGAGACCGGCCTGGAGGGAGCCTGTGAACCACGGCAAGGTGGTGCGGGCGGTGCTGGCAGTCACCATCCTGGTGATCTCCGTCGTCTTCGCCCTGACCGAATCACCGCGCCTGGGCCTGGACTTGCGCGGCGGCACCCAGATCACGCTTGAGACCCGCGATTCCCTCGCCGTCAAGGCAGACCGGGGAGTCCACCGAATGGACCCTGGAGGTGCTGCGCCTTCGTGTCGACGCGCTCGGTGTCGCCGAACCGGCTATCGCCCAGTCCGGTGAGCGCAGGATCATCGTCGAGCTGCCTGGGGTGAATGACGCGGGGCAGGCCGCGGCAGTCCTGGGCCGCACGGCGCAGCTCACCTTCCACCCGGTTCTCGGCACCTCGGTCACCCAACCGCCGATCCCCGCACCAGCCCGGTATTTTCCCTGACGGATTCGGACCCCGAATCACTAGAAGGACCGGGCCGTGCCCGGTCAATGACCCGGGGGAGGTCAGTGATGAATCGTATCCGCATCGGACGACCGGGGGCCCGCAGCGAACCCCGGTGGCCCGGGGCACTGTCGCCGAGCCCACCCGACCCGGCCATCGTCCGGGCCGCGGGCGCCCGCACGGGCCGCGCGGTCCGCAACAGCGCCCGGGACATGATGGCCTGGGCCGGCCGGCGCCTGTGGCCGGCTGTCCGGACGGTGATCCGCGCGGTCCGGCTGGCCCACGACGAGCAGGTGCGCATGTGGGAATGCGTCCTGGAAACCAGCGGGGCGGCGCCGCTGAGCACCGCCGGTCCGCTGCGCTGGGTTCGGTCGCTGGAGGGTTACCGGCTCGCCGGCAGCCACGTGCCGGCTCAGGATCCGAGCGAAACGGGGTGGTAACCCGGGCTGGCGGCCGCGGGCCAAGACCTCGGGCTCGGCGCCGCCAGCGGCCAGCGCACATCTCAGCCCGGGGCAGCCGGCCATCACGGCAGCCCCGGCCCGGCTCGTCTGACCCCGAAGACACGAATGATGTTCGTGTGGCGCTGGAACATTGCCTTGCCGCAAACGCTCTTGAACGCCCCACTCGCCAGCTAACACCCCATAGCCATGTCGGGCAGGGCACGCACAATCGGTCGATCTGCCGCGCGCCGGCCAGCAGCTCCGTGGACCCGTCACAGAGCATAAAGTCGTTATGCACCGAATGTCCGGTGGTTGCGCTCGGCTGGATGTTCGCTCTCCCTAACAGCCGATATCCGTGCCAAGGGTTCGCCGGCCGATGTACCAGATAACCGGCCATTATCTGATCGTTTCACCGGCCGGTCGTTTGTTCCCAGAAACAAACGACAGCTAGCGCATAGGCCGCGGGAGCGCTGGCTTGCGGACGGCGATGTCGGCCCCGGCCGCGGTAAATGAGACGTCGCTGTGAAGGACAACGGCCTGTACCGATCGCTTGAGGTCATCGGGTTGATGTATATCGACTTCGGGGGTGAGGTCCTTCCGTTCCGCGCTCTTATCGAGCGAACCGGATCCTTGATCTCGCTGGACGGCTTCATCGGTCAAGTTGATGATCGAACCGGGCTTCCCCCTCGGCTCCCAGCAGGGACCTTGATCAATCCGGCGCGGGGAGGGGACCAATCGGCTCCGGCACCAGAACTCATACTGGGCCACCGCGCATTGCCGATCGTGTGGACGAAGGTACTGAGCTGGGCTGCTGAGATTGGCCCTGGGGTCAGGTAATTCTTCCTCGTACGCGCCGACGGCACCCGGCTGCACTCCACGGAGGCTGCTCCAGCCCCGGCCGACTGCGAGAACGATCACCACGGTATGGTCCAGCAAGCAGCCCGGCCAGCACATCAGCACCCGCCGTGATCTGGTGCACCCGGGCCGAGACGAGCCCCGCCGCGGCCGCCAGCGTGCGGACCGAGACTCCGTCCGCGCGGGCCGGGGCCAGTGCCCAGGCGCGTTCCCGCTCGGCCTGCTCCAGGCGCCACGCCGCCCGGGATACCCGCTGCAGTACCCGCCGCTCCCGCCGCCAAGCGGCCATCCGGTCCGTGATCGTCACGCTGACACCCTTGCAGGTGTTCAGTTAACTAGACGGCCAAGGCGGTTCGGTGTGCCGCTGTTACCAGCATCCGGAGTAGGTCGCCGCAGGCTGGGCCCCTGTGGGCTGGTGAGAAAAGGCCTGTTCGTCAGCGCGGAGCATGAGCAGCGTAGTAGCGGTCCTAATGCTCTGCGTTAGCCGCTTAGCGGAGGATGTTGACCGCCCTGGCGATGACCAGGGCCGCCAGGAGCAGCGAAACCGCCGACTGGACCAGCATGAGCATCTTGGCCCAGCGGGACAATGGCATCACGTCCGTCGGGCTGAACGCGGTGGCGTTGGTGAACGACAGGTAGAAATAGTCGGCGAACATCGGCTCCCACGACGGCGGGGCCAGCTCCGGGCTCGTCATCTGGGGAAATTCGAAGTCCGGATAGGGCTTGATGGCGAGCGCCCGCGCGACCGGGCCGCCCCGGTCGAATTCCCAGTACCACAGCGCGAAGGCGATCACGTTGGTGACCCAGATGGCTCCGCCGGTGACGAGCAGCGTGGTCGCAGCGCTGGTGCTGCCAGGCCGGTTCACGATCTCCCAGATCAGCCTGCCCGCGGACCAGGCGTTGGCCAGGCTGATCAGCGCGATCAGCGTCAGGCTGGCGTAGCGCAACATGACCGACTGCCGGTCGATCCGGTGCGGGTTGGCGATGATCAGCCCGATCGCCACCAGCGCCTCGAGAACCGGGAGCAGCCAGGTGGGGCGGACCAGGGCCAGCCGGCCCGACACCGGTAGCTGCAGCAGGATCGCGGCGGCCACGGCCAGGCTCACCTGCCAGCGGGCTTCGCCCTCGGTGACGCGGCGCCAGGCGGGAACGGCTCCCTTGCCCACATCCGCGGGGAGATTGCGCAACTGACCGGGTACCGACCGCTCCAGCTTGATCAGCCGTTCCCAGACTGCGTCGAGGCCGCGTCCGGCCTCCGGGTGCTTGATGTCCGCGGGCTTTCCGGGCTGGTCTGGCCCTTCAGTGCTGTCCATGACAGCCAGTGTGGCGCGCCCGGCCGCGTAGCGGGGAACGCGGACACCCGCTGCAGCACCCGCCGTTCCCGCCGTCAGGCGGCCATCCGATCCGTGATCGTCACGATGGCACCCTTGCCGGCGTTCAGCAAACTGGACGGCCAAAGGCGTTTCCTCGCGCCGTTCTTACCAGCACCCCGGGTCACCCGGCGCGACCAGGGCCAGGCCGACGCGCCCGACCACATCATCGAGGCGGTCGTCACCGAGACCATCCGCGCCGCAGCCGACCACGCCCCGGTACTCCCAAAGCTACGGCGAGCCGCAAAGTAGCCGGGCGGCTGAGTGACAGCGCCCGGGCGGCCGAGCAAAGCCGGGGACCTCGGCCACAGCCGTGTCGCTGGGGTTTGACACAGCACAAGGCGTGTGTGGCAGATCCGTGGCACCGGCCAGCGACAGCCAGGGCAGTGCACGAAACCCTGGCCGCAGCAGGCACGGAGCGCCGGGATTGAAGCACCGGTTCCTGCCATCACCCAGCGCTCAGGCACCGCCGTCCGAAGGACATGATAACGGTCCGTTGTCCGGTCTTCCCCCGGCGCGGTTCGCGCCGCGCGCCCGACGCCGCCGCGGGAACCCCGCTGCCGTGGCTGCACGCTTGATCCGGTGGTGAGTATTGGCACACCGGCGAAACAGAACGGTTGTTCGGGTGCGGCTAGGACGGCATGTCGACCGACTGAGGCTTGCCGACGGATCGGCGGGCCGGCGCGCGTTCTCCCGGCCGTGCCCGTCACTTGGAGTGACATTGTCGATCGGCATCACTTTGGGGCGACCTTCAGCGCAGCACTGGCTGGACTGGCCGACTGGAGACAATGGCACATGTGATGGTGCGGTTACTCGGTTCTTAGCGCGGTGGCGGGCTGGGTTCGCGCGGCGGCTCGGGCGGGGATGGCCGCGACCGCGTTGGCCACCACGATGATGGCCGGGATGGCCAGCAGTACTAGCGGGGAAATGACCGGTACGGGTTCGATGGCGACCTGCGTGGCAAACAAACTCCAGGCCGAGCGGCCTGCCACGACGCCGAGCGGCAGGCCGACGGCCAGGCTGGCCCCGGCAATGGCCGTCGCCTGCCAGGCAACGGTCGCCCGCACCTGTCGTGCGACGAACCCTATGGTCTTGAGGATGGCGAGTTCTCGTCGCCGGCGGCGCACCGAGGTGACAAGGGTGTGCGCGACCGTGCCGATGGCGAGCAGCGTCAGCAGGAGGGCAAGTGCGACCGGTAGCCCGCTCACTCCCTGGAGGTTCCGTATCTCCGGCGGCGGGACCGCTGGTAGCACGGCACCGGGGAATTGCTGCTTCAGGCGGGCGATGGCGGCGTGATCGGCGGGCCTGCGCAGCTGGACCGGGAACACGTTGCGGGGCAGTGGCCCGCCGCTCAGCGCGGCCGCGCCGGTGAACGTCATCACCCCTCCGCCGCCGAGCGGGACCTGCTCGTTGGTGATGTCCGGGGACACGACAGCCTGCCCGACGATGTGAAGATCGCGTGACCCGCGCGCGGTGTGTGCCGTGATGTGGTCGCCGACGCGTTTGTGCAACGCGCGCAGTTCCCTGCCGCCCAGCGCGATCTCATCGGGCGCGTACGGGAGCCGGCCGGCCAGCACGGGGAGAGTTATATCGCCTAGGACGGACTGCATGCCCACGACGGTGACATGCCGCCCGCCCAGTTGTGTTTCCGCCATGGCGGTCGCGGCGAACCCAGCGACATCGGGATTCTCGCGGAGCTTGTGTTCGGTCTGAACGCTGATATCACCGTCATGCGGACTACCGACCGCCAGGTCCCAGGCCCAGCCGGCCACGGCGGGATCTGCTATGACATGGGCCAGGCTGGAGCCGAACACCACGGCCGCCAGCACCGCGGCCAGCGCCGCGGTCGTACCGAAGATGGCCGACCGGACCGGGACCGCTGTGCGGTCACGGCCCGGCTCGAACGCCAGGCGCACACCCGACACCGCCGTTGGCGGGAACCCGGCATGAGCCATCCACCGCCCCGCCCGGGAAGCCAGGCTCCCAGCCGCAGCCGCGGGCACACCAGTGCTGGCCCTGGTCACCCGCCACGCCGTGATCGCCGCCAGGCCTGTCAGCAGCAGCGCAACGGCGGCCGCCCCGCCCAGCAGGATCGCGGCGTCGAACGACAGCCCGGGAGCGACCTCCGCCTGGCGCGCGAGCCCGATCGGCATGAGCGGCGACAGCCCGTAGGCAACCGGGATCGCCAGCAGCATCCCGCCCGCTGCGATCAATGCCGCCGGGGCAAACGCGACCGCGGACAGCTGCCCGGGCGAGGCGCCGATTGCGCGTAGCACCGGGAAGTCGCCGGAACTGGCGTGTAGCTGGCGGGCGATGCTCTGGCCCACGATGACGAGCATCGTAACCGCCACGATGACCCCGAACAGCAACAGCGCCAGCGCCTGCACGGACGTTCCCCGCTGGACTGACGCCGCCACGATGCTTTCGTCGCTGCCGGCCTGGACCTGTGCATGGTTGCCGGACAGGCGCTTTACCTCGCGCTCGAACGACGCTAGGCCGGCCTCGCCGCGCTTGAGATGGACTGTGAGCGCTTCCAGGCTGCCGACCGAGGCAGCGAACCGGTGGTAGAAGGCCGCCGTCACGCTGATGAAACCGGTTCCGGCGTAGCTGACGTCGGCCTGACCACCGAGGCTCTCGCCCAGGTCACCCGGCGTCCGGACGATCCCCGCTACGCGAACCGCGGGCAGCGTTACCTCCGGGCGCAGCACGGTGTTCTCGATGGCCTGCTGAAGCTGATCGGGCCGGAATCCGCGCAGGTGGATCATGGACCCGACGCGGGCGTTCAGGACGTGAGCAGCCGCCTCGTTGATCATCACCTCATTAGCCCGTGACGGCACGGCCAGCCGACCGGCCACGATCAGCGCCCGCGACTCCGGCGGGGTGCGAATCAAGGCAAACGTGGTCACCTGGCCCCGCGCCGCCACCCGGCCGTCGGCGGAGACCGGAACCGCCAGCATGAACGCATTGAGTGCGGAGTAGGCGACGTCAGGCAGCGCAGCGATCTTGTCCATCGTGCGGGCATCGGCCGCAACCTGCGCCTCGGTCTGGCCCGCGTACTGGACGAAACGGGAGACCGCCGTGGCAGTGCGATACGCCCCCGCCAGCGCGACCAAGACCACGCTGCCCATCAGGGCTGTGATTAGCGCCAGAACGGCCAGGCCGCGCCAGTCCTGGCGCAGGCCCGCACGAACACGCCACCACACTGCCCGCATCTATTTCTCCCCATTGCCCTCCAGCAGGGATCTCTTTCCGCGATTCTCCGCCTCGCAGCTGACCTCCGCGAGGGTGATAACACGAGGCATTACACGCATGGCAGCCCTACCCGCGCGCAACCGGCGGCTATAACGCTCACCTGCCACCACCGCCTGCGCCACGCAGCTGGCGGCGAATGAAGGTCTGATGAAACGTGGCGTGGGCCGGATGTCGTGCCTAGTCTGAGGCGCCGAGATCGGGGCGCTGCCAGGCCACCCACGTCCCCACCGCGGCTGCGAGCACAACGATTGCAGCGAGTACCTGCCACGGGTGCAGGCCCACCGGGTCACTACGACCAGAGGCGCCGAGCGCCAGGCAGGCGACTCCGACGCCGGCCAGGACGGTGGCGGGTGTGAATATCCAGACCCAGACCTGCACCATGCTCACCTGAAGAACCCGGGCTGTGGAAGTCGGGGGCCGGCTGAGTGAGGGATGGCCGTGGCGAAGACGCGTCAAGATCGCGTGGCGCCTGCTGTTGTTCCGGGGATGCGAGGGGAACCGGCTTGACCAGAAGCGGGGCGGCATCTGCAGCGTGTCGTAGAGGAACAAGGCGGCGAAGTACAGACCCGCAGAGGTAGCCAGGGCTGCGAACGCCAGCCATTGCCAGACATCGGGTTCTGTCTTAACGGAGTTCTGCAGCAGGAACGTGGTGAGCCCGACTATCACTGCGCCAAGCGCGCCGGCTGTGTTCATCTTCGACTTGATCTTGGCGCGTATGGCCTCGGCCTCTTCTTCACCATCTTCGGAAAGGGTCCACAGCAGCCGCCATCGCGTGCCCGCACCCGGTCCCCTGACCAGGCAGAGCAGTTCCCCGCGCGCGACGGGCGCGGGCCGCCCGGTCAACTCTGAAGCCATCCACCCAATCAGCGGATCGTTGCCCACCAGCAAAGGCGCATCCATTTCGGTTCGACGTGCCGGCTCCTGCCAGGTGCCGGACGCCTGCAGCCAATCGCGTAGATCCTTGAACGCCTTCTCGTCCGGTGAATAAGCCGGCAGGGAGTTCCCGAGGCCACGTTCCTCCCCCGGAGAAGGGACCAACGCGGGCATCCACGGCTGCCTGCCGCCGCCGGGTTCTCCCGTGCGGTCCTGCTCCCCGCGCGGGCGGGCGAGCGGGTAGGGATGGACGTAGCCTTTACCTTGCCGAGCGTGTGCTAGCACATCATGGGCCAGCGCGTCCGCTGTGTCCTGCACCTCGGCCGAGGTTGACGTGAACCACAAGCGGACTGTCCGCTCCGGTTGCTGCCGCCACTCGGCCCGGACCCATTCGCAGAGTCGCATCGCTAGCGAACGGATGTGAGCCGACCCTTCCTCGGTCAAACGACCCTCATCATGCTTGGCGTGGCGCATGAGGAACAGGTACCGCGGCGTGTCATCAGAGACGGTCAACGTACCCTCCCAGATCCCCAGTAACAACGCCCAAGGCGGGCAATAAAGATGATGCTGGACATGCGTCCCCGGTGTGATCGGCGGCGACCGAACCCGTCCCTTCCGGCCTTGCATCCATCCGGCACGCAACGCACCCAACTCGATATGCCGAGCATAGGCAGGCGCGCGCTGACCAACCAGATCTGCGTGCGGCGCCACTGAGCGGAGGGCTGCTGGTCAATACCAGGACGGCCCGTGGTTGCTGTAGGGCTTTTCGAAGGCGGCGGCCTCGTCGTCGGTCAGTTTGAGCTCGAGCGCGGCGGTGGCTTCGGGAAGGTGATGCGGTTTGGTCGCGCCGACGATCGGAGCGGAGACGGCCGGATGGCGCAGCACCCACGCGAGTGCGACCTGGGCCATCGTGACACCGCGGGCTCCGGCGAGTGCCTGCACGGCGTGGACGACGGGTTCGTCCAGCGGGGAGTCGAAGGCCTGCACGACATGGTCGACGCTGGACCGGGTGGATTGCTCACCCCAGGGGCGGGCTAGGCGGCCCTTGCCCTGCGGGGAATAGGGCACCAGGCCGACGCCGGTGTCGGCGCACATGGCCATCAGCTCGGGCTCGTCCTGGCGGCGCAGCAGGTTGTACTGGTTCTGCATGGACACGAACCTGGTCCAGCCGCCCTGGCCGGCGGCGTGCTGCAGCTTGGCGAACTGCCACGCGTACATCGACGACGCGCCGAGGTAGCGGACCTTCCCGGCCTTGACCACGTCGTGCAGGGCCTCCATCGTCTCGGCGGCCGGGGTGGCGGGGTCGAAACGGTGGATCTGGTAGAGGTCGACGTAGTCGGTGCCGAGCCGGGTCAGGGAGGCGTCGATCTGCTCCATGATGGCCTTGCGGGACAGGCCTGACCCGCCGGGACCGTCGTGCATCTTGCCGAACACCTTGGTGGCCAGCACGATGTCCTCGCGGCGTGAATAGCGCCTGATGGCGCGGCCGGTAACCTCCTCAGAAGTACCGGCTTGGTAGACGTTCGCGGTGTCCCAGAAGGTGATGCCGAGCTCGATGGCCTGCCGGAAGAACGGCTGCGCGTCGTCGTCGGCCAGGGCCCACCGGTGGGCTCCCTCGGTCGTGGGGTCGCCGTAGCTCATGCAGCCCAACGCGAGCCGGCTGATCCTCAGCCCGGTGTCACCGAGCCGGGTGTACTCCATCTCGTTTTCTCCTTACCTGGATGCGCTGGTGCCGGTGTCGGCGATGATCGTCTTGAGCTGCGTCAGGGCGGCCATTCCGGATGGCCAGCCGGCGTAGAAGGCCAGATGGGTGAGGGCCTCGACGAGTTCGTCCTGGGTGAGGCCGTTGGCCAGGGCCCGGCGCAGGTGGCTGGTGAGCTGGTCG
>Ga0157369_10003141_pt1 | contig 19737 bp, 11 predicted proteins | sample C25metaG_FD_113461 | JGI IMG/M metagenome (GOLD analysis project Ga0157369, IMG submission 113461) | Corn rhizosphere microbial communities from Kellogg Biological Station, Michigan, USA - C2-5 metaG | ecosystem: Host-associated > Plants > Roots > Rhizosphere > Soil | place: USA: Michigan...
CATATTCGGTTTTGCAGGGATTTTCGCCCGCGAAACCTGGAAATCCTTTGCCTACGCCCGCCTCCTGGTTCGCAACTTCTATGGCTCGCTAGTCGTATACGACAACGAGATGCCCCGCGCCTTGGGGCCGGTCCGCGTGCTGCGTAACGGCATGATCGATCATGGCGAGCAATTCCTTTGGCCGCAAAACCGCCGCTACCCGACCACGTACTACGCGCATGATTCGGGCGTTGGTCGCGCGCTTACGGTTCTCATGAAGCAGGGCCCGATTCACGCCGGCGTCATCGGTCTGGGCGCCGGAACACTCGCGGCTTACGGCCGCCCGGCCGATCGATACGACTTCTATGAAATCAACCCGAACGTCGCAAAGATCGCCACCAGCGAGTTCACCTTTCTGCGCGACTGCCCCGCCGCGCACAGGATCGTTCCTGGCGATGCCAGGCTCTCGCTTCAGCGCGAATCGCCACAACACTTCGATCTGCTCGTCCTTGACGCCTTCTCGGCTGATTCCATCCCGGTGCATCTGCTCACCCGCGAGGCCTTTGCACTCTACTGGCGTCACCTCAAGCCGGATGGCGCACTCGCCGTCCATGTCTCGAACAAATATCTTTCCCTCGCGCCCGTCGTCGCTCTGGCCGCGGCAGAGCGCCGCAAGCAGGCAATGCTCCTCTCCTACGGTGGCAACGAGACTAACGAAGAGTCTTCCTCGGATTGGGCTCTGGTGACTTCCCGACCCGGCTTCTTCGAGCTGCCCGTCATCTCGCCCTTAGCCAGACAGATCGAGCCTGTTGCAGGCCTGCGCACGTGGACCGACCAGTATAGTAGCCTCTACCGGATTCTCCGCTGATCCTGCCGGATACGCCACTTATTTTCTAAGACGGCGTACCATATTGGGCTGCGAAGGCGTATTATATTACCCAGAAGATTGAAAAAACTGAACCAGCCATGAAAACACGCCTGCTCTTGTCAGTCGCTCTAGCCGCAGGACTCCTGCCCGCGCAAGTCACCTACGACCGGCTTCTTCATGCCGACAAAGAGCCCCAGAACTGGCTCACGTATTCGGGCGGCTACGCTGGCATTCGCTTCAGCTCGCTCGACCAGATCAATACCGGCAACGTGAAGAATCTTCAGATGAAGTGGGTTTACCACCCCATCTACATGAAGACTGGGAACAATCAGTCCAAAATGGAGAATACGCCGCTAGTGGTCGATGGCATCATGTACACCGGCACGGCCCTCGAAGCGGTCGCACTCGACGCCGTCACTGGCCGTCAGTACTGGAAGCTTCCGCATCCCCTGGATCCCAAGGCTTACTACAACGCCTACGAGGTGAACAAAGGCATGGCGATTGCCGGCGACACCTTGTTGTGGGCCACTGTCGATTGCCATCTCCTTGCCATCGACACAAAAACCGGCCACGTGATCTGGGACGTAGAAATGGCCAAGTGGCAAAAGGGCTATCAGTATAACGTCGCTCCCCTGGTTGTCCGCGACATGGTCATCCTCGGCCCCGCGACCAATGAAGCCGGTGCCAATTGCTGGGTTTCCGCCTACGACCTCAAAACGGGCAAGGAACTCTGGCGTTTCTGGACCGCTCCCACCTCCGCCGATCAACCCGAGGCCAAGACCTGGACGGGCGAATCCTGGAAGCACGGCGGCAGCCCTATCTGGAACGGTGGCGCCTACGATCCCGAAACCAATCTGACTTTTTGGGGTACCGGCAATCCCAACCCCGGTTGGAACGGCGACCCGCGCACTCCAGGCGACAACCTCTACTCTGCCTCCGTCATCGCCCTCGATGCTGACACGGGCAAACTGAAGTGGCACTACCAATTCACGCCCGGCGACGAATACGATTGGGACTCAACCCAGGTCCCGGTCCTCGTGAATATGGATTGGAACGGCCATCCGCGGAAAGTAATGCTCTGGGCAAATCGGAACGGCTTCTTCTACGTGCTGGATCGGACAACCGGCGAATTCCTGCTCGGAAAGAATTTCGTCAAACAGAATTGGAACCTTGGCTTCGACAAGAATGGCCGCCCGATCAAGGACCCCAAGCGCTGGCCCAAACCGATGGGAGGTATCCTGATCGAGCCCGGTAACCAGGGTGGAACCAATTGGTATCCGCCGTCCTACAGTCCGATAACGAAGCTCTTTTACATTCCGACCTGGGAGAATTCCGGCGGCACATCGCCGAAGGGCGATCCCGGCACCTGGGTGGAAGGCCAGCGCTACACCGGAACGGGAATGGATAGACGTGGACCGCGTCCGCCTGCAACTGCTGCTCAAACGGCCGCGCGGCGCCGCGGCAGGGGCCTTTCCAACTACAAGACGGAAGAAGAAGGCTTCGGAGCCATCCGCGCCATCGATCCGAAGACCGGCGACAAAGAGTGGGACTTCAAGATGGTCAGCTATACCGAAAATGGCGTACTCTCCACTGGCGGCGATTTAGTCTTCGGCGGCGGTATGGAAGGAAATTTCGTCGCTCTAAATGCCCGCACGGGCGAACTTCTCTGGCACGCAAATCTCGGCGGACCGAATGCTAGCGGCCCCATCAGTTATGCCGTTAACGGCAAGCAATATATCGTCGGCACCGGTGAAGGCTGCCTTTACGCGTTCGCGCTACCAGACTAGTCAACTCTCATGAATATCCGTATTGTGTTACCTTTCGTTTTCCTGGGCGGTACCGTGCTAGCGCAGGTGACGTATGACCGTCTGCTTCACGCTGAAAAGGAGCCTCAGAACTGGCTCACTTACTCGGGCGGTTACTCGAGTCACCGCTACAGCACCCTCGACCAGATAAACAAGGACAACGTTAAGAACCTTCAGATGAAGTGGGTTTACCACCCCATCTACCAAAAGAACGAAAAAAATCAGTCGAAGATGGAGAATACCCCGCTTGTCGTCGATGGCATCATGTACACCGGCACCGCCCTCGAGGCCGTGGCTCTCGATGCCGTCACCGGACGCCAGTATTGGAAGCTTCCGCATGCTCTGGATCCGAAGGCGTACTACAACGCCTATGAAGTCAATAAGGGCTTAGCGATTTCCGGCGACACTCTGTTTTGGGCCACAATCGACTGCCATCTGATCGCAATCGACGCGAAGACCGGAAAGGTCATCTGGGACGTCGAGATGGCCAAATGGCAGAAGGGCTATCAATATAATGTAGCTCCGCTGGTTGTCCGCAACATGGTTATCCTGGGCCCGGCCACTAACGAAGCCGGCGCCAATTGCTGGGTCGCCGCGTATGATGTCAAAACCGGAAAAGAACTCTGGCGCTTTTACACTGCACCCATGTCGGCCGATGACCCTGTCGCCAAGACCTGGTCCGGTGATTCCTGGAAGCACGGCGGCAGCCCCATCTGGAATGGCGGCTCCTACGATCCCGAAACCAATCTGACTTTTTGGGGCACCGGCAATCCGAACCCCGGCTGGAACGGCGATCCGCGCGCACCTGGAGACAATCTCTATTCCGATAGCGTCGTCGCTCTCGATGCGGACACTGGAAAGCTGAAATGGTATTTCCAGTTCACGCCGGGCGATGAATACGATTGGGATTCAACGCAAGTTCCCGTCCTCGCCGATGTTGACTGGAAGGGCCAGAAGCGCAAAGTGATGCTCTGGGCCAATCGCAACGGCTTCTTCTACGTCCTCGATCGCACCACCGGCGAATTTCTGATGGGCAAAAACTTCGTCAAGCAAAATTGGGCTCTCGGGCTGGATAAAAACGGTAGGCCTATCAAGGATCCCGCTCGTTGGCCGAAGAAAATGGGTGGCCAGTTCGTCGCGCCGGCCAGTCAGGGCGGTACGAATTGGTATCCCCCATCCTTCAGCCCTCAAACCGGATTCTTCTATCTTTCTACCTGGATGAATTACGCCGGCGTATCCGACAAGGGCGACCCCAGCAAATGGGTGGAGGGCCAGCGCTACACCGGCACGGGGCCACGACGTGCTCTACCGCCCGGCGCTCCCCGTCCCGGCCGCGGCATACCCAACTACAAAACCGAAGACGAAGGATATGGGGCGATTCAAGCTCTTGATCCTAAGACCGGCGCGAAAGAATGGGAATTCAAGATGGTCAATTACACCGAGTGCGGCGTCCTTTCGACTGCCGGAGACGTGGTCTTCGGCGGCGGTATGGATGGCGATTTCGTCGCTCTTAACGCACACACCGGTGAACTTCTCTGGCACTCGTACCTCGGCGGCCCGAACGCCAGCGGTCCGATCACGTACGCCGTGAGCGGAAAGCAGTATGTCGTCGGCACCGGGGAAGGAACCATGTACGTCTTCGCTCTGCCGGATTAGCGGACGTCATGAACATCCGTCTCTTTCTGTCGCTGGCTCTGCTAAGTGGGTCTCTGTTGGCACAGGTGACCTATGATCGACTGTTGCACGCCGATAAGGAGCCCCAGAACTGGCTTACTTACTCGGGCGGCTACTCCAGTCACCGCTACAGCACGCTCGATCAGATCAACAAAGACAACGTCAAGAACCTGCAGATGAAATGGGTCTATCACCCCATCTATCCGAAGACTGGAAATAACCAGTCCAAGATGGAGAATACCCCTCTCGTCGTCGACGGCGTCATGTACACCGGCACCGCCCTCGAAGCGGTAGCTCTGGACGCTGTTACCGGTCGTCAGTATTGGAAGCTCGCGCATCCGCTGGACCCTAAAGCCTATTACAACGCCTATGAGGTGAACAAAGGCATGGCAATTGGCGGCGACACGTTGTTTTGGGCTACCGTCGATTGCCACCTGCTTGCCATCGATACCAAGACCGGGCACGTGATCTGGGACGTGGAAATGGCCAAGTGGCAAAAGGGTTATCAATACAATGTCGCTCCTCTGGTTGTGCGCAACATGGTCATTCTTGGTCCGGCAACCAATGAAGCAGGCGCCAATTGCTGGGTCGCTGCTTATGATGTCAAAACCGGCAAAGAACTATGGCGCTTCTACACCGCCCCTATGTCCGCCGATCAGCCCGAAGCTAAAACCTGGGCGGGTGATTCCTGGCAGCATGGCGGCAGCCCCATATGGAACGGCGGCGCCTATGACCCGGAAACCAATCTGACTTTCTGGGGCACAGGCAACCCCAATCCCGGTTGGAACGGCGATCCGCGCGCCCCTGGCGACAACCTGTATTCCGATAGTGTCATCGCCCTCGACGCCGATACCGGCAAGCTGAAATGGTATTACCAGTTCACGCCGGGAGACGAATACGATTGGGATTCGACCCAAGTTCCCGTGCTCGCCGACATCGATTGGAAAGGCCGCACCCGCCAGGTCATGCTCTGGGCCAATCGCAACGGCTTCTTCTATGTCCTGGACCGCACTACCGGCGAATTCCTGCTAGGCAAAAATTTCGTCACGCAGGACTGGAATCTCGGCTTCGATAAGAACGGCCGTCCGATTAAAGATCCCAAGCGTTGGCCCAAGCAGATGGGCGGGAACTATGTTGCACCTGGCGGACAGGGCGGAACAAACTGGTATCCGCCATCCTTCAACCCGCAGACCGGGCTCTTCTATCTTTCCGCTTGGGTCAATTATGCCGGCGGCTCCGGCAAGGGTGATGCTGGCAAATGGGTAGAAGGACAACGCTACACCGGAACCGGAAAGGCCGGATACGGCGGCGTGATTCGCCCTGGTGATCCGCGGCCCGTGCGCGCTCTTCCCGCATATAAGACAGAAGAAGAAGGATACGGCGCTGTCCTGGCCCTCGATCCCAAGACCGGCGGCAAAGAATGGGAATTCAAAATGGTCGGTTACACCGAAAACGGCGTTCTTTCCACCGCCGGTGACCTCGTATTCGGTGGCGGCATGGACGGTGACTTCGTGGCCCTCAACGCCCGCACGGGCCAACTCCTCTGGCACGTCTACCTTGGCGGTCCCAATGCCAGCGGCCCGATCACTTACTCGGTAAATGGCAAGCAATACGTCGTCGGCACTGGCGAAGGAACCATGTATGTATTCGCCCTACCCGACTAAACACTAATATGTCGATCAACCGCCGTAACTTTGTAAGCGCCCTCGGAATGGCGGCGCTCAGTGAGCCGCTCCAAAGCAAAGCTAAAGCCTGGACGCTTGAGCCCGACCCTGCCGGCAAAACTCTCAAAACCGCCGACGGCCAGACAGTCTTCACGTACCTGACTCGTAAACCAGATAACGTGCCTCTGGCGGGCAATAACGCCTGCTGCTTCCATCCGGTGAACACAGTTTCAGGCGAACGCGTCACCGATATCGCGCCCCCCGATCATCGCGATCACCGCGGCATCTTTTTCGCCTGGGGCAATATGAATTTCCATCGCAAAAACGGTGACCTGCGCGCGGACTTCTGGGGTTGGGGGCACTACGCGCCGACTAAAGGCCGCCTGATCGTCAACCGCGATGTCCAGCTTGTGAAGTCCAATTCGAAGTCCGCCGAAGTAGCGGTCCACAATGACTGGAACATCGATGGCGAAAAGGTTCTCGATGAATCAACCACTGCGCAGGTCCACGAAAAGCACGGCGCGCGGATTCTCGATTTTGTCTTTCGTTTCTCTTCGGATGGCGACGTGACCATTGATCAAATGGCATTCACCGGATTTGTTGCGCGCTGCCGGAAAGACGGGCAATATTACTTCTCGAATTCCAAGGGCAAAGTAAATCTGCCGGATTCCAACGCGCTGAAACCGGAATTCAACTGGCCCGTCTCGGACTGGTATAGCCACACAATCGCATTGAACAGCGGTAAGACTGTAGCAACCGCCGTTATCGACCACCCCTCTAATCCGCGTTCGACTTGGCACGAACCTCGCAACGTATCGTTTCTGAATCCGTGTATCTCGGCACTGCAGCCGGTCCACATTCCGGCTGGTAAGCCGCTCAGCCTGCGCTATCGCACCGTGGTGCATGACAGCGAATTCCCGAAGGGCTTCGTCGACAGCTTAGCCGCCGAATGGCGCAAATCCCACGGGTAGGGCGGACGTCCTCGTCGGCTTGCTCAATAACGTTACAAACGGGCAATCGGTTCAATTAGAGCAAGGCAACTGCCGCCTCAAATCCATCCGCTGTGCCCGTTCCGCTCCCGCGCATAAGTCTCTGCGAACCATATCGCACTGCGGATTCAGCGCTGGCCCCCGCGGGCCCGCAACAACCGCGCAGCCCGCGGTGTCGACGCCGCTCTGATACAGCTTCAGCAAGTCCGACCTCAAATTCCCATCCCCAGTCGCGAACATACCTTGCGCAAGGGCGATCGCGGCATCCTCCCCGCGCGATTGCGCCACGTAGGCGTCGGCCATCTGGCCGTAGACACCCACGTTCGATGGATCGAGCGTCCGTGCCCGTGTAGCGGCCGGGAGCGCCTGGTCCGGCTTATGCAGGCGAAGGTAGGCCGTCGCCAGCAGCCGATAACTCTCCGCCGCGACAGGAGCCCGCGAAGCCGCTTCAATGGAAATGGCTCGTTGTGCCAGCCTCACCGCCTGTTCGTACGGTTCGTTAGATACCCCGCGCAAGGAATCGCCCTTCGCAACGTGGTATGCGGCTGCTTCATTCCATGGACTCGGCACATCGCGCTCATCCGGCAAAGTCCCCAGAATCGCCAGACTCTTGTTCGACTCCTCGAGCACGCGATCGATGTTCGAGTAGTCCGGCTGAGATTGAAAAAGCGCTACCGCAAGCAGCCGATGCGTTTTGAAACTGTCCGGACTTGCTTCGACACCGGCCGTGGCCATCGTGAGGTCGTCCTTCCAGTCCAGGTTGCGCACCCATGTCCTGACCAGGAACACCGTTACGATCACCGTAAGCAGAATTTGTACTCGACGGACGCCATTCAACGCTAGTACGAGGGACGCCAGCCATCCCACCAGCGGCAGATACAACAGCCGCTCGGCCATGATCGTGCCGATCGGAAATAGCAGATTCGCTGCCGGCAGCAGATTCAGAAGACCGAAACACCCGAAGAAAAAAATCATCCGGTTGCGGCGGAATGCAAATCCAATCAGGCAAAGGACCACAGCAACGGCAATCCAGGCAATCCAATCCCACAAGCTGCCGCGAGCGAGCGCGATCTCGGAATACGAATAGTCCGCGGAGAGCTTCCATGGCCAAATCGTCAGCCAAAAATAACGCGCCAGTACCTTGATCGCCGTCAGCCTCCCAATCCAGAAATTCGCCCCGGCGATCGGATTATCGACAAACGGAAATTCCGCTTTGGGCGATGCCGCGAGTACTACGGATCGCTGCCAAAGCATAAGACAGATCGGCAGAATCATCGCCGTGCATCCCCACAGCAATGCACTCAACCGCTGGCGCAGCTCCGCATAATGGCACACAAACTCGTACAGCACGATCACACCCGGCAGTATTACCGCACTCTCCTTCGAAAATACGCCGATGGCCGTCGTGCAAGCCAATCCCACGAGCCATCCGATACGGCGACGCCCGATCGCTTCGACACTCTTCAGGTAGATTAGGAACGCTCCGAGCACAGCCATTCCGGCAAGCAAGTCGGCACGTCCGACGATGTTAGTCACCGATTCAGTCAGCACCGGATGCACGGCCCACAGCGCGGCAACAAGTAATGGAATCCGAAAGCCGCCTAACAAACGCAGCATCAGGACAAAGACCAGCAGAACGTTCCCCGCGTGCAATAAAAAATTGATCCAGTGATAACCGGCCGGTTGACTGCCGTTCCCGAGAACCGCGTAATTAAAAAGATAGGAAAGCGTCGCCACCGGGCGATATATCCCCGCCTCGCCGTTGGGCCACCAGAACGTGTGCTGAAAAATCTGAGCAATGTTCTGGCCGGTCACCTCCCGGATGCGAGGATCCCCGGTGACAAGTATTTGATTGTCGAGCGTCAGCCCGGCGTGGAACGAATTGGAAAACGCCACGGCAGTCAACGCAACGAGCCCCAGGCCGGCACGCCAATAGGAGAGCGGCTTGGATACCGCGACAGCCGCTTTCTTCTTCGCTTTCATGAATTGCGCAGCATAACAAAAAAGCCCGGCTCTTTCGAGCCGGGCTATAAGTGACTTCGGAGGATTACATCTTAGAAGGTGAGTTTCACGCCGAACCGGAAGTATCGCGGATCGATCAGGCGGCCCACCGGCGTAACCGCCGAGATCGCTGAAAATCCATTCAAAACGACTGTCCCATCTGAACGGAACGTGGCGTTTGAAACGTTACCACCAGGATTCGCAAAGTGTGGCGTATTTGTGAGATTCAGAGACTCTGCACGAAATTGAAGCTTGATACGCTCAGTGATTGGGAAGGTACGGAAGATGGACAAATCCAGGTTTGTTGCGCCCGGACCGCGAAGCCTATAATAGCCCGCGCTTCCGAGGGCTCCGGCCGGCGCCGGCCGGAAAGCCAGCGGATTGAAATACGAGGCCGTAGTCCCTATGGCTCCTGGCTCCGCGACACTGCCAAGCACTTGGTTCGCGGGTACTGTCGCGACGCCGGGACAGTTGCAGGGGCCCGCGGCAGACGTCACATTATATGGCAGTCCTGAGAATCGGGTGAAGATGCCATTCAAAGTCCAACCACCGATGATCCACGAAACAGGCCCGCTCTTCACAAATTTCTTTCCTTTGCCAAACGGGAGTTCGTAAACGCTCGCGAGGCTAATGTTGAACGTCCGGTCGATAGCTGTTGTCGTGTCATTCAGACCGAAGTATTGCGGAAGCGAAATGTTCTGAGTCTGAATCCCAATGTCGTGCTGATACGTGAAGGCTGCGTTAAACGTCAGGCCACCGGCAAAGCGCTTTCGCAATGTAGCCTGTAGCGAATTGTATTTATCGCTCAAAACGGGGAGATTGATGTTCGCCGTGGCCGTGATGCCATATCTGAAGAGTTGCTGGCTGGCCGCCCCGCCGCCTAACTGGCCGTAATTGAAGTTATAATTGGCGTCCACGTGGACCGCGTGCGAACCGACATAACCCACCTGAGCCAGCAGGTCACCCGCAAACTGCTTTTCAATTGTGAAGTTGTACGACTGGAAGTATCCTCGAACAAAGTCCACCGGATTAGTGAACAAATTGCCCGTGTTCGCCGGAACTTGAACCATACCATTCACGATTGTGGGCTGGGGAATGACCGGTGCGCCGGTGACGCTGACAGTCCCTGCTGGAACGAAGGAATTAGGTCCGTTCAGGGTTGACTGCGCTTCGTTAGGATAGCTTTGTATCGCTTGCCTTCCCATGGAAGCATCCGTCTGCGGCGATAGTGCGTAGCCGGTTCTTATCACAAAATTTTCAAATGGCCGGAACGCGATACCAACGCTGGGAGCAAACAGTTTTTTCGAAACGTTGATCCCGCAGTTAGCGGGAATCGCCGCCGCGCCGCATATGCTAATGGTGTTGTTGGCGATGTTATAGATGTTAAGTCCTTTGTTGGCCTCACGTGGCACGGGATAATACTCATAGCGCACGCCATAATTAACGGTTAGCTTGCGATTGACCTGGTATTGGTCCCGGACATAGAACGCCAGTTCTGACGTCCTAAGAGTCAGAGGATAAACGTACTGGACATAATTGCCTAAAGTGGTCGCCGTGCCTAGCAGAAAGTCAGCCACTGAGTTGTATTGATTGGGGCCCGGCGCACCAGTTGCATTGAGAGCCGTCGCGTTTCCGGAGAACGTGAAGACGGTCGGTCTAACTTCAATGTGATTTTGATGCTCTCGCAGGATGTCGAGTCCAAACCGAATCGTATGCGACCCCATAGTCTTGGTTCCGTTTCCTGTCCATTCGAAGATGGGGTCCTTGTATTCAAGAGCCGGATAGGAGTATCCAAGGGTCACATAATTGGCAATGGCGAAGTTCGGCAAACCACCCGCCCAGGGCAGAGGCCCGGTGTTAGCACCCGGAATACCCAATTGCTGGCCTTGGCGTTGGTCTGAGCCGGTCGGGAATAGTAGTTGGTGCCCCTGAGTGACACCGAAAGTCGCGTCTACTACAAACGTAGGACTCACGATATAAGTCGCCGAACCAGAGATTGCCATTGTGGCGCCGTGCTGCAAATAATTGCCCGCGCCTGCCGATGGGAACCCACCTGAGCCACCCAGGAACGGACCGTAAATTGGCTGCTGCAGGTTGTAGTACGGCTGATATCCGTAACGGCCGGACACCCGCAGTTTTGAATTCGCTGTGTAATCTACCTTCGTGTCAATCTTGTGCAGATTGTAAACCTGCCCCTGGCTGACAAAATTGTTGTTCTGCGTAGCATTCGGATTGGATACCGCTGGGAACTGTGGGAGCAACTTCGCGACAACCGGGTCAAATCGGCTTGACGGGATGATGTTCCCCGCAAATGGCGTTCTGTTTTGCCCGGTCAGCTGATTGCCCGTATTCGGATCGTAGATCGGATTCGGCGAGCCGCTAAAATTACCGGAGAGCAATGTTGCATTCGGCATGGAGAGAAGACCGGAGACGGCCGCGCGATTATAGTCGCCTTCGTAGCTGCCGAAATAAAAGAGTTTGTCCTTGATAATATGACCGCCCACGAAGCCCCCGGCATTGTTGTCCACTAAATGCGGAAGCGGGCTCTTCACGCCCGAAGCATTCACAAAATATTCCTGTGCTCGGGCATACGAACCAATGTTGTATTCGTACGCTGCGCCGTGCGTCTCGTTAGTTCCGCTCTTCATACGCACGTTCACGGAAGCGCCAGAGGAGAGTCCCTGTTCCGCGTCGGCGGCATTCGTTGTAATGTTTACGTTCTCTATCGCTTCAATCGAGGGAACAAAGGTCGTGTACTGTACTACCCACGGATTGCGCGCGCTCACACCCTCGATTCGAACGTTCGCGGCGTTGTTGCCTTGCCCGTTAAACGAAAACTGCATCGACTTCGAGGGATTGTTCGTGCCGCCCTGGAGTTGTCCGTTCGGAGGAGTGACGCCCGGAACCAGTTGCAAGAGTCCTTGATAAGACCGGCTGGGTTGTGGCAGGTTCTCCAACTGGTGCGTAGCAACTTCGGAATGGATATCGGCGCGGTCGGTTTGCAGCGCAGCGGCCTGGGCTGAAACTTCCACTTTTTCTACCTGTGAGCCAACCTGCAACGCCGCGTCCACCCGGACCACATTGTTCTGGTTCACAAGGATGTTCGAAGCCACGAACGTGCGGAACCCGTCCTTCGTAACTTCCACCTGATAGGTACCGCCCGGCAGGTTAGCCACCGTGTAGTTGCCGGCTTCGCCGGTCGTTGAGTTGAACACGTTGTTGGTGGACGTTTCCGTGATCTTTACGGCCGCGCCTGGAATAGAAGCGCCGCTCGCGTCCGTGACGTTTCCGACCATAGAGCCGAACAGCACTTGGGCTTTCGCCGGCCCTTGGAACAACAGCAACAACAACGTGAAGACAACCGCTACTCCACAGGAAAACCGTAACTTACCAACCGGCACACTTGCCGTTGGACACGAGGAAAGACGTTCGCGCATGGAATGCCCCTTTTCTGACTTTTGCAAACTTGACCAAAGATTTGCGAGACGAGCGTGAGACTCCGTCTCAGAGGAGCATACAACGGCTAGCAGACGATGTCAAACATTTAGGCTATTTCTGATGCTCGTAGATGCGAAGAACACGGTTTACGGTACGCTGTCCTACGCTCATTCGATCTCAGTCGGGCAGCCCGAACGCATACATCGCATTATCCGCGCAAACCACCACATATTGCTGGCCGTTAACCAGGTATGTTACCGGCCCGCTGGCGACGGTACCGCCGAGATTCGTATGCCACAACAGCGCCCCATTACGCGCGTTTAGCGCAAAGAAATTCCCTTCTTTGCCCCCCGAGAATAGCAGGTCCGAAGCCGTGGTGAGAACGCCGCTTTCGGTGTAATCGACCATCTTGAATTCCCACTTCTGTTGCCCGGTTGACGGGTCGAGCGCTTTAACGGCTCCATAGCCTTCCTCTTCGGTTTTGAACGCCGGACTCGGGCCGCGGTTGGCGCCGCGAGGACGGCGAGGAGCGCCCGGTGGCCGTCCATTGCCGCTATACTTGCCGCCTGGTCTCCATTCTTCAATCAGACCTTTGCTGGTCGGAGCGTCATAGTTTTCCCAGCTCGAAACATAGAAGAGTCCTGTGTTCGGGCTGAAAGAAGGTGAGTACCAGTTAGTTCCACCCTGCGTCCCGGGAAGGACATGCATCCCGTTTGTGGGTTTGGGATCTATGCCCGGAGCCTTCATTGGCCGCCCTACTTCGTCAAAACCCACATTCCACGTCTGCTTCACGAACGCCTTCCCTAGTAGGAATTTGCCGCTCATGCGATCAATGACGTAAAAGAATCCGTTCCGATTGGCCCAGAGCACCACCTTGCGCGGCTGCCCTTGCCAATTGATCGTAGCCAGCACCGGAACCTGCACCGAGTCCCAATCGTACTCATCATGCGGCGTGAACTGATAATGCCACTTCAGCTTCCCAGTATCGGCGTCGAGAGCCACTACGCTATCCGAATACAGATCGTCGCCGGGCCGCTTATCGCCATTCCAGCCCGGATTGGGATTGCCGGTTCCCCATAGAGTCAGGTTGGTCTCCGGATCGTAAGACCCTGTTACCCAAATCGGGCTGCCGCCATGCTTCCACGAATCGCCGAACCACGTCTTGGCGGCAGGTTCGTCCGCCGACGTCGGAGCCGTATAAAAGCGCCACAGCTCATTCCCGTTTTTCACGTCATAAGCCGCCACCCAGCAATTGGCACCTTCCTCATTGGTCGCTGGCCCGAGAATGATCTTGTCCTTCACGACCAAAGGAGCAACGTTGAGCTGGTAGCCCTGATGCCAGTCGACCAGCATCTTGTTCCATAGGGCCGTACCGGTCGTCGCATCAATTGCGATCAAGTGCCCGTCATAGGTCGCCCAGAATACCGTGTTGCCGTGGATTGCCAGTCCCTTGACCACCATCACGTACTGATTCGATTCCGGCGGCACGGCATAGTGAAAGGTCCAGAAGGCTCTACCCGTGGCCGCATCCATCGCCACCACTTCGCTGTTCTGTGCGGTGTAGAGGACGCCGTCCACCACCAGCGGTGTGGCCTCCATTTTCTCCATGTACTTTGGCCGGTAAACCCATTTCAGTTTCAGATCCCTGGCATTCGACTGGTTGAGCTTCTTGAGGAGACTGTAGCGCTGGCTCGCATAACCGCCGCCGTACGTCAACCAGTTCTGCGGTTCGTGACTGGCGTTCACCAATCGCTCGGGCGTCACCTGCGCCGCTGCGGGCAGGCTGAGCAGGGCCAGCGCGCAAACCACTCCGAGAGGGGCCGTTTTGTTGCGATAAACCAAAGACATATTTTTCACCTCAATCCGCCAATCCGAAACATTGGGATCGAGACAAGCAAAAACGGGCGCAAAACGCCCGCTGTCAGGGCGCTTCCGTCCCCTTCAGCGAACTCAGGTAGGCCACGATGTCAGAAACCTGTTCTTCCGTCAGATTCGGCTTCGGCATCAGACCCTTGGTAAGGATCGTATATCCGCGAATATTTGCAGTCAGGAAAGACCGCAGGTCCTGTTTAGTATCGATGAGCTGCACGCTCATGGCGTCATGATTGAGAATCCGTCCCTTGACGGTGCTCCCGTCTTTGAGCGTCACCTCGACGTAGCGGTTTTCCGGGAGCACTTCCGCATCCGGATCTGTGATCGAGGTCTTTATTTGCTCGGCCTTGCGCTTGTCCCCGATTTCGGAGAGATCCGGACCGGTCCGGGAACCCTTGTCGCCAATTCGATGGCAACCGGTGCACCCGTTCGATTCGACTAGCGTCTTCCCTTTTGCCGCATCACCGCTCTGGGCAAACAACGGCGCCGCCGCCAGCGCCAGGACACAAGCACCGCGTCTTGCCAATCTGGCAGCCACGCGATGCTTGGTCCACACAGTCCAGAAATCGCCAAGCTCGCGCGCGGGCATTGCCGGGCGACTACCGTTGAGACTCTCGATCATTCTCTCGTTTACCTGCCTTTTCTTTTCAAAACTCGATGCGGTCCTTCTGAGTGGCCAATTTGGCCGTATCGATATTGGGGACCTTCGCGAGATCGTTCCAATCCTTAAATTTGCCCGTCGTGTCGCGGTAGTGCACGATGGCTTGGGCGTCCGCTGCCGTTAGCCCAAGAGTGGCCGTGAGATCTTTCTCGCTCGCCTGGTTTACGTTGACCTTGGCCGTCGCCGCCGGTTTCGTCGTGCCGCCCGGACTATTCGGACCGAAATTCGCGGCAAGGTATTTCACAACTCGATTGAATTCGTCATCCGTCCCCTGCGCCCCGCGCGAAACCATGTCGTCGACCACGGCGCTCCAGCCATCCTCGCTATTTCGCAGCCTCGTGACGACCGTAGTCGAATGGCATTGGGAACAAATCCGCGTAAATTCGGCTTTGCCTCGGCCTTCGGGCAGCGCATCCTGAGCGCTCGCCACACACCCAACCGCACCGAATATCAAGGTGGCCTTAACGATGTAATTTGTGGAGAACATACTAGTCCCACTATCCCAAACTATTTCTGGGACTGCGTCTCAGAGCATACATCTCTGGAGGCTTTTCTGTCAAACCAGCTTGAGCTATTGCTTCCCCAATCGTTGAAGCGCTCCGGCCGCTTGCTCCGCCACGCGCGGGTCGCGACCGTTCGCCGCTGTCCGCAGATGTTCGATCGCGCCCGGCATATCTCCCTGCGCCGCCAGTACGCTGGCCAGATCCAGATGCGCCCGATCAAAGTTGGGGTTCAATCGCAGTGCTTCCCGATACTCTCGAGCCGCCTCCGGCAACTGCTGCTTGCGAGCTAGCAGGCCGCCCAGTAGCTCGTGCGGTTCCGCCATCTTCGGATCGGCCTGAATTGCCGCCTCAACCTGCGTCTGCGACTGATCTACGCGCCCTGCGCTCAGCAGCGCTAATGCGTAGTCATAGAGGTGTGGACCATAACCGGGACGCAGTCGTGTGGCTTTTTCGAAAGCGTAAAGCGCCTCCGGCAACTGGCCTTTCCCGGCCAGCACTCGACCGGTGAGATCGTAGGCTGTCGCATCGTACGGGTCGATCCGGAGAGCCTCCTGCAATGCGGCCTGAGCGCGATCCAGCTGGCCCGTTCCCGCCAGCAATTCGGCAAGCCCGGTATGCTCGCCCTGCAATTCCGGATCGGCCGCAACCGCCTTTTCCATCTTCTGGATCGCCGCATCGATTCGCCCCAAGGCATAATCGACGGTCCCATACTGAAACCACGCCGCCGGACTCGTGCGTGCCATCTGTGTCGCTCGATTGAATGTTTCCTCCGCGCGCGGCAGGTCTCCTGCCGCCTTCCATGCGGAAGCCAACGCCAGCAGCCCTCTCGGAAAATCCGGCCGCAGCCGTAGTGCCTGTTGATACGCCGCGGCGGCCTCGCGCGGTTTTCCACTACTCTGCCAGGCATCACCTAGCACCATGTAAAACTCAGACTCACGCGGCCGCACGCGCGCCGTTTCGCGAGCCAATTCTTGCGTGCCCTCCACCAGATTATTTTTCAGCGTCACCTGCGCTACCGCGCGGTACAAGTTGTTTTCATCGGTCGCCGGCAGTGGCTTCGGATAGTACGGAACGACTTCTCCGTGATATTCCTCGGCTTCGGTAGGATGACGTTCCGACATCTCCGCCAGCAAGTCCCTCGCCGGCGGCCGCCGCTGGATCAAATGGTCCGTCATCACCACGTGCACCACATCTTCGGTGCGCCGCTTCGGCATATGGCAGGTCGCGCATTCCTCCGAAGCCGTATGCGCTCCCGCCGCCACCTTCGCCTGGAAGGCTGTGCCGTGGCATTGCCGGCAAGCCGCAGCATAATATTTCACCGCAGCTTGCCGACGCGGGATACTATGCGGGTCGTGGCACGTCTGGCACGTCATCGCGCCGTTGCTCTTCAAAAAACATTGGGATTTCCGAAGCCGGTACGCGGAACTACCTACAATTTCGAACTTGTCGTCATGTCCGGTTCCCGGCGCGTGGTCGAATGCCAGCAGAAAATTACTGAGCGGTTCGCCCGGCTTAAAAGAGAACGGCCCACGGTCGAACCTCCGGATGAGCGAAGGTATGCCGCCGCTGGTCGGCTCGAGATGGCATTGCAGGCAAAGATCCATCTGGAGCTTCGGCGAAAGCCGCGCCGGATTCACAATGCTCGCGCGAACGTCCTCCGCCTTTGGTCCCGCTGTTTGCATCAGCCGGACGTGGTTGCCGCCCGGCCCATGGCAGCGTTGGCAATCGATCCCCTCCGGCAAGTCGCCTGTAAATATTGGATCGCTTCCTGGGGCATCGTGCCCGGCCGGAATCTTGGGAATCGCGGTATGACAAAAAACGCACTCGTACGAAACAAACCGCCGCGTCGGAGGATGCCGTGAATCGAATCCCGGACTCATGCCCCAATAGCCGCCCTTCTCCTGATACCACCCAAGAGGAAGCTCAATGAAAGCGCCGTTCGCCATCCGGTGGAAGTACGACCGGGCATGCGTCCCGGAGCCGATCACGTAATCGATCTTCGATTCCTCTACGTTGGTTTCCTTCCCGCCGAAGCCAATCTGCCAGCGCCGCTGATAGTACGTTCCGTCGCGAACGGTCATCGAATAATGCGTATCGGAAAGGGCGTGCTCGAATTCGTTCTTGGTTTTGTAGTCTTCAACCGTATTCGCCGCCGAAGGCCGGTAGAACGATCGGCTCATACCGGTCTGCCGGTAATTCGCGGCGATTTGCACATGGCAGGCCGCGCATTTTCTGGCATCGACATACTCGTTGGTCGGTGCCGCCTGCAGCAAACCCAAAAAACAACTCGCGGCAACGAGCGTTCCTATACGATACTCAGCCTTATATGGCCGCGCTTTCACGAAGACAGTTTTGGATCCGGAGCGGAGCCGCACTCGCCGCGGCTCGTCTAAACGCATTTCCCCTGAATCTCCCACTCGGCTTTCAAAGCTACGATATCAACGCCGCTCTCACCGAAAATTTCGACGCCGCTTGCCGCACCGTCGCCGGCTTCGGTTATCAATTGATCGATTACGTGTGGCTGCCGAAGGTCACGTCGAAAACCGGCAAAGAGGTCCGCCAATCCTTCGACGCGGCTGGCCTCGGTTGCCAGAATTGCCATTTCTCCTGGTCCGACTTTCACGACAACTACGCAGAAACCATTGAAACGGCACATGCCCTCGGCCTCAAAAGCGCTGTCTGCCAATCTCTGGCGAGCCAAAGCAAAACTGCCGATGGCTGGAAATGGCACGCCGATCATCTGAACGAACTCGGCCGCAAAACCAAGCGCGACGGCATTCTCACCGGCTATCACAACCACCCTACAGAATTCAAAGAAATCGACGGAGCGATCCCTTTCGATCTGCTGCTTTCCGGAACCGATCCTGAGCTAGTCAAATTCCAGCTTGACATCGGCAGCGTCGTGGTCGCCGGCAAGGACCCCATCGCCTACCTCACCGGACATCCCGACCGCTACTTCTCGATTCACGTCAAAGACGTGCGCGACGGCAAAATCGGCTTGGCCATGGGCGAAGGCACTCTCGATTGGAAAAAGATACTGACCGCGGCCAAACCCCTGCCGCTGCAAAACTACGCCGTCGAGACCGGTGCGCGCCCCGATGTCGTGATGGACAAACTCAAACAGAGCCAGATCTATTTGCGCGATCTCTTGCTCTGATGCATCTCGTTCCAAAAAATAAACGTACCCTTATCGGTCGACGTGATGATATCGACCGCGCCATCGTGATTCAGATCGACCGCCGCCAGATGCGAACCAACGCCCGAGCGGTTGTGAATTAGTTCCGGAACGAACTCCGCACCGCCGGGAGCCTTCTTGTCGCGCACCGTCCGGTACCGATACAGTACCGCCGGACCGTACGGATCGGGATCGGTGTAGCTTTCAAGATGTGAGAAGTGCCGCTTGCCTACGATCAAGTCGGGGATGCCATCGCCATCCAGATCCGCAAATGTCATTCCGTGCGGCTCAGTGAAGGTCACCCCGCCCGCATTTTTGTCGGAAAAGTCGCCCATGATCCGATGCTCGACGAACGAAATCTTGCCCGCCCCATCGCGTTTCTGTTCAAACCATGAGATTCCAAAACGGTGCGCCTGCAGACTAGTCACCACGTCATTCAGGCCGTCGCCATTCACGTCGTAGACACCCATTGCCGCCCCGCCACCACCGAAATTCTCGGCATGGTAGGTCCACGCCTTCGCATCGCTACCCGCAGCCGGCTGCTCCCACCAGCCGGTGTTCTGCAAAATGTCCTTGCGGCCATCGCCGTTGATATCGCCAACGCCGAGGCCATGAATGTTCACCGGCACGGATTTGTCCGAAACGGGATGAATTGTCCAGGGCGCGGTCGGATTCGCCGGATCGGGCTTCGCATACGCCAAAATACCGTCGCCTCCGTAAACCAGCTCCGGCTTCCCATCACCGTCTACGTCCTCCAACAGCACGACCTCAGTTGTCACCTTCGGAACCACCAAATATTTATTCCAGCGCCGCGATTCGTCTTTGGGATTCACATAAAGCCACATCGGCCTCGACGCGGCAATCAGAATATCGGGCCAGCCATCGCCCGTAAAATCATAGGCGAAATTCATCATGCCCGGCGCAAACTGCATGCCGGGATTGTACGTCTGCGCCTTCATGAATTCTCTTCTGACCGTATAGTCCGGTCCTAGATAATAAAGCGGCCCCGACGCGATGTCCGGTACCCCATCATGATTGAAATCGGCAACCGCCGCGCACCAGCCGTAGTAATAATCGCTGATCCGCTGCATCCGAAAGTGGCTCGATG
>Ga0157369_10003145_pt1 | contig 19708 bp, 18 predicted proteins | sample C25metaG_FD_113461 | JGI IMG/M metagenome (GOLD analysis project Ga0157369, IMG submission 113461) | Corn rhizosphere microbial communities from Kellogg Biological Station, Michigan, USA - C2-5 metaG | ecosystem: Host-associated > Plants > Roots > Rhizosphere > Soil | place: USA: Michigan...
CTTCAACTGGAGGGCCGTGTCAATCGGACGCGACAGGGATGATGGATACAGGGGTTTTTCCGATTTCACCCTGCGGCCAACGAAATGGCAGTCGAGCATCCCACCTGTCCGGTCCTCCACTTTTCCGCTCGCAAGCGTTCCGATCAGGTGAAGACCTTTGGAACGTCCCCGCCGAATTCATTCCGATCTTCGATGTCAAAGGTCAATGATCCCCCGGCGTACGGCCACCGTGACGGCATGGGTACGGTCGTTGACTCCGAGCTTTGCGAAGATGTTTTTCAGATGCGCCTTCACGGTTTCGTCGGAGAGCGACATCGCCTGCGCAATCTCTTTGTTGGCCTTACCATTCGCGACCAGGCTCAGGACGCCAATCTCGCGATTGCTCAACGGTTCGTCAGCGACATGCATCGCGATTCCCGAGGCAACGTCGCCCTGGACGTGGCGACGGCCGCGATGGACGTTTTGGATGGCGTCCAGCATCTCCGTCCGGAGGCTGCTCTTGAGCAGATAGCCGATCGCGCCCGCCTTGAGCGCCCGCACCGCCTGAACATCGCCCGCATAGGTGGTCAGGACCAGAATGCGTGCGTCGGGAAAATCGCGTCGGATCGCCTGTATCGCCTCCAGACCGGTCATGATCGGCATCTGCAGGTCCATCAGCGTCACGTCCGGCCGAAGCGCGCGAAAACGCGCCACAGCGTCCTCGCCATCGCACGCCTCGCCCACCACAACCATGTCCGTTCGATCTTCGAGGATCGCGGCAACGCCTTCCCGCAGGACAGCATGATCATCGACAATCAGGATCCGGATGGGCGATTGTTCAGACATCGCTTGCTCCCCCCTTTCCGCGGAAAAGCCGCAGAAAAAGTCGCCACCTGCGCGGCGCCGGATCGGCGAATGCCAGGCGCGCGGGAACGGCGATCGTAACCGCGCATCCCATGCCATCGCGGCTGTCCACAGAAAATCCGCCCCCAATCCGCTCAGCCCGTTCGCGCATTCCAATAAGCCCGAAATGGCCCGGCTTGCCCCCGTCCTGGAGCAGGTCGGGTGCGATGCCTATTCCATCGTCACGTATTTCGAGATCCAGATGAGAGCGGGCAAAGCGGATCGTGATGTCGATGGCGGTCGCCCGCGCATGGCGCGCCGCGTTCCGCAAGGCTTCGTCCACGATCCGACCCAGCTCAACCGACACGAGAGGATATGTGGGGCGCGGCTTGCCTTCCGCGACGATCCGAACCGGAATGGCGGGATCGAATTCCGCCGCAACCGCCCGCTCCTTCACCAGTTCGATCAGATCGCCCGCGCCATCGACAGCTCTCAGATTCTGCACGCGATCGCGCCCTTCGGCGATGACCTCGTCCGCGCGCTTCAGTACGGCTTCGAGCTTCACCCTGGCAGCCTCCTCCGCCGGCATCTTATTGGCCACAGACTGAAAGCGCAGAACCAGACCCTGAACGCTTTGCAGCAATGTATCATGCAGTTCGCGAGCGATGCGTTCCCTTTCACCGAGCCGTTCTTCGAGTCGGCTTCGGATCGCGCGCGCGACCCGGCTCATGCGGAAGCGATAGATCATCCAAAGCAGGAACAGCGCCAGGGCACCGCACAGCACGACGAACCAGCGGGATTGAACGAAGGTTGGAGGGATGACGAACTCGACCGTGGCGCCTCGGTCGTTCCAGACTCCGTTGTCGTTCGCGGCGGTCAGGCGGAAGCGATAGGTGCCCGGCGCGAGGTTGGTATAGAAAGCCTGCCGCCGCGTGCCCGCCTCTACCCAGTTCAAATCCTGCCCCTCGATACGATAGCGGACGTGTCTGGTACGCGGGTTGGAGAAACTTAATACGGCGAAATCGATCTGAATGTTCGACGTTCCCGCTGGCAGCGTGATCATGGTCGGATCGCGATAAAGCCGATCGGCGATCAATGCTCCGACCGCCACATCGGGCGGTCTCCGGTTTCGCGCGACGTGATCCGGGTCAAGCCACAATGTACCACTCTGAACCGCGATCCAGAGCCGTCCATCGCCGCCGCGTACGATCGCATGCCGGCTGTGGGAATGCGGTGGGCTGGTAAGCCCGTCGATCGCGCCCAGCGCACGTATGGGGGGCACCTGACCGGGTTTGCGGAATGCGCTCTCCAGTGCGGCCGTATCGATCCGGAGAATCCCGCCGGGGCTCGCCAGCCAGGTTCCGCCGGACGGCGTCTGGACCATGCCATTCACGCCGCTGAATAGCGGGACCCTGCGGGCGGAAATGGTTTCGAGCCGCCCGTTGCCAAGCCGCGCCAGCCCGAACCGCCCGGCGGCATACAGGCCGCCCGATGGTGCGGAATACAGCGCCACATCGTCCGGCGCGTAGCCATCGAAGGGAATTCGCATCACGCGGCGCACCTGGCCGTCGAGCCGGGCCAGGCTATTGTCATTCAAGTGGATAATGATCCGACCGCGCGCATCGGTGATCATCGATTTCGGGAGGAAGGTGTCGTTTGTGGAGCCGAACATCCGTTCCCAGCGTCCCGCATGCAAACGCGCCATCCCTCCAAACGATGCGGTTACCCAATAGTCGCCCCGCGCGTCGAACGCGCAGTCGTAAATCGTATAGGAAAGTGGAATCCTGCGTGGCAGCCGGCGTACCGAACCGTGGCGCCAGATTATGATCTGCTTGTCCTTGTACAAGCTGATCCAGATGGCGCCGTCGGGCGCCTCGCACAAAGTCCGGGGTTCCTTGTCTGTCCGGAAAATCGGTTCGGGCTGCTTGCCCGGCAGCACGCGATACACGGTCGATGCTTCACCGATATAGACCGTGCCATCGGAAGCCTCCAGCAGTAGGTCACCGAACGCGGCGGGCTGGCTGAGCTCAGGCTCATGGTGCAGCGTGGCCGGCCAGAATTTGTCCAGCCCGTCCTCTGTAGTGGCCCAGACGTTGCCTTCCCGGTCCTGGAAGATCTGCGTCGTTGCATTCGACGACAATCCGTCATGCGCGGTGAAATGCTCGACCTGGGCGGAGGCCTCGTCCGCCGATGCGGCACCGCGCGGATCCGGATGTGGCACGCGCTGCAGCCCATCATAATAGGTAGCGATCCACAGGTTCCCTTCCCGGTCGAAAGCGGGCCAGCCTCGGATCTCGGCATCATCGGTGGCATAAGCGTGACGAAGTTTCGGGGGCTTCCCCTGTCCGTTCGGTCCGGTGATCGGATAGCTTCCATTGCGTTCCGTGAACCAAACCCGCTGCTGCGGATCCAGGGACAGCCGACCTCTCGCGCCAAATGCATGCCGGACCAATTCGAACCGGTGTCCGCCCGGCGCTAGTCGCATCACCGAATCATTGAACGAGACCCAGACCGTGCCGTCGCCGGTCACCACCATACTGTAGGGGTTGTCGAGCGGAGCCCCCGCGGCAGTGCCGAACGATGTCCAGCTCCCGTTGTGGTAGCGCATAAGGGGAAGCCCGACCCGCTCGGTCAGCACCCAAATCGTGCCGTCGGCCGTTTCCCGCATGGCAATCACGCGATGTGGGGCCGGCGGCGCCCGCAGGAACTGCAACCGGCCATCCCGATAGACCGCGAAACGTCCGGATCGTTCGAAATTGGTCCAGACTTCACCGTTATGCCGGATCAGTATCGCCGACGGAGGGCCATTGGCGATCGGGTCTATTCCGCTGCCGATCGGTTCGAACCGGATTCCGTCAAAACGGAACAGGCCCCCGGAGGCGGCTACCCAGAGATAACCACGATGGTCCTGGGCCAAGGCGAAAACCGGCCTTGGCGCATCGCTTTCCTCGCTCCAATGCTGGTGGGTATATTGCGCCAAGAGACGTCCGGGACCGGCCGCGTTCGCTATCATCGGCGGAAGAAGGAACATTGCGACGAAAATAGCCTTGATCAGCCGCATCGTCGTTCCTGCCAATCCCGGGGATTCCCGTCACGCCCTTTGCCATCGGCCATTCGCCGCACGGCGGTAAGGACGGTACCCCCGAATGGGGGATCGGAACATCCCCGGGAAGAAGCTGGCCCGCGGCCGCGGGGGGAGTATCGCGGCCCCATGCCAAAGATGGTTCTACGTTATCCGGATGGATCGACCGGTCTGGCCTTGCTGGTGTTGCGGTCCTCCTGTGCTTCGGGCGCCTTTCCCGCGCTCGCTTATTTGTGCCCGGCATCGGGAGGCAGCAACGCGGCCACGGCGGTTTCCGGTCTGATTGCCCTGTCCCTCGTGGCGGGCTTGGGCACACGCATAGCGGCATTGCTGCTTATCGTAGTGATCGCTGCCGATCTGCTCACGGTCAACGGTAGGCTGATCCAGCTCCTCCTTGCCTTGGCGGGTGGCGCGGGAGCCGTGGTTCTTCTGGGTGCAGGTGCTTATTCGCTGGACGCGAGGCGGCACGGCCGCCGCGTCATCCGGCTGGAGCTCCGATCCCCGGACCAGGGAAACCAGCATTAACCAGCTTGGGGATTTTGCGCGGTCGCACGCTATGAAACCATTGATTGTCTCCAGTCGAAACAGCCGGGAGGTTGTATGTACCAGGCATCGCTCTTGACCCGCGAAAGCCACTTTTGGCCCGGACAGCCCGATCACGGTTCGGCCGCGGAGGACGGCGCACTGGTACTGATTGTGGATGATGACGCAGCCGTTCGGAATTCGATCGAGGAGCTGATGCTGTCGGTCGGCATTGACGCGATCGGCTTCGGTTCGACCCGGGAGTTGTTGGAAAGGGACATCCCGGACCGGCCCGGATGCCTGATCCTGGACGTGCGCATGCCGGGGTTGAGCGGCCTCGATCTTCAGCAGCATCTCGCAGCGACGGGCAATCCAAAGCCGATCGTCTTCCTTACGGGCTATGGCGATATTCCCATGACGGTACAGGCAATGAAGGCCGGCGCGATCGATTTTCTGACCAAGCCCGTGCGCGATCAATCGCTGCTCGATGCCGTGACCGCCGGGATAGAACGGGACCTCGCATATCGCGCTGCCGCCGGCATGATCAAACAGCAGGAGGATCGCTACGCGACGCTGACACAACGCGAGCGGCAGGTTTTTCGTCGGGTGGCGCTGGGCCGCCTCAACAAGCAGATCGCCTTCGACCTTGGCATCAGCGAGGTCACCGTGAAACTTCATCGGAGCAGCGTGATGCGCAAGATGGGGATAGCAACGGTCGGTGAATTGATACGGGCGTGGGACATGTTGCCGTCCGACCTGCGGCAAGAGCCGACCTAGACCATGGTATGGTTACAATCTGCTGCAACTTCAGCGACATCTAGAGGACGCCCTGCCGCAGAGGACCCTCTACTTGTCCAACCCGCCGTTGATTGCGATCGTGGATGACGACCAGGCCATGCGCGAAGCGCTCTTCGATCTGCTTCAGGTGGAGGGCCTGACCGCGCTCGCTTTCGGCGATGCAGCAACATTTCTGACCTCCGCCGAATCCACAGAGTTCAGCTGCCTTGTCACCGACGTCAAAATGCCCGGAATTGGCGGGCTCGAGCTCCAGCGGCACCTGCGCGCGCGGGGCTCATCGATCCCCGTAATATTCGTCACCTCCGCGGAGGATGAAGCGACACGCATGCAGGCAATGGCCGACGGGGCGACGGCATATCTCACCAAGCCGCTTGCCAATGCCGATCTGGTACGCAGTCTCGTTCTTGCGCTGGAACGGCGGCCGGGCGGCTGACATGGCCTCGCTCAGTCCGATAGACGCTCTCCTTGGGGATGTGGATGCCGTGCACGAGCGCGAAATGCATCGCCATCCGGGTGCCTGCTGGGCATTCGACATTTCCCGTGTCCGCGCGCTCATCGAGTCGATCGTCGCGGGGGATCGTCCGGTTGATTGGGTCGGCACGCTGCTCGCCGGCACCTTCATCGTCGACGCCAACGCAAACGCCGTCCATCTGTTTGGTGCTTATGCCGGCCGCGAACGAATGCTTGGCCAGCCGGTCGCCGGCTTCTGGCCCACCGAGGGGCGCAACATCGTCGCCGATCTGATTGTTGGCGCGGTGGCGGCCCGGTCCCGTCGCAGCGAACGCAAAATAAGAATCAAGTCGCTGGTACTCCACGATCCCGTCCTTGTCGCCTGGATCAGCGACAGCGAGAAACTGCAGAGCGTGGTCTTCCTGGCCATCGTAGCCGAGCCGGTCGACGACCGTTCCTTCTGGGCGCTACGCACCAGTGAAGAGCGATACAACAATCTTATCCACCACCTGCCCTTCGCCTTCCTCGAGGTGGATTCCCGGGCACAGGCGGAGATATTCGACGAACTTCGCCGCAAAGGCCTCAAAGACGTCGTCACCTATCTCGACAGCAATCCGAGCGACATCGTCAGAGCCTGCGACATCGTGCGGATCACGGACGTCAATCAGAGCGCGGTACAATTGTTCGGCGCGAAGGATGCAAGTGAATTGCTGGGCCCTGTCGATCCGGTGTTCGCCGCCTCTCCCGAGACCGCGCGACGCGTCATGATCCACCATTTCGAAGGCCATCGCAGCTATTCGGAAATCATGAAGTTGCGGACGCTCGACGGCCGTATGCTCGATGTCTCGCTCTCGGTGACCTACCCGACGCGGCCCGAACGCCTCGATATCACGCTCCTCATGCTGGAGGATATCACCGACCGGCTCCGCACCGAGGCCCAACTCCGCCAGCTCCAGGCCGACTATACCCGGGCCGCGCGGATATCGATGCTGGGCGAGCTTGCCTCCTCGATCGCGCACGAGGTTAATCAGCCTCTGTCCGCGATCCTGACCAACGCCGAAACCAGTCTGCGCTGGCTCTCGCGCAACGAACCCAATCTGGAAAAGGTGACCCAGCTCACCACGCGTATTTCGAATAGTGCGCAACATGCCGGCGAGATCGTACGGCGTATCCGCAGCATGACCACCCGGCACGTTCCCCGGCCCGTCGCCCTCGACCTGAACGAAATCATCGAGGAGGCACTTCTCTTTGTACGTCACGATATTGAGTCGCGATCGATCGAGCTGTCGGTTCGGCTTGGGGACGATCTGCCGAAGGTTCGTGGGGACCGGGTTCAGCTTCAACAGGTGGTCGTGAATCTGCTGGTGAACAGCGTCCAGGCGATCCAGCAAAATGGCGCGATGCGCGGCGCAATCGGTCTGGGGACGGACCATGACGCCAATGGAACGGTGATTTTCACCATCCGCGACGACGGACCGGGCATCGCAGAAGCGGACATCAATCGCGTGTTCAACAGCTTCTTCACCACCAAGGAAGAAGGCGTCGGCATCGGCCTGGCGATATGCCAATCGATCATTGCCGCGCATGGCGGTACGATCGGTGCGGCGAACCAGCCCGAAGGTGGCGCGCGATTCTGGTTCTCCCTGCCTGTTAACGGGTAGCCGACGTAAGGCCGCGCGGTCGGCAAGCCTAAGGGGCAATTACCGGTTGATCCCCGGACATCCGGGGAAACCAATCTCCTAAAATGGAAAAATCACTGGGGAGCATGCACGCTCAATCCCCGGAAATCGCCAGGACCCTCTGGGCCATGCCGCTGAAACGGCCCTGCCGACCTGCCCCAAGGGGTAGGTTTGCCTGCCCATTGGCGAGCATGGCGCACCCGTTTGCATGATGTCGGCGAAGCACCGAACAAGCGATCCTGCCCTTCGCTATCTCGCAACGAAGGGTGAGAGTCATGAAGATCGTAGTAATCGGAGGAACCGGCCTGATCGGATCCAAGGTGGTCGAAAAGCTGAAGCAGCACGGCCATGAGGCAATCGCGGCGGCGCCGAATACGGGTGTCAACACGATCACGGGCCAAGGACTTGCAGAGTCTCTTGCCGACGCCGAGGTCGTCGTGGACGTTTCCAACTCACCCTCGTTCGAGGAACAAGCCGCGTTGGACTTCTTCCAGACCGCGGGCCGGAACATTACTGCGGCTGAGTTGAATGCCGGCGTCCGCCACCATGTCGCGCTTTCGGTGGTCGGCACCGATCGCCTGCAGGACAGCGGCTATTTCCGCGCCAAGCTGGCCCAAGAGCGCCTGATCAAGGCCTCGCCGGTGCCCTATACTTTGGTCCACGCCACGCAGTTTTTCGAATTCCTGCGCCAGATTGCGGAGTTCTCCGTCTTGGACGGCGCTGTGCGGCTGCCGCCGGTAATGTTCCAACCAATGGCGGCGGAGGACGTAGCGAGTGCAATCGCGAAGCTGGCGGTTGGCGAACCCGCGAATGATACGATCGAGATCGCGGGACCGGAGACCTTCACGCTCGACCAGGCAATCCGTCAGATGCTCATGCACGATGGCGACGATCGCAACGTGATCGCCGATCCTGCCGCGCCCTATTTCGGCGTGCAGGTGAGCGAGAAGACCTTGGTGCCCGGCGCGGGCGCTCGCCTCGGCTCGACCAAGTTGGATTGGTGGCTCACGCATGTCCCGCCGCCACCCGCTCGTTAATCACGCGGCCCACATCGCCGACGAGCCAGCGGCCGGCTGATCGGCGGCGATCAAGAGGCACGCTGGTTCGCCGAGTCTCACAGCGACTCGCCTTCCAAAGGAGGAAGCAATGAAGCTCCTTCATGCCACCTGTACACCAGCCGAGGCCAATATCGGGGCCCAGCCGGATGAGTTCGCCGTTATTGCGGCAGCGGGCGTGATCCACGACCTCGGCAATCTGATCCAGATTGCTTCGTCGGCCATCAATATTATCGCCCGGACTCCGCACATGCCTGGGCTACATGCAGGACCAATGCTCGACCGGGCCAAAACCTGCCTGGAGCATGCGGGCGCGCTTGTGCACCAGAATATCGCCGTCGTTCGCAATCGCATGATTGAGGAGGAGCGCACCAGCGTCGCCCAATGCCTCTCGGACGTGGCGGCGCTGGTCGAGGGACTCGGCGAGCCTGGCCTGATCCTCAACGTCAAAGTCGAGCCCAATCTGCCGAAGGTAGAATGCGACGCGATCGGGATGTGTCGGGCGATACTGAACCTGGTCTTCAACGCGCGCGATGCGATCCGGGGTCGCGGAACAATACGGATCGAGGCACGCGCGATCTGGCATGGGCTTGTCGCATCCGGTGTCGCAATCAGCGTGGCGGATGAGGGCGTCGGAATGACGCCCGCCACGATCGCGCGCGTTTTCAACCCCTTTTTCACGACGAAGACGAACGGGCTCGGCGGCCTCGGCCTGTCGATGGTCGCGCGCTTTGTGCGTGACGCCGGCGGAGAAGTCGCGGTCGAAAGCGAACCGAGGATCGGCACGATCGTGACGGTGCGGCTGCCGGCCATTGCCGAGGCGGCCGGAGCCGACTTCGCCGTTCACGCGGAATCCAAGCCCGAGGAGGCCGATCGATGAAACTCTATTACGCACCCGGGGCTTGCAGCCTTGCGAGCCGCATTTCCCTTCACGAAGCCGGAATTGCAGCCGAGTTCGAGCGGGTCGATCTCAAAACGAAGGTCACCGAGCGCGGGCACGATTTCAACGTGCTCAATCCAAAAGGCTATGTGCCAATGCTCGTCCTCGACGACTGGAGCGCGGTGACCGAAAACACCGCGGTTCTGGAATTCATCGCGGATTGCGAACCACAGCTCGCGCCCGGCGGCCCGCTCGGGCGCACCCGCTTGATCGAATTTCTTTCGTATCTCTCGACCGAGCTGCACCCGGCATTCAAGCCTTACTGGAAGGACGCAAGCGAAGCCGAACAAGCCCATGCGGGCCAGACGGTGGCCCGGCTTCTGGACAGTATCGCCGAGCAGGTACGCGAACTCTATCTGTTTGGGCCTCGTTTCACCGTGGCCGACGCATATCTGTTCGTCATGCTGCGCTGGGCGAGAATGCTCGGCGTGGAGGTTCCGCTGGTGCTGCGCGGCTATTTCGAGCGCGTCGCGGAGCGGAGCGCCGTGCGTCGGGCACTTGCGGAGGAAGGACTGCATGACGCGCCGGCACTTCCACATGAATCCTACGCGGTGCTGCCATGAAAATCGTGGTGATCGGCAGCAGCGGCCGGATCGGCAGGAGGCTCGTCAAGGCTCTGCGTCAAGAGGATTGCAGGGTGCTCGAGGCCTCGCCAACGCATGGAGTCGACGCGGTCACCGGCACCGGATTGGCGCAGGCCATGGTGGATGCCGAAATTGTCGTGGACGTCTCGAACTCGCCCGCGCTTAATGGCGCGGCGGCGTTGCGCTTTTTCGACACAGCATCTCGCAACTTGCTGTCCGCCGGCCGTGCTGCGGGAGTCCGCCATCACATCGCCCTCTCCATCGTCGGCGTCGATAGGCTGGTCTCCAACGATTATTTCCGTGCCAAGAAGAGGCAGGAGGATTTGGTCAAAGCCTCGGGCATCCCGTTCGCCATCCTCCGCTCGACACAATTTTTTGAGTTCATCAGCGATGTCGTCCAGGAGGGAACCGCGCGAGATATCGCGATCTCCCCTGCCTTGGCGCAGCCGGTCGCGGCCGAGGATGTCGCGAATATGCTGGCGGACATGGTGCTCAGCATTCCAAGCAATGCCACGCTGGAAATCGCAGGACCGGAGCAGTTCCGCCTCGACCAAGTTGCGACCGAAATCGCGACCGCGTACGAGGATGGCCGCCGGATCGTGGCCGACATTCACGCGCGCTATTTCGGCGCTGAACTCGAAGAGAGCTCGCTGCTTCCGGGCCCCGATGCCCGCATCGCTCCGCTCAGATTCGACGACTGGCTGCGCGAGAGCCTGAGTCCGGACTGGAGTTCCGTTCCCGCGACCCGGAAGCTCGTCCGCGCCCGCGAGGCAAACCTGTGACCGAACCGACGTCAGACCGGATGGGATGGTATTCCTCAGCGTGGCCTCGCTCGGCGTCGAGCAAAGCTCTGGCCATCACGGTCGCGCTGATCGCGCTGAACGGCTGCGCGTCGGTACCGAAGGTCGGCCCGCGCCCCAATATTGCCAGGGTGGACAGTCTGGCAACGGCACGCACATTCGCCGGGTCCGCGGCGAACTGGCCGTCTGATCGATGGTGGCAGGATTTCGGCGACCCTCAGCTTGATCAGCTGATTAATCAGGCGCTGGCGGCCTCTCCCACCGTCGCGCAGGCGGCGGCGCGAATCCGGCTCGCCGCTTCACAAGCCGATCTCGCGCGCGCCGCCTTGCTACCCAAAGCCGGATTGATGGCGACCGCACGCTATTCCCGCATCACCCAGAGCATCGGCCTGCCCACCGACGGCAATTGGCATCTGCTCGGCGCAGGGCTGCTCAATGCCAGCTATAATATCGATCTTTGGGGCAGGAACCGGTCGGCATTACGTGCTGCCGTGTCTGAGCAAAGCGCCGCCGCAGCCGATGCCGCCGCCGCGCGCCTTGCGCTCACGACCTCGGTCGCGTTCGCATATGTCGATCTCTCACAGCTATTCCTGCGCCGCTCGGTTGCAGCGGACGCGCTTAAGCTCCGCCAAGCGACGCTCGATCTTGTAACACGCCGGTTCAACGCGGGCCTCGATCCCCGGACCGCTCTGGAGCAGGCGCAGGCTGGCGCCGATGCTGCTGCAGGCGCGCTGGCTGCGACCGACGAGGCGATCGGCCTCAACCGGAATATCCTCGCCGCCTTGCTTGGGGCCGGCCCTGACCGCGGGCTGGATATCCAGCCACCCGAGCTCGCGCATCGCCGGCCGCCAGGCCTGCCGACCGACGCAGCCATCGGCTTGATTGGACGCAAGCCGGAAATCGTCAGCGCACGCTGGCAGGTCGAAGCCGAAGGGCAACGCATCGCCGTGGCTCGGGCGAGCTTCTATCCCAATGTCAGCCTTGCGGGGCTGATCGGTTTCGCCTCGTTCGGTTTATCGAATCTCGTGAAGGACGCCTCGCTGATCGGGTCGGTGGGCCCTGCCGCCAGTCTGCCGGTCTTCGACGGCGGCCGTCTGCGCGCCAACTATCGTGGGGCAAACGCCCGATATGATGTCGCCGTCGCCCAATATGACGAGGCCCTGTTGCGCGCGTTACACGATGTCGCCGACGCCGCGACATCTTTGCGCGCACTGCCACCGCGCCAACTGGCCGTAGATAGCGCTGTTTCGCGGGAGGAGGCGGCCTATCGGTTGAGCCTCATGCGCTATCGGGGCGGCCTGGCCGATTATCAGTCGGTCCTGATCGTCGAGAACGCTCTTCTCGATGCACGTGATCGGGCCGCCGCGCTGCGGTTGCGCGGCTTCGTGCTCGACATAGCGCTCATCGATGCGCTCGGCGGCGGTTTTCGCGGCGAACCCCCATCAGACAAAGCCACTCCATCCGACGAGGCAGCGCGATGACCGACATCACCATGCAACAGCCCCAACAGGAAGACGCGCCCGCGAGAGATCCCGCGAAAGCGGCACAGCGCAAACGACTGCTCCTGGTTGCGGCGGCCGTGCTCGCCGCGGTCGGGCTGCTCTGGTGGCTCTGGTCGGCCTTCTTCGCAGCCGACACCGAGTCGACCGAGAATGCATACACCAATGTCGAACTCGCCCAGGTGACCCCTCTGGTAGGAGGAGCAGTCACACGGGTCGACGTGACCAATACGCAAGCCGTTCGTGCGGGCCAGGTGCTTCTGCGGATCGACGCTACCGATATGCAACTGGCAGTCGAGCAGGCCGACGCCGCGCTCGGCCGGGCGCGTCGGCAAGTCGAGCAAGTGCTCGCGAACGACGCCAACCTGGGCGGCCAGGTCGATGTCCGGTCGGCCGACGTCGACAGCGCAAGGGCGGACCTGGTGCGCGCGGAAGCGGACCTTGCGAAGGCGCAACTTGATGAACGACGGCGTGCCGCGCTTGCCGGACCCGGTGCAATTTCCGCGCAGGAGTTCAGCGACGCGCAGACGGCCACCCTGCAGAAGCGGGCCGGGGTTTCTCAGGCGCGCGCGCGCCTCGCGGCGGCGCAAGCGGGTCGGCGGGCGGCGATCGGGGCCAGGCACGCCAACGAAGTCTTGTTCGCGCACGTCGATGTCGAAACCCACCCCGATGTCGTCGCAGCCAAGGCCAGACTGGAACAGGCGCGGATAGATCTCGCACGTACGATCGTGCGTTCCCCGATCGATGGCGTGATCGATCAACGCAAAGTCGCGGTCGGGCAACGCGTGCAGCCGGGCGTGCCGCTCATGGTCGTGGTGCCGATCCAGGCGATGTACGTCGATGCTAACTTCAAGGAGGGCCAGTTGCGCGACGTGCGGCCCGGCCAGCCTGTCAGGCTCACGTCCGACCTCTACGGCTCCGGGGTGATCTATCATGGCCGCGTCCAGGGCTTTGCGGGCGGTTCGGGCTCGGCCTTTGCCGCGATCCCGGCGCAGAATGCTACGGGCAACTGGATCAAAGTCGTTCAGCGGCTGCCGGTCCGGATCAGGCTGGATCCGGCAGAGCTGCGCCAGCATCCCCTGCGCGTCGGCCTCTCGATGCATGCCAGTATCGATCTGGCGGATGGCTCGCGCAATGAAGGGTGAACCCGATGTTGGCGACGGCTATCCCGCACTGACCGGAGGCGCGCTGGTTATGGCGGCGATCGCGCTGTCGCTCGGCAACTTCATGGTCGTGCTCGACACCACGATCGCCAATGTCGCCATGCCGACGATTTCGGGTGACCTTGGCGTTTCGACGAGCGAGGGAACGTGGATCATCACGGCTTATGCTGTCGCCGAGGCGATCACCGTTCCGCTGACGGGATGGCTCGCGCGACGGTTCGGCGAAGTGCGTCTCTTCACCGCCTGCACCGTCGGGTTTATAATTTGCTCGATCCTCTGCGGTCTTTCGGGATCACTGGGCTTTCTCGTTTTTTTCCGGATTCTTCAGGGCTTTGCCGGTGGACCGCTGATCCCGCTTTCTTCGACCCTGCTAATATCCGTCTTTCCGAAGGCCAAGGCCAATGTCGCGCTCTCCATCTGGGGCCTGATGACGGTCGTCGCACCGATCTTCGGCCCGATCATCGGCGGATACATCTCCGACAATTTCCATTGGGGCTGGATCTTCTACATCAATATCTTTTTCGGCGTCTTCGTCGGCGCCACATCCTGGTTTCTGCTGCGCAATCGCGAGACGAGGATCGAACGTAGCCGGATCGACATCGTTGGCCTCGGGCTTCTGGTGGCCTTCGTCAGCGCCTTCCAGGTCATGCTCGACAAGGGCCGGGAGCTTGATTGGTTCGAATCCCGACTGATTGTGGGATCGGCGATCATTGCGGGCACCGCGCTCATTTTCCTGATCATCTGGGAATTGACCGACGATGAGCCCGTACTCGACCTCAGCCTGTTCCGCTCCCGCAACTGGCTGATCTCGACTGTCACGCTTGCACTGATGTTCGGCTTGTTTTTCGGCAATATCGTGCTGACCCCTCTCTGGCTCCAGCAGATGATGGGCTACACCGCGACCTGGGCCGGTTTTGCGACCGCGCCCATGGGCATTCTCGCCGTTGTCACCGCGCCAATAGTTGGCCGGCTACTTGCGAGGATCGATCCGCGCCTGATCGTCACCTACGGCATGGTCGTGCTTGGCGTCTCTTTCTACATGCGGGCGCATCTGACGGCGCAGGCCGATTACTGGCATATCGCCGCGGCGATGCTTGTGCTCGGCGCGGGCGTGCCGGCCTGTCTGGTGACACTGACCTCGCTCGGCGTGGCCGATCTGCCTGCCGAACGCGTGGCAGCCGGGTCGGGGCTTCAGAATTTCATCCGCATCATGGCGATGGCGTTCGGCGCTTCGCTCACGTCAACCTATTGGGAGCATATGGCCAAGGCGGGCCGGGCGGAACTGATATCGACGATCGATCCCTCGATCGGGACGGCTCCGTCCGTGGGCCTCCAGGTTGGTGCGGGCCTCCCGGTCTTCTCAAAGCTCGTCGACGCCCAGTCTGTCATGCTGGCCACGAACGACTTCTTCGCCTTGGCGACCATCCTAATCCTGCTGTTCGCAGGCGTGATCTGGTTTGCAAAGCGGCCTAAGGGACCGTTGAAGCAAGTCAGTCACTAAACACATGGGCTCGAGCACTCCGCCAAGCCGTGCCGATAGACCGCTGATGGAAGAGACGATGAACCAGCCGATCCGTATCCTGCTCCAGACCACCATTCCGCCGATCGCCGACGATTGGAACATCACGCGGTTCTCATTGCTGCGCGAACATCTTGCCGGGCTGACGGACGATGAGGGCGCGCCCTTGTGCGACGTTACCGCGCGTGACCGAACCAGGTCCAACGGCCCCGATCCATTGCTCTCGACAATCGACCGGTCGAACTTCGACCAGCTCTGGCTGTTCGCGGTCGACACTGGGGACGGGCTGGACCCTGACGATTGCGCCGCGATCGGCCGGTTCCGGAAAAATGGCGGCGGGCTGATGGTGACCCGCGACCATATGGATCTGGGGAGTTCGGTCTGCACGTTGGGGGGCGTCGGCGATGCCCACTTCTTTCATAGCAAGCACGTCGACCCGGACCCAGCGCGGCACGTGGTCGATGATCGCGAGACCGCCGCAATCCTGTGGCCGAACTACCATTCGGGCGCGAATGGCGATTTCCAGGAGATTGAAATCGTCGGACCGCCACATCCGCTGTTGCGCAATCCCGCCGCGCGCGACGGGCTGGTCCACTATCTCCCGGCGCACCCCCACGAGGGCGCGGTCGGAGCGCCGCAAGGCGATCCCTCGGCACGCGTGATCGCCAGGGGGACAAGCAAGGTCACCGGCACGAAATTCAACATTGCGGTCGTGTTCGAGCCTTCGGCGGCCGGCGGCCCGGCTCTTGCCGAATCCACCTTCCATCATTTCGCGGATTACAATTGGGATGTCTCGGCCGGCTGTCCCAGCTTCGTAACCGAAACGCCTGGGTCCGGTCTCGCCAATTCACCGGAGGCGCAGGAGTCAGTCCGGCAATATGTGCGGAATATCGCTTTGTGGCTTTCAGGTCGGCTGCCGGCCGAGCCATAAGCATCAACCGGACCGATCCGTCGCCGCTTGCCCCCGGTCCCTCAGGGGTTCGAGTGTGGCCCACTTCTTTCCTTGAGCGGCAGCCTAGCCGCCTCGTCGAGCAGGTCGTGGATACGCTGCAGATAGCGGCTCGCTAGTTGGAAATGCACCATCGCAACCTCCCGTTTGGCGGACACGCGCATGTGCCCGATCTCGGCCCTGACGCGCAGGACATAGTAGCCGATATCGCTCAAGGTGCGCGCTCCAACGCCATCGAGGGGCGGCGCGGTTCCGCACCTGGTCGGGCGCGTCATGCCAACTCGGCCGCTCCCATTCGGTTGGGAGCGGCCATGATCATCGTCCTGCAGTCCCAAGGCCGAATACGCCGCCGCGCTTTGGCGTAGACTCACTTGGCAGGAATGAAGGCGGGCTCGCCGCTATTTTTAAGCAGCACAACGAGGAATTTGGCCGGTTTCGTTGCGCTGGCATTGCGGCCGACCGTGTGCACGTCGCCGGGGCCTTCGTAAAAGGTCTGGCCTGGCGTCAATGTTACGGTCTTTCCGCCACGCACTCCCATGATGATCGAGCCCTCGAGCACGTAGACGAAGGCATGGGCGTGATGGCGATGCACCGGATCGACAGAGCCCGGCGGATAGGTGACCTTGATCACAAGTGCTTCCTTACCGGGGTAGTCCGGAAGGGCCTTAGTCATCAATTCCGAGACGGTCGCCTGGGGCGGGCCGGCCTGCGCACTCACAGCGCCGGCTGCGAGCAGAATTAGCGAGCCTGGATATTTGAACATGGTCACGGTCCATCCTTTGCTGAGGGCGTGGCGAGCTGCCCGCGTTTCGGGAGCAAGAAGCCGGATCGCTCAAAGTCCAGGTGGCCGCCATTGTGCGTATGAATGCGGATGCCTCGCTAAATAGTCAGTCGAACCTGATCTTTGGTGCAGGGTATAAGAGTGACTGAGACGGCCAGCGAATGTCGGCTTTCGTCGCTCCAGGGAAGGGCTGGCAACGGCTGAAATTGGGGCGCAAAGCGGCCATCAGGAAATTTGCGGCCCGCTGCGGCCGCGTCCAAACTTCCAGTCCACGCCCTCGGTCCGCATCAAGCCGCCGATATTCTGGCCGATCTTTCGCTCCAGCATCGGCCGCCACGGCACCAACGCAAATTCGTGTCCCCGCTCGAGGAGGGCGTAGCTACCGCTCAACAGGTCCACGCGCCGGCTCAGCCGGCCTTCCAGATGATCCCCGACGGAGGGGATCGTGAAAGGCTTGCGCAAGTCTGCCGCGATCCTAGCGCCGGCCGCCGCAAGTTCCCGGTCGCGAAGAGTCTCAAGAGTGCCGGGGCGTAGCCGGACCGAGTTCCTCGTTGCCTCTGCTAGATTCTCCTCGATCAGCCATTGCCGCCTGACATCAAGCGAAGCGCGCAGCTCTCGCCCGAACCCGACATCACGGACGGCAAGCGGGGTTGCTGACTCGAGTTCGCGGTCGAGCCAAGTGGCCGCCTCCGCGCGCTCCAGCTTCGCCGGCTCCAGCAAGGACAGGGTGTCGACGACCACTGGCTGCGCGCGCACCCGCTCCGCCTCATAGGCGGCCGTCCGCTCCAGATGATCTGGCGCGATGGTCCAGCTCCCGTCCGCCCTTCGCTCCAGACCGAGGCGCACGAGCCTCAGTGCCTCAAGGCGCCGAACATGCGCCTCCGCGAAAGCCTGGGTCGCCGACGGATCATGTCGCAGATGCGCCTCGATCGAATAGATTCCGCCGTTGCTGCGTGCGACCGCATCGATCACCCGGTCGGCGGGTTTGATTTCGGCGACGACGCGCGAAACGCGCACGATCGATCCTTCCGGAGTGAGCCCGGTCAAATCGCCGCGCCCGATATTGAGATAATGAACCCGCCCGTCGATCCCGTCGACGATCAGATAATGCCGGTCGCGATGCTCGTCGGCGAGCCCGCGATGGATCACCCGACCGATCACCGACGCTTGCAGCGTCTCATGGATCTGGCGATCGACCCCTGCGCGGTCCAGGTTTCGCGCGGACAGCTCGCGCTGCATCGTCCGGATGATATCGCCACGCTCGCCCATCCGGCGCAACGTCTCTTCGACATCGTCGACGAGCCGCCAGCGCCCTTGTCCCAGATCCTCGGCCAAGCCCATCGTGCCGAGCGTGCGCAATCGACCCGCCTGAACGGATTGCTGAAACGGGTCGTTGCTGGCCGCGGTGACGACACGGTCGGCGTCCATGCGACGCAAGAGTTGCCGATCGATCGTGGTCAGTCTTTCCTGCGCGACGTCGTGGCGCAGCCGGTCCTCGATCTCGCGATCGGTGCGCGGCCCCAGATCGATCGAGGCAAGTTCGGCCGCACGCTCGCGCAAGCCGTGCGCAATATATTCGCGGGCGATGATCAGGTTGGCCCCTCGATCGTCGACCCCACGCAGCATGATGTGGGTGTGGGGATTGTCGGTGTTGAAGTGATCGACCGCGACCTAGTCCAATTTGGTGCCGAGATCGTGCTCGGCCTGTGCCATCAGCCGGCGGACATAGGGCTTGAGGTCAGGATATTCGGCACCATCCTCGGCCGAGACGATGAAACGGAACTGGTGGCGATCGCCCGCCGAGCGCTCAAGGAAGGCCTTGCCGTCCGCCTCGTCGACCGCGGGGCCGTAGAGCTGGCCGGGGTCCCCTCCCCGCGTCACGCCGTCGCGCTGGATGTAGCGCAGATGCGCGCGTGCACCCGGTAGCCCCTTCGCGCCGAGCCGGACGAGCCGCGTCTTGACGATCGCCCGGCGCGCCCGAAGTCCAGCAAACCGATCCCGGCTGGACAATAGCCGACCGATGCTCGCGCCACGCCCGATACGGCTGCCGTCGAAGCGGCGCGAGCGCACGCCGGTCTTGCGGCCGGCCAGGCGTGCGGCGGCAACGATGCGGGCGCCATAGCGAACGACCTTCTTGCCATCACGGGCGCGACTCTTGCCGAGCTTCGGCGTGAAGTCATCTTCGTCATCCATGGCGGGCCACCTGGCAGAGGCCGGTCCAGCACAGAGACGGGAAAATCGGGCAAAATCTGCCGAAAACCTCACCCCTGCCTCGCTCGCCAACGGCTATGTCTCTCCAAAAAACGATGTGCAGACAGATACTTAAGCAGCGTCGCGAGACACTGCCTTTATCTTGTTTTCCCTTCCCCTTGCCCTCGCCCCCTGCCCGGCTCAAAAAAAGGGAAGAGACAGCACCGAGGTGATGCCGCCCCTTCCGAACCGATCCGCGTCTGTCAGTGCGCATCGGCGACCGCGTGCCGCGCCTGCTTGAGGCTGCGGCAGAAGCGCCGTCCGAGCGTGCCATGCGGCTGCCCATCGCCATCCACGAGCATCACGCTTATGAACCAGCGGCCATCGATCCGCCCGCAAATCGCGATCCGGTCGAGCTCGATGTCATCCTCGTCCAGGCTGAAATAGCGCCCGAGCCAGCGCTCCTCGCGGCGCGCATCCCACAGGAAATCGCTGTCCTCCGCCTCGAGGAACCGACGCGCCAGCGCCTCGCCCGCATCATGCCCGAACTCCAGTTCGAGCCCTGCCAGCAGCGCCTGAAAGACCCGGTCCGACGCCGGTCCGATACTCTGAATCATGCCCATGAGGACCTCCAACATTGTCATTCTCATCATCGAGAACGGCGTCGAGGCGACGGGGGACGGAGCGGCTGTCAGGGCCGCCGGAGCGCCAGCGCAGGCGCCGCGCAGCGGACGCGGGGGGAACCGATTTGCGCAGCAAATTGGGGGGCACCCGCGGGCCTTGAGAGCCGCTCCGGCCCCCGTCATGCTGGGTCTTTCGAGACGAGCCCTTCCCACCCTCACGGTCATGGGAGACTCTTCTCGACCGCGAACAAC
>Ga0157369_10003149_pt1 | contig 19700 bp, 14 predicted proteins | sample C25metaG_FD_113461 | JGI IMG/M metagenome (GOLD analysis project Ga0157369, IMG submission 113461) | Corn rhizosphere microbial communities from Kellogg Biological Station, Michigan, USA - C2-5 metaG | ecosystem: Host-associated > Plants > Roots > Rhizosphere > Soil | place: USA: Michigan...
CAACAACCGCAAAGTGCTGATGGGCTACCGCGCACTGGTGCTGGTGCTGATTTTCTGGGGTTCCATCGAGAACCTGAGCACCGTGTTCGCCTTCGCCGACATCACCATGACCATGCTGGCGTTCGTCAACCTGTTCGCCCTGGCGTTCCTGTTCAAGATCGCCATGCGCATCCTGAACGACTACGACAACCAGCGCGCAGCGGGTATCAAGACCCCGGTGTTCGACTCCAGCCAGTTCCCTGACCTGGACCTGGATCGCAAGGCCTGGCCGGCGAACCCGGTGAAGCCTGAGCCAACGGCTCAAGCATCGGCAGAACTGAACGCCCAAGCGCAACGCTAAGCGCAGTCAGCCTAGAGAGATGACACGCCGCCCGGCCTTGGGCATGCTCTGGGCCCGGCGGCGTTTTTCGTTCAGGAGATTTTATGCAACCAGCTAACAACGTGATGGTGCTCTACACCGGCGGCACCATCGGCATGCAGGCCAGCGCCAATGGCCTGGCACCCGCATCCGGTTTCGAAGCGCGCATGCGCGAGCAACTGGCCAGCCAGCCTGTGCCCGCCTGGCGCTTTCGCGAAATGTCGCCGCTGATCGACAGCGCCAACATGACTCCCGCCTACTGGCAGCAGCTGCGCACTGCCGTGGTCGAGGCCATTGATGAGGGCTGCGACGCCGTACTCGTTCTGCACGGTACCGACACCCTGGCGTACAGCGCCGCCGCCATGAGCTTTCAATTGCTGGGCCTGCCGGCGCCGGTGGTGTTTACCGGCTCCATGCTGCCTGCCGGCGTACCCGATAGCGATGCCTGGGAAAACGTCAGTGGCGCGCTGGCAGCCTTGGGGGAAGGCTTGGCGCCAGGCGTGCACCTGTTCTTCCACGGCGTGCTGATGGCGCCGACCCGCTGCGCGAAGATCCGCAGCTTCGGCCGCAATCCGTTCGCCGCCTTGCAGCGTCAGGGCGATGTGGCGCGTGCCGAATCCCTGCCGGCCGCGCTGGATTACCGCCAACCCAAGGCCCTGGCGACAGTCGGCGTATTGCCCTTGGTACCGGGTATCGGCGCGGCACAGTTGGACAGCCTGATCGGCAGCGGCATTCAGGCGCTGGTGCTGGAATGCTACGGCAGCGGCACCGGCCCCAGCGACAACCCCGAATTCCTCGCCAGCCTGCGCAAAGCACGGGATCACGGCATTGTGGTCGTCGCCATCACTCAATGCCATGAGGGCGGGGTGGAGCTGGATGTCTATGAAGCCGGCAGCCGCCTGCGCGAAGCAGGTGTGGTGTCGGGCGGCGGGATGACCCGGGAAACCGCGTTCGGCAAACTCCAGGCCTTGATCGGTGCTGGTCTGCCCTTCGAGCGTATCGGGCCATTGCTCAAGGCCAACTTGTGCGGCGAGCTGGATTGAACGCCGAGACATAAGCACCGCCTGCCTGGCTGAGCGCTTTCTAGCATGGACACCCCCGAGGCTTTGCCTCGGGGCGTCTCCATCCTAATGCTCGCCAGGACTCTGTATGACCACCCCCCCTACAATCCCAACACCGCAAAACGGCTACAGCCCCAACCCTACTGTCGCCCTGCTCACGCAACTGGCCATCGGCCCTGACTTTCGCGAAGTCGCCACCGTGTTGTTGCGCCAGCAGCTGCGCGAACGCTACCCCAACCTGGATATCGACCCCGACACCGCTATGGTGGTCTACCCGGTCTGGCAGGTTGTCGAGGACCAGGTGCTCGCCGCCGAGCCCCGCTACCACTCCCTGACCGGCATCCTGGCCCGGCAGGCCATCACGAAAGAACCCTGCCTGTTTATTGAAGGCGAGCATTTCCTGACCCAACAGCCGCTCACCGTGCCCCCCGCCCACTTGCCCGTGCGTATCGGCGACATCGCCTACATGCTCAATCTCCTGGCGCCGGTGATGCTGCGGGGTTACCAGGCACAACAGCTGGTGTTCTGGAACCAGTCCAGTGCCGCAGGTAACGGCCCCCACTGGCACAAGCTGTCGAGCGTGTTGCGCGAATTCTGGAATGTGCAGCAGGTGCCCGGCTGGAGCGCAGAGGATTGCCGCCTGGCGCGCCAACTGTTCCACGCCCCGGACCCGGCCAGTCGCCCCGGCCTGCGCGCCTGCGTGGTCGACATCGACTGGGTGCAGGACGACGGCAGTCTCAGCCATTACGACGGGGACCTGGTCGCCGTATTGATTGGCAAGGAGGCCGGACGCGATGTCATCCTGACCCATTCGCTGCCACCGATGTACGATAAATACGCCTCCCTCGAGCAGTTGGGCCAGGCCTTGCCAGCGAAGCTGGGCAGCCCGATGCACGGCAAGAAAATCCAATGGCGGTTGTTGGAGCCTGAGGGCAATTTCTTCGACCAGTTGGCCTGTGCCCTGATTGCCCTGCAGATCAAGGCCATCGGCAGTATCGACTTTTCCAACGGCGTGACCGTCAGCAATGACCATGCCGCCCTGGCCGCCCCACCCAGCGACGGCCAGGAGACAGACGCCAACCTCGAATGGTTCGAGCAGCAACTCCCTGATTGGCTAAGCCAGGCCTCCACCTCGGACCTGAATGCTTACTCACGCCACTTGAAGGACCTGGCGGCCCTGCACAACCAGAATGCCGGAAAGTTGTACCAAGACGGTATCGCGCCCATTCGCCAGTACGCCCTCGACGCCTTGAAAGCTGAAATGCTCAAGGCCCATCCCGACGCCGCCAACCTGATGCTGGACAAGCTGGAGATCGTGGTCCAGAGCCTAGTGGTCTGGGGTACCTTCACCGTCCCGGGCCAAGTCGAAACCAGCGTCTTCGACCTCGCTGACCTGGCCCTTCAGAACCTGATCGCGCTGCCTCTGGGCACCAAGACCCTGCGCGAAAAGAACGGCCGCGCGCTGCCCGCCTGGTTGACTGTCACCTACCTCGAAAGCCTGATCACGCGCGTCAATATCGGCAGCACCTACCCGGCACTGATCAAGCGCACCTTGCTGGACGACGCTGAGGAGTCGACGCGCCGCCAGCAGCTCTACACTGCTCACCTTCGGGTTCAGTTGCCGTTGCTGGCCCTGCAATGCAAGATCCGCCGCGAGGCCGGGATTGACGAGCGCGGTTATCGCTACCTATCGGCGCTGATGGAAACCGACAGCAGCAAGCGCCAAGTGGAAGGCCAACCGATTGTCCTGCGCCAACTGGCATTCGTTCCCAAGCGCCGCACCGAGGCGACCCAGGACCCGGTAGACAATATGTTCGTCATCGGCCCCCAGGATCGGCACGCCGGACCGTGCCTGCTCTATCGCCCGCTGCTCGACCAGCCATTGACCCAATACCCCACGCCCACCAACCTGCTCTACGCCATCGCACAATCCGCCAGCCTGCGCGACTCGGTGCTGGCCTGGCTTCCCGACACCGTGCGCAACGACTACAACCAGTACGTGTTCCCCGGCGCACTGCCCTCGCCCTGGACGGTTGCCGAGTTCCTGGTCGACCCGGACAAACTGTGGGTCATGAGCGGCCCTATCGCGTTGGGCGAGCAGGTGGTGAATGACGACATTTTTGCCACGCTGTTCAAGGCCAACGCTACGGCGCTGGTGACGTTGGCGGATCGACAATCGGTCTCGAATGCCGAAGCCCGCTGGGCCACGTTCAAGCACGCTGGCTGGCTCATCCTCAACGCAGCGCTGCCCTTTCTCGGTCGTGGCCTCTCCACTGCCGCCTGGATATGGCAAGTCATGGATCAATTGCAGCAGGTGGTCGAATCAGTCGAGCATCCCGAGCAACAGTCTCCCGGCACCGCAATCGCCGACCTGCTGCTCAACCTGGGTATGGCGGTCGCACTTCACGCAGTGACCCGCAGCGCGGCGCAGCGCCAGGCTCTACAAGGCGCCCGTCTCAAGCCCCAGCTTCCCTCCGTTAAGCCCTCCGCGCCTGTCGCCCTGACGGTCGAGAAACTCACCGACCTCACCACCGACGAATTGCCGGCAAGCGCCGCCAGCCCTTTGTACGCCAGTGGCGCGATCAATCGCACAGCACCCCGCCTGGGCACGGTGCTCGACCGGTTCAAAGTAGCCAAGCCCGCCGACCTGGGCGACGCCATCAGCACCGAGGGCCTGCACCTGCATCTTTACCCGCAGGGCGAGCACTACTACGCACCGGTCGGGCCACGCTGGTTCAAGGTGCGGGTAGATGAAGACGGCACTGTGATGATTGTCGACCCTACTCAGCCTGATCGTATTGGCCCCCTGCTGATCAGCAACCGTCGCGGCGAGTGGTTTGTCGATACCCGCCTGCGTCTGCGCGGTGGCGGGCCGAAACACCTGATCCGCAGGGCCGAAGGCCTGGCCAAGAAACGCGCGGAACAATTGCGCAAGCAGTTGAGCGAATTCGAAGAAGCCAAAAAAACCGGCCAGACCAGCCTGCGCCTTGCCCGAGAGGCCATGGATACCGGCCCTTCCAGCTCGCTGGATGCTAACCGGACGGCCTACCTGCAGGCGTTGGAGGCACATCGCGACCAATACGAGACCGCGTTGCAACAGCTCAAGGAATTGAACGTGCATGCGCCACTGCCGGACTACCCGCAAAAGGCCCTCAGTTACCTCAAGGCTCAAGTCGAACTGACCAGTGCGGGGATCCGCGAAGCCTTGACCCGGTTCACGCCGAAACTGCGCACGGTGCTGGTGCAAATCGAACAACAGGCCGCCTCTGCCCATGAGCGCAACATCGAAGACGCCCGGCAGATGAGCGCGTTAAACCGCGACATGATCCAACGCCTGGAATATATGCACACCCGCTTCGGTGAGCTGCACAAATTGTCCAAGGACGGCACACGCCTGATCAGCACGACCAAAGGCTCGCTGCCAGCCTATCAACGCGACGATCTCAAGGCCCTGCAAGTAACCCTGGCGCGCAACCTCTGCCTGACGGAAACCACCCAGACCACGGAACCCGCAGCCTGGGCCGGCATCGATCAACTGGTCGACACCGCCGACGTGTCCATCCAGTGCCTGCGCGATACCCTGAATGAAAGCGGTGGACTGCGCCTCGACGAACGCATCGATACCCTGAGTAGCCTGATCGAACAGTTCCAGATTCTCGATGAGCGCCTGCAGGACTTCCCCGATGACTTCTCCGAGCATGTCATCACCGACCAAATCCAGGCCTTGCGCCGCCACCTTGCCGAGTTCGGCACACGGGCCTTGAGCAACCTTGGGTTGCTCAGCGCGGAGCGGGATAGGGTGCGCTCGCGTCCCTCTCCGCCACCCACGCCGCCCAAGCCGCAAAAAAAATTCATCAGGACCCGCTACAACGGCATGCTCATTGGCGAGCCGCGCCTATCTGCCACAGGCGACGACACCGGGCTGGTGGATATCCGCTCGCCCTTGACCCACAAGATCGTCGCCACTTATCACGAAAAATCACCGGGAATCTGGGTGGAAAGGCTGCGAACGCCGACGTCCACGCCCACACCGACGCCAGTGGATATGCAGGCCAGCGTCAATCAGGGCCAGGTGCTGCTCGATGGGTTGCCCACCTTTCTCGAACGCATGACCAAACTGGCCAGCCAGGTGGAGCGAACCCCGATCGGCATCGAATACTTGTTTCACCAGCACATTGCCCAGCTGGAAGTGATTGGCGCGAAGATCGAGGAGGGCCTCACTCAGAGCAACGAAACCGAAAGCCATCCTTTTTCGGCCAGCAAGGTCAATAAAGCCCTCGGTGACGCCGTGACAGACCTTTACCAGCGTAGCAACAACCAAGTGTTGCTCATGCTCAAACAACGCCCACCCACCGTACAGGCGCTCGATTGGCTGAAAAAACACAACGCGGTCAAGATTAAGAAAACCGTCTCACGGCGCCGCCTCAAAAGCGCCATGCCGGCGTACCTCGATGAATACACCATCAGCCAGAGCGAGACGCATGAGGTGCTCTGGTACGCCCACTTTCACTACAGCGCCACTTGGACCCACCCCCGGGCCTACCAGTATGGTCGCCTCAAAACCGTGGCGGAGCATGCCCTGGGCGCCGCAGCTGATACGCCCAAAAGCTTGAGCGACACGCAGAAAATCGCCTACTACCGCAGCGAGGTCAGCCAGGAGTCGGCTCGGCTACTGTTTTTCACCTGAGCACCTGCCGGCGGTTGAGCGGACCGCCGGCCCGCTATCTATCTACCGTCCCCGCCAACACCACGCTGACTACCTTGACGCTTTCGATGCCTGCCCTTCAAAGGCCAGACACTTGCCAAGGAATTGCCAATGTCAAACAACGTGCCCACTGATTCTCGTCCCACCAGCGCGTCTGAACTGCCCACTCAGCTCACCACCGGGCCCACCCTGCAGGAAGTCGCGGCCAGCACGCTGCGCAAGGCGCTCAGGACCAATACCCCCACACTGGAGATCGACCCGGACCTGGCGACGGTCGTCACCTTCGCCGGTTGATTTTGCAGCAGTCGGTACCCTGTGAACGGCATGCAACTTGCTCGTCCAGTCCCACACTCTGGCGACGTGCTTATGCTGCATTCACACCTGACCACCCTCAATGCCGTGTCACTGGTACTGGCGACCTTCCAGGACCAGGGCCTGGCGAACGATGTCTTATTGGCCGGCAGCGGCATTGGCCTGGCCGATCTACGCCACGCCGACACGCGCATCACCACCTGCCAGGAAATGCGCGTATGCGCCAACGCCGTGGCCTTGCGCGAGGATATCGGCCTGGACCTGGGCCAGCGCATGCACGTGTCTTGCTACGGATTGCTCGGTTATGCGCTGCTCACCAGTGCCACCTTAGGTGACGCTTTGCGCCTGGCGTTGCGCTACCCGGCGCTGTTGGGAACACTTTTTGAGCTCAAGCTGGTGGAGGACGGCCAGCAGGTCTGGCTGACTGCCGGCGACTATCGGGAAAACCCGGCGCTGGCAGCGTTCAATGTGGAGTTTTGCCTGGTGTCGATGAAAGTCATCTGCGATGACCTGCTCGGCCGCGCCCTGCCTTTGCGTGAGGCACGCTTTGACTACGCGGCGCCGGATTATCACGCCCGCTATGCCGAGCGTTTTGACTGCCCGGTGCAATTCGAGGCCGTCTTCAACGGGTTTGCCTTCGACCTGGAGTGGCTGCAACAGCCGCTCCTCCTGGCCGACCCCATCACCCACCGCGCCATGGCCGAACGCTGCCGCAAACAGAACTCCGAGTTCACCGGGCGCCAAGCCTGGCTCAGCCGCGTACGCCAGTTGTTGGCCGAACAACTGCACGCCGCGCCAGGCCTCGACGGCCTGGCCGCACAGATGAACTGCTCGCCCCGCACCCTACGTCGGCACCTGCAGGCACTGGGTTGCAGCTACCAGCAAATGCTCGACGAGCTACGCTTCGAGCAGGCCAAGCAGTGGCTGGCGGAAGACCAGTTGCCGATTTATCGCATCGCCGAACGGCTGGGATTCAGCGAAACCGCGAGTTTTCGCCACGCGTTCGTGCGCTGGAGCGGGGTGGCGCCGAAGCGGTTTCGCGCCTGAGTACCTTGGTGATAAAGCGCCGTTGGAACAGGGCTGCACCACGCTGATGCCTTCGCGCGCCTTGAGGGGGCGAATTGCGGTCACAGCCTTTGGCCATATCTATCCCCTTTTGGCCGCTCCCGCCGTTCTCTTGAAGGGCGCACCCCGCAACACTGCAAGGCACAACAAAGAGCCTGCGGGGAACCACACATGCTGACGATCTACTCGGACGATCACCACCTGCACCACGGACGCTGCGAATTGATGGACGGGCAACTGATGCCCTGCTTCGAAATGCCGTCCCGTGCCGACCATGTGTTGCAACGGGTCAGGGACCGTGAGCTGGGCCCGGTAGAGGCGCCACAGGATTTCGGCCTGGCGCCGCTGCAACGCATTCACAGCCGCGACTACCTCGACTTTTTCAAAGGCGCCTGGGACCGCTGGACCGAATTCGGCCAGGACGGCGACCTGTTGCCCTACACGTGGCCGGCCCGCACCCTGCGCCGGGTGTTGCCGACCAGCTTGCATGGGCAATTGGGCTACTACAGTTTCGACGGCGGCGCGCCGATCACCGCTGGCACCTGGCAAGCGGCATACAGTGCGGCGCAAGTGGCGCTCACCGCGCAACAGACGATCCAGCAAGGCGCCCACAGCGCATTTGCCCTGTGCCGCCCACCGGGGCATCACGCTGCCGGCGACTTGATGGGCGGTTATTGCTACCTCAACAACGCCGCCATCGCCGCCCAGGCCTTTCTCGACCAAGGCCATGAAAAGGTCGCGATCATCGACGTGGACTACCACCACGGCAACGGCACGCAATCGATCTTCTATGACCGCAGCGATGTGCTGTTCACCTCGATTCATGGCCACCCGGAGGCCGAGTTTCCGTTCTTCCTCGGTTACGCCGATGAGCTGGGCGAAGGCGCCGGCGAAGGTTTCAACTTCAACTACCCACTGCCAGCCGGCTCGGGCTGGGCGCAATGGAGCGCAGCACTCGAAGCGGCGTGCGCGCAAACCGAACGTTACGGCGCCGACGTCATTGTGATCTCCCTTGGCGTGGACACCTTCAAGGACGACCCGATCTCCCAATTCAAGCTCGACAGCCCGGATTACCTGGCCATGGGCCGACGTATCGCGCGCCTCGGCAAGCCGACCCTGTTCGTGATGGAAGGCGGCTACGCAGTGGAAGAAATCGGCATCAACGCCGTCAACGTTCTCGAAGGTTTCGAATTAGAAGGAGCCACCCGATGAAGATGCTCACCTCCCTCGCCTTGTGCGCCGCTGTGTTGAGCAGCGCGGTACAGGCCGACGAAAAAACCCTCAAGGTCTACAACTGGTTCGACTACATCACCCCCAAGGCGCTGGAAGATTTCAAGGCGCAGAACCCGAGCATCAAGTTGGTCTACGACATCTTCGACACCAACGAAGCCCTGGAAGCCAAGCTGCTCACCGGCAACTCTGGCTATGACGTGGTGGTGCCGTCCAACGTGTTCCTGGCCAAGCAGATCGAAGCCGGGGTATTCCAGCCCCTGGACCGCAGCCAGTTGCCCAACTGGAACCACCTCGACCCCAAGCTGATGAAGCTGATCGAAGCCAACGACCCCGGCAATAAATTCGCGGTGCCCTACATGTACGGCACCATCTTGATCGGCTTCAACCCGGACAAGGTCAAGGCAGTGCTGGGGCCCAACGCACCGGTAGACAGCTGGGACCTGATCTTCAAGGAAGAGAACATCAGCAAGCTCAAGCAGTGCGGCGTGGCGTTGCTCGATTCGCCGTCGGAAATCCTGCCCCTGGCGTTGCAGCACCTGGGCCTGGACCCCAACAGCAGCAACCCCAAGGATTACGTCAAGGCCGAAGCGCTGTTGATGAAAATCCGCCCGTACATCACCTACTTCCACTCGTCCAAGTACATGGCCGATATAGCCAATGGCGACATCTGCGTGGCCGTCGGTTACTCGGGCAGCTTTTCCCAGGCGGCCAACCGTGCCAAGGAAGCCAAGAACGGTGTGACGGTGGACATGCGCCTGCCCAAAGAAGGCGCGCCAATCTGGTTTGACATGCTCGCCATCCCCAAGGGCGCACAGAACCCGCAGGACGCCTACACCTTCATCAACTACCTTCTGCAACCGCAGGTGATTGCACCGATAAGCGACTTTGTCGGCTACCCCAACCCGAACAAGGATGCCACCCTGCAAGTCGACCCAGCGATTCGTAACAACCCCAACCTGTACCCGACCGACGCGGCGATGGCCACGCTGTACACCCTGAAGCCGCTGGGCCGCGATGCAGAACGTGCCAGGACGCGGGCGTGGACCAAGATCAAGTCGGGGACCTGAACCGGCCCATCACCGGGGCGCGCTCAGAAAGGGCTGGCGCGCCGCAGCATTGCTGATCGGGCCGCGATGTACCTTGATGCCTGCCTGGCGTTCATACTCACGGCCCAGTCGGCGCTGGGCCACGGTTTTCAGATGCGCGGCGCTGGGGTAGTCGTCGCCGGTGTCCAAGGCCGGGTAGTGAAAGTGGGCATACCACAGCGGTGTTTCGCCGTTGCTCAAGTCCAGCACCTCAAACTCCTGGAGGTAGTCACGCGCTCCGTCAATGGTCTCTTCCACACGACCATTGAGGCGGCGGATACGGATGAGGTTCTGCCCCAGCAGGTAGGTCAAATCGCCCATGTTCGGTGTGCACGTGAGACGGATCATCTCGATGCGCAATGCCTGGCCCCTGACGCGCAGTTGGCTCGCCTCTTCGCGCAATTTGCGCACCAACGCAATGGACGCTTCGGTATGACGAGTTTGGGTGTAGCGCTCAAGCGTCGCCGCTGCCTCCTCGAATTGCTGCGCACTTCGCTCCAGGCTCTCTTCGACGAGCACAGGCAGCATGCCCGTGGCTTGGGCGTCCCGGTTCGCGTGTGCCAGGATCGCCGGCTGTGTCGCGGCAAGCGCAGTACCGGTGTTCATTGCTTTGCGCGCCGTGACGCTCAGGCCCTCAAGATCGCGCCGCAGCCTGGGGCGGCGCTCGATCTCCCATTGACCGTGCGCATCACGGGTGAGGTACGGCCCTCGGTTGACCGGCCGTTGCGGGTCATCCACCACCTGATATTCCACCACGTCGACGTTGAGCAACGGACCGAGGCGGATATTCGACAGGACGTTGAAGTGGTTTTCGTCCTTGTTGTAGATCAGCCCGCCGTCCACACGATGCAGTCCTGCTTCGACCTGGGCAGAAGATACTGGCCGACGCAGTGCCCGCAGGCGCTGGAGCTGTAGCCGCGAAAGTTGCTGGCGCGCACCTGCCCAGTCAGTATCCAGGCGCTTGATTCGAGGGTGTGCGGCGAGCGATGGGCTGCTATGACGGGCACCGGGGTAAATCAGCAGCAACGCCAGGTTGCGCAGTAGGTTGACGTCCCTGCGCCACGATTCGGGATTGTCCGGCTCCGCCGCCTGCAATAAATTGCCGCCCACTTGCTTGAGCCGAGCCAAGGTGTGCAAAGGTTCCTCGAACAACGCGGCGTCCGCGCGCTGCACCACAAAATCCTGGTACAGCCGGGCAAAAGGATCAGCCAACGGTGAACCCGCGGCCACCGGTGTATCCACTTGCTGCAACAGGGGCATGGTCCAAGGCCGCAGCAGCACCCAGGGGCCGCCCTCCGTAGGCCCGATCACAAAGCCCTGCCCATCCGACAACGGCCTGAACAGCATCGGCTCTCCCTGCTCCAGGCGTTGGCTGGCATAGGTGCGCACGGCTGCGCGAACCCTGCGATAGCCGCGTTCAGTCATACCCTCGCGGCCTTGCAGGCTGTACTCAAGCGCAACACGCCGCAATTGCAGCGCCAACAACCGTGCAAATAGCGGGCTGGGCCCATCGCCTGGCACTTGATCGACCAGACGTTGCCCCCGATATTTCCTGCAAGCCCTGGCCATCGCCAACACCCATTTGCTATAGGCCAACCGCCCAGACGGTGGCGCATTGCGTAACCAGGCGGGCAATTGGTGCGCCAACTCGTCGCGCAGCGCGTCTTGCTCGGTGTCCTGCCGGAATAAATCACCGAGCCGCGTAGCCCAGGCTAACTGCCGATCGAGTGGCTCAATCGTCGCAACGCTTTGCAGGTCGATCAGGTGGATACGCTGCACGGCGACGTCCAATGCGCTCAATACCCAGCCTTCGAAGGCGTCATGTTCGAGCCGCTCGGCATTCGCCAAAGGCAAGGTTTCAAGCATTTCGAGGCCCCGGGGCAAGGAGTAAACCCACACCCGGTCGGCGCCACGGGTCAACGCCAGGGCCAGACTACCGTGATGCCAAATCACATACGCCAGCGGGGTGCCGCGCTCTGCGCCATCGGGCTGGGTCAGTACCGCGTCAATCAGGCCATCGGCGTCCTTCTCATCGGCCACGGCCTGCGTCAGATACTGTGTAATGCGCAACCACGGGCTGATCTCATCGGCATCCGGCTCGCAGAAGAAATCAACCAAGGCATCGCAGTAGTAATCGATGACGTGCTCGGGCTGTTGATCGAGTTGGGCTTGGGTCACGCCGAGCGATTGCAGCGTGGGCCGCAAAGCGAGCTGTTGACTGACGCTCAGCAGCAACGGGTCGTGGGGTGAAACGGTATCGACAGGCACGGTGCATCACCTCTGCAAAAGATCAAAGGTAATGAGCCTGCCCGGCACTCAAACGGTAGTTAGTTAACGCTGGCGCCCCAGGCCTGTCGTAACCGCGCCAGCGCCTGGGCGATGTCGGCTTCTGGCACGGCGGCGAAGCCCATGACCAGGCCGGCACGCTGATCCGCCGGCGGGGTCGATTGCGCCAGCCAGTAGCTGCTCAGGCCGTTGATTTCGATACCCACGGCATGGGCCTGCGCGAGCAATTGCTGCTCGCGCGCCAGGCTATCGACACGTACGGTCATGTGCAGGCCTGCTGCGACGCTCGGTAGCTCGCCAACCCCTTCAATCCCACCGGGCCATCCGGCCAGCAAGGCATTGCGTCGACTCAAGGCCGCGCGCCGCATGCGCCGGATATGCCGCTGGAAATGCCCGGCGGCCATGAACTCGGCCATCACCGCCTGGGTGCTGACTTCGGAATGACGCATGTCGACGGCCCGACGCCGGGCGAAGGCATCCACCAAGCCCGGCGGCAGCACCAGGTAGCCCAGGCGCAACGCGGGAAAGGCCACCTTGCCGAAGGTGCCGACGTACAACACACGCCCGTTGCGATCCAACGCCGCGAGTGGCGACAACGGCGCGCCGCTGTAGCGGTACTCGCCGTCGTAATCATCTTCAATGATCCATCCGCCCTTGCGCTCCGCCCAGGCAAGCAATTCCAGGCGCCGCGCCAGGCTCATCACCACGCCCAAGGGGTACTGATGGGACGGTGTCACATAGGCGACACGGCAATCGTCGAGGCGGTTCAATGCTTGGCAATCGATACCCTCGCTGTCCACCGGGACACCGTGCAACCGTCCACCCGCCAAGGCAAACGCATGACCCGCCGCGCGATAGCCAGGGTTTTCCACCGCGACCCCATCGCCCGGCTCCACCAGCAACTGTGCACAAAGGCTAATGGCCTGTTGCGCGCCACTGGTGATCACTATTTGCTCAGCCGCGCATTGCATGCCCCGCGAGCTGCGCAGGTAGGCGGCAATCAAACCGCGCAGGCGGCCGTCACCCGCCGGGTCGCCATAGCACAGCAGCTCCAGGTCCGGCTTGCGCCAGAACGCCCCGTTCAGCTTGGCCCACACCTCAAACGGGAACAGGTCGAAGGCCGGTACGCCCACGCGAAATGCCCGAGGCGGCCCCGAAGGAGGCAGGGCCAGGTGATTGTTTTTTACCCTCGCCAAGCCCGCGCTGTGGATAACTTCGTTGTCGAGGTCCTCCGGTAAATTTGCGCATTTTGTGGATAAGGCTGGGGATAAGCCTGTTGAAAACCCTGTGGATACTTTTGTGGATAGTTTTTTTGCGGTGGGCAATTGGGCGACGTAAGTGCCATCACCCACCCGGCTTTCGATAAACCCCTCCGCATACAGCTGATCGTAGGCACGCACCACACTGTTGCGGGAGATCGACAACGCCGCCGCCAAGTCACGGGTGGCCGGCAACCGTGTGCCACTGACCAGCCGCCCGTCCAGCACCCGCTGGCGCAAGGCATCGTACAGTTGACGAGTCAGGCCCTGACGGCGATCAAGCTCAATGCCAGCAGGGTTGAATGACAGTGGCGGCGAAGTGGGCGACATATTGGACCTATGAAATGGGGGCCAGATGGCTCTTTCAACGAACCATTAGCCTGCCTAGGATGCAGGCATTCGCCAAGGAATATTTCCATGTACACACCCCGCGCCTTTGCCCTAGACGATTTGCCCGAACTGCAGCAACTGATCCAGCACACGCGCCTGGCGCAGTTGGTAACCGTTGGCGAGCAAGGCCTGCAAGCCAGCCACCTGCCGTTGCTGCTCAATCCCGATGAAGGCCCGAACGGCACGCTCTATGGGCACCTCGCCAAGGCCAACCCGCAGTGGCGCGACCTGCAAAATGGCAGCGAAGCCCTGGTGATCTTCGCTGGCGCCGAGGCCTACATCAGCCCGGCCTTTTACCCGGCCAAGGCCGAGCACGGCAAAGTGGTACCCACCTGGAATTACATCGCCGTGCATGCCTACGGCAAGGCTGACGTGTTCAGCGACGCCGAACGCTTGCTCGACGTGGTCACCGCGCTGACCGATCGTCACGAAGGCGGCCGAGCCCAACCGTGGAAGGTCAGTGATGCCCCGGCCGACTACATTGACGGCATGCTCAAGGCCATCGTCGGCTTTGCCTTGCCGATCGAGCGCCTGGTCGGCAAACGCAAACTCAGCCAGAACCGCAGCGCGGCGGACATCGCCGGCGTTCGCGATGGCCTCGCCGCCAGCGTCGACGTCCGCGACCAGACCCTCGCCCGCTTTATTCCCCAAGGAGCTTCAGAATGAGCCAGATCGACATCCGCCCGGTCACTGCCGCCGACCACGCCGCCTGGCTCCCGCTGTGGCAAGCGTATTTGACGTTCTACAACACCGAGCTGCCGGACGCCGTCAGCCAGAACACCTGGCAACGCCTGATCGACGCCAAAGAGCCAACCCACTCGGCCCTGGCCTGGCAGGACGGCAAGGCTGTGGGCATGGTCAACTTCATTTATCACCGCTCCAACTGGAGCATCGAGAACTCCTGCTACTTGCAGGACCTACTGGTGGTTCCGACCCAACGCGGCACCGGCGTTGGCCGCAAGCTGATCGAATTTGTCTACGCTACCGCCAAGGCCGACGGCTGCTGCAAGGTCCACTGGCTGACCCACGAAACCAATGCCACGGCGATCCAACTCTACGAACGCATCGCCGAACGCCCCGGTTTCATCCAATTTCGCAAAGGTCTTTAAGGAGCGCAGCATGACTACTTCTCTCGCCGACTGGAAAGGCGTCCCGGCCCCCACGGTGCAACTGCTCGAAGGGCGTTTTATCCGCCTGGAAAAACTCGACCCGGCCCGCCATGGCGACGACCTGTTCAAAGCCCTGCAAGGCCCCGGTGCCGATCCGAAGCTGTGGGACTACCTGCCTTATGGTCCCTTCCCTGAGCGCAGCGTCTTCAACGATTGGCTGAACAACCACGCAGCCCACAGTGATCCCTACTTTTTCAGCGTGATCGACCGCGCGACCGGCCAGGTACAGGGCATCCTCAGCCTGATGTCGATCGTCCCGGATCACGGCCGAATCGAAATCGGCCACGTCACCTTCGGCGCCCCCATGCAGCGCTCACCGAAAAGCACCGAGGCCGTCTACCTGCTCGCCAAGCACGCGTTCGAACAGGGCTACCGCCGCCTGGAATGGAAGTGCAACAACGCCAACGACCGCTCCAAATACGCGGCCGAGCGATTGGGTTTCAGTTTTGAAGGCGTGTTCCGCCAACACACCGTGGTCAAGGGCAAGAACCGCGACACCGCGTGGTACTCGATCATCGACTCGGAATGGCCGAAGGTAGGCGCCGGGTTTGAGGAATGGTTGTCAGAGGGCAACCAACGAGGTGACGGTCAGGTGAAATCACTGGCGCAGTGCCGGGGCTGAGCCGGCAAGCCAGCCCTGATCAATGGGGGAGCCGGGCTTGCCCGCGATAGCGAATTTATCTGCATCGCCGGCAAGCCAGCTCCCACATTTGGATCGCGGTGCAACAGGTAGATAGCTGTGAGCAAGCTCCCTCGCCACAGGTCCAGCGCCGTACCCAGAGTTGAGTAAATACCTACGGCCATCGCGGGCAAGCCCGGCGCCTGCATGGATCCTCAGCGGCGGACCTTGACCACGCCCATCTTCAGTCCAAACGGCCTGAACACGGCATTCAGTGACTTAAGCGTCTGATTCCCTTCGCCATGTTCAATATGCACCAACGTGCGCACAGAGATTTTGCACATCTTGGCGAACTGGGCTTGGTGCAGGCCAGTGACTTCGGTGCGTAGACGGCGCACAGCGTCGCCTATTTCGAGAGAACCGTCTGACAAGCCCTGCTCGATGCTTTCAATCACTTGCGCGCGCTGACTCATCGAGAGGCTCATTGGAGGCCCCAACTTCTCAGACGCTGATCAAGGTTTCGTAAGGCAATACTCGGATGATTCAAGGTGACCTTCGGTAAACCACTGTCGACCAATATATCCGGCAGCGCCCTGAGACGCTGAGCATCTGTGCGTAAGCGCTCAAAGGCATCCGTGGGGTTAATAACCGGTGCGAGCGCATTACATACACCGCGCCAATCAATATCACCCGCGACTTCCAGGGGCCGCGGCCACTTAGTCGTGCGAGTAACACCTTCAGGGTCCATGACCATCGGTGCGAGGTCGTAGATGGGGGCCAGACGCAAGCTATCGGGGCCACGAATAATCGATGTGTTCCGCCCATGGTTGTCGGAATTCCCCAACACTTTATTGAGCAAGTCGCGACGAAGATAATCCGCGACCAAGTCGGTCAATTGTTCACCTTGACCTGCCTGCTGCCACAAACCTGCCAGTTGCAACAACACATCCAGATGGCTCATCGCGCTGCCCGGTTTTGTTACACCTGCCAGAGAATAAATGGACTCCACCGCAAAGCGCTCCACTCCTTGATCACTGACATGACGATCAAAACGGTGCATCCAAAGACTTGGCTTTGTCGCCATCTCCAACGCCAGGCCCTCGACTGCAACGGTCTCGATCCCTAATGACTGCAGCGCTTTGTAGTAGTGAAATTCGCTTCTCAGAATGTCTTGATCAATCTGCAGGCCTTGATTACGAGCAAACTTTATAAACCAGTGCTGGCTGGCTTGATCATCACCCAACACCGCATCTGGATAAAGCAAGCCTTCGTGGCTTTGCGTCAACAACAGCTTTGGGGCCTCTCCACCTGCGCCGGTCGCTCCCCCAATAGCAGCCCCCTGCTCGTAGGCGTACTCCAGAAATCGGTTATCGCGATCAATCACCTCCTGTCGTTCAAAGCCCATAGGTGGACGGTCGTTGAGGGCCTGAAGTGACTCCTTGATTCGCATGTGTCCGATAGGGGCAGGAGTGCTTCGCGCTAACAAAAACAAATCCGAACTGACGTTATCAGTGCTCAGCATCTCAAAGCGGCTAGCCAGGAACCGCTTCGCTGCACCCGCAGGTGCGATGTCATGAAGAAAGGCCGGGGCGTTCCGGGGAGCCTCCTGCGCCCAGTTCAAGGGCACCCTTACACTCACGGCCTTGGCAAACACAGTGTCAATATGGTCCAAATGATCAACCAGGTAATCAGACTCGTAGCCGAAACGGCAGGGGCTTGCGAAACCTTTATCCGGCTCTGAAAACTCAAGCGTCATTGCGTCCTGCCAACGATCGGCATTGAATATCTGCAGAGTAAGCCTGTACGCATCGTCAATACGCAATTTAATGCACCTTCAGATAATATATAAGCGCCACAAACGCAATATAGTGCATAAATTGCGTTGTGACCGCCAAAAAATTGCAATTTAATGCAGTTTCATTACAACTCTCGAACCAAAACCGCATCAAAATGCGTATCCATGCTTTCAGCCGATGCCTATTGATCCGGAGTGTTTAATCGCACCGCACTAAAGACAACTCCCGCAAACCAAGGGTCGCTGGCCTGACAGTTATCACCCCGCCATCTCGCTAAATTCCTGGCCTCATTCATCAGAGGCCGGGAATTCATGTCCTTTTCAGTCAAGAAACTCACACGCGCTATCACGCTCGCACTAGGCGTCGTCAGTGCGCAACTGTCCCATGCCGTCATGCCCTTTCAGTTCCCACTGGATCTGCCCTACGACTACTGGTTTTACGCACCCGCCACTGAAACCTCTTCTCTGGACAACCACCTCACGCGTCGGGCAATCACTGACAACGGTCGCCAGGTTGCCAGGATGCTCGAGCCCGCACTGAAGCGCTTGTTGGAATCCGGCCAGTTGAGCTCCCAGCAGATCAAGGCGTTGGAGAAGCTTGACGCTGCGCTTGCCAAACGACCTGGCGAGTTCGGCATGGCCCTGGAACAGTTGGCCGGCAGCCAGAACGCCAACCTCGCGGCGGCTACCCAAGCCACCACCGAGCAGATCAGCGGCCAGTTGCTATCGGTGCTGCGCACACGGCCCACGGACGAGGATGGCCACTTCTGGGTGCAGGGCCTGTCCGACGAAGGCAGCCTGGACAAACAGGGTGGCAGTGCCGGCCTGAACTACGGCACCCAGGGCTTGATGCTGGGGGCCGATTGGGCGCTCGACCATGCCTGGCGTGTCGGCGTCATGGGCGCTAAATCCACCAGCGACTTGGATGCCCAACGCTTTTCCGCCGACTTGGATAGCTGGCACCTGGGCGGTTACGCCGTTCGCCAGGATGGCCCGTTGTCCATGCGCCTGGGGGCGATCTATAGCAGCCACGCCGGGCAGAACACCCGCGCTGTTCAGCTTGTGGACTACAAGGAATCGCTCAAAGGCAGCTATGACGCGCAGAGCCAAAATGTGTTTTCCGAATGGGGCTACCAACTGGGCAACGGGGACATCAGCGTCGAACCCTTCGCCGGCCTCGGTTACCAGCGCTACTACCGCGAACGTTTCAAGGAACAGGGTGGCCTGACCGCACTGAACGTTGGCCCACAAACCCAGCAAAACCTGAACAGCACCCTCGGCCTGCGCCTGGCCACGGTGTACCGTTTCGATAACCGGATGAGCCTCACGCCTTACGTGAGCACTCACTGGAAACACCTCTATGGCAACGTCGACAGCCAGGTCAGCCAGTCCTTTCGCACTGCGGCGGGCTTCGGTACAGACTTCACCATCAACGGCACCGCCCTGGACCGCAACAGCCTCAACTTGCAGGCGGGGCTGGATCTGGCATTGTCGAACGAACACACGGTCGGCCTGGCCTACACCGGTGAAAGCGGCACACACAGCCGCAACCATGGGCTGATGGGGCGATGGCGCGTGATGTTCTGAACCCGACCTCGGCGGCCGATAAACCCCAGGCGAAAAAAAAGGGGGGCACCTGCCCCCCCGAGGATTAAGCGGTAGTGTCGAAGGCTTGATCAGCCTTCGATTTCAATCAGGATTTCGCCAGGGTTGACCCGGTCGCCCTTGGCCACGTGAACGGCGGTCACCTTGCCGGCAATCGCTGCCTGCACTTCGGTTTCCATCTTCATGGCTTCGGTAATCAATACAGCCTGGCCGGCCTTGACCACGTCGCCTTCCTTGACCAGCACATCAACGATATTGCCCGGCATCGCGGTGCTCACATGGCCCGGCTCGGTGGCGTGCTTGCGCTTGCTGCCGCCGCTGCTGACAAATTCGTTGAGCGGTTCGAACACCACTTCTTCCGGCATGCCATCGATAGACAGGTAGAAGTGACGTTTGCCTTCGGCCTTCACGCCCACACCGGTGATGTCCACGCGGTAGCTTTCACCGTGCACGTCGATGACAAACTCGGTCGGCACGCCTTCGCCACCGGCACGCGCCACACCGCCCGCTTCAGGAATCGGCAGCAGCACTTCCGGCGCCAGGGTGCCGGCGTCGCGTTCTTCGAGGAACTTGCGCCCGATGTCCGGGAACATGGCGTAGGTCAGCACGTCTTCTTCGGACTTGGCCAACGCTCCGATTTCGCCGCGCAGCTTGGTCATCTCTGGTTTGAGCAGGTCGGCCGGACGTACGTCGATCACCTCTTCGCTGCCGATGGCCTGACGACGCAGTTTTTCGTTAACCACGCCCGGCGCTTTGCC
>Ga0157369_10003150_pt1 | contig 19699 bp, 18 predicted proteins | sample C25metaG_FD_113461 | JGI IMG/M metagenome (GOLD analysis project Ga0157369, IMG submission 113461) | Corn rhizosphere microbial communities from Kellogg Biological Station, Michigan, USA - C2-5 metaG | ecosystem: Host-associated > Plants > Roots > Rhizosphere > Soil | place: USA: Michigan...
TCCCGTCGCCACGAATTCGAGATTGTTGAAGAACGTGCTCGCCGAAATGAAGGCCCGCGTCGCTTCGCCTGCAAAGGATTGGACCAGGCGGTTGGCGCGATCGGCATAGGCCGAATCCGCGGTGGCCATGAACAGGCGCGAGAGCACGCCCAGCATCACCGAATTGGCCGGCGGCTGGGTCTGATCGAAGATCGACCGTGTACGGACGATCAGCGGGTCGTCGTCGTGGCTGTTGAAGTAGTAACCGCCGCCGAACTCGTCCCAGAAATTCTCGTTCAGCGTATGGACCCAGCGCCTGGCCTGGTCGAGGAAACGCTGCTCGCCGGTTGCTTCCCACAGCGCCAGCGCCGCGCGCGCCATATGCGCGTAGTCATCGGCGAAGCCTGCGTGGCCGCGTTTGCCGTTGCGCCAGGAATGAGCAAGCTTGTCGCCGTCGCCGAGCGCCTTGACCACGAAATCGAACGCCTTGATGGCGGTCTTCGACCATTCGGCTTTCTTCAGCACTGCGCCCGCATTGATGAGGGCCGTGATCACCATGCCATTGGTGTCGGCGAGGATCTTGTCGTCGCGCATCGGCGGCACGCGCTTCAGCCGCGACGCGAGCAGCAATTCGCGCTGCTTCGCAAACAACGCCTCGTCCGCTTCCGGCTGCGGGTATGGGCCGGCGGTCCCCATGCGTTGGAGAATGTTGCGGCCCTGAAAATTGCCGTCGCGGGTGACGCCATAGGCCATCTTGAACTTCTGGATAAAGGTCCCCATCAGAGCCGCGTCGATCTCCGGCTCGCTCCAGAGATAATATTTGCCCTCCTCGCCTTCGGAATCGGCATCGAGACTGGCCGCGAACGCGTCCTCAACCATCATCTCACGTGTCAGCCAGCCGACGGTCTCTGTGATCCGGTTCTCGGAAATGACGTTGCGGTTGTGCTGCCAGATGAGCAGCATCAGATCGATCAGCTGCGCATTGTCGTTCGTCATTTTCTCGAAATGCGGGACCAGCCAGCGCTCGTCGGTGGTGTAGCGATAGAAGCCGCCGCCGACGTGGTCGTAGAGGCCAGCGAGCAGCATGTGGTCGAGCGTGACGGATGCGACCTGGAGATATTGCTGCGCGCTGGTGCGCAGATAGGCGCGCCACATCATCTCGGTCAGCGAAACGGATGGAAACTTCTGCGAACCCGTGAGCCCGCCGAAGAAGATGTCGAAACGCTGGGCGACGCGCAGCGATACGGTGTCGAGCGTGTTGCCATCCAGGTTGCCGCGCATATCGCGGTTCCAGAGATTGTTGAGCTGTTCGGTCAGCCGAGCAGCAGCTGTGGCGACCGGATCGGGCTGGTCGCGATAGAGCGTGGAGACGTCGTTCAGCACGTTCTTGAACGGCGGCTGGCCGAAGCGCGGTTCCTTCGGGAAATAGGTTCCGGCGAAGAACGGCACACCCTTGGGCGTCAGGAACATGGTGAGCGGCCAGCCGCCCTGGTTCCCCATATTGTTGGTCGCGGCTTGGTAGAGCTGGTCGATGTCGGGGCGTTCCTCGCGGTCGACCTTCACGTTAATGAAGTTCTCGTTCATCACCGTGGCCGTCTCGGCATCGGCAAAGCTCTCGTGGTGCATGACATGGCACCAGTGGCATGCCGTATAGCCGACGGAGAGGAGAATCGGCTTGCCGCTGGCCTCGGCCGCCGCCAGCGCCTCGCGGCCCCACGGATACCAGTGGACCGGGTCGTCCTTGTGCAGGAGGAGGTAAGGGCTGGTTTCCTGGTCGAGCTGATTGCGGCTCATGATAGATCCTGAAAGTGAGGAGGAGGCTGGCTTGCCGGGCGTTCCTTTAGCGCGCCATGATAGCCGGTCACAAGCGACGGCCCTTCGGAGCGGTTAAGGCGATGAAGATTCACGTGGAAATGGACATGACGCCGGAAGAAGCCCGCACCTTGATGGGGCTGCCGGACGTGACGGGACTCCACGAATTGATGCTCGTGGAGATGAAAAAGCGCGTCAAAGCGGCCATGGATACGTCCGATCCCGAGGCGATGATGAAGGCCTGGATGCCGATGGGCGGCGCCGGTTTCGAGCAATTCCAGCGGTTTCTGTGGGACAGCGCGCAGCGTGCAGCAGGCGGCACCAAGAAGACCGCACCCAAGGATTGATGGCTGGCGACACAATCTATGCCCTGTCGACAGCGCCCGGGCGGGCGGGGGTCGCGATCATCCGGGTGTCGGGGCCGGAAGTGGTGCGTGCTCTTTCGGCGTTGACCGGAAAATCTCCGCCCCCTGCCCGGGTGGCGACGGTCGCGCGGCTTCGCGACGCAGCCGGTCGTACGATCGACGAAGGGCTGATCCTTTATTTCGCGTCGCCGGAAAGTTTCACGGGCGAGGATGTGGCCGAATTTCATGTCCATGGGGGACGCGCAACGGTCGGTGCGGCGCTGTCTGCCTTGGCTGCGCTCGGCCTTCGCCCGGCGGAAGCCGGGGAGTTCACCCGCCGTGCCGTCGAAAACGGGAAGCTTGATCTCACCCAGGCCGAAGCTATTGCCGATCTGGTAGACGCCGAGACCGATGCCCAAAGGCGGCAGGCGCTCCGTCAATACGATGGCGCGCTGGCCGAGCTTTACGAAGGTTGGCGTGCCGATCTGATCCGCGCCGGTGCCTGGGCCGAAGCGGCCATCGATTTTTCGGACGAAGAGTTGCCGGCAGATAATTTTGCGCGCGTCCGGGCGGCGATTTCCGAAATTCTCGGGCAGCTTCGCAAGCATCTGGATGATTCCCGCCGTGGCGAAGTTCTGCGCGAAGGATTGCATCTTGCCATCATCGGCCCGCCCAATGCCGGCAAGAGTTCGCTTATCAACGCGCTTTCTCGGCGTGACGTCGCCATCGTGGCCGAGACCGCTGGCACCACTCGTGACGTGATCGAGGTGCGGATGGACTTGGGCGGATATCCCGTGATCCTAGCCGACACCGCCGGCTTGCACGCAGCCTCCGAGGCGATCGAAGCCGAAGGTGTGCGGCGGGCGCTTGCCCGCGCAGAGGCCGCCGACCTTGTTCTTCTTTTGCTGGACGGAAGTGCTGCCGATCCGTTCGCCGGACTGCCACCAAACACGCAGGGCGACCTTATCGTGTTCAACAAGTCCGATCTTCGGTGGCCGGCGAAGCGCGACGGCCTTCCGATTTCGCTCAAGACCGGCACGGGTATGGACGCGATGATCGAGGCGCTGACCGCGAAAGTGCGCGAGCGGCTGGAGCAGCCAAACGAAGCACCGCTGCTCACCCGCGCACGTCATCGCCACGCGCTCGAGGATGCCGCGCGTTCATTGGACCAAGCGCTGGCCGCGCAAGACGATCAGCCCGAACTGATGGCGGAAGACCTTCGCCTCGCACTCCGCGCCCTCGGCCGCATCACCGGGCGTGTCGACATCGACGAACTGCTTGATGTCGTGTTCAAGGATTTCTGCATCGGGAAATAGTCAAGGGCCGATGGCGATGAGCCCGCCGAGATTGGGGGTCTCCTGGCCGGCGAGTAGCCCGGCATAAAGCACCTTGTTGGCCGCGATGACGGGTGATGTCCGCGCGTAGTCGTAGATGTTGTTGAAGGTCCACTTCTCCGTTCCGTCGGGATTGAGCGCGTGGATCGCCCCGCACCAGTCGCTGCCGAAGTAGATCGTGCCATCGTCGCCGATGGTGGGCGCGGTCTGCGCACAGCCCGCGAAATATTGCCATTTCAGTGTGCCCTGCGGTGTGAGTGCGTAGAAATAGCCGCCCTGCCCCTGATATTCCGCGCGTCCGCCGAAGTAGATCGTTCCGTCCTTGGCGATCGCCGGGGACGAGGGGACGTCCACAACGAAGCCTGGCGTCGCGTATTTCCACAGGAACGTGCCGTCCCGCGCGTACGCATGCAGCGTGCCGTCATTCGTGTTGATGTAAACGGTGCCCCCCTTGCCGATGGCGGGCGCACCGCCGAGCGGATAAACCCCGTGGCCGTCGGCACGCCATTTCAGCGAGCCGTCGGGACTGAGAGCAAAGAGAGAGCCCAGGGACGGAAAATATATTGTTCCATCACCCCCAATGGCAGGCGGACCGGCAATGGGTCCACCGGTATCGTAACTCCACTGAAGCGAACCGCCCTGGCTGATCGCGTAGAATTTGGTCGCGCCGATATAGAGGATGCCGTTTCTGATCGCAGGGCTGGCCGGCGGCCCCGCATATCCACCGAGATCGAAAGACCACTCTTCCCGGCCGCGCGGGGTCAAAGCGTGCAGAATGCCGTCTTCGGAAGCGACATAGATCGTACCGTCCGTCGCCAGCGCGGCGCCCGCCGTGATCTGACGCTTGGCGAGTCGATGTCGCCATTTTATCGAACCGTCCGGAGTGAAGGCGTAGAAGTCGCCGTGCACCGAACCCGAATAGATCGTGCCGTCTGCAGCGACAGCCAACTGTGCCTGGATGCCGAAATTCTCGAGCAGTGTAACCCACTTCACGGCGCTCGTTTGTGGACCGAGCGTGTTGGTTTGTCCCGTGCGCCTGCCATCGTGCTTGAAGACAGTCCACGGGGACGCCGCGTGGACCGGGGCAGCAAATCCGAGAGCGAGCACCAGGACCCAGATCGCCGTGTGCGCCATACGGGAGATCTCCTCGATGGCGCAACCATAGCAGCCGTTGATCGGAGAAAGATACCGGCGCGTGTTTCGGGATTCTTGTGTCGGGAAATAGCCTATGCGGCGATGCGAAGATTCGGGCCGGCCATCAATTCCGTAAACAATGCCTTGTAATGGATCATCGCCTGACGGAGATCCTCGGTCGTGGTTTTGCCGTCCTTGTTCTTGAGCGCGATTTCGTGGGCTTCACGAAAATCCTTCACGACGGCGGGATGATTGACGGAGAGGTCGGCGCTGCGCCGGTCGAAATCCGCGCTCGGATAGCCCTGTTCGTTTAGTACTTTATCGAGGACATCGCCGGCCTGCGCGAGCGATGCCTTGGGATCGTCGACAAACGACGCCTGCACGTTTTTCCACTGTGCTGCGTAGCGTTCCTGTGCAGCCTTATCCAGGGCGTGGAGATGGTAGTCGGCAACGCGCCGCTCCCGCGCGATCAATCGCTCTTCGGCTTTTTCCTTGCTCCCGGTCTCAGTAACAAGGCGCTGATACTCCTCGCCATAGTGCCCGGCGTAATCGCGCTTTCTGCTTCGGCCGAAGCTGCGAAAGAGGACGAACGCAAGGGCGAGAACAACAATGATCGCCGCAACGGCGAATATCAGGATTTCCGGGTTCATACCCTGAAGCTGCTGCATAGCGGTCTCCGTGCTGCCAGGAGACAATGAAACGTCAAACAGCAACGCTTGTTCCAAGAATGGCAGCGCGGGGCTGGATGTTGATGCCACCGCGCCGCCATCGATGAAAGCGCTTACCTATGGGCGGCGTTGCCGCTCACACCTTTGGTCATGTCCTTGGCGTATTCCTTGACCTGATCCGTGCCGGCGATCTGGTCGAAGATCCAGAGCCATCCGCCCGTGATGCCGCATTGGGCGTGCCAGTTCGCGAGCCTGCTCTGTGCCTGTGACGGCGATGAGTAAGGCGGCGCGGAAGGCTGATCGGAGAGGCCGGGGTAAACCGGTACATCGCCGAAGTTCCAGCCGGAGCACGGGTTGTTGCCGGCGCCGCCGGCGAAGGTCTGCAGATGGATTCCATCCACCAGTCCGGGCATCTGGGTGTTGATCTGGGAGACGACTGACGTCCAGTAGCTGTTGTTGGTGTAGGGGTTCATCATCACGTGATAGCCAAGCCCGCCCAGCATCAGCGCGAACTTGATCGTGGATTCGCTATCGTAGCTGTTCTCGTCGTCGAGATCGATCGCATCGACCGGCAACGCCGCGGCCAGCGCGGCGAAGTCCTTATAGAGGATGCTCTTCTTGCCCGTGCCTTGTGAGTCGACGAGTGACTTCAGGTTCTGGAAGTCGCCGAAGTTTGACGAGCCGATACTGAAGGTGATGCGCGTGACTTTTCCGGCTTTCATGGAGCGGAGATCATGCGCGAATTTGGGCCAGGTCTGTGCGCCGACATATTTGCCGTTCGTGACGATCGGAAATTCGCCGTTCAGGTTCAGATCGCCGTTGGCCTTTACTTCGACGCTCCAAACGATGAGTTCGTTGAAGCCGGCCCTCTTCAATTCTTTGACGTTGGTGAGATTGCGCTTGTAGACCGGACCTCCGCCCAGGATGCCGACATAGCCAGTCTGAGCGACGGCTGTTCCTGCGAGAAGTGCTGCGCCGCCGAGCGCAAGGGCAGCGACGGCGACGCGCCGCCACAAATGTGTCTTACGGGCCCGCAGGTCCGTGCTGCATGCGTCATCCATGTGAGAAACCCTCCGCAGTGTGTGGTGCTCCGGCCCCCACCGGCGTTTCCACTATCCTGTCTTTGTTTCTGGATGACCTCAAGCACAAGGACACGTCTGAAGAATTACAAGTGACGAACAGGTTATATAATCCGTATACGGAGGAGATGTCTGCTGGCATCCGCCGGACTTGCTCCGCGAACGCCGGAGGCCTAATGAGCCGCGCCATGAGCGCGTTTGACGTCATCGTCATCGGGGGAGGACATGCGGGCTGCGAAGCAGCGACCGCGTCGGCGCGCTTTGGCGCACGCACTTTGCTCCTCACCCACAAGCTCGAGACCATCGGCGAGATGTCGTGCAACCCCGCGATCGGTGGCGTCGGCAAAGGCCACCTCGTACGCGAGATCGATGCGCTGGACGGTGTCATGGGACGTGTCGCGGATGCCGCCGGCATTCAGTTCCGGATGCTCAACCGCCGCAAGGGCCCGGCTGTACGTGGGCCGCGCGCCCAGGCCGACCGCAAGCTCTATCGCGCCGCGATGCAGGAAGCACTGGCGGCCCAGGACGACCTCACCATACGGGCGGCGGCCGTCGAAGATCTTGTGATTGCGGACGGACGGGTCGTTGGCGTTACGATTGCGACCGGCGAGATGATCCGTGGGGGTGCCGTGGTGCTGACCACGGGCACATTCCTCAATGGCCTCATCCATATGGGAGAGACCAAGATTCCGGCCGGTCGCGTCGGTGATGCGCCGAGCGTTGGGCTGTCGAAGGCATTGTATTCGTTGGGCTTTGCGATGGGTCGGCTCAAGACCGGCACCCCGCCGCGGCTCGATGGTAAGACCATCGACTGGGCGCGGCTGGAGGTGCAGCACGGCGACGATCCGCCCTCGCCGTTCTCGTTTCTGACGACACGCATCACGACGCCGCAGACTGTCTGCCACATCACGCGCACGACGCCGGAGACGCACGCCATCATCCGCGCGAACCTGCATCGCGCGCCGATGTATTCGGGTCAGATCGAATCGACCGGCCCGCGCTATTGCCCTTCCATTGAAGACAAAGTCGTGCGTTTCGCCGCGCGTGACAGTCACCAGATCTTCCTTGAGCCCGAGGGGCTGGATGACGACACCGTCTATCCGAACGGGATTTCGACCTCCCTGCCCGAGGACGTGCAAATCGCGCTGCTCAAGACCATTCCGGGGTTGGAGGGCGTCGCCGTACGCCGCCCCGGCTACGCGATTGAGTACGATTACGTCGACCCGCGCGAGCTTTCGACCGCGCTAGAGACTAAGAAAATCAATGGCTTGTATCTTGCCGGGCAGATCAATGGCACGACGGGTTATGAGGAGGCGGCCGCCCAAGGGCTGATGGCGGGCCTTAATGCTGCCCGTGCTGCTGGCGGCAACACACCGGTGATCCTGGACCGGGCGACGGCCTATATCGGCGTGCTTATCGACGACCTTGTGACCAAAGGTGTGAGCGAGCCTTATCGGATGTTCACCTCGCGGGCCGAATACCGGCTCACGCTCCGGTCCGATAACGCTGATCGCCGGTTGACCGGCCTCGGGATCGAGGCGGGTTGCGTGAATGTTTCACGTGAAACAGCCTTCTCTGGCAAGATCGAAAACCTCGAGAAAGCCTGCACCCGCCTGCAGTCACTGACCCTCACTCCAAACGAAGCGCAGCGCCATGGGATCTCTGTCAAGCTGGATGGAACGCGCCGCAGCGCGCTGGAATTTCTCGCCCTCCCCGAGGTCGATTTCTCGGCCTTGGCGAGAATCTGGCCGGAACTGGCAGAATTGAACTCCGATTTTCAAGAGTCGCTCCAGACGGATGCGCAATACGCCGGTTACCTCGGCCGTCAGGAAGCGGACATTCTTGCGTTCCGACGTGACGAGGGTCTGACTCTGCCGGCTGACATCGACTATCGGGCTGTTTGCGGCCTTTCGACTGAGGTCCAGCAGAAGCTTCATAGGATCCGGCCAGCGACCCTGGGACAGGCAGCCCGCATCGATGGCGTTACGCCGGCGGCCTTGACCCTTGTGCTCGCCCACGTTCGCGCAGGAAGCAGGCGTGTCGCCTGAGGAATTCGCCGCAACGGCGAATGTTTCACGTGAAACACTGGCCCATCTGAAGGCCTATGTCGGTTTGCTCGAAGACTGGAACAGCCGCCACAATCTTGTTTCACCGGGCTCAATGGCCGATGTCTGGGGTCGCCACGTCTGGGACAGCGCGCAGCTCGCGCGATTCGTCCCGAAGGGTGCGCGAACGCTGGCCGATCTCGGCAGCGGCGCCGGCTTTCCCGGCCTGGTGCTGGCCGAGCTGCTGAGGGGTCGCGCGCAGGTGACTCTGTTCGAGGCTACCGCCAAGAAGTGTCACTTCCTTGAAGCCGTGCGTGATCGGCTCGGGCTTGAGGTCACAATCCGTAACGAGCGCATGGAAGAGGTGGAGTTCAGGCCATTCGACGTCGTGACCGCGCGTGCTTGCGCTCCGCTAGACAAGCTTCTGGGGTATGCACAGCATTTCGCGGGTCGGAATACGGTTTGCCTGTTTCTCAAGGGTCAAAATGTGGGGTCTGAATTGACCGAAGCCCGCAAAAGCTGGAAAATGAGCCTCCAGCAGCACCCCAGCCTGACCGATCCGTCCGGCGTTGTTCTGGAGATTCGAGAGCTCGTCCATGCCCACCGGCAAGCACCCGCGCGTGATGGTCGTCGCAAACCAGAAGGGCGGCGTCGGTAAGACGACGACCGCGATCAACCTGGGCACCGCGCTGGCAGCGGTGGGCGAGCCTACGCTGGTGATCGACATCGACCCGCAGGGCAATGCCTCGACCGGCCTCGGCATCCCGCGCACGGAACGCAAAGTAACGATCTACGACGTGCTCATGGGCGAGGCGAAGCTGGCCGATGCCGTGATGCCCACGCGCATCCCAAGGCTGTCGCTGGTGTCGTCCACCGTCGATCTCTCCGGCGCCGAGCTTGAGATGATCGATATGGATCGGCGCAATTTCCGCCTCAAGGACGCGCTTGACGAATATTCCGTACACGGATCATCGCCATTCTCTTATGTGCTGATCGATTGTCCGCCCTCGCTGACCCTGCTCACGGTCAACGCGATGGTCGCGGCCGATGCGGTGATGGTGCCGCTACAATGCGAGTTTTTCGCGCTCGAAGGTTTGAGCCAGCTTCTGAAGACGATCGAGCTCGTGCGCGCCAATCTCAATCCGCGGCTCGAGATCCAGGGCATCGTGCTCACCATGTTCGACAAGCGGAACAAGCTGTCGGATCAGGTCGCCGCCGACGTGCGCGAGAACATGGGCGAAAAGGTCTATTCCACGGTGATTCCGCGCAATGTGCGTATCTCGGAAGCGCCGAGCCACGGGCTCCCCGCGCTGGTCTACGATCTCAAATGTCCCGGCAGCCAGGCTTACATCAAGCTCGCCGGCGAACTCATCCAACGCGAACGTTTGCGCCAGGCCGCCTGATGACACCGCCCGAAGAACATCGCACGCGCGGACTGGGCCGCGGATTGTCGGCACTCATCGGCGAGGAGGCTGTGCCCGCGCGCGGCGAGGCAAAGAACGCGCGCACATTGCCGGTCGCGTTCCTGAAGCCCAACCGTTTCCAACCGCGCAAGACCTTCGCGCCGGAGGATCTGAACGATCTGACCGAATCGGTGAAGGAGAAGGGCATCCTTCAGCCGATCCTGGTCCGGCCCGTTCCGGGCCACGCCGATACGTTCGAGATCGTGGCCGGCGAACGGCGCTGGCGCGCCGCCCAGCAGGCGAAGCTCCACGACGTGCCGGTGGTGATCCGCGAGATGAGCGACAGCGAAGCGCTCGAGCTCGCCATTGTCGAGAACGTGCAGCGGGCAGACCTCAACGCGATCGAGGAGGGCGCCGCCTATCACGAACTGATGGACCGGTTTCAGTACACCCAGGACCGGATCGCCAAGGAGGTCGGCAAGAGCCGCTCCCATGTGGCCAACACGCTGCGCCTCCTAAAGCTGCCCGAGAGCGTGAAGGTGATGGTCCGGGATGGACGACTCACGGCGGGCCACGCACGTACCTTGCTTGGGGTCGCCGATCCGGAAGCGCGCGCACGGGAGATCGTCGAGGGCGCGCTCAACGTCCGGGAGGCCGAACAGCGTTCGAAATCAAAAAAAACGGCGCCCCGGAGACAAAATCCGGAGGACCCAAACATTAGATCGGCAGAATCCAATCTTTCCAACCTCTTGGGGCTCAAAGTTCAGATTGTACACAAAGGGCATAAGGGTGGGGATATCCGGATTTCCTACAAAACCCTCGAACAGTACGACGATCTCATCCGCCGTCTGAGCAGAAGCGCATAGCGCCTTTAAGCCTTTGAGAATTAAGTATGATCTGAAAGATCGTTAACGGCGCCGAACGCTGTTCGCTATGGCCAAGGCTTGGGCCGGCTCGATACGCCCGTCATAGAGCGCCCGGCCGATCACGACGCCTTTAATGTTCGGCTCGTTCGCTGCCATCAGCGCCTCGATATCGGCAATACCGCCGACCCCACCAGACGCAATCACCGGCATCCGGACCGCCCTGGCCAAAGCGGCCGTCGCGGCGACATTCACGCCGCCGAGCATCCCATCGCTGTCGACGTCCGTGAACAGGATAGCGGCAACCCCTGCGTCTTCGAACTTCCGCCCGAGGTCGGCAGGGCAGAGGTCGGACACCTCCGCCCAGCCTTCTGTCGCGATGCGCCCGCCCTTCGCGTCAGCACCGACGACGACCCTGCCCGGAAACGCGCGCGCGGCTTCCTTCACCAAGGCGGGATCCTTGAGCGCGACGGTCCCCAGGATCACGCGTGTGATCCCGGCCGCGAGCCAGCCTTCAATAGTCGCCATGTCCCGAATGCCACCGCCCAGCTGGATCGGCAGGCTCGTCGCCGCCCGTATCGCCCGGATCGCGCTGGCATTTGCAGGCTTGCCGGCGAAGGCGCCATCGAGATCTACACAATGCAGCCACTGAAACCCCGCGCTCTCAAAGGCGAGTGCCTGGGCCGCAGGATCGTCGTTGAAGACGGTCGCGGATTCCATCTCGCCGCGCCTCAGCCGCACGCAGCGCCCGTCTTTGAGGTCGATGGCCGGAAACAGGATCACGGCTGCCACTCAAGGAAATTGCCAAGCAGCGTGAGACCGACGGCCTGGCTCTTCTCCGGATGGAACTGCATACCAGCGATGTTGTCGCGACCGGCGGCGGCCGTGAACGGACCGCCGTAGTCGGACGTCGCCAGCACTTGCGCCGGATCGCTGGTCTTCATGGCGTAGGAATGCACGAAATAGGCGTGCGCGTCTGTCCCGATCCCCGCGAACAACGGGTGCGGCTGGGTAACGCTCAACTCGTTCCAGCCGATCTGCGGGATCTTCAGCGTTGGATCGGACGGCGTGAGCTTCACAACCTCGCCCTCGATCCAGCCGAGACCCGGATGGTCGCCAAACTCTCGCCCTACGGTCGCGAGCAACTGCATCCCGACACAAATGCCAAGGAACGGGACGCCGCGCGTCAGCACCGCTTCGGTCAGGGCATCGATCATCCCGGGTATGGCCGTGAGCCCGTGCATGCAATCCGCAAACGCCCCAACGCCCGGCAACACAATCCGCTCCGCGCGCGCAATCGCTGCGGGATCGGCCGTGACGGCGATCTCATGTCCCGTCGAACGCTCGCGCGCGGCACGTGCCAAAGCCTTCTCCGCAGAGCGGAGGTTCCCGGAGCCGTAGTCGATGAGGGCAAGCGCTGCCATGCGCCTGCTTCTAACGGACCCGGAGTGTGCAGGCCAAGCCCGTCAAGGCATGTCGTGCCGCATATGGTCGGACTTTTTCCAGACGAACAGAAGATACGCAATGCTGAGCCAAAGCACCCAGAAGCCGCCCGTGATAAGCCCTGACTCCAAGGTGCGCACCCAGCTGTCGTTTACCGCCAGATAATACCCAGTCGGGCGCGAAACATGATCCTGCGGGAGCGCATGAAGTGCCTCGATGACTCCGACGAGCACATTCGAGTGCGTGATCATTTGGCCGAAATAGAGGAACATCCCGACCGTGTAGATAAGATAAGAGAAAAGCTTCAGCCCGATCTTCGCCTCGTTCAGGAAGTAGTAGATTCCGATCACCATTGCGAAGGTAATCGTGACGATCTGCCCGAACGCGCTCATGATGTCGTCGCCTTCGGCATGCGCGAGATTGAGAAGGTCGAGTTCGGTCACGACATCTTCTCCTCGAAGTCTAATCCTGATCCATCTTGAGCGCGGCGATGAAGGCTTCCTGCGGGATGTCGACCTTGCCGAACTGGCGCATCTTCTTCTTGCCCTCCTTCTGCTTGTCGAGGAGCTTGCGCTTGCGGCTGATATCGCCGCCATAGCACTTGGCCGTCACGTCCTTGCGCATGGCGCTGATCGTTTCGCGCGCGACAACCTTGCCGCCGATGGCCGCCTGGATCGGGATCTGGAACAAATGGCGCGGGATCAGCTCCTTGAGCTTCTCGCACATCGCGCGTCCGCGAGCCTCGGCGCGCTGCTTGTTGACGATCATGGAGAGCGCGTCCACCGGCTCCGCGTTCACGAGGATGGAGAGCTTCACCAGATCGCCCTCGACATATTCTTCGATGTGATAGTCGAAGCTCGCATAACCGCGTGAAACCGACTTTAAACGATCATAGAAGTCGAACACGACTTCGTTGAGCGGGAGGCGATAGATCACCATTGCGCGATTGCCAGCGTAAGTGAGCTCGACCTGCTCACCGCGCCGGTCCTGACAGAGCTTCAGCACGGCGCCGAGATGTTCGTCGGGCACGAGAATCGTCGCCTTGATCCACGGCTCTTCGATGAAAGCGATACGCACCACATCCGGCATGTCGGCGGGATTGTGCAATTCCTTCACCGTCCCGTCGGTCATGTGCAGGCGATAGATCACGCTCGGTGCGGTGGCGATGAGTTCGAGATTGAACTCGCGCTGCAGCCGTTCCTGCACGATCTCCAAATGCAACAGACCTAAGAATCCGCAACGGAATCCGAAGCCCAACGCCGCGCTCGTCTCCATCTCATAGGTGAAGCTGGCATCGTTCAGATGCAGGCGTCCAAGCGCGTTGCGCAGATCCTCGAACTGTGCGGCATCGACGGGGAAGAGGCCGCAGAACACGACCTGCTGGGCCGGTTTGAACCCTGCCAGCGGCGTCTCGGTGCCCTTCTTCTCGTCAGTGATCGTGTCGCCGACCTGCGTGTCGGCCACCTGTTTGATCTGGGCGGTGATGAAGCCGACCTCGCCCGGACCGAGGCGCTCGACATTGACCTTCTTGGGCGTGAACACGCCGACCTGCTCGACCTGATAGACGGCGTCGGACGCCATCATGCGGATGCGCTGACCCTTCTGAAGCTCACCGTCGACGATGCGCACCAGAACCACGACGCCCAGATAAGAATCGTACCAGCTGTCGACCAGCAGTGCCTTCAACGGCGCATCCTTGTCGCCCTTGGGTGGCGGCAGGCGATGAACGATGGCTTCGAGCACGCCTTCGATATTGAGACCGGTCTTGGCCGAGATCGGGATCGCCTCCGAGGCATCGATACCGATCACGTCCTCGATCTGCTGGCGAATGCGCTCGGGCTCGGCTGCCGGCAAATCGACCTTGTTGAGGACCGGCACGATCTCCAGATGCGCGTCGATCGCCTGATAAACGTTGGCCAGCGTCTGCGCCTCGACGCCCTGGCTGGCATCGACGACCAGAAGCGCCCCTTCGCAGGCGGCCAGACACCGGCTCACCTCATAGGCGAAGTCGACATGGCCCGGCGTGTCCATGAGGTTGAGGATGTAGGTCTCGCCGCTCCTGGCTTTGTAGGCGAGGCGCACGGTCTGGGCCTTGATGGTGATGCCGCGCTCGCGCTCGATTTCCATGGAATCGAGGACTTGGTCCTTCATCTCGCGGGTGCTGAGGCCGCCCGTGGCCTGGATCAGGCGGTCGGCAAGCGTCGACTTCCCGTGGTCGATATGGGCGACGATCGAGAAATTGCGGATTTTGGCCAGTTCGGTCATGAGGCGCGCCATATAGCGGCGGGCCTACCCGGCGTCCAGCGGCCTATTTTTCGGCTTTCAGGACCACGAAAAGCGGGATTAACGCTGCCAGTTCCGCGGCCACGGATACGCCAATCAGCAGCGGAAACGAGATGTCGTAGAGCGCGCCGAGCACGGCGCTCCCCGCGAACCAGCAGATTCCGAACACGGCTGAGAATACGCCGAACGCATTGGCGCGGGCGCTGTCCGGCACCAGCCGGGCGATACCGGCATTCAGCGCCGAGGTCTCGACACCGAGTGCGACACCCCAACACAGGGTGCCGACGATCGCGAGGGTCTGGCCGCCGAGGAACACTAGCGGCGGCGTAACCGCGGCAATCAGGATGGCTGGGACCAGAACCGCAAATCCGATCCGGTCGAACAGTCGGCCGAAGACCAGCGCACCAACCCCGGTCGCTCCCATCGCCGCCGCGTAGAGAATCGGCACGACGGGTGCCGAGACGACCTTCGCCTGCGCGAAATGGTAAGCGATGAGCGGCCAATCCGCGAACCCGAAGGCCACAAGTCCGGCGCTGATCGCGTAGAACCAGAATTCGCGCGACAGCCCCTTACCACCGCCAGTCGTGGTCGATTTCGGCGCAACAGTTCCCGCGAAGGGATAGCGCAGCGACACACCGATCACGATCAGGACGGTGAGAAGCGCGGGGACCCCCAGCCACAGGAACGCTGTGGTGTACTGGCCATGGCGTGCGAGCACGAAGGCTGTGATCAGCGGTCCGATCAGCGCGCCGGTCTGATCCAGCGCCTCGTGTAGGCCGAACGCCCAGCCCTGGCCGATCTGCTCTCCCGCGCGCGACATCATCGTATTGGCCGCGGGGTTGCGCAGCGCCTTGCCGGTGCGTTCCAGGATGATGAACAGCGCGGCCATCCACCACAGCCCGGCGAAGGCCATCAGCGGCACCGTCGCCATCTGCAGCACGTAACCCGCCAAGGTGATCGGCCAATAGGCGTGTGTTTTGTCGGCCAAGCGTCCGGAGGCGAGGCGCAGCAGATAGCCGAAGAGTTCTCCGGTGCCTGCGATGATGCCGACGGCCGTTCCGGTCGCGCCCAACAGCGCCAGATACGGACCGGTGATCCCGCGCATGCCTTCATAGGCCATGTCGGCGAACAGGCTGACGACGCCGAACGCGACAATGAAGGCGAGGGCGGATTTCTTGTCGAAGCCGGAAGTGGCCATGCGGTTTACCGGAAAGCATCCCAGACGATATTATCGAAAGCAGAGCGGTGAGCTATGGCCTTTGTGATTCCAATTCTGGCGTTGGTCGCCGTACAGCCGCACCCGGCGGCGGACGCGGCGTGTCTGGTCTCGCCCTTGAACGGCCAAGTGCTCGAAGATCGTGTGGACTGGCTCGGTTCGCCCAACGCGGTGGAGGTCCAGAACGGCTCGCGCGGCAATGCTATCGTCAAGATCCGCGAAGCGTCGACCGGAAAGCTGCTGGTTACGGTCTTTGTGCTCAAGAATGAGACCGCGCGCTATGACGGTATTCCCGATGGCGCCTACACGCTGCAATATGCCATCGGTGACCGGCTGAACGCGCGCTGCACGAATTTTCCCCGGTTCGATTCCATCGGCGAGTTCCCGCCGTCGGCGCCTTTGATCGCAGATATTTCCGCCTCGGGCGAAAAACATTCGCATATCCTGCGCTATACGCTTTTTCCGGTGCCGGGCGGCAATGTCACGCCGCATGCGATCGAGGCTTCAGCCTTCGATGCACCTTAGCGATGGCGCGGTGTGCTCCGCTGCGTCGCGCTCGAAGGTCTTCGACCAATCTTCAAAAGAGGTGCTGTCGCCGCGGCGGGCATGGAAGTAGAGCCGCTGCGCGATCCCGCGCATCGCACCGGTCGTCAGCACCGGATTGATCAGCGCGTTGGGCAGCGCCATGTCGAGCACGCGCCGCATGAGGAGTTTGGCAAAATAGCGGGGCGCTTCTGCTGCCAGGGCTTTCACAGGATGGGGCCCGCGGTCTTCGAGATGATCGGACACGAGCTGGGCCGTGCGGCGCCCGAAGTGCAAGGCAGTGTGAATCCCGCCCCCCGTCACCGGCGACACCATGCCGGCCGCGTCGCCCACGAGCATGACACGCTGTGTTCCAAGATGGCGAAGCGTTCCGCCGGACGGGATCAGGCCGCTCCGCCGTTGCACAACCCTGATCTCGCGCACGTCGCAGAACGATTTGAGCCGGCGCAGAAATCCACCCAGATCGGGCCTTCTGGGCTGCGTGGCGGCAACGCCAATCTGCGTCACGCCCACGCCCGGAACGATCCAGCCGATATAGCCCGGCGCGACCCGGCTATCCGCGAAGCAGTGCAGGAAACGGGAGTCGACGCCCTTTAGCTCCTCGCACTCGATCTCCATACCGGTCAGAAATCTGGCGTTGCGGCTGAGACCGAAGGCGTCGGCGACGCGCGAGCGCGCGCCATCGGCGCCGATCAGGAAACTCGCATGCAACCCAGCCGATGCCAGCGCCACACCGCGATCATGCTCAATGCCGCCCTCGAATTTCGTGCCGTACAGCAGCGTTGCACCCGCGCGCTCGGCTTCCCCTGCCATCCAGCGCAGCACGCCTGCGGTGTCGGTGGCCTGGAAGAAATAACCTGGCGCGTGGAGATCGACAGCGCGATCGTTGGGCGCGTAAAGCCGTACGCCACGCACCTTGCGCATCAGCCGGGCCGGAAGGTCGAAATCGTCGCTCGCTTCCTTCACGACGATGCCGGTGGTGTGCACGCGCGCGCCGGGCTCTTTCTTGCTGTCGATCACGGCAACCTTCAGTCCGCGCAACGCCGCGGTGCGCGCACAGGCAAGGCCGGCAAAACTGCCGCCAACGATGACAAGATCGAATTTACGGATCATGGCGTCCTCCCGCCCTTAAGGGCGAACTCTCGGCGCGGCCGGTGGCGGGATTGTGACATCCTGGTTTCGCCTATCAAAGCCGACCGCTAAGGTCCGCCCATGGTGAAAAAACAGCAAACACCGCGGCAAACCGATGTCATCGGAGACCTCTGGCCTGGGCAATCGGTCGAGTTGCTCAAGGCCCTGCACATTCTGACGCGCGATGGCGCGCTGAACGCGGATTCGCGCCGCAAGCTCAAGCAGGTGCTGCACCTGGCAAACCTTATCCGGCCAGCACTTGTCACGTCGCTGGCAGAGAACGATCAACCCGTGCTCGCTGATCTTGGGGCGGGAAAATCCTATCTCGGTTTTGTGCTCTACGACCTGGTCTTCCGCAAGGAAGGCCGCGGAATCGTGTATGCGGTTGAATCGCGCCACGATCTGATCGAAACCTCGAAACGGATCGCGTCCGGGAGCGGCTTCGACCGCATGCGCTTCGTCGAAGGCGCGATCCGCGATGCGTCGTTACCCGATGGCAAAGCCGATATCGTCACAGCCCTGCACGCCTGCGACACGGCAACCGACGAAGCGATTCTGTTCGCGCTCCGCCACGAGGCGAAATTCATCGCGCTGGTGCCGTGCTGTCAGGCGGAGATCGCCGCCGAACTCGAAAGCTCGAAAAAGCCTGAACGCCAGCTCTGGCGTCATCCGATCCAGCGGCGCGAATTCGGCGCGCACCTCACCAATGTGATGCGGGGATTATTTCTCGAAGCGCAGGGTTACAAGGTGCGGGTGACCGAACTCATCGGTCTCGAACACTCGCTCAAGAACGAGTTCATCTTTGCCGAGCGGCATCAGCGCGCGAACGCGAGCGCAAAAGCGGAATACGACCGGCTCGTCGCTCAGTTCGGCGTGCAGCCGCGGCTGCTCATCGCGGCCTGACTACTTCGCCGCCGTCAGCGTTGTTCTTGCGAAAGGACTGATTTTGCCGTCGGTAGCCACGTTATCCATATCCATCGACCACGCGCTCTTCTCGGGGCGCCAGGTGAAGGTCGTGTGAAAGCCACCGGCATCGTCGCGGTTCTGGAAGACGAAGGCGATGCTGTTGCCGTTCGGCTTGGCATAGCCCAACGACTGGGTGGAGATGCTGCCGTAATCGTCCAGCCACACGCAGTCATAGATTTTCTTGCCCGCGTCCCAGCCGATGAAGACCTTCGCCTGATAAACGGGCGAGCCATCCTTGTTCTTCTCGCGCGAGACCTCGTCAATCTCGAGATATTGATGCGCGAGCACCCATTCGGCGGCGATGTCGTGCGTGACCTGACCCTTGTCCATCTGGCCGGTCAGCACCCATTTGCCGGCGAGATGATCGACCAGCGGATCGTTGAACGTCGCTTGCTGTGCGAACGCCGGCGCAGCCGGGAGCAGGAGCGCTAGAACGACGACGGCTCTCATGTGCGCAACACCCCTCCGGTGGCTTTCGTCACCGCGGCGACGATCTTTTGCGCGACGGCTTCGATCTCCGCATCGGTCAACGTCTTGTCTTTCGGCTGGAGGCGCACGGAGATGGCGAGCGACTTCTTGCCATCGGGAATGCCCTTACCTTCATAGACGTCGAACAGATCGGCGCGCTCGATCAGCACGCGGTCGGCGCTCTTGGCGGCCTTTAGCACATCATCGGCCGTGACCTTGGCATCGACCACGAACGCGAAATCGCGGTCCACCGCCGGATAGGGCGACGGCGCGAAGCTCGAACGGGCTTTGCCTTTCGCTTTCGGCTCCGGAATCGCATCCAGGAAGATTTCGAACGCGCTGGCCGGCCCCTTGATGTCGAAGGCCGCGAGGATCGCCGGGTGCAGTTCGCCGAATTGCGCGATCACTTTGGGGCCGAGCGCCAAGGTTCCGGAGCGGCCAGGGTGATACCACGCGGCTGCGCCCGCTTTGACAGGAGCGGTCATCGGCGCACCCATTGCGGCGTCGAGCGCGGCCAGCATATCGGCCTTGGCGTCGAACGCATCGGCAGCATGAGTCGATTTCGACCAGGAGCGCGCGCCCGCGCCGACGCGGATACCGGCAGCGACATGGTTCTGTGCCTCGGGCATGCCGCTTTCGAATTGGGCGCCGATCTCGAACAGCATCATCTCGTTGAAGCCGCGCGCCTGGTTGCGCTGCGCAGCGGCGAGCAGCGACGGCAGCACGCTCGGGCGCATCGCGTCCAGATCGGCGGCGATGGGATTTTCGAGCTGGCGCATATCGTCGCCGCCCCCGAACAGTTTGGCGTGGGCGCGCGGGATGAAGCTGAAATTGACCGTCTCGTGGAAACCGCGAGAGGCCAGCATACGGCGCACGATGCGGGTGCGGCGCTGTGCCGGCGTGAGCGTCGCCTTCGCAACCGCGTCGGTCCGCACCAGCGGGATCGACGGCACCTTGTCGAGACCGTGGATGCGCACGACCTCTTCCA
>Ga0157369_10003152_pt1 | contig 19689 bp, 14 predicted proteins | sample C25metaG_FD_113461 | JGI IMG/M metagenome (GOLD analysis project Ga0157369, IMG submission 113461) | Corn rhizosphere microbial communities from Kellogg Biological Station, Michigan, USA - C2-5 metaG | ecosystem: Host-associated > Plants > Roots > Rhizosphere > Soil | place: USA: Michigan...
CCTCTGCGAGGGCGGATCGAACGTCGCCGCCATGTTTACGAGCAACCAGGTGGTTGCTGCGCCGGTTATCGTGGGGCGCAGGCATCTCATCGCGACGAGCAATCGGGTAACGGCGCTGCTTGTTAACGCAGGCAATGCGAACTGCGCGACGGGACAGCCGGGTATCGACGCCTGCAAGCAGAGCTGCGTGGCGGTGGCGGAGCAGTTTCATTGTGTGTTCGATGAGGTCTTCCCTTCCTCGACGGGAATCATCGGCGTTCCGCTGCCGGTGGAGAAACTGATCGCGGCGGTGCCTGCGGCGAAGGCTGCGCTTGGCCGGACGGAAAAGCATGCGGAGGCGTTTGCGACGGCGATCCTGACAACGGACACGAAGCTAAAGGTTGCAAGGGCAAGTTTTGAGGTCGACGGCAAAACGGTGTCGCTGTTCGGCTGCTGCAAGGGCGCCGGGATGATTGGGCCGCAGGTTGTGCCGCATGCGACGATGCTGGTCTATCTGTTCACGGATCTCGCAGCTTCACCAGAGCAGTTGCAAGCCATGCTGACGAAGGCTGTCGATACGAGCTTCAACTGCATCTCGATCGATGGTGATATGTCCACCAACGACACGGTGCTGCTGATGGCAAGCGGCAAGAGCGAGGTGGCGGCGGAAGGTGATGCGGTGCCGGCATTTGAGGCTGCGCTGCAGCAGGTGTGCGACTCGCTGGCGCATCAGATTGTCGACGACGGTGAGGGCGTGACGCACGTGATTACGCTGAAGATCACGGGCGCGGAGGGCGATGCCGATGCCCGCGATGTTGCGCGCTCCATTGCGAACTCGCCGCTATGCAAGACGGCGTGGTCCTCGGCCGACCCAAACTGGGGACGGCTGCTGGCAGCGGCAGGCAAGGCTGGCGTGAAGTTCGATCCGGCGCGCGTGACGGTTACGATCGGAGAGCTTCCGGTGTTTGCCCATGGAGTGCGCGACGCCGCGTATGACGAGGCTGCGACGCATGCGGTCATGCAGGCGCGCGAGTACACGATTGCGATCGACCTGGGACGCGGACACGGGCAGGCGCGGTTCGTCACCTGTGATCTGACCCACGAGTATGTGTCGATCAACGCCGACTACAGCACTTAATGAGTGCGGGGAAAATTAACTTCGACAGTGCCCGGCGCGTGTAGGATGGCTGTCGCCTTCCATTCCTAACATCTTCGGGAGTTCAGTCATATGGCTGAGGTCGTCGTCGCGGTGCCGCAGGCTACGCCTGCTCCTCTAGGTTTATTTGCCTTCGGAATGACCACGTGCGCGTTGTCCGCGGTGAACGCCGGTCTGATTCCAGAGGGCGGACTGCCTCTCCTTCTTCCGATGGCGCTGGCGTTTGGCGGGCTGGCGCAGGTGATCGCCGGCATCGTCGAGTTCCGCAACGGCGCGACATTCGGCGCAACTGCATTCACGTCGTATGGCTTTTTCTGGATATGGTTTGCGTTGATGCAGTGGACGGTCGGCACGGGCCTGATCAAAGTGGACGCGGCGGCGGCCACACCCATGGCCGGGACCATCCTGGTGCTCTGGGGCGTCTTCACCACGCTGCTCTGGGTGGCGACGCTTCGCCTGAGCAAGCTGCTGTGCCTGCTGTTTGCGCTACTTGCGGTGACGTTCTTCCTTCTCGCGGCTGCGCACTTTGGCCTGCAGACGGGCAAGCTGGGTGGTTGGCTCGGTCTGCTGACCGGCGTGGTCGCAATCATCCTGGGATTCGCGGACCTGATGAACGCGATGGCGAAACGGATCATTCTTCCAACGGGAGTGCCGTTCATCATCGATTAGCGACGAACCGTGCATCGATAAACGCCTGACTTTTCCATCCAGCCAGCTTCACTTCCCGCGGGTAACCGTGCAGAAATCCGCGCGGCGAATTATCGTAGAAGATGGCTATAGGGCTATAAGGATGCGTAATGGAGGGTGGGATGGCGACAAATCTGGATGAAGCCGTCAAGCAGGATATGACCGCGGAGGTCGCCGAATGGATTGAGGCGTTTGATGAGGTCGTGGCGAAGGACTGGGAACAGGGCGCGGCGCTGCTGTCCGCGCTGCGTATTCGCGCGCGCGAGGCGGGCGTCCCGGCGACCGGCGATGTCGTCACGCCCTTCCTGAATACGATTCCCAGGCATGACGAGGTGCCCTACCCCGGTGACCGTGCGCTGGAGCGCCGCATCGAGGCGCTGATTCGTTGGAATGCGATGGCGATGGTGCACAAGCAGAACAAGCGAGATGCGGGCATCGGCGGCCACATCTCGACCTATGCATCGCAGGCGACGCTGCTGGAGGTGGGCTTCAACCACTTCTTCCATGCCTCGTATCCGAGCGACAAGGGGGAGCAGCCGGGCGACTTTGTTTACTTCCAGGGCCATGCCTCGCCGGGTGTCTACGGGCGAGCGTTTCTCGAGGGGCGGCTCGACGCCGGGCGCCTGAAGAACTTCCGCCATGAGCTGCGCGAGACGCCGGGGCTGAGCTCCTATCCGCATCCGTGGCTGATGCAGGACTTCTGGCAGTTCCCCACGGTCTCGATGGGCATCGGACCGCTGAACGCGATCTACCAGGCGCGCTTCATGAAGTACCTGGAGAACCGCGGCCTGATTCCGCACACCGATCGCAAGGTGTGGGCCTTCGTCGGCGACGGCGAGACGGATGAGGTCGATACGCTCGGCGCCATCTCGCTGGGCACGCGCGAGAAGCTCGACAACCTGATCTTCGTGGTGAACTGCAACCTGCAGAGGCTGGACGGGCCGGTGCGCGGCAATGCACGCATTATCGACGAACTGGAGTCGGTCTTCCGGGGCGTCAGGTGGAATGTCATCAAGGTCATCTGGGGCTCAGATTGGGATGAACTGTTCGCGCGCGATCACCAGGGTCTGCTGCTGAAGCGCATGGAGGAATGCGTCGATGGCGACCTGCAGCGCTTCAAGGCCAAGGATGGCGCGTATATCCGCAAGGAGTTCTTCGGGAAGTACCCGGAGCTGCTGAAGATTGTTGAGGACAAGACCGACGACGAGATTGCCAACCTGCACCGCGGCGGCCACGATCCGGTAAAGATCTACAACGCCTACAAGCGCGCTCTGGAACACAAGGGCGGACCCACCGTGATCCTCGCGATGACGGTAAAGGGCTACGGCATCGCGAGCGCGCAGTCGCGCAATCCGACGCACTCGGAGAAGAAGCTTAGTGACGATGCATTGACGGCTTTCGTCAAGCGTTTCGATTGCGGTCTCTCGAAAGAGATCGTTCAGAACGTCGAGTTCCATAAGCCCGATAACTCCGATCCCGCAATCGCGTACATGCTTGCCCGTCGCGAGGCGCTGGGAGGCTTTCTGCCGGCGCGCACGGTGCCGAAGCTCGACTTCAAGGCGCCACCTCTCGACTTTTTCAAGACGTGGCTGGCAGGCTCGAACAACCGCGCGATCTCAACCACGATGGGCTTCGTGAACATGCTGAACGGCATGCTGAAGAACCCGGATATCGGCAAGCTGATTGTGCCGATCATTCCGGACGAGGGCCGCACGTTCGGCTTCGAATCCACGATGAAGCAGGTGGGCATCTACGCACCCGAGGGCCAGAAGTACACGCCGCATGACGCTGACATGCTGCTCGCGTACAACGAGAAGAAGAACGGACAGATTCTCGAGGAAGGCATCACTGAAGCCGGCTCGATGGCGAGCTTTACGGCGGCCGGCACGGCATACAGCAACTATCGTGTGCCCTCGGTGCCCTTCTATCTCTACTACTCGATGTTTGGCTTCCAGCGAATCGGCGATATGGCCTGGGCCTTCGCGGATTCGCGCGGAAAGGGATTCCTGATGGGCGGCACTGCAGGCCGCACGACGATGCTCGGCGAAGGTTTGCAGCACCAGGATGGGCACTCGCACATTCTTGCGTCCACGATTCCCACCTGCAAAACATACGATCCGGCGTACGTCTACGAGATGGCCGTGATCATCCAGGACGGCATACATCGCATGTACGAGGAAGGCGAGAACCGCTTCTACTACCTGACCATGTACAACGAGGACTACGTGCAGCCGGCGGCACCCGAGAATATCGAAGCCGTGCGCGAGGGCATTCTGCGCGGCCTATATAAGTTCAAGGCCGCGGAGAAGGGCGAGGCAAAGCTGCAGCTCTTCGGCGCTGGTCCCATCGTCAACGAGGTGGTGCGCGCGCAGCAGATTCTTGCGGAGAAGTACAACGTCGCGGCGGATGTGTGGTCAGTGACGAGCTACACGGAGCTGCGCCGCGATGCGATTGCTGTCGAGCGCTGGAACCGCCTGCATCCAGGCGAAAAGGAACGCGTGCCGTATGTTGTCAGCGCGCTCGCCAATGCGAAGGGGCCTATCGTTGCGGCCAGCGACTACATGAAGTCGCTGCCGGATGCGCTTTCGCCCTGGCTGGGCTCGCGGCTGGTTTCGCTGGGCACCGATGGATTTGGCCGCTCGGACAATCGCGAGCACCTGCGCCGGCATTTCGAGATCGACGCGGAGTCCATTGTCGCGGCGGCGCTCTCGAAGCTTGCGCGCGAAGGCACCATCAAACCGAAGGTGGCAACACAGGCCTTCGCGGAGCTCGGATTGAACCCCGAGGCCGCGGATGCAGCCACAGCCTGATCAGCAGCTCGACTCGATCACCAAACTCTCGAAGAAGAGGACCGCCGCTTGGCCGACAATCCCCTGCTGCCTAAGGATCGCCTTCGCGAACTCCACGCGTTGATGCACCGGATTCGTGTTGAGGATCTCCGCCGATCAAAGTCCTCGCGTGAGGCGCTGCTGGCGGGCGCGCTGATTCACCTTTCCACGGGCGACCTTGTGTCGGGGCGCGCAGATGATGCTACGCTTCGCGCATTAGCGCCACAGTCGAATGCCGGAGAGGCCGCGCACGATGTTCCGCAAAGCCTGCGCATACCGCTCTGCGCGGCCGCGGCACGCGGCATACAGACAGCAGGAACGGACCGGCTCGCCGTCGCCTTCACCGATGCGGGCGCGCCGGAAGCAGGTTGGGCCGACGCACTGCGATGGGCCTATCGAGACAGGCTGCCCTTCCTGCTGATCGTCGCCGACAATGGCACCTCGATCAGCAGCAAAAAAGCTTCACGTAATGCGCCCCCGCTCCTCTGGCCCGAGCTCACGAAGATGGCGCACAGCATCCACCTGCCGCATTTTCCCGTGGATGGCGAGGATGCTGTGGCCGTCTACCGCGTAATGCAGGAAACCTCAGCGAGAGCGCGCGCCGGTGGAGGCCCGTCGGTCATCTGGGCAATGCTCAGCGCTGAGCGGCTCGCTCCACGTCAGCAACCGCTGAAGCGTCTCGAGGAGTATATGGCCGCGCGTAGCATCGGCCTCAAGTAGCTGCCACCTTGTTGTCACCATGAACAACTCGACACTTTGCACGCTGTACGAACCATTACACTGACATCATGTTTCTTTTGCGGTCCCCCCGCCACTGGCCACCTGCGGCAGCGCTCGTCGCGCTGCTGATCGCTGCGACCTTCAGCTACGGAGAGACCGCTTCGGCGCAGTCCTTACCACCGGCAACGCCGGTGCCGGCGAATAGTATGCCGTCAGTTGCTGCGCCCTCACCAGCCAACAGTCAGAACACACCGGGCACACAGCAACCAACCCAGCAAACGCAGTCCACGCCGCAGTCACAGTCGGCTCCGCAGCAACCAACCACGCAGCAGCAGACGCAGCCTGCTACACCCGCCCAGGGTGCTCCCGATCAACTTGAGCAGCCCCTCCAGGTGCAAAAGCAGCAAAATCCGCCAAATCAAACGCCGACGGAGGTCCCGCCTGCCGTCCCTGTTGCATCCGTGCCGAGCATGCCGGCCTACGGTCCGGTGCCCGGAGAACAAAAGACAGACGCGCTCGGCTCGACGTACATCCCGGTCGACAGCATCGTTTATCCGCTGGCATTGCGGCTGTACTCTCTGGGCTACCTCGATACATCCTTCATCATGATGCGTCCGTGGACGCGCCGCAGCCTGCTGCACATGATCGAAAAGAGCGCCGACGATATCACTTACGACGGTAACGACGAGGCAGTCGCGATCCTGGCCAAGCTCCAGGATTATCTTGCCGATGAAACCCCGGGCGGCACCCAGACGCGCGGTGCCGTCTATGGCGTCGAATCGGCATACACACGTTTGATGGGCATCGGCGGCCCGGTGCTGCGCGACAGCTATCACCTTGGTCAGACCATCTACAACGACTACGGCCGGCCCTATTCGACGGGATTCAACAACATTACCGGCTTCTCCAGCGTGAATGAATATGGCCGGTTCTCGCTGTACATTCGCGGTGAGTATCAGCACGCGCCCGCGTATGAAGGGTACAGCGTCGCTCTGGCGAACCAGCTTTCCTGCCTCGACGAGATCGACTGCTCCGTTGTCGGCCCATTTCCGTCTGTCGGGCCGAACAACCCACAGGACACCATTCCGTATGGAAGCACCAACAATGCGGTAAATACCTTCCGGCTGCAGGAGGTTTACGTCTCCTACCACTTGCTGGGCCACGAGGTTTCATTCGGCAAGACGGATTCATGGTGGGGCCCCGGAATGGGTGGTGGCATGGCATGGAGCAACAACTCCGAAAATCCGTACAGTTTCCGCATCAACCGCGTAGAGCCGATGTACATCCCCTTTCTGAGCAAGTTGATAGGACCTATACGCTATGACTTCATGATCGGCCCGCTACAAGGCCACTCGGCCCCGAATGGTCCATGGACGAACTCCCTCGGCTTCGCGCTCAAGCCGACGAAGAACTTCGACTTCAGCTTCCAGCGCACCATCATCTGGGGCGGAGCCGGACACGGCTGCATTGATCCAGTCACGAATGTCTTCACACCGTGCAAACAGCCCATCACGCTGCACACATTCCTGAAGGGCTTCTTCTCCTTCACGGATACAACGACCCTCGAGAAGTACTCCACCGATGACCCAGGTGCCCGCTACAGCACCTTCACGTTCTCGTACAGGCTGCCGTTCCTGCGCAAATACGTCACGCTCTACACGGACTCCATCGCTCACGACGACGTGACACCTCCCAGCGCACCACGCCGCGCGGCGTACCGGCCTGGCGTCTACATCACACAGTTCCCGCATCTTCCGAAGCTCGACTTCCGTATCGAAGCCTCGAACACCGACACCTCGACGCTGCGCAGCTTTGCAGGGCAGTTCAATTACTACGAGATCGTTCAGAAGCAGGGCTATACCAACAAGGGCTACATCATGGGTGACTGGGTGGGGCGCGAGGCCAAGGCCGGCAACGCATGGCTCACCTATCATCTCTCCGGCGACGAGTGGGTGCAGGCCGAGTACATGTACAAGAAGACTCCCAAGGACTTTATCCCCAACGGCACCACGCAGCATCAGTTCACCATCAATGTCATCAAGAACCTGCGCCCGAACATTCAGCTCGACGCATGGCTGCAGTATGAACGCTGGAAGGCTCCTGACTTCAAGACCGGCCAGCAGAATAATGTCGTTGTCGCAGGGCAGATCAAGTTCTTCCCCAAGCTGCACACGGTTCCGAGGCTTGCAAAATAACTCCGCTTGTCAGCGGCCCGAGGCGAGCCGGAAGTACTCCTCGTCCTGTTGGGCCGCTGCCGCGCGCGTCTGAGGCTGAGACTTCTCCGCCTCCACGGCAGCCCGGAAGTAGTCAAGCGAGCGCGCCAGCCCTTCGCGCAACTGAATCTTCGGCTCCCATCCGAGCAGCGTCTTCGCACGCGTGATGTCCGGCCGCCGTTGCTTCGGATCATCGCGCGGCAGCGGCCTGAACACGATCTCACCCTGCGACCCGATCAGAGCCTGCACCTCGCGGGCGCATTCGAGAATCGTCCACTCATTCGGGTTTCCGATGTTCACCGGCTCATGTTCCTCAGACTTCGCGAGCCGCACGATGCCGTCGATCAAATCCGAGACGTAGCAGAAGCTCCGCGTCTGCGACCCATCTCCGTACACCGTCAGGGGATCGCCGCGCAGCGCCTGCATCATCAGGTTGGAGATGACGCGGCCGTCGTTGGCCTGCAGCCGCGGGCCATAGGTATTGAAGATGCGCACGAGGTGCGTATTCACGCCGTGATAGCGCCGGTACGCCGCCACCGCCGCCTCGGAGAAGCGCTTCGACTCGTCATATACCGAGCGTGGACCAATCGGGTTCACATTGCCCCAGTAACTTTCAACCTGCGGATGAATCTCGGGGTCGCCGTAGCACTCTGAAGTCGATGCGTGCAGGTAGCCCGCGTTATAACGCTTCGCCACGTCCAACGTATTCAAAGTTCCGGCGGATCCCACCCGCAGTGTCTCGATGCCCAGGCGCATGTAGTCCACCGGGCTCGCCGGCGAGGCGAAGTTGAAGACGTAGTCCACTCTGCCTGTGTCGAACGGCTCGCAGATATCGATCTGTTCGAAACGAAACCTCGGCTCTCTCTCAAGGTGGCTCAAATTCGCGAGGTTTCCGGTCGCGAGATTGTCGATGCCCACCACATCGTTGCCTTCGGCCAGCAGTGCGTCACACAGATGTGACCCCAGGAAGCCTGCCGCACCCGTTACCAGAATTCGTTTGGAACCCATCCGTACTCCCTCACGCCAGCGCGTTTGCCATATCCGGCTCTTGCGTCAGCATCAACGCGCAGTCCGCCGGCGTTTCCTGCTCAGTCGATCGCCGCCGAAACCGTCTCGCGCACCGGCACCGCTGTCGGCCGACCTACGCTCAGATACGTAAAGCCATGCTCCTGCATCACCGCCGGATCGAACAGATTGCGTCCGTCGACAACGATTGGATAGCGCAGCGCGGTATGCAGACGCCGCAGATCGAGCCCGGAGAACTCCTTCCAGTCTGTAAGAATCAACAACGCGTCAGCGTCCTTCGCCGCTTCGTAAGCATCGGCAACGTAGCTCATTGTCGACGAAGGCGGCAGTTCAAGCTTTGCGCGCTCCATCGACGCCGGGTCGTACGCAACGACGCTGCATCCCTCAGCCAGCAACATCTCCACCATGTCAATCGCCGGCGACTCCCGCACATCGTCGGTCTCCCCCTTGAACGAGAGCCCGAGCACGGCCAGCCGCTTCCCGCGCAGCGTCCAGAGCGCCGACCGCACCTTGCTCAGAAAGCGTCGCTTCTGCTGCGCATTAATCTTTTCCACCTCGCTCAGAAGGCTGAAATCCACACCCATTTCGTGCGCCACAGAGCGAAACGCTGCGACGTCCTTGGGGAAGCAGGACCCGCCATAGCCGATACCTGGCCGCAAAAACCGTGGACCGATGCGCGAATCCAGCCCGATCCCGCGCGCCACCTGTTCCACGTTGGCGTCCGCTGCCTCGCACAGATTGGAAACCGCATTGATAAACGAAATCTTCATCGCCAAAAACGCATTCGACGCATGTTTGATGATCTCCGCGCTCTTCGTCGAGGTCATCAGCAGCGGCGGGGGAGAGTGCATGGAGCAGTCACCCTCGATTGCTTCGGTCTTTTCGTAATAGGCTCCGGTCACCAGCGGCGCGTAGACCTGCTTTAGCAAAGCTGCCGCGCGCTGACTGTCGGCGCCCACCACAATGCGGTCCGGATGCAGGAAGTCTTCAACGGCCGTGCCCTCGCGCAGAAACTCCGGATTCGAAACCACATCGAAGGTCTCGCGGCTGACCCCGTTGCGCTCAATGACGCGGCGGATCCACTCATTCGTATAGACCGGAACCGTGCTCTTCTCCACGATCACCTTGTATCCAACGATGTGCCGCGCGATCTCGCTGGCCACCGCCTCGACGTAGGAGAGATCCGCGTCGCCCTTTTCCGACTGCGGCGTGCCCACGGCAATAAAGATGGCGTCCGACTCGCGCGTCGCTTCGGCCAGGTCGGTCGTAAACGTCACGCGCGAGTTTCTGTAGCGCTCCAGCAGCTCAGGAAGGTGCTTCTCATGAATGAGGCTGTCGCCGCCCCGCAAGGCCGCCACCTTGGCCTCGTCGTTGTCGACGCATATCACCTGGTGACCGATCTCCGCGAAACAGATGGCTGCCACGAGCCCCACGTATCCGGACCCGACAACTGCTATCTGGCAAGCATCTTCCATCCCGCCACTCCTTAAAACTTCGCTGGCAAATTCTTATGCCTTCGCATTGTAGAACCTCGCCGCTTCGCGCCGGTTGTCTCACCATATTCAAACACTCCGGCCCGGACGGATTTTCAAGTAGACTAGGGACCAATGACCTCCGGAAGGCCCGAAGTTTCTCCACTGCCAGCAGATGCAAACCCTACTGCTGGGGTTGGGCATAATCCCGCCGATGCGACCTTATCGGAGGTGCTCCTCACTGTCAGAAAGCGCAAATACCTCATTGCCGCTATCGCAATGCTTGGTATCGTCTATGGTTTTTACAAAGGCACCACGCAGCCGCGCCTGTACCAGGCGACGGGCACCATCGAAATCCGCACCGGCTCGTCGAACCAGTTTCGCGTCAATGGATCGTCCAATTACGGCTCCATAAGCTCTTCGCTTGCAACGCAAGTAGCCATCATCAAGAGCGATACGGTCCTGCTAACCGTCGCCCGTGACCTTGACCTGCCCAACAACGCCGCCTTCACGGGCTACTACGGTCCTAACCGGCACCTCAGTCTCGATGACCTGAATATTCGCCAGGGCACCCTGAACGGCATGAATGGCGATATCAGCGTCGGCATCGTACCGAAGACAGACCTCGTTCAGATCAGCTGTCAGACCCTGGATCCCAAGCTCTCGTCCGACATCGTCAACCGGCTCATCCGCGAGTTCATCCAGCGCGACCTGCAATCGAGCTACGAGGCCACGCAGCGTGTCTCCGACTTCCTTTCGTTGCAGCTCCGCGATCTCAAGCAGGAGGTCGAAACACAGCAGGAGCAGCTGATCGACCTTCAGAAGCGTATCGGCGTGCTGGGCTTCGATCCGCAGCACAATCAGATCCAGTCCACGCTCGACGACCTCACACGCGCCGTCAGCACAGCACAGATTGCCCGGATTCAACAGCAGGCCCGTTACAAGACGCTGAGCACCATGAACCCCGACGCGCTCGACGGGACGATCGGCGCCCAGGCGGCAGGCGGCCTGTCAACCAGCCTCACCGGCCTCCGCAGCACCCGGGAACAATTGTTTGCGCGTTATGCGGAGTTGAGCGCGACGTTGTTGCCGAACCACCCGCAGATCAAGGCCCTCACGGCGCAGATCAACGAAATCAACAAGCAGATCACCGAGGAAGAAAAGCGGCTGATTGACCAGGCACATGAGGCATACGTCGCCGCCAGCGACAATGAGCAGCAGACTCGCGGCGCGCTTGAGGCCGAAAAGGCCGAGGCGTACAAGCTACGCGACGATCTCGTCGAGTACACCCTCCGCCAGCGAGACTTTGAATCCAATCGAACTCTCTACGAAGGTCTTTCGCAGCGCCTCCGCACGGCCGGCATTGAGGCTGGCCTCGAGTCCACGGAAATCGACATCATCGACAACGCCGTGCCGCCGGTCGCTCCCACGCTGCAATCGCGCTCCAGCATGATGATGGTCGACGGGCTCCTGATGCTGACGCTCGGTGTCGTCATCGCCTTTATCCTCGAGAGCCTCGACACCGGCATCCGCACCGTCGCGCAGATTGAATCCATCTCGGGCCTGCCGTCGCTCGCTCTTATCCCGCGCATTCGCCGCAGCGCAGCCGAAATTGCTGCGCAGACGGCCGTGCAGCGAAATCTCGGCGTCATCGGCGCTCCCATGTCCCAGTTCGCAGAGGCTTTCCGAGCGCTTCGCACCTCTCTGCTTCTGTCGGTTGCCGGGCGCGAGCCTCAGGTAATCCTGCTGACCAGCGCGACCCCAAGCGAAGGCAAGACGACCGTCGCCATGAACCTCGCCTGCGTCCTCGCCCAACGCGACGTTCGTGTTCTGCTCATTGATGCCGACCTCCGCCGCCCGACCGTTCACCACCGCTTCAATATCAATGGAAAGGTCGGCCTCAGCTCTGTGCTGACCGGCAGCGTGCCGCTGGAGCAGGCGGTTCAGCACGTTCAAGAGGTACCGAAACTGGACATCCTGGTCAGCGGACCGGTGCCGCCCTTCCCGACCGAGATGCTCGCCTCGGAAGCGATGAACCGTCTGCTTGCTGAGTGCCGAGGCGTCTACACCCACATTGTGCTCGACTCGCCTCCGCTGCTTTCGATCACGGACAGCATCGTCCTTGCCCACGACTCCGATGCTGTCGTTCTCGTCGTCCGGCAGGGCAAGGCGAACAAGCACGCTGTCCGCCGCTCACGCGATCTTCTGCTGCGCGCCGGCACACGCATCACCGGCACGGTGCTCAACGCGGTCGACCTCAACTCTCCCGAGTATTACGCATACTATGGATACTCCGGATACTCCGGCTATGCTTCCGGCGGAGTCGACAGCAAGGGATGGGAGTCGCGCGGAAGTGGGAAGTCAGCCCGGCGTAACGGAGGTGACAAGTGACCACGCGCATATCACAATCACTTCGCCAGGGCTCGCGCCTGTTTCTTATCCCCTTCGTGGCCATGCTCCTGTTGACATCGTCCCCAGCCGCCTCTGCGCAGTTCAATGGCCCGGGGCCGACGCTTCAGAAGCCCGCAACAGCCACGGTGACAACCGACCGCACTCTGCTGTTTCCCCCGGCACGTGACCCCATGCTCGCGCCGGGCGACATCATTACGATTCACATCTTCGAGCAGCCGGATTATGCTCCCGAGGTCCGGGTTGGCGCAGATGGTAGTGTGCTGTTGCCGCTCGTTGGCAAGGTGGATCTAGACGGCAAAACGGTCTCTCAGGCCGAGAGGATCATCGAGCAGCGCCTTATAGACGCCCAGATCTATCGCAGCCCTCAGGTCACGATCCAGCTTGCTCAAGGCCCCAATCAGGCCGCGGCGGTCGTTGGCGAAGTTCACGCAGTGGTTCCTATCATCGGTTCGCGCCGCCTGCTGGACGTCCTCGCCGTCGCCGGTGGTCTGCCGCCAACTGCCAGCCACGTCATCACCATCAGCCGCCCCGGCGTCGCCGAGCCGCTGGTCGTCGACCTCGGCACAGACCCTCTCCACAGTGGCTTGGCCAACGTTCCTATCTTTCCCGGCGACACCATCATCATCGGCCGCATCGGCGTGGTTTACATGCTCGGCGCCTTCAAATCGGCCGGAACCATACCCCTGACGCAGTACGCGCCGCTGACGCTGATGGAAGCAACCGCACTGAGCGGCGGGATCTCCTTCCAGGGCAAATTCAACGACGTCCGCCTCATTCGCACGGATGGTGACCACCGGAGCGTCGTCAAGCTGGACATCCAGCGCATCCTGCACGGCAAAGACCCCGACCCGATTCTGCAAGCCAACGACATCGTCTTCATCCCGGACAGTACCCTCAAATCGTCCATGAACAACGGCAGCCTTGGAACGCTCCTCGGCATCGTCTCCCTGCTGCTCGCCGTCGCTCACGTGTGAGTCGGGCATCGCCATGGCTGTCCCTCCTACTTCCAGCACCGCTTCGCATGCACCCGCGCGTCTCGCCTACGTCGTCTCGCACCCCATTCAGTACCAGGCGCCGCTCCTTCGCCGCATAGCGCGTGAACCTGACATCGACCTCACCGTCCTCTTCGGGTCCGACTTCTCCGTCCGCGGCTACAAAGACGAGGGCTTCGGTGTCGAGGTCACCTGGGACGTTCCGCTGCTTGACGGCTACCGCAGCCAGTTCCTCCCTCGCCTCCGCGACACCGGCACCGTCTCTCCTCTGAGCCCCATCAGCCGCGGCATCCTCAGCCGTCTTCGCAATGCCGACGGCTCGCCTGCATTCGACGCCCTCTGGGTCCACGGGTACGCCAGCATCAACGCGCTTCACGCGATTCTCGCCGCCAACGCCCTCGGTATTCCCGTTCTCCTCCGCGCCGAGTCCTGGCTCGCCGACCGCCCCCGCAGCCTGTCCACCCTCCTCTCCAAGCAGCTTTTCCTGCGGCTGCTCCGTCCCGCCATCGCAGCCACGCTCCCCATCGGCTCACGCAATCGCGAGTACTGGGCCCACTACTTTGGCCCGGACATGCCGCAGTTCCTCATGCCCTACGCCGTCGACAACGCCTGGTTCGCGCAACGCACAGCCGCCGCCGACCCGAATAACCTTCGCACCGAGCTGCAACTCACTCCAGGCCGTCCCGTTATCCTCTTCGCCTCCAAGCTTCAGCAGCGCAAGCACGCTGACCATCTGCTCGAGGCCTACGCCCGTCTGGTCGCCACCACGCACGGCCCAGTCCCCTACCTCCTCATCGTCGGCGACGGCGAAGAACGTGCCCGCCTCGAAGCCCGCGCTCTCGAACTCGTCCTCGAGGGCGTTCGTTTCCCCGGCTTCCGCAACCAGTCCGAGCTGCCCTGCTTCTTCGCGCTGGCCGACGTCTTCGTCCTGCCCTCCCGCCACGAACCCTGGGGCCTCATCGTGAACGAGGCGATGGCCGCTGGCTGCGCCGTCATCGTCTCGAACGAGGTTGGCTCACACGCAGATCTCGTCAGCAACGGCGTCGAAGGCTTCGTCTTTCCCGTCGGCGACATCGACGCCCTCGCGACCGATCTCGGTCGCGTGCTCTCCAGCCCTGAACAGGCCCAACGCATGGGCGAAGCCGCCAAGGCCCGTGTCGCCACCTGGGACTTCGAGGCTGACGTCCGGGGCCTTCGCCAGGCGCTCACCGCCGTCACCGGAAAGCTGCGTCCCTGAACCCAAAGCCTCACCACCTGGCGGCATTCCGTCCGCAGCCCCGCTTGGTATCCTTACCCCCGGAGGGCCAACTTCCGCGAATGAGAATCCTCCACATCGTCGGCACCGTCAGCCCCGCGGCGGGCGGCCCGACCGAGGTCATCCGGATGCTCGTCCGGTATGCCCCACCCGGCTACTCCAGCGAACTGGCCACCCTCGACGATCCCGCCGCCCCATTCCTCCGCGACCTCCCGTTTCCCGTCCACGCCCTGGGCTCCGGCCGTAAGCGCTGGTTCGGCCCGGCCCTGCTGAAATGGCTGCGGAAAAACCGTTCGCGCTTCGACGGAGTTATTGTGCATGGCCTGTGGGAATTTACCGGGATTTCAGCATTGCTGAGCGTAGCTAAGCATCCGGGATATGTTGTGTTTACCCATGGAATGCTCGACCCATACTTCAAGAGGGCGTACCCAATGAAGCACGCCAAGAAGTGGCTCTACTGGCTTCCAGCGGAATACTGGGTGCTCCGCTGCGCCCGCCGCGTCCTCTTTACCACCGGCGCCGAGCGCGACCTCGCGGCCCAAAGCTTCTGGCTGCACCGCTGGAATCCTATGGTCGTCCCTATCGGCTCGGAGGCTCCGCCACCCAACTCCGCCGCCCTCGTCGACGCCTTCCAGGCCATCTGTCCGCAGGTCGCCGGCCGCCGGTTTCTCCTCTTCCTCGGCCGCATCAACGAAAAGAAAGGCTGCGATCTGCTCGTCCGCGCCTTCGCAAAGCTCTGCGCCGCGCACCCCGATCTTCACCTCGTGATGGCCGGCCCGGACCCAGCCAACTGGCGCGAACGCCTCGAGACCCTTGCCTGCGATTCGGGCTGTACCGACCGCATCCATTGGCCCGGCCTGCTGCTCGGCGACTCTAAATGGGGGGCCTTCGCGGCCTGCGAAGCCTTCGTTCTCCCTTCCCACCAGGAGAACTTCGGGGTTGCAGTCGTCGAAGCTCTGGCCTCCGGCCGTCCCGTCCTGCTCACCCATCCGGTCAACATCGCGCAGGACCTTGAAATCGATGGCTGCGCATTGGTCGAGCCCGACACAGCGGAAGGCATCACGCGCCTGCTCAGCCGCTGGCTCGCTCTTACTCCATCGGAGCAGGCTGAAATGGCGTCGCGGGCTCGCGAGAGCTTTCTCCGTCGCTACGATATGCGCCGCAACGCCGAGGCGATCCTGCGTGTCTTCGAGAGGCCCGACGCTCAGGCCACTCACGCTGCTCCTCTTACGGAGGCCCGCTGATGCCGCGCCAGGCCGACTACCGTGCCAACGAACACATCACGACCGGCGACGATCCCTATACTCGTCCGGCCTTCTCTTTCGGGAACCGCGCCCGGCGCATGCTCTGGAACATCACCCGGCTGCTTCTTTACCGTCCCTCGCCGCGGCCGTTCCACGCATGGCGAGCCATGTTGCTCCGCCTCTTCGGTGCCAGGCTCGGCCCCGACTGCCATTTCTACCCGGCTTCCCGGGTCTGGGCTCCGTGGAATCTGCGTTGCGCCGATCATGTTGCTGCAGGCGACGGCGTCGAAATCTACAACCCCTCGCCCATGCAGCTCGGATCTCACGTCATCCTCTCGCAGGACTGCTACCTCTGCGGTGCAACGCATGATTACAACGATCCTGCCTTCCCTCTGCTTGCCTACGCCATGACGATTGAGCCGTACGCCTGGATCTGCGCCCGCGCCTCGGTCACTCCTGGAATCCGGGTCGGAGAAGGTGCAGTCCTCGGTCTTGGTTCGGTAGCTACCCGCGACCTCGAGCCATGGACTGTCTACTCCGGTAATCCAGCGCAGCCTCTTCGCAAGCGCCAGCGCAGTGAAGCAGCGACTCCAACTGCGGAGACTGCCGCGCAGTGAGCTCGACCAGCCAACCCTCGAACGTCTCCGTCCTCATCCTCACGCTCAATGAGGAGCAGGACCTTCCCGGCTGCCTTGACTCGGTCGCGTGGTCCGACGACATCCACGTCTTCGACTCCAACTCCACCGACCGCACCGTTGAGATCGCCCGCGCGCGTGGTGCCACCGTTACAACGCGTACCTTCGACACCTACGCGCGCCAGCGCAACGCTGCGATGCAGCTGCCGTTCCGCCATCAGTGGGTGCTCGTGCTCGATGCCGATGAGCGCGCCACGCCCGAGCTCTCCATCGAAGTGCAGCGCGCTGCGGCAGAAGCACCCGCAAACGTCAATGCTTTCCGTATCCGCCGCCGCGACTTCCTCTGGGGTACATGGCTCAAGCACGCGCAGCTCACGCCGTACTACGTGCGGCTGCTGCGCGTCGGCAAGGTTCACTACACGCGCGACATCAACGAGTTCGTTGAGGTCGAAGGCGACACCGGACAACTCTCCGCGCCGCTAGACCACATGGCCTTCTCGAAGGGACTCACGCATTGGGTTGCGAAGCATAATCAATACTCCACCGCAGAGGCGGAGTTGCTCGCCACCGGCGATGCAATACGCAACGCATCTTTGAAGGACGCGCTCTTCGCATCCGACTTTCACGACCGCCGCGCTGCGCAGAAGGCGCTCTTTTACCGCATGCCGGCGCGCCCGCTGCTCAAGTGGATCTACATGATGTTCGTACGCGGCGCAGTGCTCGATGGCGCGGCCGGCGTGATGTACGCCACGCTGCAGAGCTTTTACGAGTACCTGATCGAGGTAAAGTCCCGCGAGATTGAACGCCGCCGAAAAGGGCTGCCAATCTGAACGCAGGTGGCTAGTAGTTAGTCGTTAGTGTCTTGTATGTGGTCATGCATCGGATCAGCTGTAGTTCGAGCGCGAAGCGCAATACTAACCACTAACGACTGACCACTAACTGCTGTCTTAAACGAGAAGGACGAGGGCGAGATACCAGGTGTCAGTGCCGAAAAGCGTTTGGAGCGCCGGGGCCACCCGTTCGTATCTCGCTCTCGCCTCTCTACCCGCGCAATTTGGCGAGCAGATCTGTCGGATGCACCGGCTTGGCCAGGATCTCGAACTCATGACCCTGGGCTCGTGCCCTCTCCAGGAGGTCGGCCGTTGCAGCCTGTCCGGAAAATAATAGTACCTTGCAATTGGGAAGTTTGGCGCGTGTCTGAATTGCTGCCTCAATGCCGGTCATACCGGTCATGATGACGTCACTGATGAGCATGTCAGGCTTGAAGGTGTCCAAGGCCTCAATTGCCTTCTCGCCGCTATAAACTGCACGCGCCTCAAAGCCCGCCTGGTTCAGGATGATTGCAAGCGTATTTGCAATTACCTGCTCATCGTCAGCGACAAGAACGCGAGGCTTCGAGCTGTTTGTGTTGGTTTCTGCCATGTAGGTCCCTGAAAAGATTCCTTCCGTAGGCTGCCTTGCCGAAGCTGGCCTGAGTAGCCACAGTACAACCCACTCTCGTCATGATACGGGAGACCGGCCGGACAACGCAGCTTATCCTAGCCCACTCTGATGCGAACTTCCACAGCAACGCTGCTCAGGTTCTAAGGTTTAACATCCTTCCGCACTGACAGTTAGACGATGCTACTCTCAAACCGTGGTTGACCTTCACCACCATCTGCTGCCGGGGCTCGACGACGGGGCGCCGGACCTTGCCACCACGCTCAAGATGGCGCGCATGGCCGCCGAGGACGGAATCACTCACGTCGTCTGCACACCGCATGCCAACACCCGCTATCCGTTCGACGCCGAGCGGAACCGCGGCCTGCTGGAAGAGACGCGGCAGGTAATTGCGGATGCCGGAATCCGGCTTATCCTCGGGTCCGGTTGCGACTTCCACCTGAGCTACGACAATGTACGCGATGCGCTCGCAAACCCGCGCCGTTACACGGTGAATGGCGGCGAGTACCTTCTGATTGAGCTGCCCGACTACGCGCTGCCGCCGACGCTGGAGGAGACGTTCTACTCGCTGCGGCTGGCGGGGATGACGCCGATCCTGACGCACCCGGAGCGCAATCCCTCACTGCAGCAGGATGATGCGCGGCTGAAGGACTGGATACGGGATGGGATGCTGACGCAGGTGACGGCTTCGTCGGTGACTGGATTGATGGGGCGCAACGCGCAGAAGATGGCGGAGCGGATGCTCGCGGACCGCTGGGTGCACTTCATCGCGACCGATGCGCACAACGTGAGCACACGGACGCCAAAGATGAGAGCTGCGCGGGACCACGTTGCCGCTCGCTACGGCGAGCCGTATGCACAGAGGCTTTGCACCGAAAATCCACAGGCTGTGTTCGACAACCGGCACCTGTCTCCTCAGGAGCCTCCGCACAAGATTTTTGAATCGGCAGAGGATGAGTTGCTCGCCGAGGAGAAGCCTCGCGGGTTGCTGCGGCGAATCTTCCGGCGGTGACCGCCGGTACCCCCCCTCCCCCCACTTTTTGCGCAAAATCTTCAGCGGATTGGGGTTAGGGGTGGATCTTAGTGCGTCATCAAGAACCAGAAATGGCGAGACCCGGCGGGAGCCGGGTCTTATGCCTCTATTTTTAATTATATCGGTGGTGTCAAGTGTGGTCTCAGCGTCCGGAGTGGCTATGGGGCGCGTGGCCGGGGTCAAAGATGACGAAGCAGTCGTGGTTGGCGATGTAGAGCTGATCGAAGGGGCCGGTGGGGAGCAGGCCATCGATGGCCAACTGCTTCAGGCCGATATTGCCGATCCAGGCCTCGGTGCTGAAGGCCTGTGAACCAACCGACAGCACGGTGTGGAAGGTTGTCGCGGCGGAGTTCCTGCCATTTTCATCGGCGACCCACTTTGTACCCAGGGGAACCTTACCGGGAGGAACCACGAGCGGCTGGAGGAGGACCATGTCGGCGCCGCTGTCGAGAAGCAGGTTGAGCGGCTCCGCGGTGAGGGCGGAGTTCACATGCACAGCAATGAGACGAGTCTCCAACCCTCCCTCGCGGGTGCGCACAGGAGCGATGTGGACGTGGTCGCCGGTGAGTTCGGAGAGGAGACTGTCGTCGTTGTCGA
>Ga0157369_10003153_pt1 | contig 19680 bp, 17 predicted proteins | sample C25metaG_FD_113461 | JGI IMG/M metagenome (GOLD analysis project Ga0157369, IMG submission 113461) | Corn rhizosphere microbial communities from Kellogg Biological Station, Michigan, USA - C2-5 metaG | ecosystem: Host-associated > Plants > Roots > Rhizosphere > Soil | place: USA: Michigan...
CCCAACGCATCGGGCTTCAACGTCTTGAGGGCCCGCAGGGCGAACTCGGCTTGCTGGTATTTATCGAGAACTGTCTCGTAGACATTGCGTTGCTCGGCCAACGGGTATTCGGTACTGCTGCGTACCTCAATGTGGGATTTCAGGCCTATGTCCAGCCCGCACACTTGATAAAGCGCCTTGTAATACCGCTGCAACGCCGACAGTGATGAAGGCATCTCGAAGCGTATTTGGCTCAGGCTGGTAAGCAGTTCCAGCGCACTGAGCTTGAGGTTGTCGGAGAAAAACAATTCAACGCTTGGAATACTTGCCAGCAGTTCTTGACGTACCGCGCGCGCTGTCGCCGACGCTTGTCCTAGGTGCTGGAGGCTAGCTTCCATGCTAGCGGAATGGGCGACCATGTGTTCGAGGTAGTCGATGTAGCCCGTGGCCATCCGCAGGTTTTCGTCGATGGGGGTCGAGTCTCCCGCGACGATTCGAGGTTGCATCCGCTTGTGCCATTCCTCCAATGGCTCGCCTGCCTCGGTAACGATATGGAACTCCAACGCATTCAATTGCATCTTGTGGAGGAACATCTGCTGGTTCCAGACCTCTTTAACAATGGTTGCCGCATTGATCAGGGGCAGGCCGGCAATGGCGGCTTCCTCCAGCTAACGGGTCAAGGTGGTCAACTCCAAGTACACTGGCGAGGATTGGGCCAGTTGAGTTTCGAGTTGCTGCAGCAATACATCAAACTGGTTGCGAAGGCGTTTGTACTCAGAGATTTCAGTCTGTTGACGTACTTCCAGGTCTGGACGTTGGGTTTGCGAGGCCTTGAGCAGCAGATCCTGGATGATTCGCAGGGTCTTGAGTTGTTTCTCCAGACCCTGGAGGGCGGCTGCCAGTTGGGTTCCTGTCTGAATAATGGGTGCCATCAGGAACTTCGCCTCCGGAACGAGCTGGAGCAAGCGATCCGTCAACCGTTCGTTCTCAAGTTGTTTTTCACGGCGCAGCTCCTGCAACCGCTTGCGTCCGCCCCCCAGTAACTTGAGACCACGGTCCAGCGTCCAATGGCCGTTGCCGTCGGTTTTCAGCTTGATGCCCGGGTGGTCTGGTTTGAGCGGGTGAATGATAAAGACTTCACCGAAACCCGGCACGATGTTGACCCTGAACAGCAGGCCTCCCACCGAGGCATGCCATTGGTCGTTGATCTTGTACAAACCCCGATAGGGCCCGAGACTGATCGGCTCGGGAACAGGCGTGGGCCAGGGCACATTGACGGCCCGCAGTCGCTCGAAAAGCGCCGCTGAGGCGCCGTCACCGGCCAGGGAGCGATCAAAGTCCAACAGCGTGCGACCACCCCCCGGTGGCTCGGAAGGCAGGCCGACAGCGCCTCGTTCAACCACGGCCGGCCTGATCAAGCGCTGGCCTGGCAGTGGGTGCTTGAAGGGTGAGGGGATCGTGGCCTGTTCATCACGCTGGGATTCTTCGTGCGATGCGCCGGTCGATCCGTGATGCAACATAGCCATGCCGATATTGAGCAGCAGATCAATCCACGCCAGCTCCCTGGCTGTCGGATCGTTACTCTCCAGTGCCGGCAGGTCCTTCACTACGCCTTGCATGGCCTGCATCAGCCAACCGATTGTCGCCATGGGGCCGCGTACAGCCAGCAGCAGAGTGTTGAACCCTAGTTGCAGGCCTTCGAGGATAAGCGCCCAGCGGCTTTCACTGTTGGAGGTCGACTACCGTTCGGCCTGATCCACCAGTTGCTGTGTTTCACTGCCGAACAGATATTCCATGAGGCTGCCGTTGCGCAGCGCCAGGCCTATTTCATCGTTGCTTTCGTCGTCGGCACCGGCCAGCTCGGCGGGCTTTGGCACGCTGGGCAGGCGGTCGAACTCCGAGCCCATGCCGACGCGCACGTAGTGAGGCTCGTTGAAACCGCCGTTGCTGTAGACCGCCCTGGACTGGTCCGGCAACCAGGTCAGCACGCTCTCCTGCAGGTCGCCGGGTTGCACGATGGCCGCCAGCAACTGTTCGCGATGGGGGTATTCCAACAGCGCCTCGGCATAGGCCGGTCGATACAGCAGGTGCGGTCCCGACTGCGTGTCGCGGGGTTCGATGACGAACATATTGCGCACCACATCCGCCTTGGCGCCTGGCTTGCGTACAAAGGCCAGCGGCCGGATGACAATATCCTCGCCATTGACCCGGCGCTCCAGCGGGTTCGGGTTGACCAGCGCTTTCACACACTCGAAACCACGCTGGGTGAGGCCGGCTTCACTCTTGATCAAACGCTCCAGTGCCTGGGTTTTCAGATGCAGGGGGCGCAGTTGCTCGAACAGGCCTTGACGCTTGCGTGCGGACTCGGTCTGCCCCATCAGTTCCCGGCGCAGGTAAGCGGGGTAGTTTTTGCCGATGTCGACGCGTTGGACCAGTTGAAGGAGGTAATCGGGCGTCAGCCAGGCTTCGATTGCGCGGCCTTTGACGTGGCGTATGGTCATGCGGCCTTTGGGGCGGCCCGACAGGTTCTTCAGGGCCAGGTCGACCAGGTTCATGACGACAGGTTCGATGTAACCCCCTTCGATGATACCCACCGGCACATGAAAGGTCAGTTCCAGATCGCCAGCATCGTAGCCGGTCGCCAGCGCTTCATGGGTGCAGGCGCGCAGTCCGCCCTTGGCAACCGCGCGGTCCATGCACAACTGGTGGTTCACATGCGCGGTGGCATAGCCGCGCAGTGTTTCCAGGCTATCGAAGTCGGCGTCGCCAAGGGTCTGGCGCTTGAGGCTGGCGTGTTCCAGCAGGGTGTGTCGGTAGGCCAGGCGGTTGGCGGCGCTGGTGGCTTGCAGATGATCCGGCAGGGCGGCCTGGATGGCCGCCACCGTTGCCGGCGACGTGGTGCTTGATGGCGCCAGCCACTGCGCAGGGTCGGTGGTGACGGCAAACAGGCGTTCCACTGCTTGCCGCGTGGATTGGGCGGGAAGCTGGAGAGTCGCGAGATCGTCCAACTGCTGGTTCAGGATGAGCGCCGCTTGCACTTCGAAAATATTGCCGTCGGGTTCGTACTGCTGCCAGGTGATGCGCTCGGCCATGAAGCGCTGTTGCAACTGCTCGCCCCACGCCTGGCCGAAGGTTTCCAGGTCGGGGTAGGTCTGGATCTCACCGTTCAGGCGAAAAAGCAGTGCTTGCTTGCCGCGCACCACCAGGATCTCGGTGCCTTGTACGGTCAGCCGCTTGCCGGCGCGTTGCAAGTGGGTTTCCAAGGTGTAGGCGTGGACCTCGTTGGCGGGGGCGGGGCTGAGCGCGCGCGATGCCCGGTCGGGATAACGGTTCAACGCGCTGAGTATTTCAATGTGCTGGGCAGTGAGGCCGGTCTGGCGTGTGGCGACTTCGAGCAACACACCTTGCAGCACATCGGCCAGCCACTTCCAGCGAACGCTCCCCGCGTCGCTGTCCTGTCCCCAGTACGCAGCCAAGGCTTCTTGAAAACCGATGAACAGCACCCGTGGCAGCTCCCGGATGAGGGCTTCGATAACCCGCAGGTCGAAGTCGCGGCGCTCTCCGTTCTCGTGAGAGCCAAGCCGGGTGCCAGTGGCATCGCTCAGGTAGCAATCCAGGTTCTGGCGTGCCGTCAGCTCGGGGAAACTGCCGTCGGCGATATGGTCAAGCGCAACGTCCAGCAACGGCAGCAGGGCGCGGCCACCGCCGTCACGGGGTACGGCCAGCCGAAGGTCGGCGACGGGCAGCGTCAGCGGTGGGTACTTCTCCACCAGGTGGGTGCCCAGCATTTGCGCGGTGACGGTACGCAAAGTGGGGCGCCCGAGAAATTGCGCAGCAACCGCTTGTCGTGTGGGGTCCGCCACTGGGGCGGGGGGCTGTACGGGCATGTGGGTTCCTTTACGTCGGATAAGAGTGCGTCCTTGCAAGGTAATGCCCAGCGTTGTCGCCATGCGGTAGCCCGCTATGGTTTTAGGCCCTGGCGGCAAACTGGCCTATGATTAGCGCTTTGAACCTGATGAAAGACTGTGATGACTGAGAATTTGCCTGCCGTCCTTGAAACCAGCGACATGCTTGAAATCGATGGGCTGCATGCCTTTGATTTTGAACTCGATAACGAAAAACTGCTGATCACCGCCATGGACGGCCGAGCAGAAAAACGCTGGCGTTTCAGCCTGGAACAGGTCAACGCCGCGACGTTCGATGACACCTTGCAAAGCTGGACCCTTACCGGTGATTCGGGCGAGCACCGCCTGATCTGCATGAGCGCCTTCACCGGCAACAATAACGACGAGGATGAAGCGGATGATGATGCGTAAATTCTGGCCGCTGCTGATGGCCGGCAGCGTGGGAGCGATGTCGGTGCAAGCCGCGCCGGCCGATACCTATGAACTGTTGGTGGGCAGCTACACCGCTGGCAGCAGTGAAGGGATCTACCGCCTGCAATTTGACAGCCGCACAGGCCAGTTCAGCGGTAAACCGGTGCTCGCGGCCAAAGCGGCCAACCCGTCCTGGCTGACAATCTCCAAGGACCAGAAGCACCTGTTCGTGGTCAACGAGAACGGCCCCGGCCAGAAGGACCCGGTCGGGCGCGTCAGCAGCTACAGCATCGATCCGCAGACTCGCCAATTGACCCTGATCAACCAGGTGCAGAGCCTGGGCAACGAGCCGACCCATTCCAGTGTGGCCGCCGATGGGCGCTATCTGTTCGTCGCCAACTATTCGGTCGTGGAAGACCCGGGCGGCAGCCTGGCGGTGCTGCCAGTCGATGCCACGGGCAAGCTGTCGCCTCCGGTGCAACTGAGCGGGCACCCGGCTAGCCGCGTGAACCCTGAGCGCCAGGCGTCCAACCATGTGCACTCGGTGGTGTCGTCGCCGGATGGCAAGTACGTGTTTGTACAGGACCTGGGGGCGGACAAGCTGTTTGCCTACCGCTACGATCCCAAGGCCAACCATGAGCTGCCATTGACCCCGGCCAATCCGGCCTCGGTGCAACTGCCGCCAGGCAGCGGCCCGCGTCATTTGTTGTTCAGCGCCGATGGCAAGCACGCCTGGCTGACCACTGAGATGAGTGCGCAGGTGGCGGTGTTCGACTACAAGGATGGCCAGTTGACCCAGACGCAACTGGTGGACTTCGCCGCCGGCCAACCGGTGTCCGACAAGGCCGGTGCCGCGTTGCACGCCTCCAGTGACGGAAAATTCCTCTACGTGAGCAACCGTGGCACGGCCAACCAGTTGCTGGTGTTCAGCATCGATCCGGCCACCGCGCACCTCAAGGAGTTGCAACGTCGCTCGGTGGACGGTGACCACCCGCGCGAATTCAGCCTGGACCCCAGCGGTCGGTTCCTGCTGATCGCCAATCAGAAAAGCAACGAAATCGTCGTGGTCGAACGCGACCCCAAAACCGGCCTGCTGGGTAAAACCGTACAGAAATTGCCGATCGATGCCCCCAGCGACCTCAAGTTCCTGGTGCGTCAATAAGCCACAGGCCCCGCCGTGCGGGGCCTGACCCTTTCTATTAATTCTGTTAATAGCGGCTACTGTTTCAAAGCATTTCTAAGGTTCAGCCCTCGGGCGTAAGTTGGGTTCCAAGGCCTTCCCCGGCCACTCAACCAAACGAACACAAGGGTTACCGACATGAATCTGAATCTCTTCTCCATCATCGCCGCTTCCGCTGTTTCCGCCACTGTTGCCCTGCCTGCCGCAGCCAGCGTGGAAGTCACCGGCAAAAGATCCAGCACCAGCGCCTACACCCAGAAATACCTGCAACAGAGCGCCAACTTCTACGCCGCACTGGATCACAAGACCCAGCACTAAGCGGTAGGTCACTGAGATCAAATGTGGGAGGGGGCTTGCCCCCGATAGCATTGGGTCAGCTACAGATTAGCTGACTGATCCACCGTCATCGGGGGCAAGCCCCCTCCCACATTTGATTGTGCCGGCCTCAGGGTTTTGTCATCACGGCGATAAATAGCGGTGAAGTAAGGACGCGCTGAAGCCAGGCTTGTAACCGTTGATACGGCGTCCCGGCGAACCACTCCCGATCCACATGGGCAAACTGGCGCACAAACGGCGCGAGGGCCATGTCCGCCAGGCTCGGATACCGCGCCAGCAAGTAGGCGCGTTCCGTCAGTAACCCTTCCAGCTTCTGCAAGAACACCTCGCCCTCGGCCCGATAATGTTCCATCGGGTATTCCGGGTAGCGGTCGGCGTACTTGTATCGATCCAAGTGATACTTGAAACCCTGGTCGTTCTCGGCAATCAGTGCCAATACCGCCGGGTCACCCTGCAGCAGCCAATCATCCGGGTCGTGCTGGGCCAGGGCCCATTGCATGATCTCCAGGCTCTCTTCAATCACGCGTCCGTCAACGCTCAGTACCGGCACCGTACCCTTGGGCGACAGTGCCAGCATCTCGGCCGGCTTGGCCTTGAGGCTGACCTCGATGATCTGTACGGGTACGCCTGAATAACGCAAGGCCAGGCGTGCCCGCATCGCATACGGGCAACGCCGGAACGAATACAGCAGCACCTCGCTCACTTCACCTCCAGCGTGCTCAAACCATTACCCTGGCGCTTGACCTGGATTTGGACCGGGATGCGTTCGTGCATTTCCTGCACGTGGGAAATCACCGCCACCTTGCGCCCCTGGGCCTGCAAACCGTCCAGCGCGTCCATCGCCAGTTGCAGCGATTCCGGGTCCAGGCTGCCGAAGCCTTCATCGATAAACAGCGACTCGATCTTCAAGGTGCTGGATGCCATCGACGCCAGGCCCAAGGCCAACGCCAGTGACACCAGGAAGGTTTCGCCGCCGGACAACGAGTGCACCGAGCGCAGTTCGTCGCCCATTTCCGTGTCCATCACCAGTAGCCCCAACATGCTGCCGCCGCGCTTGAGGCGATAGCGGCGCACCAGTTGGCGCAATTGCACGTTGGCGTGGTGCACCAGCAGGTCGAGGTTGTAGGCCTGGGCGATCTTGCGGAAGGTGTCACCGGTAGCCGAGCCGATCAGTGCGTGCAGGCGCGCCCAGCGTTGCCATTCGTCATACGCCTTGGCGATCTGTTCGGCAAACGCCTGGTTGGCGTCCTGGCGGCGCTGGTCTTCGGACTGGCGCGCGCGCAGTTCGGCGCAGTGTTTCTCGGCCTCGGCCAACTGTTGGTTGAGCGTGGCCAGGGCGGTGTCCAGTTCATCGGCTTCGACGTTGCCATTGTGCTGGGCTTGGTGTTCGGCGAGGCGTTGCTCACGTTCTTGCAGCAGGACCCTGGCCTGTTCGACGGCTTTCTCGCTGTGTTGCAACTGCTGGCGCAAGTGGCTGACCTGGGCGTCGTCGTAGGCCAGCAAACGGTCGAGGCCGGCGTCGTCGAGTTCCGGGTGCAGCGCGCGCCAGTCGTGCAGGCGCGTGTCGAGGCTGTGCTGTTCGGCCTGCAATGCCTGCTCGCGTTCCTGCTGGGCCTTGAGATCGGCGGCCAGTTGGATTAGGGCGTTGTGGATGTCCTGCAGTTGTTGGTTGGCGTCGGTTTCGCTCTGGCGTGACTGTGTCACGGCGTGTTCCAACTGTTGCTGCCACTGCTCGGCGCTGCTGTGTTCACCGAGCAACGCGTTGAGTTTTTCCTGAGCCGCTTGCTGTTGGGTCGCCAGTTCGGTGACTTGCTGGAGCAGGGCGTCGAGTTGCTGTTGGCGATGCTGCTGGTGGGTCTGTTCCTTCTCGATCGCCTGTTGACGCTCTTGTTGCTCGGCCAATTCGTCGCGCTGATGGCCCAGCTGTTCCAGGCGCTGGCTGACCTGCTGGTCCAGCTGCATAAAGGTGGCTGCGGGCTCGGCGCGCAGACCTGCCAGGGTGTCTGCGGGCAGCAGGCTGGTGAAGGCACTCAGTTCCTGCTCAAGGCGTTCGCGGTCGCTGGCCAACTCGCGCTGCTGGTCCACCAGCAATTGACGGGCCTGCTGGCTTGCTTCCTGGCGGCTTGCAGTTGTTGCTGCAGGCGCCCGGCGTTTTGTTGCAGGTTGAGCAGGGCGCCTTGGCGCTGTTCGTCCTGGGTGATGCTTTGGGTCAACTGGCCCAGTTGCTGCTCAAGCCAGGCGCTGCGCTTGGCCGGTTCCTGATTGAACAGCGACGCGGACAGCGGGTGTGCCTCCAGGCTCGGTTTCAGCGCTTGCTGTTGCGTCGCCAGGTGTTCCTGCTGTTGCAGGTATTCCTTTTGCTGGGCGATCAAACCGCCCACTTCGCCACGCAACTCCGTGAGTTTTTCCTTGAGGGTGTCCACCGTTTTCTGCGCGCTGGCTTCTTCGTTTTCGTCATGACGACCGAGGCTTTGCAGCAGGGCTTCGGGCTGGTGGTACGGGTGTTCGTGGCTGCCGCACACCGGGCAGGGCTGATCGTCCTGCAGCTGCTCGCGCAACTCCTCGACGCTGGCACTGCGGGCCAGGCGCTGGCGTTCCAGCAGTTGGCTGGTCACGTTCAGCGTTTGTTCGGCCACCGTCAGCTCGGCCTTTGTCTGCAAGCCGGTCTGGTTCAACTGCTCGCGTTGCTGTTGGGCCACGGTGAGCTTTTGCGTCAGGCCAGCGGCTTGCTGATCCAGCTGTTGCTGGTGGTCCCACAGGCGCGTCAGGTCTTCGAAGGCACGCTGCTGTTTGCGATTGTCTTGCAGCAGGCTGGCCAGCAATTGGATTTGCTCGGCCACGGCGTGAGGCTCGGCACCGGCCTCCTGGTACAGCAAGTCCAGGGCTTCGCGTTGCTGGGTGAACTGTTCGGCGGCGCGGGTTGCACGTTGCTCCAATTGCGACAGTTCGGCCTGGCCTTTATTCAGGCGGTTACCGATCAGCATCAGTTGTTGCAGGCGGTCGCGGTAGGCGGTCCACGCATCACTCAAGGGCGCGAGGGCGGCGCTGCGCTCAAGCTCGTTGGCCAGGCGTTGCAGGCGCTCCGCGACTTCGCTCTGTTTTTCCAGCAGGCCGGTGAGCCGGGCCTGGCCTTCGGTGCAGGCGCTTGCGTGTTGCTGTTTGTCCTCGGTGCGCTTGGCCAGCTCTTTGGTCAAGTGGGTGAGGGTGCTGTGTTCGTCGAACGCCTGGCGCAGCAAAGGCGCGGCATCCGCCTGGTTTTTCAGGGCTTGCGCCAAGGCGGTTTGCGCGCTGGCCAGTTGCTGTCGGGCCTGGTCCTGGCGGGCCTGCAATTCGGCTTGTTGCCGCGTATGGGACTGAATCTGCGCCGCCAACGGCGCCAGCTGTGTGCCGAGTTCCGCCTGGCGCACGAACAGATGACGCTGCGGCGCCAACTGTTCCAGGCGGCCGAGGTCCTGGCGTTGCGCGTCCTGGTTATTCCAGTCGGCCTGCGCCTGCTGCAGCTGTTCGGTGGCGACGAGTTGGCGTTCCTGCCATTCGCGCAGTTCCTTGAGCCAGGTGTGCTGAAGCTCCAACTGCTTGAGTTGGGCTTGATGGACCTTGAGTTGCTGCTGCGCGGCATCGAATTGCTGATCGAGCTCGGCACGGGCTTCAGGGGCCAGGGGCACCACGCCGGTGGCCTGGTCCTGCAACTGTTTGTGCGCGTCCCGGGCCTCTTTGGCCTTGTCGAAGGCACGCCGGCCCAGCTGGGTGTACAGGGCCGTGTCGGTGAGCTTTTCCAGCAGTTCGCTGCGCTCGTTGTCGTTGGCCTTGAGGAACGCACTGAACTCGCTCTGCGCCAGCAACACGGCGCGGGTGAACTGTTCGAAGTTCAGGCCCAGGGCCAATTCCAGCTGGGTCTTGTATTCGGTTTTCTGGCTGGCCAGCAGTTGGTCGCTGTCCAGGTCGATCAGGCTCTGGCGGCTGTTCTGCAACTTGCCGCTGGCCTTGTCGCGCGCGCGATTGGCTTCCCAGCGCGCGCGGTAGCGGCGGCCACTGACGCCGACAAAATCCACCTCGGCATAACCGCCACCGGTGCCGCGGCGCAGCAGGGTACGTGGGTCCCCGATGGAGATGTCGCTGTCGGCATCCGGCATCTTCGCCTGGCCGGTATCACCCAGGCGTGGCACGGCGCCAAACAACGCCAGGCACAAGGCATCGAGCAAGGTGCTTTTACCGGCGCCGGTCGGCCCGGTGATTGCGAACAACCCGGCGCTGGCCAGGGGCTCGGCGGTGAAGTCGATCTCGAACGGGCCGGCCAGGGACGCGAGGTTTTTCAGGCGGATGGCGAGGATCTTCATGGCTGTTCCTCCTCTTGCTGCACTTCCTGGAGCAACACGGCGAAGTCCTTCAAGGTCTGTTCATCCACCTCGCTGCCGTAGCTGTCCTGCCAGGCGCGGCTGAACAATTCCTGAGGCGTGAGCTGGTCGAGTTCGATCAGGCGGTCGTCGCCTTCGTCCTCACGCGGGCCCTTGCCAGCGTACTCGGCAGCGATGCGCACCAGGCGCACAGCCTTGCCTTGCAGCGCGGCTTCGATTTGCTGACGCAGGTCGGGCTGCGGTTCATCGAGCAGGACGCGCACTTCGAGCCAGGGGTGGCGTTGGGTTTCAGCCAGCAGGTCGATGTCCGGCAACTCGGCCAGGGCCTTGAGGATATCCGCCAGGGGCGCGGCTTCCAGACGTTGCAGGTCGACCGAACGCGGGATCAGGATGGGTTCGACGCTCACCAGGCATTGGCCCTGGAACACCACATCGAGGATCTGGTGCTTGTAGCCGATTTCGGAAAACGACAGTGGGATCGGCGAGCCACTGTAGCGAATACGTTCTTCGCCATTGACCTTTTGCGGCTTGTGCAAATGGCCGAGGGCAACATAGCCGACACTTTTATCGAACAGGCTGGCCGGCAGCGCCTCGGCATTGCCGATGATCAGGCTGCGCTCGGAGTCTTCCGACACCGAACCACCGGCCATGTGCGCATGGCTGATGGCAATCAGCGCCTGGCCTTTTTTGCGCTTGGCATTGGCCGCGGCGATCAGCCATTCATGCACCTGGCCGATACCCCGCAGGTAGTCGTCACCCAGGTGCGCGCCGGTGACTTCCGCCGGGCGCAAAAAGGGCAGGGCCAGGCACCACGCGGCAACCTTGCCTTTGGCGTCGGGCAGCGGGATCAGCAGCCGTTCGGCGTCGAGCTGGCCATCGTCCAGCCACAGCACGCGGCCGAGAGCATGGGTGTGCAGGCGGCGCATCAACGGTGCCGGCAGCTCGATACGTGAGCCGGAGTCGTGGTTGCCAGCGATCATCACGATGGTCAGCTTGGGGTTTTGTTCGTGGGCGCTGATGATGAAGTCATACAGCCGCTCCTGGGCCTTGAGCGGCGGGTTGACCGTGTCGAAGATATCGCCGGCGATGAGCAGAGCGTCCGGCTGATGGGTCTTGAGTTGGCCCAGCAGCCATTCGAGGAAACAGGCGTGTTCGAAGTCGCGTTCCTGGCCGTGGAGGTTTTGACCCAGGTGCCAATCGGAGGTGTGAAACAGACGCAAGGCGAACTCCGTGGAATAGATGAAAAGGAGGGGAGTTTACCTGTAATGCGACCCTGCTGCCCCAGGCGATACAGATTCAATGTGGGAGGGGGCTTGTTCCCGATGGCGGTGGGTCAGTCAGTGCATTTCTATCTGACACATCGCCTTCGCGAGCAAGCCCGCTCCGTGCCAAGGGTTAGAATATTTCTCTGAAAAAACGCAAAGTAAAATGTTATTAAATGCCGATCCCATGAGTGGGCGGCAGGATTAGGAAACGCCTTACTTATTCCTGCACTAAAAAATGACAGGACTTTCCTTCCAGAATTTAGGAAGTAGCTGGCTTACTTTGATAAAAAATTCATGCAGCCTGGCAAGCGTGGAGTGGTCAAGTAACGCGCTCCTCGTGTGATGCGCTTTTGTGTTTTCTTAATATGGATGGAGATTATTATGAAAAGCCTTATTGCATTGCCGCTTGCTGTATTGATGTTGATTGCCATGCCAGCCTCTGCGCTATGCCTCTATATCACTGATAGTTACAATGGAATTATACCGCCTGAGGAGGAAATTACTGCTCATGGTCCATTTGCAATAACCTCCGCCAACGGCTGTTACGGGGCGAGTATTGATGCAATGGTCACAGTAGGAGGGGCTGGAAGTACTCCTGGGATTTTTATCGAGCGTGAAGTAGGCGGGACCTGGAAAAAGGAAACTTTCAGTATAGGCAGTAACGCCTCGTACTCAGGCCCGTTTGGTAACTATCGAGTCAGGCTGAAAAACAACGAAGCGGTACCGAAATCCTACTCAGGTACGATCAGGTACGGTCGCTGAGGGGTTAAAGGCAGTGCGTCAGGGCAGTCCCCGACGCACTGTGCTTCACGCTGTGCATTTAAGCACGCTCATTGACTGATAAATTACTATGCGTTGATTTTACGAAGTAGGCCAGCGCATTGATAGCTTGATTGGCCTCGACCATGCTTCGTAAATGGTCCATGGCACCATCGCGCTTGCTGATTCGTGGATCAGTTTTAAAATAAGCTACCGTGTCTTCCAGTTGTTCGTTGAATAACGCTATGCCGTTAAATTTCACATGGGTATTTGTCTGGCGCCCATTGGCATCGGATGCGCCGTCACCAGAAATGAACATTCCAAATGCACGCTCACTGATCATTCCGTCGTCAAAGAGCTGTCTGCCAACTTTCTTCAATTCTGCGGTACTGATTGACGTCATATCATAATCTTTCAAAAACTCCTTAAGCTGACTGATCTTCTCCTGATCGCCAAGCTTCAATGTATCCGCCGCCTCGGAGGCTTCGGTTATGGTGAATGCATTCGTGACTTGCTGCGGATTTTTGATGGTATAAGCATCTGTTTGCTTACTTAATGGCGGATAGGAAACATTCAACGTAATGGCCATTTTAAAAACTCCATTAATCGAAAGCTACATCGCTTTATCGGCGTCGCCTTTCCTATCTTGAGTAGTGACCTTGGTTACTTGGGATACAGCGGCGGAAGGCTGGTGGTATCCGCCGCCGGGTCCGGTTCGCGCTCAGCTATCGGAATCGCCTTCACCGCACGCCACAGGTCTTCACCCAACCAGAAATGCCCGCTCTCGCTGTACAGTGCACCATTCAAGCCGTCCAACGCGTCCGACAGCGGCACAAACCTCGCCGCCATATCCGCCAGGGTTTCCGGCTGTTGCCGCGCCCAGGCGTCAAGGGCCTGCCGGGTGGCTTGGGGGTCGTTGGCCTGGGTGGCGCGTTTAAGGTCAGCGAGCAGGGTGCGCGGGCTCGGGCCGGTCTGTGCGGCGCGCTGCACGGCCGGTTGCCGGCGTGCACGCCACCACAGGCCAAAACCCAGCAGGGTGGTGCAGGCCAGGATCAGCGTACTCAGTTGCCACAGCCACAGGCGTTCATCGTCCGGTGCGGTGATCACCGTCGGCGTAGCGGGGGTATCCACGGCCAGGCTCGGGTTGATGGCGACCTGCAAGGTGCGCGCCGGCAGGCTGGTGCGTTCGAGGTGGTCTTCGTGGGTGTTCCACCACACCACGTCCACGGCGGGCAGTTCCAGGTTGCCGGCGCGAGTGGGCACCAGGGCCTCGCGGTCTTCGCGGCTGCCGATCAGGCCATGGTCGCTGGTCTGGTTGCCGAGCGCCGGCTGGTCCGGGTAACGGCGCAGGCCGTTGATTTCGGTGCTGGGCAGCGCCGGCAGTTGTGCGCTGGAAAGGCCCTCGGCCTTGACCGTAAGGCTGCGGGTCAGGGAGTCGCCGACCTGCACATGCTCGGGCTCCGGGTTCCAGTGTTCGCTCAAGGTCAGGCTGCGTGCCGGCAACCACGGCGTATCGGCGGGATACAGCGCCGGTTTGGGTTTGACCATCAGCGGCAGCTCTGCGGAACTCACGTGGATCAACTTGCCCGGCTTGGTGCCTTGCAGGGTGTTTTCCTGGGGCGGGCGCGATTCCACCAGGGTCGCGCTGAAGGTCTGCGTCGGGATCGCCAACGTGCCGCTGTGCTGCGGGTAGATCGCGTAGCGGGACTCGATCACGCCGTGGCGGATGCTGTTGATGACCTTTTCATAGGTGCGCGACTCGCCCAACTGCTCCACACGCGCATCGGCAATCTGCAACGGCGTGAGGCTGCTGTCGTCATACAGCGACACCGAGTGGTAGACGCGCACGGTCAACAGTGCCTGCGCCTGGACATAGACGCTGGTCTGGTCGAGGTTGGCCTCGATAAATACCGGCGCCAGCTCGGCAGCGGTGTTCTGGCTGGCGGTCTCCACCACTTGCAGGCTGATCGCCTGGGTCTTGTGTTCGCCCACTTGCAGGGGCGGGATGACCACCGTGCCGTTTTCCCTGGGCAGCAGGGTGATGATCCAGCGCGTGGTGGCGTGGTTGTCGCCGCCCAGCGTGGTGAGTTGGTTGATCTGCCGCGTGCCGCTGACTTCGAACTGCGCATCCAGCGGCGACAGGTCGGGTTTGCCGAACTGAGTGACGTCGCTGGACTCCACCGTCAGTTCCACCGTTTCCCCGGAGTTGACGCGGCTGCGGTCGACGCTGGCGACCAGGCTCGCCGCCTGGGCGTGGCTGGCCGACAAGGCGAGCAGAAGCAGTAGGGTGGTGCGGCGGCTCATCGAGTCTTGTCCTGATGTTGTTGCTGTTCGTACCAGAATTTGCGGCGCAGCAGTTCGCCGGGGTTGTCCGGGATCTCTTGCAGCCATTGCTCCAGGGCCTGGCGATGTTCACCGTCGAGGCTGGCCTCGCTAGGCCGCAGCGGTGGGGTGGTGGTCTGTTCGTCGCCCAGTTCGCTGCCCGGTACTTCATTACCCACGGTTTGCGGCGTGTTGCCGGGGTCGGTGTCGCCAGTGCCGGCTTGACCCTGGCCCTGGGATGACTGTTCGCCGCCTGTGGCGTTTTGCCCGGTGGCGCCCGGTTGCGCAGTTTGGCCGGGTTGGGTGGTTTCGTCATCCTCGTTTTTTGCCGCAGGAGACGGCTCCGGCTGGGCCTGTTCCTGCATAAGGGTTTCTACCAGCGCTTTGTTTTTCAGCGCCGGTTGCAGGTCGGGCTGGGCTTCGAGGGCTTACTCGTAGGCGTCGATAGCGGCTTCCAGTTCCCCGGATTTTGCCAGCGCATTGCCCCGATTGTAGTGGGAGTAGGCGTCATTGCCTTCGGCAAACAGCTTGATGGCCTCGGCATAGTTGCCGGCCTCGTAAAGCGCCACGCCCTTCCACTGCGGGTCCTGGAAGTGTTCGGCGGCTTCGGCCGGGCGTTTTTTCTTCAGCAGATATTGGCCCTGCTGGTCGGGACGCAGCCACAGGTCTTGCATGCCGAAGGCGTAGCTGGGTTGCGGTGCAATCAACAGCAGCAACGGCAGGCAGAACAACCAGCCGCGCCGACCGGCGCAGGCGGCCAGTAGCAACAGCGGCAGGAGCAGCCAGTAGCCCTGGTCGGCCCAGGTGTCGAGGTGCAGCAACTGGCCGTCGTTGCGCAGGGTTTGCGGTGGGTCGAGCACGCCGAGCTGGCGCAGGTCCTTGTCGTCCAGCCGCGCAGCGCGGTAGCGGCCACCCATTTCGCTGGCGAAGGCCTTGAGGGTCGGGCTGTCCAGGCGCGGCACCAGGATCGCGCCTTGTTCGTCCTTGAGGAACTCGCCGCTTTCCTGGGTCACCGGCGTGCCCTCGCGGCTGCCGATGCCGAGGATCGACAAGCTCGGCGCCTGGCCGCTTTGCAGCAACAGGCGGATGCCCTGGCGCTCCTGTTTGGACAGCGAAGAACCGATCAGCAACAGGCGCCCCTGGCCGAGGCCGCCTTGTTTGAGCAGGCCCAGGGCCTTCTCGACGGCCAGGTCGGCGCGGTGGCCGGGTTCGGGCATGATCGAGGGGCGCAAGGCCTCCAGCAGGTTGCGGCTGGTGGCCAGGTCGTCCGACAGCGGCACCAGCGTGTGGGCGCTGCCGGCATAGACGACAATGGCGGTTTGCGCATCGGTGCGCGCCTGCAACAGGTCGTACAGCTTGCGCCGCGCCTGCTCCAGGCGGTTGGGCGGGCTGTCGGTGGCGAGCATTTCCGGGGTCAGTTCCAGCAACACCACCAATGGGTCGGATGGCTTCTGGCTGGACTGCTCGACTCTTTGCCAACTGGGGCCGAGCAACGCCAGCACTGCCAACAGCCAGGCGACGCCCAGCACCACCCACGGCGATTTGCTCTCGCGGCCGTTGCCACCGCTGCGCAATACCGCGTGGAAAGCCGGCGGCAGGATCATTTGCCAGCGCCCGGCGCGCTTTTGCCGGTGCCACAGATGCCACAGCAGCCAGCCGAGCAACGGCAACAGCAACAACCACCAGGGACGGAACCAGTGCGGCCACAGGTCGATCAGCGACGCCTCCGCAAACGCAGGCGTTTGAGGCGCTGGCGCCATTCCGGGTGTTGCTGCAGGAAAATCCCCTTGCTCGACAGCTTATTGAACACGCGTTGCAGGGCGTTGTTCGGCCAACGTTCCTGGATCACCAGCAACATGCTCAGCACCAGCGCGAGGGCCAGCGGCGCGCTGTACAAGGCCAGGGCGGGCCGCGCCTGGGTGGGTTGTTGTTCGACAGGTTCGAGCTTGTCGAGGGTTTGCTTGATCGCTTGCAACTCTTCGCCATCACGTGCTCGGAAGTACTGGCCGTGGGTGGCTTCGGCGATGGCCTTGAGCGCCGGTTCGTCGAGGTCCAGGCTCGGGTTGACGCCAAGGATGCCCAGGGAACCTGTTTGCTCCGGGTCGGCGCCGATGCCGATGGGGTAGATCTTCACGCCTTCTTCGGCCGCCAGGCGCGCAGCGGTCAGCGGGTCGATCTGCCCGGCATTGTTGGCGCCGTCAGTGACCAGGATCAGCACGCGGCTCTGCGCCGGACGCTGGCGCAGGCGTTTCAAGGCCAGGCCGATGGCATCGCCAATCGCAGTGTTCTTGCCGGCAATGCCGATGCGCGCTTCATCCAGCCAGGTGCGCACGGTGCGGCGGTCGAACGTCAGCGGTGCCTGCAGGTAGGCCTGGCTGCCGAACAGGATCAGGCCGACGCGATCACCCTCACGGCCCTCAAGAAAGTCGCCGAGCAGGTGCTTGACCAGGCTCAAGCGACTCACGTCTTCGTCCTGCCAGTTCATATCGGGAAAATCCATGGAGCCGGACACGTCCACCGCCACCAGCAGGTCGCGGCCACTGGCGGCGATGGCCAGTGGCTCACCGAGCCATTCCGGGCGTGCGGCGGCGGTCAACAGCAGCAACCACAGCACCACGAACGGCGCTTGCTGGCGCCAGCCCGGCAGGTTGACGCGGGCGCGGCGACGGGCCAGGCCTTCGAGGTCGCTGAGGTAGCTGACTTTCAATGCGGGCTCACCACTGTCGGCGGCGGGCAGCAGCAGGCGCATCAACCAGGGCAATGGCAACAGGGCAAAGATCCACGGCCAGGCGAACTCAAACATGTTTGCGAATCCAGGTATCGACCGCTTGGGTCAGGCCGGCGATGGCCTTGTCGTCGAGTCTGCATTCGGGTTTGTAGGCGCCTTCCACCAGCACCACCCAGCGCGTGAGGCCGGCGGCAGGGCAGCGGTTGTCGAGGAACGCCAGCCATTTGCGGCCGTTGAGGGTGTGGCTCTGGCTGTAGGGGTAGTCGTTGCGGCACAGGCGCTTGAGCAGGCCGTTGAGCTGTTGCAGCCAGGCGCCGGCAGGCGCGCCGTCGTAGGGTTTGGGCATCAGCGCCAGTTCCGCCAGGGCGGCAATGCGCAGCGGGTCCAGCGGTTGTTCGGCGCGAGCCACGGGGCGGCGGGCCGGCAGGAAACGGCGCAGGGACCACAGGCCCCAACCGAGCAACGGAATCACCAGCAGCAACAGCCACCAACCTAGCGCAGGCGGCCAGAAGCCGATGGCGGGCGGGGCGATCAGCGGTTGCAGTTGGTCCAGGCTGCTCATTGTTTTTTAACCGGGCGTTGCGGGTTGAGGTATTCACGCAATTGCTCGACCATTTCGCTCTGGGTGCTCAAGGGCATCAACAGCACACGCAGTTTCTGCGCGAGCAGTTCCCAGCGGGCAATGCGCGCTTCGGCCTGGGCCTTGTAGGCCTGGCGCAGGTCGAAGTTGAGTGGGTCCAGTTCCAGCTGGGCGCCGCGTTCGGCGAAGCGCAACAGCCCGGCGGCGGGCAGGGCGTGGTCCAGCGGGTCGGAGATCGGCAGCAGCAACAGGTCGCAGTGGCGTGACAGCAGGCTGAGTTGTTGCTCGGCGCCCTCGGTCAGCGCGCGTTCATCGCAGATCACAATCACCAGGCTGCCGGGGCGCAGCACTTCGCGGCCACGGCGCAGGGCCATGCCGAGGGCGTCGGCTTCGGGGCGGCTCTCGGTGTTCAGGCTCTGGTTGACTCGCACCAGGCGGTTGAGCAATTGCAGCAGGCTTTGTTTGCTGCGCCGGGGCTTGATTTCGTAGTGCTCGCTATCGCCGAACACCAGCCCGCCCACGCGGTCGTTGTGGCCCAGCGCGGCCCAGCCGATCAGGCCGGCCGCCTGTGCCGCCAGCACCGACTTGAACATTTGCCCGGAGCCGAAAAACAGCCGGCAGCTTTGCTCTACCATGATGAAGATGGGCCGCTCGCGCTCTTCATGGAACAGCTTGGTGTGCGGCTCCTGGGTGCGCGCCGTCACGCGCCAGTCGATGGTGCGCACATCGTCCCCGGCCTGGTACACGCGCACCTGGTCGAAGTCCACACCGCGTCCGCGCAGTTTGGAGTGGTGCAGGCCGATCAGCGGGCTGCGCTGGCTTGGGGTGGAAAACAGCTGCACTTCGCGCACGCGATGGCGCATCTCGATCAACTCGCTGAGCGTGATGCGGATCCCATCGCCTGCGTTCATGGGTTTCAAGCGACGGCAACGACGTCGAGAATGCGTTGCACCACGCGGTCCTGGTCGATGCCGGCGGCTTCGGCTTCGAACGACAGGATGATGCGATGGCGCAGCACGTCGAACAGCACCGCCTGGATGTCTTCCGGGCTGACGAAGTCGCGACCGGCCAGCCAGGCATGGGCGCGGGCGCAGCGGTCGAGGGCGATGGAGCCGCGAGGGCTGGCGCCGTAGGCGATCCACTCGGCCATCTCCGGATCAAATTTGGCCGGCGTGCGCGTGGCCATGACCAGTTGCACCAGGTATTCCTCCACCGCGTCGGCCATGTACAGGCCGAGGATTTCCTTGCGTGCGGCGAAGATCGCCTGCTGGCTGACGCGGCGTTCCGGCTTGGTTTCGCCGTTGAGCGCTTCGCCACGGGCCTGTTGCAGGATGCGTCGCTCCACGGCGGCGTCGGGGAAGCCGATCTTGACGTGCATCAGGAAACGGTCGAGCTGGGCCTCCGGCAGGGGGTAGGTGCCTTCCTGTTCGATGGGGTTTTGCGTGGCCATCACCAGGAACAGCGGCGACAGGTCATAGGTACTGCGCCCGACGCTGACCTGGCGCTCGGCCATGGCTTCCAGCAGCGCCGATTGCACCTTGGCCGGGGCGCGGTTGATTTCGTCCGCCAGCACCAGGTTGTGGAAGATCGGGCCCTGCTGGAACACGAAGCTGCCGGTTTCCGGGCGATAGATCTCGGTGCCGGTGATGTCGGCGGGCAACAGGTCGGGGGTGAACTGGATACGATGGAACTGCGCTTCGATCCCTTCGGCCAACTCTTTGATGGCCTTGGTCTTGGCCAGGCCCGGCGCGCCTTCCACCAGCATATGGCCGTCGGCGAGCAAGGCGATCAACAGGCGATCGATGAGTTTTTCCTGGCCGAGAATCTGCGTAGAAAGAAAGGTTCGCAGCGCAAGCAGCG
>Ga0157369_10003156_pt1 | contig 19674 bp, 16 predicted proteins | sample C25metaG_FD_113461 | JGI IMG/M metagenome (GOLD analysis project Ga0157369, IMG submission 113461) | Corn rhizosphere microbial communities from Kellogg Biological Station, Michigan, USA - C2-5 metaG | ecosystem: Host-associated > Plants > Roots > Rhizosphere > Soil | place: USA: Michigan...
CGAAGAGCTATGCAAGAAGATCTACGCAATCATCACCTCAAAAACCCCCGATGATGAAGATTCTATTGTCGCCACCGATCCCGAGAAGATGGCAGCTGACGCGGGAGATCAACTGAAAGGAAGTGTCCAGGGCGATGTAAATAAGGTTGGTCAGAGCTATACGCCGCTAGATCAGAAACCCTCTGGAGCACCCGGCCAGCCCGGCCAGCCCCTCACCGATCCCGGCAACGCGGCGCCAACGCCCCCAATCGACGCCGCCAATGCGGCCCCAGATCCAATCCCACCCGGAGACGCCTCGCTCGATGCCGATGCGTCAGATGCAAAGGCGCAAACAGCTAATGCAGGGATGGATAGCGAGCCTGCAAAGCTGGCAAAATCTGGGCCGGTTGCGGACGCTCGCGAGGCTCAGGGAGAACTTGATCAGACAGCCAAAGAAGATCCAGCCAAAGTCATTGCCCAGCAGCAGGCCACTCTTGCCAAAGCGAGCGCTGATATGGCGGCGCTGCAGAAATCTGCCGTCGACGCTCTCATCACTGCGCGCAAGATCACGACCTCACACGCAGGTCAACATCAGAGCAAGATGGTCGGATCGGAGACCGCGACCCGCGGAGAAGCAAGCCAGCAGGCCCAGGCGATCTTCGACGACACGCAGACCAAGGTGAAGGCTCTGCTGCAGCCTCTGCCGCAGACTGCCATGCAGAAATGGGATGCAGGCGTTGCCATCTCAAGTCGCAAGTTCAAGCAGGCGCTTAAACAGGTAGAAGATTGGATTAAGGAGCGTCATAGCGGAGTGGGCGGCTCGATTGTTGGCCTCTGGGATGACTGGACCGGCCTTCCGGGTTGGGTAACTGATCGGTACAACGAAGCGGAGAGTGAGTTCGGCAATGACATATGCGATCTCGCTCGCGGCATTTCCACGGATGTGAATGGTGTCATCATGGCGTGCGAGGCCCTGATCGCCGATGCGCGCTCCAGGATCAATGACATCTTCGCTAAGCTTCCAGAGGGCTTGCAGGCCTGGGCCGAGGGCGAACGGGCAAAATTCGGTCAGCAACTGGACCGTTTAGCACAGCAAGCTCACCAGGTACAGACCAACTTCACGCACGACCTGGTCAAAACCGCTGCGCAGAGCTTCCAAGACGCTCGCGACCAGCTCCACGTTTTGCGGGAAAAAGCCAAAGGGCTCATTGGTCGAATCAAAGATGCAATCAATGCGTTCCTCAAGGATCCGGTCAAGTTCATCATTAACGCGCTTCTTGAGTTGCTGAGCATTCCACCGGCTGCGTTCTGGGCAGTAGTGGCGAAGATTCAGAAAGTCGTGAAGGACATTGCAGACGACCCGCTGAAGTTTGCTTCGAACCTGCTTGCTGCAATCGGGAAGGGGTTCAGCCAGTTCTTCGATCACATCCTCGCGCATCTCCTCCATGGGTTTATTGATTGGCTCACGGGCGGTCTGGCTTCCGCCGGCGTCACTTTGCCCAAAGATGCCTCGGTCAAGAGCATCGTCACTTTCATTCTCCAGTTGATGGGCATCACCTGGCCACGGATCCGTAAGCTGCTCGCCAAGCACATCGGAGAAGAAAACGTAGCTCTCATCGAGAAGGCCTACTCGATCGTCGCCAATCTGATTGCGCTCGGTCCAGAAGGCGTGTTCGAGATGATCAAGCAGAAGCTCGATCCGGCCACCATAATGCAACAGGTCATTAAGGCCGCTGTGGACTACATGATCAAGGCGGTAATCAAAGCGGTGGCCGCTCGGATCATCATGCTCTTTAATCCTGTCGGAGCCATTCTTGAAGCCATCGAAGCCATCTACCGCGTTTTGAAGTGGATATTTGTGAACGCAGCGCGCATCTTCCGGCTGGTGGAGACAGTCGTGAACATGATCGCGGACATCATGGCCGGAAATATCGGTGGTGTCGCCAACATGGTTGAGGGTGCGCTCGAGCAACTCCTCGCACCCGTGATTGACTTCCTTGCCGACTATCTCGGGTTCGGAGATCTTCCAGACAAGGTCAAGGACACGATCCTTGCGCTGCAGGACTGGGTCGAGGGCATTCTCGACGAAGTAATCGGGTGGATCGTAGAGAAAGGTAAGGCGCTGCTGGTCGCTGTTGGTCTTAGGGGTAAAGAAGAAGACAAGGAGGGTAAGGGCAAAGACTCTGGAAAAGGACAAGTGGGAAAGAGAGTGACCTGGGTGGCTGCTGAGGAGTCGCACTCTCTCTGGATTGAAACGAACGGGTCCAATGCCGTTCCTATGATGTCAAGCGAGAATCCTGCCCCCGTCGAAGAGCACTTAAAAGAGTACGAAAAGAAAGCCAGCGAGTTGCCTTCTGATTCGGAGAGGGAAAAGAAGGCCGCCGCGCTAAGCGGCATCGAACAAGCCCGCAATGCTCTCAATCCAGTCGATATCAAGGCCGACGATGCAGTGGCTTTGAGCAAACAGCCGGAGAAGGATCCCGTTGAAATGAAGGCAAAAGAGCAGGAACTTGAGAGCGGCGAGGACACTCTGAAGCAGGCGCTGGAGAAGGTGCAGAAGGCTCTGCCATCGACTGACATTCCAGAAACAAGCGTGAAACCAGCAAGCGGCGCCAAGGCCAGCTTCGTGATCGCCGAGCCCTTGACCAAGAAGCCGGGGAATACGAGCGGCAGTGGTCCAGGAGATGTTCCGGGATGGGAGCATGTCATAAAAGTGGACAACGAGCTATTGAACCCTAAAACCGCTCAGTGGGGGCCTGCTTACTGGGTAAAGATGCATCTACTAAGCGATAAGCTACATGGTCCCGGAGAGGCGTGGAACCTTGTACCGGCGCAGAAAACCGAAAATAGCCTCATGCTCGGCGGCCCCGAACGCGATGCTAAAGAGCGCATTGCGAGAAACGAAGTCTTGTTCTATGACGTTAAGGTCGCCTTCTATTCAGGGGAGGTACTAGAGGATTTTCCGAGTAGTATCAACGTGGTCTGGGGATCAATGAAGCAGACTGATGGCAAGTGGACAAGGAGCGCTCAGATAGGCAACCTACCACTCTCGCCGGCTGCTCCGCCTCTGAAACCAGGCGCTCCAATACCAATTCACACAAGAGGCAGGGACGGACTCATCCAACGCGGCTTCCCGTACTCTTTGGCGGAAAACATTGCAGCGGAATCGAAAGGCGGCCCGTTCGGCAATGCTGAGAACTTCCTTATGAGGATGAAAGCAAGGTATGCCGCATTTTCCCGCCCGGTCGATTTTGACAATACGTATTGGGAGCAAGTGCAGGGCTTGATGGCCAACGCAAATCTCACATTCTGAATAGGAGTAGGTGCAATGAACTTTGCGGAATATCACGAGCGACTACAAGCGTTGTCACACCAGCTTACTAAAGACGCCAGATTTCGCGCGGTGATCGATATATATCCGCCATTCTCGGAGGCCGACTTTGCCGATCTCGCACAGAGCATTACTGGAAGAGGCATCCCCAATTTCCAGATCTGGCCTGGATTCAAAGATTTCTATGAGAAGTTAGATGGATTCCGCCTGCAGTGGCAGTATCTTGACGATGGTCCAGCGATAAAGACGGGATCGGCACAGATTGCTCTATTGCCCGCCATTTACCTGCCAGAAGATGCTCCCGCAGACTCAGTGACCCGAATCTATTCTGAACCGCGGATTCTAGACTTAGTTGGCCCTGACGATCACGTCGCTCTTCGGCTGAATCAGGGAACCCAGCAGCCTGATCTCATGTATTTTGCGGAGGCGACCCGCCAGTATCATCCGCTAGCTCTGGATTTTGAGTCCTATCTGAACATGTTGCTTGAGGCTCGGGCTATGTACGGGTGGCAGCGATTCTTTGTTGATTCAGACTTCCCGGTTTCAGGAGCGCAAGCATCTGAGTTCCGCGATAGCTTGAAATTGCTGTTCCCCGAGGTGAACACGAACCTATTCAACGCACCGGAGGAAAGATAATTGCCATGTCTACTCCTGTCCCACGTACCCTGTGGTCTGATTCCGCTCGCACTCGCTTCTTCTTGATTCCAGAGCGACAAGAGATACCCCAAGGCGAGTTCCAAATCCGCACTATTACTTGCCGGGAACTTACTGCTGACCCGGCGATTCTAATGAGCTTCGAAATCAGCAAAAGCGATGCCAAGCGATATTTGGAATCTGAGCTTGGCAAGATGCTTGACATTGCTCGCGGCGCTGTCGACGGCTTCATTGATCGATTGCGGGCGGAAGATAGTGATCCACTGGCGCCCATTCGGGATGCTATTGAGACTCTGAGGAGGCATTAAACGGGTGTTTATATCAAGAATATTGAAACGGAATTTGGGGTCAACGCACTAAAGAGATATTGCAGACTGTATTTGGAACTGCTGAGCCATAGCTGTGGCTAGCCATAGGTGAAATGTGGCCTTAGGAGATCGATCAGATCTTCTCAAGTGTCGAACAAGTTCTTGACTTTAAGGCGTATTTGGACAAACATTAGGTCTCTCGCCTGATAGTCATGTCTGCAGGTCAGGGCATTTCTCGTATAAGAGGCGCCGACTGTGTCGGCCAAGAAAAGCTCCCGGGGGAGGACACCCCTTATGACGCCCCTACGAGAATTCAGAATTGCCGTCTGCGGCTCACCCGATTCCCCGCACGTTGATTTAGCCGACGGCAGGCTGATTCCGGACATGGTGACGCAAGACGCCTTTCCGCGCGCCTCGGAATTGCTTGTCCGGAATAGCATGCATGCGATCGTGATTAATGCTACACAGAAGACGGCATTCGATGCCGTCCGTTTTGTGAAGGAGATCCGTTCGATAGCCCCTTCGCTGCCTTGTATCTTCTTGACTTCTGGAGGCTCCGAGGAGCTCGTCATAGATGCTCTGAATGCCGGTGTGAATCTGTATTTCAGGCATCCTGTGTCAGCAAAACAGATTTGCGAGGCACTCGACGGTTTGTTAGAACGAAGCGTGTCAGCTTCTGGCGCTCCAAAATCCGGTACTCTGGTCGGAGGGGAGCGTCTCCTCGGTTCGAGCAAAGCGATATGCGAGCTACGTTCGTACATTGGCAGAATCTCTGGATCCCAGAGCAATGTCCTGATCACAGGAGAAACCGGAACAGGAAAAGAACTTATCGCGGAACTGATTCACTCGAACAGCCCGCGACAAACAAAGCGCTTTGTATGTCTGAATAGCACCGCAATCCCCGATTCACTTTTCGAGAGCGAACTCTTCGGACATGAGCGTGGTGCATTTACCGGTGCCGTTGCGACAAGTTCCGGAAAATTGGCCCTTGCCCACAAGGGCACCTTATTCTTTGATGAGATCGGCGACATCGGAATGCCGGCCCAAGCTAAGTTGCTTCGTGCCATCGATGGCAAATCCTTCTACAGGCTGGGTGGAGAGAAGGAGCTTGCATTTGATGTCCGTATTCTCGCGGCCACTAATCAAGATCTTGATGGCGCAATTCAGCAGAATCGGTTCCGTAACGATCTCTATTACAGGCTGAATGTGATTCGGATTCAAGTGCCTCCTCTCCGGGAAAGACGGGAGGATATTCCACTTCTGCTGAACTACTATGTATCGTTCTTCAATTCGTCCCTGAGATCCCATATCGAAGGATTCACACCAGATGCTCTTCACCAGTTGATTTGTTACGACTGGCCTGGAAACATCCGGGAACTCAGGAATGTTGTAGAGGCGATATTTGTGGATGCACCGGCTCGCAGAGTGGACCTCGCGGGACTACCCGCATGCGTGGCGAAATACCTTTCAACCCCAGCGAAACCCGCTGAGCGAGATGTTCTTGTAAGCGCTCTCGCTGCCACGAACTGGAATAAGACGAAGGCTGCGGACAAGCTTCAATGGTCACGTATGACGCTATATCGCAAAATGGCGGCATACAACATCTCCGATCGATTCGATGTAAGCGGCGCCGCGCCATGCAGGCAGCCCACACATCCACGTCAAGCGATCGGTCGACAAGCCCGTTGAATTGCGAAGATCAGAAGGGGATGGATCCGAAAGAAAGCGAGAGGGATCAACGCTCACACGCAGTTCTAAAAGCGATCAACCCGCTGACCGCATCGTAACTCTGTATTCGTCGACAACATCTAGAAGGTAAGCGTTCGAATTGGCATCGCCCAGCCCGGAGGGATCAATGTCCATTATCCCCAACGACCCTATGGCTACGACTACCATTTCGGTAGGAGGCACTTTGATCGCACCTCCGGACTGGCTCGCATCAGAGAAGTGGGCTTGGGCGCAACTCAGCGCCGGTCGCACAGCCGACTTCAATTTGAATTGTGGAACCCTAGATGTATCCAAGGAAGATGGCTGGACAAGCGGTCGCGAGTTGAGGCCCTCCTTTATAACGACACTGCTGGAGGTCGAGCCATACCGCTCCGCCCTTCCATATCTGGGTTTACAGGTCGTCGGAGCATGGATTCGAAATCCGATATGCCTGGACAGACATCGCCTACAGCGCGCAATGCGAATCGAGCAGTCGCGCTTTGAAGCGAATGTCTCGCTCAGAAGCCTTCGAGCAATAGATGATTTGTCGTTCCGGAAGTCTTCATTCTGTTCTGCAGTTGACATGGCCGACGCTCGAGTAGACGGAACCTTGGATCTGTCCGGAGCGCTTGTCTGCGGCGGCATCGACTTACGTCGAGTCCAGATCGCCGATCAACTCAACCTCGAATTTGGACGTTTCGAAGAAAAGATCATCGTTGAGCGCGCGAAGATAGGTGGACAGTTTTACGGCCGTGAACTCGCATGTCCCGGCGCAATAGCGATGGACGGGATCCATGTCGGCGGAGCTATGTCAATCACCTCCGGCGTATGCCATCACGTTTCGATGAAGCATGCCAGGATCGACGGGCATGTTGACTTTTCGGGTCTGAAGTGTTCAAAAACGCTCGATATGGAGGGCAGTGACATCGGATCAGACCTGTTCTTGTCAGAAGCCGAGTTGACTGACTTCGCTCTAGTTGGCGCGAAGATCGGGGGACAGCTAAAGCTAACTCGCGCCATTTGTCACGACACTTGTGACCTAGAAGGTATCAATGTTCAGGCCGACATCTTCCTCCGCAACTGTGTCCTTGAGTCTCTCGACCTGAACAGTGGTGTGACCGGCGGGCAACTTGTAATGGACGGTATTTGGTGTAAGGGCGAAGCTTCCATGCCGGACCTCCGCGTCGGAACCGATCTGATCTTGGAAGACAACGCCCGAATGACGTCAGTCGACCTTGTCGGTGCAACAGTTGGAGGCGATCTCAGAATCACTGATGCCTTCTTTTCTGGCGAACTCGATCTGACCGCAATTGCCGTCGCGGCAAGCCTCAAAATGACCAGCATCACGACAAGTAAGTGTCTCAAGCTTAATCGCTCGAAATGCCGGGCTTTGACCCTTTCAGAGGCTCACACGGCGGATATTGAATTGCGATTTGCGAATGTTGAAGATTTGGTGAATCTGAAGGGCGCCATCATCGAAGGCGTGCTCGATATGGAAATGATGGTGGTGAACGGCAATCTGTTTATGCGCGATGGCGGCAAGTTTGACCGCGTTTATCTTTGGGACGCTAGTGTTCGAGGCACGATCGAAGCACGCTCAGCCGCCTTTCATGGACTTCTCGACATGAACGGTGTCAAGGCAGGTTCCATTTGGCTACAAAGCGACGCCCGCTTCAATGAGGGAATAAAGCTGGCGAATGCGCGGGTCGAGCAAAGCATCGAGCTGGCAGGCGCGCATTTTCGCAAACTTGTCGATCTCACTGGCGCGGAGATTGGCTCCGCGCTGATCGTAAGTTCATCTGAACGTGGTATGGCTACTTGGGATTGCTGCGCGGAATTGGTGCTGGAAAATGCTTCCGCCGAAGCGGTCCAGCTCGGTTTCCCTGACGGGGTAGCTACCGGTGAATACTGGCCTGAGAAGCTTCATCTAAACGGCTTCAGATATCGAAGGTTGACCAAACCCCATTCCGGCGTGCCGAAGAAATCCGATCGCTCTCGGGACATCGACGGGTTCATCCGATGGCTCGCCAGGGACCGGCGCCCCTCGAGTCAGCCATATCAGCAGCTTGCTGGAGTTTTGATGGATCGCGGCGACCGCGACTTGTCGGAGCGGATCCTATTCGCCGGCCAGGAGCGTAAGCGCAAAGGCACGCGAGGAATTCGGCGGGTTGGTTACGAGGCTCTTAAATGGACGATTGGTTATGGTATTGGGGCACGCTATTTCTGGTCATTGGCATGGGTACTGGCGATTACGATCCTTGGCGGAATCGTGTTCGCGCCTTTTGTCCACTCGCACTGGCCTGGTAGAGGCGCAACATTCTTGTTCAGTGTCGATCAGTTGCTCCCAATTGTGCACGTCACTCCGGCTGCAGAGGATCTATCCAAACAGATCAACGGTTGGCAAAGTTGGTATTTAGCCTTTCATCGGACCTGCGGCTTCGTGCTCGGCTCATTCATCGTCGCGGGTCTTACAGGAATAACAAGAGAGTGAACGGATTTTCACGCAATCAAGTCCATACATTTCGTTCAGGAGCGATCGCGCGTTTAGCTCTATGAGGAGGGAAGAGACCCCATCTCGATAATGCGGTCTTCATCCTGAGTGAGCATCAATTATCGGTGACGATTCTGTGGGGGTAGATATGGGGGTACGACGATAAGTAAAGAATCGTACAGATTGATTCTAAATGGCTTAATTGATTAATACGAATCCAATCGTGCCAATATTCTCAATATTTTACCTACCTTCTGCAGCTTAGCTTCAACCCGTCGCTCAACCCGTTGTGATTGTGAGCCGTTTTTGAGCGTACTAGGGCGTGATCAACTCCACGCTTATGCTTCTAGTGACCTCCCGAATTGCAACTCGAGACATGCCCCCAATCTTCATGATTTTGCGTTTGCCGAGGAAGCCCGCGAATCAATAGTTCGGCGGTGAGGGCCGGTTGCGGATCGCCAAATCTGCTTCGAAAACTTGGTCTTCTCAAGCAGAAGACATCCCGCGCCCGCTTGCGCGGGAGAGGACTCCTAGAAGCGAGCTAGGATCCGGCCTGGTTCATCCAAAGGCCCGGGGCCGCGTTCTCGTTAAGATGCCCCCTTGCGAATACACTCGCCCAGACCCTCCCGCGACTTGTGCTCGGTTTGTTCATTCCATCTTCACCAACCGGCTCACATGGCCAGGACAAAAGCTGTGACCGCTCACGTCGCCGACGTGCCGGTAGACCGCACGTTTTGCTGCCCGCTAGACGATGCGGTCTTGCTCTCTCGAAGCGTGTAGATTCCCGACGCCGCAATGCGATCTTCGAAACTGGAGGGGACTTGAAAATCACATCGGTCCTATTGCTGATTCTGTTCGTAGCGGTCGTCGGCGACGGAGTCACGAGTTTCAAAGTGGGTGATGAGGTGTTTGGCTACACGAGAGAAGCAGGCGCCTACGCCGAGTTTGTCCTTGTAAACGCAGCCAATCTCGCTCACCGCCCCGTCGCCATCTCGCCCGAGGTGGGAGCTGCCATTGCACTGGTGTCTCAAACCGCGACGCAGATGCTCAAGCTCTCAAAGGTACAGTCAGGACAAACGCTTCTGCGCTCGAATGGCGTGCAGTCGCCGTTGGCTGCATAGAGGATGAGAGTACCGGTAAGCACCGAAATCGGACTTGACGTGTGCTGTTTGATCATTACTTCCCCGGCGAGGATAAAGATGAGATGGTGTGGAGGCGCTCCCTGCGAAAAGACAAGGCGTCCATATTCCACGGATCGTTTTGATTGGACAGAATGCGGGAGGTAAATTGCATGCGCAAAAAAGCGGTTCTAATTGACGAATCTTCGCTTCAAAGCCGCTCATCCAAAAGGCTGATGAGCGAAGTACCTCATTTCGTCCACCAGCCAAGCGCCGCTCTTCGCCGCCATGTGCGCGAAATCCTGTGGGTCAGCTCCAAGCGGTCTCGGGTTCAGGTTCTGCTGCCGGAAACCACGCTTACGCTTGTCTTCCGACTTTCTGGTTCTGCATTCATCCACGACGAGGCTCTTCCCAGCGCAATTGTTTCCGGACTCCAGCAAAGAACCCGCGTCGTAGAGCACGCGGGGAACTCATCGCTTGCCATCGTTCGCTTCACTGAGGTTGGTGCGCCGGCAATACTGCATGACCGTGTTGACCTTCTCTACAACCGGACCGCGCCGCTTGATTCTGTCTTGCCACGGCGTGAGATCGACCACCTCCAGAATGTCCTCACCGATACCCGCAAGCTGCAACAGAAGGTCCTCGCGGTAGAAAGCTTTCTCGATAGCAGAATTCGTCGGCAGAACGGCACGGCTCAACAAGGCATTTCTCCCCAGATTGAAGCAGCCGCGGAGATGATTCGGAATTCTCATGGCCGGTACTCCATCGCAACAATTGCGCGTCACGTCGCTATGAGCCAAAGCGCTCTGGAACGACATTTCCGCGTCGCCGTCGGAGTAGGGCCGAAAAAGCTCAGCCGCCTGGCGCGCCTACAGCATGTCTGCCGGCTTTGGAACACCGGAAGATCTCTCACAGACATCTCCGCTGAAGCAGGCTACTTCGACCAGTCGCATATGGTGCGCGACTTCCGGCTCTTCACCGGTACATCTCCAGAGCAGTTTCTTCGCGGCGCTTCAACTCGTAATCTGCCGATTTTTTCCAATTAGCAGCCCCTCTTCATTCGCTACCGTCTCGGAATGAGACGACTTTTTCGCAGTGTCCCAATCTTCATCCGGCGCAAGGCGCGGAGCCTGTCCTCCTGCGGGCTGCTCCTCTGCTTTGCCCTTTTTTGCCAAACCCCTCACGCCCAGATAACCACACCCAAGGAGAAACCGATGAAGCACTACGCACTTGTCTTTTACTCCACGCGCACGCTCACCCCAGAAGAACAAAAGCAGCGTCCAGTTGATATTGCCAGCTGGGTCAGACAGGTTACAGGTATGGGAATCACACTCGATCCGCGGGTTCTTAGAGAAACGGAAGCTGCCTTCTCCGCACTAGGAAGCGAAGCTGCCTCCAGTGCTGAGCCAGGTGCTCCGCAGTTTGTCAACATCGTTTTCTTCGACTCAGCGGACAGAGACCAGGCCGTGAACATCGCACGCACACACCCGGGCCCGCACTATGGCGTTACCGTCAAGCTGCGCGAATGGACTTCGCCCCGGCAGTCAGCGGCATCGCAGTGAACGACGTGACTCGAATTGCCTTCGCAGAATTCGTCCATTGCGAAACGTGGGCTGAAAAACAGGCTATATCCATCGAAAGGCATGCTCGATGCAGCTATTAGTTCTTGGTGCCACCGGGGGCATTGGCGTAGAAATTGTGCGACAGGCGATCGACCGCGGTCATTCGGTCACAGCAATGGTGCGCACGCCTCAGCGACTCAGCGCCTTTGCAGGACGTATCCGGCTCATTCAAGGCAACGTGCTGAATGTAACGGAACTTGGAACTGCGTTGGAGGGCGCCGACGCAGTCCTGTCGGCATTCGGACCTCGTCTGCCCTTGTCGAAGTCCGATTCGGACCTGTTGGAACGCTTCGCCAGTACGCTGATAAACGCAATGCTGCCCTCAAAGGTCAGGCGCGCTGTCATCGTATCCACGGCGTTTCTCTTCAAGGATTCAATTATTCCGCCTACTTATTTGTTTGGCCGTTTGTTGTTTCCCAGCGTTGTCGCCGACGCCTCGGAAATGGAGCGGATTGTGACGAACAGTACTCTCGACTGGACCATGGTCCGCCCGCCCCAGCTTACCGATAAGCCGTCGTCAGGAAAGTATCGCATCCGGGAAGAACATCTGCCTGCTTTCGGCTTCAAGATCGCGCGCTCTGACGTCGCGGATTTCATGATCGGCTGCATTGAGGCACAGGCGTTCAGCCGCAGAGTCGTCGGCGTATCCAACTGAACGCAGCGCAACCTGAACCCAGTTCAAGGCAAGTTCAGAAGCGAGGCAGATGTTGTCCATGTATCGATCGGCGTTCTCTTCATACACGCAATCGCAGTTCTTGTTCTCACTACTGGGCTCACGGTTGAGGTGGATGCTGTTTCTGCTCCGACGGGCCTCCAGCCTGGCCGAAGCTCGCTCCTGGACAGCCCGCTTCCGTGGTTGATTTCTCGTTTTATCCCCAATCAAAGCCTCCTTGAGCGTCGTGATTAGCTGGCGATAACATGCCAAGTCGCTCATCCACTTTCCCTCGATGAGCGGGTTGGCTATTATGCGCTCATTGATGTGCTGAAAGGGACGAGATAGTCACTATTCAATGCAAGCCCGGCTATTGCGGTTCGTTGGCAATGCGCTACGCAAGACTCCTCAGTTGCTGCGCAATGCCGCCATCGGCTGAATTCTGGAAGCGCGCCTGGCTGGGAGGTAGCCGCTCATCAGCGCTATGGCAATGAGTGAGGTCGCCATCGCGGCGTAGGCGATGGGATCCCATGGGGAGGTGGCAAAAAGAAGTGAGGCGATGAGGCGAGCGGCTCCTGATGCTGCCATGGTTCCCAATGCCATTCCGGTGATCGCCAAACGCAGAGTCCTTCCGAGCACGTCGCGCTGAACGCGGCCTGAGCTGGCGCCGAGAGCCATGCGCACCCCAATCTCTTGTGCCTTCTGTGTCACGGAATAGGAGATGACCCCATAGATTCCGAGCGCGGCAAGGAGAGCGCCGAGTGTCGCAAAAATGGAAACGAGTAGTGCGAAAAAACGGCGTGGCGAAACGGAGCGGTCGACAAGCGATTGCAGGGGGCGGAAAGGATTCGCCGGTTGTGAAGGGTTCAGGCTGCGCAGAGTAACCACGACGCTCTTGGCGAGGTTGTCGGGATTCATATGGGATCGGACGACGAGAGTTGCGCCTTCGACATCCGCAACCTGGGTCATGGGAACATAGATCTCAGGGCTTGAGTTCTGCTCGAGAGCGCTCTCGCGGACATCAGCGACGACGCCGATAACGTGAACGGGAACTTTTCCTGTGGCATAAGCGAGCTTACCAATGGGATCTTCGCCCGGCCACTCACGTCGTGCAGCAGCCTGGTTGATGATGAGAACGGGTTGGTTATCGGGCGTATCCTGCCAGCTGAAGTCGCGACCCGCGATCAAGTGCATCCCCATAGCTTGTAGATAACCTGGCGTCACGAGGTAGACGAGCGCGCCCTCGTCCGCGCCCTTGGCGTGGTACCGGCCTACTGATTCAAGGCCCCATTCGCGATTACGGTCGAGTGGAAGCATGTCCGAAATGCCGACTGATTCCACGCCGGGCAGCGCGCCAACTCGATCAATCTCAGATTTAAGGAAATTAGCGCGTTGGATGAGCTGATCCTTGTTCGTAGCTGGTGGAAGATCGGTCTGCATCGTTGCCGCTTGGCTGGGATTAAAGCCGAGATCAACGTCGAGAACACGCAGGAAGCTGCGAAGGAGCAGGCCAGCGCCGACTAGCAGCAGGCATGCAAGAGCGATCTCGGAGACGACCAATATCGAACGGAAGCGTTCATGACTGCGCCCGGTGGCCATCCCCGCAGCACTGTCCTTAATGACGATCTGAATGTTTGTCCCGGAGATGCGCAGGGCGGGTGCAAGGCCGAAGAGGATCCCGACAGAGATCGCGGTGATGAAAGTCCAGCAAAGCGCGACAGTATCGAGGTGAATCGAGTTCAGGAGAGGAAGAGAAATCGAGCTTTGATGCGAGAGGTAGTAAACGACTGCCCAAGCGATGATGAGTCCGACCACGGATCCGGAAAAGCTGAGGATAAGGCTTTCTGTCAGAAGCTGGCGGATGATGCGACCGCGACTTGCGCCAAGAGCGCGGCGCACGGCAAACTCCTTGCTACGCGTGGCTGCACGGCTTAGCTGAAGATTCGAAAGATTGACGCAGACAATCAGCAGAATGAGGCCGACCGCCGACCAGAGGACGACGAGCGAGCGTTGCAATTTGCCCGCGACATGCTCTTTGAGGGCGGTGAGGTCTGAGGCGTAATCGTAGAACCAGTCCTTGTGCTGTAACTTAAGATTCGGAAACAGGCGATCAGCCTCCTCCTGTGCCTGAGCAACAGTCACGCCAGCCTTGAGGCGGCCAACGACGCCGAGCGTGTTGCCCCATGTCTTCCAAAAGTCCATGACGGCGGGTACAAACAGGTCCACCTTCTTGCCGGGCGCAAACACGGCGCCGAAGTCGAAGCTCGCGGGAAGTACACCGACGATGGTGACCGCTCCATTCACGGCAGCTGGGCTGGTGTTTATGTCGATGGTCTTGCCGATGACGTTCGGATCCGAACCGAACTGAGTCTTCCACAGCGAATACGTGAGCAGGGCCGCCGGACGGCCGCCCTTGAGCATCTCTTCTTCGCTGAAGTTGCGGCCCAATATCGGAGTGACGCCGAGCGTGGGGAAGAAATTCCCAGCTACCTCAACAGCATCGAGTTCTCTTGGTTCGCCAACACCGGTGAGCTTGTATTGCAACGAGTTATAGAACGTCTGGAATGCAGTGACGGATTGGAAGGAATGATTGTTTCGTTGGAATTCACGATAGACGTCGACCGTGTAGGTTTCGCCGGAGAGTCCGCCTGCAGCGCGAGTCTTGGCGTCGAAGCTTTTCCCGCCTGTGAACCAGACGAGCTGCTGCGATTGAGGGAAAGGCAAGGGGCGCAATAGCATCGTATTTACTACGCTGAAGACCGCTGTGTTAAGGCCAACGCCGAGCGCGAGGACCAGGATTGCGATTGCCGCAAAGCCCGGGTTGTTGCGCAAGGTGCGTAGCGTGTAGCGAACGTCCTGCAGCCACTCGGCGCAGTACTCACGAAACTTTCGGCGTCGTTCCATTGATTCTCCCATGCGTTCGCCTGCCTGTTGCAGGGCGGCGACATTACCGAACTGCCGTTCAGCTTCTTTGCGCGCGTCTTCAAGGCGCCAGCCTTTGGCGATGAGATCGTCAACCTTGGATTCGAGGTGAAAGTGGAGCTCATCTTTCACATCCGTTGCGGGATCGGAGCCCGTTAGGCGGTCGTATCGCCTCCAGAGGGGAGCGGGCGTCATGAGATCTCCTCCGGCAGGGGAGGCTGTGTCGCACCAAGCACCTTGGCGACGGCCGCAGCATAGGCTTCCCAGATTTTCACTTCCTCGCGCAGCTGCCGCCGACCCTTCGCGGTAAGCCGGTAAAACTTGGCCTTGCGGTTGTTCTCCGACAGTCCCCACTCCGCCTCAAGCAGTCCCTTGCTTTCCAATCGCCATAAGGCAGGATAGAGCGTCCCCTCTTCGACCAGCAGAGCATCATCGCTTTGCCTGCGAATTAGGTTGGTGATGGCATAACCGTGAAGCGGACCCCAGACCATGGCTTTGAGGATAAGAACATCCAGTGTGCCCCGGAGGAATTCGAGTTTGGCCGTATCCATTTGCTCCCCTTGGATTGCAAGGGAAACATCTCACAATCCCCCTGAGAATGCAAGGGGAGTGTGACGGAGTGAATCAGCTCCTCCCCAACCTTCGTCGAGCGTCGATCGGGAACCGGACGTGTGCGAGAATGCCTGGATTGTTTCTCAGAGTGGGCCTATCGTTTTGTCAACAGTTGCCAACCGGCCAATGCGCTCATTGAGCCGATGAGATCGATGAAGTGCTTTCGGCAGGTTCCATAAAACCGCCTGCTCGGACATATGACACAGAACCTATTTGCACCTGCCGAGCCGCGGAGATCGTTGTCGCGCGATCGAACGTTTCTTGAATTCGCCAACCGACAGAGATCTTAATTCCTGACGAACCGATCTGGGGGTCAATTCACCAACTTTTGAGCTCGAAGCTTGTTATCGCGCCGACGACACAATCGTCATTAATTCTTCTTGCGTGAGTGGAGTCGGATTGGCCTTCATACTACTTGCTGTCTCCGCCTTCGCCACTATTCCCGGAAGGTCGGCTTCGTTGATGCCCCACGCACGAAGCGCAGGAACCTTGAGTTCAGCGCAGAGGTCACGAACCCAGTTGATGCCATCATCCACACTTGCCTCATCCTGGCCGGTGAGTATACGCGCGATCTTCCTGTACCGTTCGAGGGCCGGATGCTGCGGCACACGCGCGCGTAGTGCAGAAACGTTTGCTGCCATGCCATGAGGCAATACTGCTGCACAGAGCGCCCCGTGCGGAGCCTTCCATTGACCACCCAGCGGCGAAGCAAAGCCATGTACCACCCCGAGTCCGGCATTTGCCAGTGCCAAACCACCAAACAAACTCGCCAGTGCCATGTCGCAACGAGCCTCCTGGTCTGAGCCGTCGCGGTATGCCCGTTGAAGTGCGCGGGAAACTCGTCCGACGCCCTCAACACAGATCGCATCGACTAATGGATTTGCTCGGGAGCTCACGTATGGCTCGATGAGCTGCGTCAATGCATCGAGACCTGTGTAGCCGGTGATCTCGGGTGGCAAGCCGTATGTCAGTTCAGGATCGATGACGGCGACCAGCGGTAGCATCAGCGGACTACGCAGGCTAGCTTTGACACCATGCTCCGGAGATCCAAGCACGGCGTTGCGGGTGACTTCGCTTCCCGTGCCGGCTGTTGTCGGAACTGCGATGAACGGCACGGGCGCAGATGTCATCGCGTGGCCTTTTCCAACCACCTCGAGAAAATCGAGCGGCTCACCGCCATTCGTAGCGATGGCTGCAATTGCCTTACCCGCATCGATCACGCTTCCGCCGCCGATCGAAATCACAACATCGCAGCCGGCTTGTTGAACCTGTTTTGCTCCCTCACGCACCAGGTCGACCGTAGGTTCACCCGACACGCCAAATGTCTCCGCACCAAGCGACGAGACCAGAGCCGCCGTTCGCTCTTTCGAAGCACCAGTTATCACGAGTGGACGGTTGCCAAAACTGCGAGCCAGGTCAGGGAGTGTGGCTGCGGTACCCTCGCCGAAGATAATGCGGGTTGCGGTCGCAAACTCGAATCGCATTGTCTACCAGTCCTGCGCTTCGGGAACAACTGCGTTGTACTTTACGCTCTGACGCGCCTCGGCCATCATGTTGGCCACGGTATCGCGCCACTTCGCATAGTGCGCAGTCTCTTTGTGCGCAGCCGCTGCTTCGCTCGTTCGGTAAACCTCGATCAATACGAACCGGGTCGCATCGTCCTGCTGCGCGATAACGTCGAAGCGCGCGATACCGGGTTCCTTGATACTCGCGCGGGCGTTCTCGACGGTGGCCTGCCTGAATTCCGCAACGAATTCAGGTTTGACGTGCACATGCACGTGAACGATCAGCATCGGATTTGCCTCCCCTCCCTATCCTACTGCCGGTCTCTCCGGACTTAACCCGCCCTCATCCCCCGCTTCCCTGCCTTTCCAATCCTTCCACTCCGCCCTCTCCTCGGGACGGAGGCACACGTGTGCCTAGCAAGAAAGGAAACCATCCTCTATGCAAGACCGAAGACTAGCTGTCGTCCCAAAAGCTCAAAGCCTCGAAGACTTGATCCAGAAAGCAAAGTCGTTTGTCGCCTCGGCGAAATCGCCTGCAACGCTGAAGGCATACCGCAATGACTGGCGCGACTTCCAGTGCTGGTGCCGCATACAAAATCTGCCTTCGCTCCCGTCGACGCCCGAGACCGTATCTCTCTACATCGCCGACCAGGCTTCCAACCACGCCGCTGCCACCATCACGCGGCGCCTGACCTCGATCACCAAAGCTCACCAGGCCGCCGGTTATAAGGACTCGCCGGCCTCGACACGCCAGTTCATCGTCGGTGAAACGTTAAAAGGAATTCGCCGTGTGATCGGCACTGCACAGATTGGAAAATCGCCGCTGCTCACGAAAGACATTCGCAGGATTGTCAGGGCCTGCCCACGGACGCTGGCAGGCCTCAGGGACAAAGCACTCGTGCTCACCGGCTTCACAGGTGCTTTCAGAAGATCGGAGCTCGCGCGCATTCAGGTGAGCGATCTGACCTTCAACAAGAATGGCGTCGTGATCGATCTGCGCGTTTCGAAGACCGACCAGGAAGGCGCCGGCCGCAAAGTCGGTCTGCCTTTTGGGAGAAACAAAACAACCTGTCCGGTGCGTGCGTTGCGTGAGTGGCTCAAGGCCTCGCGCGTGAAGCATGGTCCAGTCTTCCGCCGCGTCGACCGTTCGGGACATCCATCGGGCCGCGGGCTTAACAAAGACTCCATCGGCAAGATGCTCAAACGTGCGGCTCGGCGCGCTCGCATGAAGACAGGTCCGCTCGGAGGTCACTCGTTGCGAGCCGGCTGCGTGACGCAGGCAGCGATGAACGGCGTGCGTGAGTTCGTCATCCAGCGCCAGACCGGACATAAGACGGTGTCGATGGTGCGCCGCTACATACGGTCGGTCGAGATTTTCCGCGAGAACGCCGCGGCCGGCCTCGGGATCTGACACCTATATATAGATAGGACTTCTGGTCACGGCCCGGGAACTTTTACTTATCGGGCGGTGACACGCGCCGGAACTTTTGGATCGGAAGACCTCGCCGCCTGAGCTCTGCCTGCCTCCCAGCCTCCTCTTCCCTGCCCGTCCCCATCACTGCAGTTCTTCCTCCGCCAACTTCGACATCCCGAGCCACCACCCTTCCCGAAGTATAGGTGTGATCACTTATTCCCTCCTTGTGCTCTCAGCTCATCCTGGTCAGCGCGCCGAAGTTGCGTCGGACGGGTTCGCGATGAAGTGCTCGTCACCAAGCTTGACCGTGAGTTCGCCGCGGTACGGTGCGGTCCTCGTGACCACGACGGCGTACTTGTTGTCGAGGATCGAAGACCAGACGTGTGTTCGTCATCCGTGGGCCTTGCGTCCCTTTTGGTGTGGGAGCAGCAATGAGTGCTGCTGTGAGAATCGAGTTCGGAGGTTTTGCCGAAGAGTACTGAAGAAACCACGCTGACGGTCAGGCAGGTGCGCTTAGCTGCTAAGGACGTGGGCGATGTGGCGGACTGCTGAGACATCGCCGTATCCTTCTTTGACAAACTTCAGCAATCGCAACTCTGCCGTGGCGCTATCTCAACGAGTCTATCTGTAAGGAGAACCATGAAGCCCAACGACTACCTAATGCAATTCTTCGGCGAGCTCGAGCGCCTGGTGGATGGTCATGGCACTCGTCACACGATCTCGACTACTCCCAGCGGCGAACTCGAAGTTCGCCTCGGTGCAGGCGACTGGTTCTGGGCAGTCAAAGTCATGCTCGATGACGATCCAATCAAAGCCGCGCAACTAGTCGCCAACGCTGAGAAGTATTTTCCAACCACCATCTGATCCTTGCCACCACGGTACCGTCCACTTGCCCAAATCCCTGACTCCCAATCAGGTCAACGCCAAACTGTTCCACGCCAGCAAAGCGCACCTGACCGCGCTCACTGCGAACAGTTCAATCACGACCGTAACAATTAGGAGAATGAAGATGAACGAACAACTCGACATTCGCCCCTTGGCAGTTCCTTCATGACGTTCCTCGGGAGCTCCGCGCCGCGCCTGCTCGGAGTCGTCGTTGGCTTTCACTGGCAACCTTCCTATGAGTAGCCCTCGATCTCCGGCTGTCCATGCGCCCCGCGCTCGATCTCTTAGCCCAGCGATTGCAGCCGCGCCGCAAGCTCCGAACGGTGCTCCGCCGTCGCGAACTGCTGCGTCCGGTAAAGCTCCCGCGCCCGCAAAGAACGCGTATTTCCTTCGGCAGTTTCGGTCACATTGAAGATCACCGCATGCGTGTGCAACTGGGGCGCTGGATTGCCGTCGACCGGACGGCTCGAGTCA
>Ga0157369_10003157_pt1 | contig 19674 bp, 27 predicted proteins | sample C25metaG_FD_113461 | JGI IMG/M metagenome (GOLD analysis project Ga0157369, IMG submission 113461) | Corn rhizosphere microbial communities from Kellogg Biological Station, Michigan, USA - C2-5 metaG | ecosystem: Host-associated > Plants > Roots > Rhizosphere > Soil | place: USA: Michigan...
CGTAGCCCTCGGACACTTCACTTTCTGACACCATATTTTCGGTAAATGTCAAGCCCAAATCTCTATTGTTACTCAATTGTGACAACCTTTCCGAATCACACATACCACCGATTTGTCAAGCATTTATGATATTTATCACATTAATATTTTATGCAAAGAACGGCCGACGCAAACCGCGCCGGCCGTTCCAGTCTAGCGACCTAGCATCACCAGATTTTCACCATGTCCCCGTCGAAACCGTGAATCCTGTCAACGCTTTCGACGTCGACCAGGTCTTCACCTTCCAACCCACCGTAGATCTTCACGACGGCGTTGGGCGGCATTACGATTAGCTTCGCTACCAGTTCGTTGACGATCATTTCCGTTTCCCTATCTTGAATCGGTTGGCTGATTTGGCGCGCTTAGCGGCCTTGTCGTGCTCTTGTTGTTGGCGCCATTTGGACCAAGGATCGAACCCTGTGATGTTGCCCCATGTGTAGTTTTGGGTGTTGTCGTAGTGGGGTCCAGCGTGGATGGTATCGGCGCTGCAGTGGTATTCGAACTGCCCGAACCGGTCTACGACGTTGAAGATGCATTCACACTTAGCCATCAGTCGTCACCTGTTCGTAGGTTGCAGCGAAGATTTCAGGTTTGCAGGGGTAGAACTCACCCTGTACGCCTTTGATGATCCAGTCACCTATGCGTCCACTCATTTCACCTTCCAGGGTATCTATCTGGACAGTGCGTTCGCTTGCTGGGAGTTTGGTTCCCCTAACTCGGCCGTGGCACCAGCTAGCTACGACGCTTGTGTTGCGTTCGGTGATTTGTACGGCTTCGATAACAACAGGCTTTTTCCGGTATGTTGCAGGCATCAGTCGACCTCCGTTGCGGTGAATGTGAAGGTCATGTTTTCGGGGTTTTCGTAGCGGGTGATTTCGTATCGTTTGGTGAGTTGGTGTTGGGTGAGGGTGAGCCCGTTTTCACCGGCGGACGCGACCATTGCTGACATCATGCCGTGGAGTCCGACGCGTTCGTCTTCGAGGGATTTGATGCGTTCCCGGTGTGCTTCCATCAGGCACGCGCGCGACCGTGCTGCCATGTCCAACGCCTTCCAGGCAAGGTGCAACCGTACGGTATTGCGGGCCAACATGAACACGTCAACCAGTTGTTCAGGGGTTGGTTCCGCGCCTTCGGCAACACCTACTTCCTTGTAAAGCTGCGTGATTTCGGCGGTTTCGTCGGGTGTTAGTTCGTAAGACATTGTGGCGCCTTTCAGTCGATGATTTGTTGGAGTTGTGAGTAGCGGGCGAAGGTTGTTACCCATTGTCCCAGTGGGTCGCGGCGGTGGAGCCACCAGTGTCCTTTTTCGGGGTGGCGGTCCAGGACGGTCCATTCGACGGGGTCGGGTTCGGGGCCGGTGAACACGACGCGCATGCCGTGAAGTTTGCCGCGGGCGGGGACGGGTTGGGTGCGGGTTTTAGCGGGCGCGGAATTCACTGTGGACCTCCTGACAGAACAGAAGTTCGTTGTCGAGTACGTCCATGAGCTGCGCGCCGATGTGGCGGGTGTATACGGGCGGGATGGACTCGGCGATTTCGTGTTGTGTCATGAACCAGTCGATGCCCATGAGCTGCCGCCACCGGTCGGACGTGCCTTTGCGGCGTCCCTTGCCGGTGACTGACATGTCACGGTATTCCCACCCCAACTCAGCGGCGGAACGTTTAGCCAGGCCGCGACAATTATGTGACGCGGGGGCGCCGATACCGAACGACGACGAAAAGAGACGGTGCCGGGGAATCATGAGTCCGAAGAACGACCCACACAACAGTTCGGGCGGGGTGGGCATATGGGCGCGCGCACCGGCGACGTTCTCAATAACCCACGGCCGACCGGTGTTGACCAACAGTTCATAGACGGGTCGAATCAGGGCAGGCTCGTCCCTGCCTTTGGTGTGGTTCCACACCGATGACGCCGACGTTACGCCGGTACTGTACGGCTGGCAGGGTGGGGATGCGTGGACGGCGACGTATTCGTGACCATGCTCTTTCAGGTATTCGAGCGCGTCACCTTTGATGAATCGGCCCGGGTAGTTGGGTTGGTCGACAATGTCGATTCCAGTGACGTCGAAACCGGCGTCGATGTAGCCTTTACCGGCACCACCGGCGCCACAGAACAGGTCAAGAAGTTTCGGTTTCATTAATGGTTCTCCTGGTGGCGGTCGCAGAGTGCGACGCCGTTGGTGGGTGGGTTCGAAGTGGTGTTGGCGCATTCGTAGCACTGGTACAGGACGGTGAGGTTCCGGACGAGTTCGGCGACGGCGGCGCCTGCGGTGATCATGGGGTGCAGTGTTCGGCGCAGTAGCGGCCGTGGCAGGGACGCAGCCAGATGTTGCGGGGCGTCCATTTGGCGCGGGCCATTCGTTCTTTGATGTCGGTGAGTGGTGTGGGTGTTGCTTTACGCATGGTTGTGGTTTCCCCCAAGTCGGACGGTGAGTGTGTGGATCAGGTGGCGGCGGGCAGTGAGACAGCTGCAGCGGCCGGGAAGGTCTGGATCGTTACGGTCCAGTTTCTGGGCGATTCTTATGCCGACTCCCGCGAATGCGGTGAGGGCTACCAGTAAGGCTTCCATGTGGCGGTCCTTTGTTCATTGCGCTCCCCCGATGGTGCGCATGTGTAAAGGGTAACACGATGCGCAGGTAAAAAAGTTTTTTCTGAAAATTTGAAAAATGGTCTTGTAACAAAAGAAAACCATGCTAAGTTTCTTCTGTAGCCAAAACGGTTACAGCCGGGGCTGATGTGACGTATGTTACTCATGTTTCTGGTGTTACAGTACCTGTACATCACTTTGATGTACTCACCCAAACCGAAGGAAGACGCCACCATGTCTGTTGAAACCACCGAACTCGCCGTCATCGAAAACACTGCACCCGTCGCCGGCCTGGCAAGCGAGCTTGCAAATCTTTCCCGCGGCACCGTCTCCGGCTATTCCTCCATCCAGGGCAACAGCTTTGAAGACCGCGTGACCCTGATCAACGCCATTTCGGCAGCCACTCCCGTCGCTGACGAACTGGGCAAGCCGTTCCTGCTCAAAGACGTCGTCATCGAATCGGTGACACTCGCCAACGAACGCACCGGCGAACTGCAGGAAGTCCCCCGCATCACGTTCATCGATGACAAGGGCAAGGCACTCGCCGCCACGTCCGACGTCCTGTTCAAGGACATTAAGCGCACCTTCGCCATCCTGGGCACCCCGAACCACTGGCCCGCACCGGTCCCGGTTGTCATCAACAAGGAACGGGCGAAAACCGGCCACTTCTTCACCCTGCAGGTGCTCCACTCCCTCCCGACGTCCACGAAGTAAGTACTAGCGGACCCGGAAGGGGTGATGCCGTGGCCGACAACCTGCTGGGGGTTGTTGGCCACGGTTTTCTATGGCAAATGCAGAACTCAAAGCGCTTAGGGCTCAAGCGCAACATTTGACACGACGCGCGACACACAAAATATCCCGCCTGAAAAACAAACAGGACGTGATCGTTGCCGGTAGTGAGTACGACCTGCGCAAACCATCGAAACTGATCAACCGGTACACAGCCAAACAGCTCCAAAGTTACATCGCCAAACAGTCCCAGTTCGTGGACCGGGGAACCCAGTTCGTCCCCGACGCCCACCGCAGACCCATCCCGGCCAGTGAGTTCAAAGAACTCCACACGGCCGAACTGGCACGGCACCGCAGGGCGCAGGAAGTCCTGTCAAAGCACAAAGACATTCCCCTTCCCGGCGGCACGGAAACCATCGGTCAACGTCGCGACAAAATGCGGTCAGACCGGAAATTGGCGGGCAACCCCTCAGTGAACGACCCGTACGACACGCCGGTGCGGACGTCAAAGCAGATCGCCAACCGCAAAGCGCTCAAGAAGCTCACCCGCGAAGCGAAACAAAAATCGGGTAAGGGGTGGGACGACAAAGAACTTAAACGGCAAATCGGGGAATTCTCCAAAATGGTGTCCCGTATCGGGGATGCCGACCTGGCCGCGTCGGTGAAGAAACTCACTGCAGGTCAGTTCCGGACGTTGTGGAATGACACCAATTTTGCTACCGCAGTGTCGTCACAGTACGAAATTGTCCGAACTGATTTGATCAGTGAAGAAGATAAACCCTGGCACATTCAGATCATCCATGACGCGTTCACCGACGCCCGCCGGTTGGTCGATTGGGCCAAAAAACTCGAACTCTAAGGAGTTACAGCATGCGCCACATGCACAGCATAATCAGCAGCATTCGGGAATGGTGGGGGACAATCATGGGGGGCAAAAAGCGCGTCAACTATGTTGCCGACTTTGAAACGACCACCGACGCGGAAGACTGCAGGGTGTGGGCGTACGGACTGGCCAACATCGACCGCGCCGAAACCCTGTGGGACGTCGAAATCGGGACCACCATCGAACGGTTCTGCAACCGCATGGCCGAAGAAAATTCCGTCTGCTACTTCCACAACCTCAAATTCGATTCCGCGTTCATCCTGGACTACCTGTTCCGGCAGGGGTACACCCACACTGACAACCAGATCCTCCGCAAAGGGCAATTCAGTTCCCTGATTTCGAACATGGGTTCGTTCTACTCCATCACCGTCGCGTGGAAGAACGGCACCCGCACCGAATTCCGGGATTCCCTCAAAAAGCTCCCCTACTCGGTGTCGGTGATCGCCAAAGCGTTCAACCTGGACGAAGCCAAAGGCGAACTGGACTACCACGCCTATCGGGCGCCGGACCACATCGCCACCGCAGACGAACGCGCCTACATCGCCGCAGACGTCCTGATTGTGGCCCGGGCTCTGAAAAACCAGTTCAACGAAGGCATGACCCGCCTTACCGTCGGATCCGACGCCCTGGAAGAATTCAAAAACATCACCGGGAAACGCATGTTCGACAAACTGTTCCCCGTCCTGCCCGAAGTGATGGACAACGAAATCCGGGCCGCGTACCGTGGCGGGTTCACCTATTCGGACCCGCGGTTCCGGGGCCGGGTCGTCGGGCCGGGCATCGTGTACGACGTCAATTCCCTGTACCCGTCGGTCATGTATGACCGGATGCTCCCCTACGGTGAACCGATCTACGCTCCCGGCCTTCCGGTGGCCGACCGGGACTACCCGTTGTTCATCGTGTCGGTGACGTTCACCGCGAAGCTGAAACCGGGCCATATCCCCTGCATCCAGGTTCGGGGGACGTCGATGTTTTTGGCCACCGAATACCAGACCGAAATCAAAGAGCCTGTCACGCTGTCGTGCACCAACGTTGACCTGGCCTTGTGGCAGGAACACTATGATCTGGACATTCTGGCGTACAACGGCGGGTGGCGGTTCCACGGCGTCACTGGCCTGTTCACCGAATACATTGACAAGTGGATGGAAGTGAAGGCCACCAACACCGGCGCGTTGCGTGCCCTGGCGAAACTGATGCTCAACTCCCTGTACGGGAAGTTCGCCACCAACCCCATCATCACCCCCAAGGAACCTGTGTTCGATGATGACAACAATTGCGTCAAGCTGGTGTTGGGGGACGAAGACCGGCGCGACCCTGTCTACACGGCCATGGGGGCGTTCATCACCGCGTACGCCCGGGAAGTGACCATCCGGGCGGCGCAGGAAAACTATGATGTGTTCGCCTACGCTGACACTGATTCCTTGCATTTGCTCACTACGGACGATCCGGCCGGGTTGGACATTGACGAACACAAACTGGGAACATGGAAAAGGGAATACAAATTCGTTGAAGGTCTTTTCGCGCGGGCCAAAGCTTATATTGAAAAGCTCGACACCGGTGAGCATGTAACCCATGTTGCGGGTTTGCCCGACCGGATCGCGAACGTCATGACCATCGCTGACTTTGTGAACGGAAAACGTTTCGCCGGGAAACTGCAGCCGAAGCGGGTACCCGGCGGAATGGTCCTTGAAGACGTAGGATTCACCATGAACATGGAATAAGGTAAGCTGTAAATACATCGGGAGATTCCCACGGAACATTTTACTAAGGAAGTGCCACCATGGCTGAAAAAGGCGTACAGGTAAACGCTACCGTCCCCAAAGAATGGGACAACAAACTCGAAGACCACCGCTGGACCGTCCGCAAAACCAAGACCCAGCTCATCCGCGACTACGTCGAACGCGGGATGATTGAAGACGGTCTGCTCCCCCGCCCCAAAACGGGCACCACAGACCAGGGCGAAACGCAGCCCGACACAGCGTGATTTGAGGGAATTTCGTATCCTGTACCATCGCCGGGACGCTCCCCTTGGATGGGGCCGGTGATGGGTACTCCGGTAGCAGGTTCAGGTGCGAAACCCACAAATCCGAACAAAGGGAAACCCCCGGCAATGCGCCGGGGGTTTCCTGACAACCACAGTGCGACGCACACACCGAATTTCAAAGGAGAGCCACATGGACCGTATCTTGGAGAATCTTGTAGAGATCATCGCTACCCTACCTAACGGTAGGGAGCGCTCACTGGCAATAACGAAGCTTGAAGAAGCGCAAATGTGGGCTAACGCGTCTCTCGAAGTGAACGGAGAAATCTAATGGCAACGTTCGAAGAACTCATGGACACATTCCGCAACCCGGGCGAAAGCGGGTTGCCCGACAATTTCGCTGACGAATTGGTGACCACCTATCAGGAAGATTTGTCCATCCGTGATGCCGCCGTCGCGGAAAGAGAAAACGCGCTCACCGAAGCGCAAAACACCATTGCAGCCAAAGACGCGGAAGTTACGCGCTTGAAAGCGGTGAATTATGATCTAATAAAGGCAGCACCAAAAGCCGGGAACCCGGCAGATGATAATAAGCCGGATGGTGATGCTGATCAGGGCGGCATCGATTCCCTTTTCGATAGGAAAACATTGTGACTGTGCTGGAAGTCCAAACCCTCAAGCCGACCGCCAACGAAATTCTTCTGGACGCCATCCGTAACGACGCGTCCCCCGACTACATCTCCCGCGTCCCTTCTGCCACGCAGGCAGGCGTGCAGGCCGTCCTTGCAGCGCTGCAGACCTACCGCCCGCAGCAGAACGAATTCCTTGACGCCCTGGTCAACAAGATCGCCCTGTCGGTCATCCGTGGCACGTCCTGGACGAACCCGCTGGCGTTCGCCAAACAGGGTCTGGTACCCAACGGTGACACCGTCGAAGAAATCATGGTTGGCCTGATCAAGGCCAAAACGTACGACGCGAACCGTGACGCGCTCGAACAGGAACTGTTCGGCACCGCAGCCATCGAAGTGCAGACCAACTACCACCGCGTCAACCGCCGCGAAAACTACAAGGTCACCATCAATCAGCCGTTGCTGATGAACGCGTTCAACCAGCCGATGGGGCTCTCCACGTTCGCCGGGCAGATCATGGCGGCGCCGGGAACTTCGGACCAGTGGGACGAATTCCTGCTGATGTGCCGGTTGTTCAGTGAGTACGAACGCAACGGCGGTTTCCACAAGGTGGGCATCCGGGACGTCACCTCCCCGAACCTGGACCCGGACACCCGGGCGCAGGACGCCCGCGACATTGTCATCCGCATCCGGTCGCTGGTGGGCAACCTGAAATTCATTTCGACCGCGTACAACGTCGCCCGCATGCCGATGGCGGCGCAGCCTGACGAACTGTACCTGTTCATCACCCCGGAATTGAACGCTGTGTTGGACGTCGAAGCACTTGCCGGTGCGTTCAACGTTGAAAAGATGGCCCTGTCCGGTCGGATCGTGGAAATCCCGAAGGAACAGTTCGGCATTGACGGGGTCGAAGCCGTCATTTCCACCAAGGATTTCTTCCAGGTGTTCGACCGTCTGTTCGAAACGGCGTCCCAGTGGAACCCTGCATCCCTGCAGAACAACTACTGGTTGCACCGCTGGCAGATCATTTCCGCGTCCCGGTTCGTACCGGCCGTGGCACTGTCCACCCATGGGGGCGACGAAATCATCAAACTCAACCCGCCGGTGACTGCGCTCGAAGCCATTGTTGTCACCGACCGGGAAGGCACTGTTGTGACCGAAGTGCAGCGCGGTGAGCGGTACCAGCTCACCACCGACACCGTCACCGACGGTAACTCCGACGGCGTCCGCTGGTCCTTGACCGGCAACACGTCCCCGCGGACGTACCTGTCCCAGACCGGTGTACTCACCGTCGGCGGCGACGAAGGCGGTACGTTGGTCGCGAAGGCAACATCGACGTGGCTGGACCCGGAAAACATCATGCGCAACGGTGTTTCCCAGTCGGTCACCCTGGCAGTGTCCGGCATCGTGACCCTGAACGCATGGCCGAACGTGGACAACCAGGACACCACGGCCGACGACGTCCAGAACCGTGTCACGGACATTACCGTCCAGGACGTGGCAGTGTCCCCGGCGTTCGCTCACGACACGTACGTGTACACCGCAAATGTCACGGACCCGAACACGGTGACGAAATCCGATTTCACCATTGTCGGCCCCGACGCTGGCGACGTTCGGATTACCAAGAATGGTCTGGTATTTACCATCGAAGTCGCATCGGCACCCGGCGACCCTGTGTACACTGTAACCGTGAGCTAATTTCCGAACCCCCGATATTCGGAAACGCGAACAGGGCATGTGGCGCCCTTAGCAGAGAAACCCCCACCAACAGGTGGGGGTTTCTTTGTGTTTACCGGTAGTCTTATGAAAACGAATTCCACCGGGGAGATAATAAATGACAACCCAATTCCATGAATTGCCTGAACCGAAAACATTCGGTCATGGCTTCAATTACGCGGTGTGGGGTGCCAACACCACCGTCACCCTGGCAAACGTCCCCTGGAACAACGACTACCGCGACGTCGTGAAATTCTCCAACCAGGGCGCACTCGACAACTACATCAACAACCTGTCCGGGCCGATCACCACCACCACCGGCGTCACCTACGCCGCCATGGGGCGCCCCATCCGGTTGCAGATCCCGTTCGAAAAAGCCAACACGTACAACTACCTGCGTGCCTACAACCCGGCGCAACCCATCGCCGGGGGCGACACCGGCCGCGCCTACTACTATTTTGTGGTGGGCGTCAACTACATCGCCCCGGACACCACCGAATTGTTGCTGCAGCTCGACGTGTTCCAGTCGTTCATTTACGGCACCACGTTCGGCAACATCTATGTCGAACGCGGTCACCTGGGCATCGCCAACGAAGATGGGTTCGACAATTACGGCCGTGACTACCTGACCATCCCGGAAGGGTTCGACCTGGGCAACGAATACGTCATTGCCCGTTCATACGGCCACGAAATAGCGTCCGCCCGGTTCAACGAATTCGGGTTCCCGAATTACACCATCATGGTCGCGTCCACCACCGCCCTGGACACCAACGACTACGGCACCATGGAATCCCCCAAACTGGTTTCGGCGCGGGGGTCACAGTTGGAAAACCTGCCCAACGGGTGCGAGTTGTACGAATTCAACAGCCTGGGGCATTTCAACGAATTCCTGGAAATCATGGCCAACAAAACATGGGTGACCCAGGGCATCATTTCCATCATGGCCACACCCCGCGCCACCCGGTACGGGATGACCACCGTGACGAACTTCATCGAACGTGAGCCCGGGCAAACAACCCCCGATTTCCCTATGCGTCGCATCCAGGGCGGGGTGTTGAACAACGTCAAAGAACCGATCGCCTACAGTTGGCGCAACCTGATCGACCTGGGCAGGTATTCGAGGTTGAAAAAGTTCCTCACCGCCCCGTACATGGTGATCGAAATGACGTCCTACACCGGCACACCGCTGGTGCTCAAACCTGAGTGCTGGCAGGATCCGAACATGACCGTGGTGGAAATCCCCCACCTGGCACCCCCGTCACCGCGCATCAACTTCATCCCGTTTCGGTACAACGCCACCCCCGGTGTTTTGTCCTACGAAGACGGTAACGGGGTAGTCAACGACGGCGGCGAGTTCCTGAACATGGCCACCGGCATCATGAACCTGCCAACTTTCTCCCTGGTCAACAACGGGTACATCAGCTACATGGCCGCCAACGCCAACTCCATCGCCTTCCAACACAGTTCGGCTGACTGGTCCCAGCAGCGGGCTTTACAGGCCGCGAACACCGGATACGATCAAGCATCATCGGCCATGCTGACCACCAACAATCAGACCGTGAACCAGCAAAGCGCCATGGCACAGTCAACGAACATCGCCAACGAAGCACAAGCCGCCCACACCATGATCAACGGCGCGTTCGGGGTGGCCGGTGGGGTCGCCCGGGGCGCCGCGATGGGTCCAATGGGCGCCCTGACCGGTGGGGCGTCCGGTGCGCTGAACTGGGCACAGGCGGGCATGGGTGCCGCCGTGGACATGAACCAGCGCAACCAGCAGCTCGGGGTCGCGACGGGGCTGTCCACGGCCAACCTGAACGACGCACAAGCCAACTCCGGTTTCATCCGGGACACCAACCGGGACCTGGCACGATTTTCCGCCCAAGGTGATTACGCCAACGCCATCGCCGGTATCAACGCCAAAGTCCAGGACGCGAAACTGACCCAGCCGACCAGTGCAGGGCAAATCGGTGGTGACGCGTACAACCTGGCCACCTATTACTGTGGTGTGGACTTGAAAATCAAGATGCTGCAACCGGCGGCGATGAACGCCATCGGTGAATTCTGGTTACGTTACGGTTACGCTGTGAACCGTTTTTCCCGCATGCCCGCATCGTTGATGGTCATGGAGAAATTCACTTACTGGAAATGTAAGGAAGTGTATATTGTTTCCGCTAACTGCCCTGAAACATTCAAACAAACACTAAGGGGAATATTTGAAAAAGGTGTTACTGTTTGGAAGAATCCGGGAGACATTGGAAATATTGATACGGCGAACAACGCGCCACTGGCAGGGGTGACCATATAAATGGCTAAGAACGATTTGGTAATGGATAACTATTACCGCACACACATGAACGGTGGCCGTAAAAACAACCCGGCCATGAACCAGCAAGCCGCCACCGAACGCATGTACCGGCGCATCCTCACCGAACTGTGCGCCAACCTGTTCGAATGGAAAGGCTTGCCGGAATCCGTGGACGTGCGGTTCCTTGAACTGAACCTCAACTGGCGGGGCGTGGCCGTGTTCTTCAAAGACACCAACTCGGGACAGTTTTTCGCCGCACAGGGCGCCCCGTCCGGTGCCACGAACTTCATGGACGAACCCACATCGTTCACCATCATTTCCCCCACCATGCAAACCACCCGCCTGAACGCCATGCCGGACTACGACGTCACCCCCTCCGGGGATCTCGGGGAACGCAAAGAACCAGAATGCGTGCCCATCTGGTGCAACTACCTCCGCGAACCCAACCTGGACATCATCAACCTGTACTCCACCAAACTGGCCAAACTGGACCGCTCCATCGAAATCACGGCCGACAACATGCGCAAAACCAAAGTCGTCGCCGCGTCCGAAGCCGAACGGCTGACCGCGCAGAACGCCCTCAAACAGATCATCGAAGGGCAGGAAGCCATTTTCGTCACCGACGGTGGCGCGGCCATGATTTCGAACATGCAGGTACTGGATTTGAGCGTTGACCCGCTCACCCTCCCCAACCTGCAAATCGCCAAATCAAAAATGTGGAACGAATGCATGGGGCTACTCGGCATCAACAACGCCAACCAGGACAAAAAAGAACGCCTGGTGGCGGCCGAAGTCGGTGCCAACGACGAACAGGTCCAGGCCACCCGCAACATCGCCCTCAACGCCCGGCAACAGGCCGCCAAACGCATCAACGAACTATGGCCTGAACTGGACGAAATCACCGTGGATTTCAAACAAGCACCCCTGCCCGAACCCACCGACGCCGGGGGCACCGAACCTGTCACCGGCGGTGGTGGCGCCAACACCAACAACGAACTGGAGAGTCTCTGATGGCGATTTTCACTATTGAATTGTGGGAGTGCCTGGAACTGGACCCCACCATCGAAACCGGGATCCTGGCCGACTACCCGATCTTTGACGAAAGCCACCGGGCAGTGTTGAACAGGAAAATCCTGAACCACTTCAACAACCGGGAAATCTGCATGGAATCGTTGTCCATGTGGCGGTTGGCGCTGGCCCGGAAGCTTGACGAAATCATGCCGCTGTACAACCAGCAGTACGAAATTTCGGCCATCAACTTCAACCAGCTCGAAACGGTGCGGATCAACAACACCAACGTCAACAACGGCACCACCACCGGCAGCAGCGAATCGTCCAACGAATCAAGCTCCGGCGCGAAGTCCCGGGCCGTGTCCCAACAGCTCCCCCAAACGCAGTTGTCAGGCAACGGTGACTACGCCACCGCCGCGCAGGACAACATTTCGGACACCAGCGCCGCGTCGTCGGCCACCGACACCAACACCGTCAACCAGGACAATGAACAGGTATCCGAAACCGTCGGTTTTCAAGGTAATGCGGCACTCATGATTCTGCAGTACCGCCAATCACTGGTAAACGTCGATATGATGATCATTGATGAACTGCAAACCCTTTTCATGGGGCTTTGGAACAACGGTGACGAATACACCGTCAATTCAGGGCAACTCGGCTATTTCGGCTACGGCCGTTTTCTGATCTAGGAAGGTAAAGGCCCGAAATGGCACCTATTCTGCACGCAACACAATTCCCGTTCGACATGCTCCCGATGAACAACATTTCCGCCCCCACATACCGGGACGGGGTCACCTACACGCGCGGGCTCGAACAGCTCAAAGTGTGGCTCAACACCGTCCTGGTACCGGAATTCAACGCGGCCATCGACAACGCGTTCGAACAGTTCGCGGCCGGACTCGAAAACATGGAAAACCGGATCCTTGAATCCGAAGCCGCCTACGACGAACTCATGAACGGTGCCCTGCAGTCCGTCGCGGCGTCCATCGCGGCGAACACCACCTACACCAACGAACAGGTTGCAGCGGCCCGCCTGTACGTTGACAACGCCATCCAGTTCATCAACAACAAAACCGGGCAAGCGCAGATCCAGCGAACCACCCTGATCGCCCCGTACACGGTCGCCATCGACCCGCTATGGCCCAACAACCACCCCATCCAACTTGTACTGACACAGGACGCCGTCGGCGGCCGCCCGGTCACCATGGGCGCCAACATCACCGGCGTGGTCGATGTTGACCCGGCCCCCAACGCCGTCACCGAATTCACCCTGCTCCCCACCGGTGGCGGGCAGTGGCGTGTGGTTCAGGCGCCCGCCGTCGCGGCCGTCACCATCGAACGCAACCGCCGCCCCGGCGACACCTCCGACAAGGACCGTTTCCAGCGGGCCGTTGACGCGGCCAAAGCGTCCGGCGCTAAAGAAATCATCGCCCCCGTTCCCGTGTCCGGTGCGTACCTGTTCCACGAACGCGTTGACGTCGGTTCGGCGAACAACCTGACCATCCGGGGCGTGGGTAACAAACTGGTCCAGCTCAAAGCCGCCCCGGGGGCCGGGGAAATCAACCTGTTTTCCATTTCGGCCGGGTTCAAAAACCTGCGCATCACCGGGTTCGATTTCGTTGGTGCGGTGGTCGAAAATCCGACCGTCCCCACCCGCGCCCGCACGTACGGGGCCGACCGGATGAAATCGGCCATCTGGTTCAACGGCGACCTGGGCATGACCCAGATCACCACCGACGTCATCGAAAACCTGACGTTCGACAACAACCGGGTCTACGGTTCATCCGGTCTGCCGTTGTGGCTCTCCGGTCTGCGTGGCACCACCCGCATCCACGACAACACGTTCGATAACAACTACGACATCGGCTTGATGTACCTGGACAACGCTTACTTCCACGACAACCGCATCCTGAACAGCCGCGACAACGGTGTGTCCGTTTCCCGTGGCTGCAAAAACGTGTTCGTCCACAACAACTACATCCAGAACGCCTGTTACTGGGGTATCTGGACCGGCGGTTTCCTCTCCACCGGAACCACCCAGGCCGACCGTGACAACCCGGCCAACTGGGGACCGTCCAGCGTCGTCGTTTCCGACAACATCGTCAACGGGTCCGGTTACGGTGGCGTGTACGCATCCGTGGGGCCGAAGTCCCTGCAGATCCACGACAACCTGTTCATGGATGGTGGTTCCGGTCCGGTGGACGCCCCCAACGACCAGTACGGGGTGGGTGTGTACATCGGCGGCCTGTCCAACAGCGTCGGCGGCTACTCGACGTGGGCCGAAGACATCAACGTCCACCACAATATTGTCAACAAAATGTCCCGTGGTGGTGTGTACATCGGTGCAGGTTCCCGACGGGTCGTGGTCGATAACAACCAGTTCAAAGATCTCGGCTGGCAGTACCTGGCCAACGGCACCACCGAAGTGTTGGCCACCGACACGGTCAAAAACTATGGCGTGTACGTTCACTTGACCACCGACGACATCGAAATCACGAACAACAAATTCAGGGACACCCGCGCCACCCCGTATTTCAACAAGCCCATCACCACCAACGGTGGAACGAACCTGCGCACCCGCAACAACACCGCCATCGGCAACAGGATCGCCCATGAAGAAACAACCGTTCCGATTCTCACCGCCCGGAAAGTTGGGCTCACCAACGCCGCGACCGACCTGGCACCCCGGGCGGTGTGGGATTACGACGGCGCCAACCTGTCGTTGAACATGATGGCCGCTGATGGTGTGACGGTCGTGTCAACCCCGTTCAAGGTGCGGGTGTCCGACGGTGTGACCACCCTGGGCAACACCACCCTGTTCGCCGGGGGTGGGGTGCGGTTGCCGGTGTACACCACCGCGACCCGCCCTTCCGGGGCGCAGCCGGGCCAAATGATTTACGACAGCGACCTGTCGAAAGCCATTACTTTCTCTGGCGCCAACTGGCGGGACGGTGCGCATAACGTTGTCTAAGTAATTAAATGCCCGGCGCTACGGCGCCGGGCATTTTCTTTGCCTGATAGAATTTCTTTATGGCATATGATGACGTCGCTAAAAAGTTGGCGATTAAAGTGATTGGCACCGTAGAATCAAATCTTAATTACGGTGCCATCAACTTCAACGACCCCATCACCGTTGGCGTTTCGCAATGGTACGGCACCCGCGCCGCGAACATTCTCAAACGCATGCGCGACGAAAACCCGTCCCAATGGTACAACGTCGATTACTCCCTGGACTCCCAAATTGTCGCCATTCTCCCCACCTCCACATTCTGGAATTCCCGCTACCTCACCCAGTCCGAAGGTAACTCCCTGGTTGGTACCCTGCAACGCAACCAGGCCATCCAGAACGACCAGCTGGTCACCGACATGGAAGCGTACAAGAACGTTGCCATATCGTACGGGTTCGACCCGGACACCAACACCGCGACGGTGCTCTACTTTTTCTCCATGCACCACCAGTCACCGGCGTCCGCGCTGCAGGTCGTTCAAACATTGGACACCACCGCCACCCTGGACCAGATCCACGCCGCATGCCTGGCACACCCGGTCCTGGGACAATACGGGGGAAGGTACAACACCACCTACAACCTGATCAAGGAAGCCGACCTGTCCGGTGTTGACCCGGTCCCACCACCGGACCCGCCCGTCGTGGTACCCAACGGCAACGCCAAACTCATCGAATCCGTGGGTGACCTGCTCATTGTCCGTTTCGAAAACAACGAACAGGTCACCTACTACCCGACCGGGCGCGGGCAGTGGGTGCCGCGTAAAGCCGCCGTCGCACCACCGCCCCCGGACCCTGTCCAGCCGCCCCCGCCGGTCAGTAACGGTTCCTGGTACCACCCGGCACCGGGCGCGGTCATCACCTCCCCGTACGGGCCGCGCGGTTTCGACGGGCTCAACAACTTCCACTTCGGGCTCGACCTGTCATCCACGACCGCGCCGACCGGGGTGAACATCATCGCCATCACCGACATGATTGTGACCGTCGCGTTCAACGCCTACACCGGCGGTAACGTCACCGCCGGTGGGTACCTCAAAGCCCACACCCTGGACGGTGCCTACACTTTCAGCTACAACCACATGGCCCCCGGCACGGTCGCCCCCAACGTCGGGGACACCATCACGGCCGGGTCCGTCATCGGTGTGGAAGGCCAAACCGGGAACGTCACCGGAACACACCTTCACCTGGAATGCTACGAGGGGGCGTTGAACGACCCGTGGGCGCCGCCGTACGGTAACCCCATCGACCCTTTGCCCGTCCTACGAGCTCATGGAGTGAACATCTAATGGAAACCCTCACTAAGGCAGCCACCGCCATGCACGCAGACCATCACAAAACCCCAGCGAAACCCAAAGAATTCAAATGGTATAACTGGGACAAAATTTCCAGTTTTAATGCGATGTTCCATTTTTTGGTGGGGCAGCGTGGTGTGGGTAAAACGTACGGGTGGAAGAAAAAGGTTATCCGTGCGGCCATCCGTAAGGGTGAAGAATTCATGTACGTGCGCCGGTACAAGGAAGAATTGAAAGTGTCGAAGGATACGTTTTTCGCTGATTTGATAGCGAAGAACGAATTTCCGGACTGGGATTTCCGGTCCTATGGTTCTTTGGCTCAAATGGCCCCGGCGTCAACGCGGGATGACAAAAAGCGGAAGTGGCGCACCATCGGGCATTTCATTGCCCTGTCCACCGCACAGTCGATAAAGTCTGTTTCTTACCCGCTGGTTACGAACATAGGGTTCGATGAATTCATCATCGAAAAAGGTGCCACGCATTACATTTCCAACGAAGTCCATGCGTTCCTGAACCTGTATTCAACGGTTGACCGTAACCAGGACAAAACCAAAGTGTTTTTCATGGCCAACTCGGTGTCGATCATGAACCCCTATTTCCTGTACTACAACATCAAGCCCGACGAATCAAAGGAATTCAACGTCCTGTTCGACGGTTACATGGTCGTCCACTTTGTTGACGCCGAAGAATTCTCCGACCAGGTCTATGCCACCAAGTTCGGCAAGTTCATCGCCGGAACAGAATTCGGTGACTTCGCCGTCGGCAACGAATTCGCTGACAACAACGACAACCTGTTGGACGTCAAGGGCGCATCCGCCCGGTACACGTACACCGTCGAAGCGAAGCAGGGAACATTCAGCATCTGGATTGACTGGATCGCCGGTAAATACTACGTCCAGGAGAAACGCCCCAAACAGGAAATACTTTTCACAATCCTCCCCGAACGAATGAGTGAAGGAAAAGTATTGCTAACCTATACTGACAAGGTAATGCAAAGTCTCCGAACCGCATTCCGTAACGGAAACACCTATTTCGACACACCAAAATCACGGAACGCGTTCATCGAAATATTCAAACGCTAACGCTGGGGAGCGAACCACATGAACATTAAAGATCCACAAACCCGACGATACATTTACGGGGTGGTGTTGGCTCTGATCCCGCTGGCACAGTTCGCCCGTCTTATCCCGGACGACGCCGCGCCCCTGATTGTCAACGTTGTCACCGCCGTATTGGGTATAGGCGCTGCAGGGCTCGCACTCCCCAACACCACCGACGGCAGGCACGAAGCATGAGCGGGGTTGCCCGGGCGGTGCGCATGATCAGCGAACCCCGCGCCATCAACATCGCCCAAATCATCCTCTACGCCATCGCCGCCACCGCCGGTTTGGCCGCCGCCGTCGGAGCCCTGAACCCGCTGTTCACCTCCACCACCGTCGGGTCGTGGATCATCGTAACCGTAGGGGTCATCCTGTCCATCGGCGGTTTCTCCGGCGGTTACGCCGTCATCGCCGGGCTCTGGTGGGTCGAACGAATATCCCTGATCATCCTGGGCGTCTCCTGGATCATGTTGCTGCCAGCAGCCCTGTTTTTCGCTTTCAGTACCCACAACTCAGCCATCTGGTTGGTCATCGCCCTGTTATGCACCGCCGTGCTGTCACTGTTCATCCGGTACCGGCGCATCGACTGGGCATACCTGGACCCCACACGATGAGCATGGAAGCGTGGGTCACGGCCGTGACAGCAGTCATCGCCGCCTTGGGGGGCGCTTCCCTGATCCCTAAAATCGTGGACGGTATCAAGGCCATGCGTGACAACCGTGCACGGGAAGAAAAGGACGAAAACCGGTCACTACTGGGCAGGGCCGCGAACGCGGAACGCCGCGCCGACCGGGAAGCGGAATACCGGCGCCGCGTCGAAGTGTGGGCGGGGCGGCTCGAATACATGCTTGCACAGCTCGGGGTGCCCGCCGACAAAATACCCACCAAACCCGAATGGGTCCGCAGCAAGGAGAACGCATGAGCGGCTACTACCTACCATTCACCCCCGACATCGACCGGTCGCAAGACTACGGGGCTAACCCGGGCGTCGGCCCGAACCCGCCCGGAGGACACAACGGTGACGACTGGGCAACCCCCATCGGAACCCCTGTCCGGGCGGCCGGGGACGGTGAAGTGGTGTTCGCCGGTGAGTTCGATTCCACCTACGCCGATAACTGGGGCTGGAACCTGAACTACGGCGGAAAGATGGTCATCCTGAACATGGACGGCCCCACCGGACCGTATTTCGAGTACGGGCACAACTCCCGTCTCATGGTCAAAGCCGGTGACCGGGTCGCGGCCGGCCAAATCATCGCCTACACCGGCAACAGCGACGGCGGCACCGGTGTTTCCACCGGCCCGCACTGCCACGTCGGCGCCCTGCCACCGAACTTTGACCTGAACACCAACACCTATGGTCGCGTCAACCCGCGCATCTACATGACCGAATATTGGGACGAAGACACCGCAACCGCACAAGCGATAAAGGACGAACAAATGACCCCCGAACAGAACCGCATGCTGGTGGCCCTGTACAACGCGTTCTTCAACAAAAAGGACGGAAAGGACGACAATCAGTCCATCGTTGGTGGTGAAGCCATCGACGAGCTGATCAATAAAAACGACCTTGACACCCACAAGCGCATCGACGCGGTGGACAAGAAACTGGACCAGGTATTGCAAAAGCTGGGGTGAACCGTCAGAGAAGGGTGTCCACCGATTCTTGTAATTCGGTGGGCTCCCTTCTCTGTACCCTGAAAAATTTTTACATTTTAAACTTGATATCGGATCAGTTTTCATGCAATAATTGATTTATCAGCAAGGGCGCCACAACCCAAAGGATGATCACAATGCTTGAAATTCTGCTCTTCTCAGCCGTACTCTCCCCCATCACCACATGCGGGCTCTACGTCTTCTTCTCCAGCCCTGTAACCCTCCCCCGTCACCGTAAGGGACTCTAAGACCATGATCACCGCGAAGCAGGCAGACAAGGCATACCAGCGCGTCATGTGCATCTCCGTCCCCGAACCCATCCCCACGAAGGTCGCTGTCACCGGCCCGGGCCGCGCTGCAGCTAGGCGAGCCGCGCTCATGGAACTGCACGAATGCCGCGAACTGTTGCGGGTACCGTCGCCGTTGCTGGCATCACCACGCATGCGTCGCCGCTATGATGAAGCTGTAGCATGGGCCGCGCTCTACAGGGACGAAGCATAGACACCAACCAGCACAGCGCATATCAGACCCACACCACATGGTGTGGGTCTATTTGCGTATGTGCATATGACTTACCAGGACAAGCACCAACTATATGGTGTGATGATCATCACATGTATATGAGGTTGACATATGTGTTGATGATATGCATGCAGCAGGGCATGGTGTGTAACAATTGCGTAACAGAGCTTGACAAGAGCGGCCCAGACCGTTGGGGAAATCGATGTTTTCTGAAGCTCCGGCAC
>Ga0157369_10003158_pt1 | contig 19673 bp, 18 predicted proteins | sample C25metaG_FD_113461 | JGI IMG/M metagenome (GOLD analysis project Ga0157369, IMG submission 113461) | Corn rhizosphere microbial communities from Kellogg Biological Station, Michigan, USA - C2-5 metaG | ecosystem: Host-associated > Plants > Roots > Rhizosphere > Soil | place: USA: Michigan...
ACGGAGCTTATCTTGGGAAATACCGTAAAATGCACATTCCGGATGATCCAGCTTTTTATGAAAAATTCTATTTCACGCCGGGCGATTTAGGTTACAAAGTTTTTCCTACGAAGTTTGGAAAAGTTGGTGTGTTGATTTGTTGGGATCAATGGTATCCGGAAGCGTCAAGAATCACAGCTTTGATGGGTGCGGATATTATGTTCTATCCAACAGCAATTGGTTGGGACACGACTCAAGACGAAGAAACAAACCAGGATCAATACAATGCTTGGCAAACCATTCAACGTTCTCATTCAGTTGCAAATGGACTTCCTGTAGTTTCTGTAAATAGAGTAGGCTTCGAGCAAGATGGCGCAATGAAATTCTGGGGCGGAAGTTTTGTGACTAATGCTCAGGGAAAATTATTGTATCTCGCTTCCCACGATCAGGAAGAAGTTGTTGTGACAGAAGTTGATCTCGCTCAAACCGATTATATGAGAAAGCACTGGCCATTTCTGAGAGACAGAAGGATCGAGACTTATTCGCCGATTACAAAACGTTTTATTGACGAGGATTAATGACTATAGATAAAGATTTCAATCCGTTAGAAAATGGATATACTTTCCCCGCAGAATGGGAAGAGCACGAAGCAACCTGGCTTTCCTGGCCTCACAAAGAGGAATCCTGGCCGGAAAGAATCGATTTGATTTATCCCGCTTACGCCAAATTCATCGCTGAACTTACGAAAGGTGAATTTGTTTGTATCAATGTAAAAGATCAGGAAATGCAGGCTTTTGCAATGGAACATATTTCCAAAGCAGGAGCAGATATTTCTAAAGTCGAATTTTATTTCCATGAAACTAACGATGCTTGGTGCAGAGATCACGGCCCAGCTTTTTTAATTAATAAAAACGGAGAAGAGCCTCAAAAAATCATTGTAGATTGGGGATTCAATGCCTGGGGAGGAAAATATCCGCCATTCGAACTGGATGACGTGATTCCAACCAAAATCGCTGAAGAAAAAGGACTTCCGGTTCTTTATCCGGGAATTATTATGGAAGGAGGATCTGTTGAATTCAACGGTGCTGGAACGGTTTTGACTTCAAAGTCTTGTTTACTTAATGAAAACAGAAATCCACATCTTTCTCAGGAAGAAGTAGAAGAATATTTGAAAAAATATTACGGACAAAAACAAGTGCTTTGGGTAGACGACGGCATTATTGGCGATGATACAGACGGACACGTGGACGACACAATCCGTTTTGTAAATGAAGACACGGTTCTTACAGTTATCGAGGATAATAAAGAAGATGATAATTATGAGATCCTTCAAACCAATCTTCGTCAGTTAAAAGAAATGAAGTTATTGGACGGGCGTCCTCTCAATATCATCGAACTGCCAATGCCTGCCCCGGTTTATTGTGACGGACAAAGATTGCCAGCGTCTTACGCCAATTTTTACATCGCAAACAAATCAGTCATTGTTCCGACTTACAATTGTGATAAAGATGAAGTAGCATTAGAAATTATCCAAAAATGTTTCCCGGAAAGGGAAGTGGTTGGCATAGATTCCACCGATATTATTTGGGGGTTGGGAAGTTTCCATTGTCTCAGTCAACAAGAACCTTTGGTTTAAAATATAAATCCGCAGACAAGCGGATTTTTTTAATAGTTTAAATGTAAATAATGAGCGAGATACAAGCCACAGATCAAATCAAAAAGTTTCTTCCTTTTATCTTAGGAACGGCTATTTTTATGCAAATGCTGGACTCCACAATTCTGAATACATCTTTACCTTCTATAGCAAGAGATCTTCAGGAATCGCCACTGGATATGCAGAATGCAATCATCAGTTATGTTCTGACTTTGGCTTTGTTTATGCCCGTCAGCGGATTTTTGGCGGATAAGTTTGGGACTAAAAGAATATTCATTCTTTCGCTCGTTGTCTTTTCCTTAGGCTCATTATTCTGTTCGTTATCACATAATCTTACCGAATTGGTAATTTCCAGAGTGGTTCAGGGCATTGGCGGAAGTCTGATGACGCCTGTCGGGAAATTAGCCTTGATCAGAGCTTTCAACAAAAACGAACTTCTTAAAGCAATGAATTTCGCCATCATTCCTGCATTGATTGGACCTGTTATGGGACCTTTGGTCGGAGGATATATGGTAGATTATTTAACCTGGCACTGGATCTTTCTTATTAATATTCCAATTGGAATTCTAGGAATTGTTCTGAGTTTAAAGTATATGCCGAATTACAAATCACCAGTCATAGATTTCGATCTGAAAGGATTTCTCATTTTCGCAATGGCTTCATTGTTACTTTCAGTTTCTTTGGAATTGTTAGGAAATGCTCAAAATATCACGCCCGTTTTATTGGTTTTGGTGTTAGGGTTTTTGATGCTTTACTTTTATTACAAACATGCAAAAACCGACAACAATCCGATTTTTCCGCTCAACCTTTTTCAGGTTCGGACCTTTAGGGTCGGGATTTTAGGAAATCTGGCTACAAGGCTGGGAATTAGTTCTATTCCGCTTTTGGTTCCGTTGATGATTCAGATTGCGTATGGACAATCTGCGCTTACTTCGGGCTGGATCGTTGCACCGATGGCTTTGACTTCGATGTTTGGAAAGTCTGCCGTCATCGGTATTTTGGATAAATTTGGTTATCGTAAAACTTTGATGACAAACACCTTTCTTATCGGAGTTTTGATTTGCTGTCTGGCAATACCGAGTGTCCAAAGTTCGATTTATTGGTACGTCCCGATTTTGTTAGTTTTAGGTTTTTTCAATTCGATTCAGTTTACATCGATGAATACGATTTCGATTGCAGATTTGCGACCTTACCAGAACAGCAGTGGGAATTCTTTGGTTTCTGTAAATCAGCAATTTGCTGTTGGATTCGGGATTGCGTTTGGGTTGATTGTTTTGAAAATATTTGAAGGTGACACGACTTTTATTAAAAATCAAATTCATAATGCTTTTCGATACACATTTTTAATCGTCGGTTTTCTAACCATTCTTTCAGGTTTTGTTTTCCGAAGACTCAATTTCCGAGACGGCGATAATATGAAATCGGTTTAGAATTTATATTTTTATCGGGTATTTAATAAAAGTTATGGCTAAGAATAAAACCACTGAAAACGATCTTTCCGTAGAAGATTATATCAATAATATCACTGATGAAAAACGTCGTGAAGATGTCAAAAAATTAGTAAAAATCTTTGAAGAAACATCCGGATTCCCGCCAAGAATGTGGGGCGAGGCAATCATCGGTTTTGGAAGTTATCATTACAAATATGCCAGTGGGCACGAAGGCGATGCACCTTTAGCCGGACTTTCCAACAGAGTTGCACAAATCTCAATCTATGTTTATCCAGAAGATGAAATGCGTGAAAAACTCTTGTCAGAATTAGGAAAAGCAAAATCTGCAAAAGCTTGTATTTATATTAAAAAGCTGGAAGATATTAACATTGATATTTTGAAAAAAATCATTAAAAATTCAGTGGAAAATATTAAAAAAATCTACGGATAAATGGATTTTTCAAATTTACTGTCTCCGGAAGTTCAAAGCTTTATCAATCAAAATATTGAGGGTGATATCAATAAATTATTGTTGAAAAAATCGCCATTTTCAAGTGTTACGATTCAAGAGATTGTTCAGCAGATTAAAGGTAAAAAAGTTGCACAAAGAAAGTTTCCATTTCTATTGAAAGACAATCTTATTTTTCCTCCAAATCTCAATCTGGAACAGGCTTCATCACAATCAACTGCAGAATATAAAGCCCAAAATTTAAAAGGAAACTCATTCCTTGATTTGACTTCTGGTTTTGGAATCGATGCTTTTTTTCTTTCTCAGAATTTTGACGAAATCACTTTGGTTGAGCAAAACCCGGAATTGATAAAAATCGTTGAACACAATTGGAAAACTTTAAATAGAAATGCAAATTTCATCAATCAAAGCCTTGAAACATTTTTGGAGGATAATCAGCAGAAATTTGATATCATTTATCTTGATCCGGCAAGACGAGATCAGAATAACAAAAAGAAATTTTTGCTTGAAGATCTTTCGCCAAACCTTTTGGGAATTGAAGAAAAACTTAATCCGATTTCAGATAAGATTATCGTAAAACTTTCACCTTTGATTGATATTTCTTATTTGGTTTCAGAACTTCAAAATATTAACGAGATCAAAATCATTGCTGTTAGAAATGAAGTGAAAGAATTGATTTTAATAATTAAAAATCAAGAAACAAGATCCGACAATCCAGACACAAAGATCACTTGTGTAAACCTGGAATCTGGTGAACCTGAATTTTCTTTTAATATTAATGAAGAAAAATCTGCAACTTCGGAATTCTCAGAAAGTCTGAATTTCCTGTATATTCCAAATAATTCTATTCTGAAAGCTGGTGCATTTAATATTATTTCAGAAAAATTCGGATTGAAGAAACTGCATCCAAACACGCATTTTTATACTTCGGAGAACAAAATAGAAAACTTTCCCGGAAGAGTTTTGCAAATTGAAAAAATTGATGGAAAAGATTTAAAAAAGAACAATCAGTTCAATATTATTTCCAAAAATTATCCTTTAAAACCTGACGAGATCAAGAAAAAATACAAATTGAAAGACGGCGGAAATCACTATTTGATTTTTACTCAAAGTATTAACGGAAAAGAGATCTTGAGGAGTATTTGATTTAATGTATTGATTAACAAAATTTTAAATAAATATTAATTATACAGCCAAATTTTTAAAAATAATTAAATGAGCGTTCATCTTACCATAAAAAATCACTACATTTGCACGCGTAAAAAATAGATATGCAAAATATTAGAAATATAGCGATTATCGCACACGTTGACCACGGAAAAACAACTTTGGTTGACAAAATTATCCACGCTACAAACATCTTCCGTGAAAATCAGGAGAGTGGCGATTTGATCATGGATAACAACGATCTTGAAAGAGAAAGAGGGATTACGATTTTATCAAAAAACATCTCTGTAACTTATAAAGACGTAAAAATCAACGTTATCGATACTCCTGGTCACGCCGATTTTGGTGGTGAAGTAGAGAGAGTATTGAAAATGGCTGATGGTGTTGTTTTGTTGGTTGATGCCTTCGAAGGACCAATGCCACAGACTAGATTCGTACTTCAGAAAGCGTTGGAACTTGGATTGAGACCTTTGGTTGTTATCAATAAAGTTGATAAACCAAACTGTCGTCCTGATGAAGTTCACGATCAGGTATTTGATCTTTTCTTTAACTTGGATGCAACTGAAGAGCAATTGGATTTCCCAACGTTCTACGGTTCTTCCAAACAAGGTTGGTTCAACACTTCATTAGAACAAACTGACAATATTTTCCCATTATTAGACGGGATTTTACAATATGTTCCTGAACCGAAAGTAGAGGAAGGAAACTTGCAAATGCAGATCGTTTCTCTGGATTATTCCTCTTTCTTAGGAAGAATCGCTATCGGAAAAGTGATCAGAGGCGAAATCAAAGAATCCCAGTGGATCGGATTAGCACAAGCTGACGGAAAAATATTGAAAGGAAAAGTAAAAGAACTTTACGTTTTCGAAGGTCTTGGAAAGAAAAAAGTAGCTGAAGTTAAAGCCGGAGATATTTGTGCTGTTGTAGGTTTCGATGCTTTCCAGATTGGAGATTCTTTCGTAGATCTTGAAAATCCGGAACCATTGCCAAGAACTTCTATTGATGAGCCAACGTTGAATATGACGTTCTCCATCAACAATTCACCTTTCTTCGGAAAAGATGGTAAATATGTGACTTCTAATCACCTGAAAGAAAGATTGACAAAAGAATTAGAGAAAAATTTAGCATTGAGAGTTGAACAAACTGATGATGCAAATACTTTCCTGGTTTTCGGTAGAGGTATTCTTCACTTGTCAGTTCTGATTGAAACGATGAGAAGAGAAGGTTACGAAATGACAATCGGTCAGCCACAAGTTATCCTGAGAGAAATCGACGGAGAAAAATGTGAGCCTTACGAATCTTTGGTTGTTGACGTTCCTGAAGAATTTGCTTCAAGAGTTATCGATTTGGCAACTCAGAGAAAAGGAGATCTTCACATTATGGAAACCAAAGGTGAAATGCAGCATATGGAATTTGAGATTCCTTCAAGAGGTTTGATCGGATTACGTTCTCAGATGTTGACTGCTACTGCTGGTGAAGCTATTATGGCGCACCGTTTCACAGAATATAAACCTTTTAAAGGAGCAATTCCTGGAAGAAGCAATGGTGTTCTTGTAAGCAAAACTCAAGGTCCAGCAACTGAATATTCGATTGCGAAATTACAGGACAGAGGTAAGTTCTATGTTGATCCGGGCGAGGAGATCTATGCAGGAATGATCATTGGTGAGCAAAACAAACCAGGAGATCTTGTTGTAAACATCGTAGAAGCAAAACAGTTGAATAACATGAGAGCTTCGGGTAAAGATAAAGATACTGGTGTTGCACCAAAAATCTTGTTCTCTCTTGAGGAATGTATGGAATATATCCAATCAGATGAAGCAATCGAGGTGACTCCTAACTTCATCCGTATGAGAAAGAAAATTCTTGCTGAAGAAGAAAGAAAAAGATTGGAAAGAAACGCAAAAGCGTAATTTGATTCAAATTAAATATTTAAAGTCCTCAGAAATGAGGACTTTTTTATTATATTCGATTTTCAATTTGAAAAAGTCACATTTAGATCTTTTTATGATTCATAAACGCCAATTCCAATTTTTTTGGTTAATATTAATTTCAGTTTTAATATACAATTGTTCTCCTCAAAAGAAACAAATAAGTAAAATCAAAACGCCACCATCTAAACCAATTTTAAACTCGATTCCTCAGACAAAAATTGATGAAGGCTATCGAGTAGATCTACCTGCAGTCAACAGAGAATTTCGTGGAGCCTGGATTGCGTCGGTTGCAAATATCAACTGGCCATCGAAAACAAATCTGACATCTGATCAGCAAAAAGCAGAAGCACTTCAAATGTTGGATATGCTTCAGAGTAACAACTTCAATGCGGTAATTTTGCAGGTGAGACCTTCTGGTGATGCACTTTACAAAAGTTCGCACGAGCCTTGGTCTTATTTTATGACAGGCGAAATAGGAAAAGAACCATCTCCATATTATGATCCGCTTGAATTCTGGATAGAAGAAGCACACAAGCGAGGAATTGAATTACACGTTTGGCTCAATCCTTACAGAGCGCATCATTCCAATGGCGGAAAAGTGACGTCGCAATCTTTGGTCAATAAATTCTCGGATGTAACTTATCGCTTAAAAAACGGGATGTATTGGTTTGATCCGGGGAGTCCTGTTGTTCAGGATCATGTCTCAAAAGTTGTCAATGACCTTGTGGAGCGATATGATATCGATGCTGTTCATTTTGATGATTATTTTTATCCTTACGCTACTTATAATGGTGGTGCAGATTTTCCGGATTCTAAGACCTGGAATACTTATAGAAATTCTGGCGGAATTCTTTCCAGAGCCGACTGGAGAAGGGATAATGTCAACCGTTTTGTAGAAAGGATTTATAAAGAAATTAAAGCAGAAAAGAATTTTGTAAAATTTGGAATCAGCCCTTTTGGAATCTGGAAACCGGATTATCCAACGGGCATCAAAGGATCTTCTCAATATGACGAACTTTACGCCGATGCAAAACTATGGCTGAATAAAGGTTGGGTGGATTATTTCGCTCCGCAGTTGTATTGGCCTGTCAATTCCACAGGACAGAGTTTTCCAAAATTACTGGAATGGTGGAAAACCGAGAATAATTACAACCGACATCTTTGGCCAGGACTGAATACAGTTGAAATAAAAGTGTCTGATAAACCTTCAGAAATCGTCAATCAAATCGAATTGAGTAGGCAAATCCTGAAAGATGATTCAGGCGAAATCCATTGGAGTATTGCAGGTCTTACTAAAAGCTTGAATATGCAGACTGCACTAAAAACAAGAGTTTATCAGGACAAAGTTCTGATTCCGAGAAGTCCTTGGTTGAAAACTGATAAGGAACTTTCACAACCAAAATTAAACTTGAAAAACAACGGAAGCAATATATCAGCAAATTGGAATTTGCCAGCCCGAGAAAAAGCTTTTCAATGGGTTCTTTTTACAAAATATGGCAATGAATGGAGAATCCAGATCTTGAATTCTAATATTCAGAATATGGAAATTACGAAGTTCTACAACGGAAAAAATCTTAATGCAGTTGCTATAAAAGCTATTGACAGATTAGGAAACGAAAGCGATTATAAAGCAGAGAAAGTGAAATAATTTGAAAGTAAATGTTTTAATTTATTTAATCTTTAAATTATAGAATCAAGAACTTTTATTTCTAAATTTGATAAAAACTAAACGATGAATTTCACTTTCAAAATTACCTGTACAGACGAAAAAGGTCTGGTTTACAGAATCTCTGAAGTCCTTTTGGAAAATGGTCTCAATATCATCAAAAATGATGAATTTGTAGATAGCGAAAAATCTCTATTCTTTATGAGAACCGAAGTTGCAGGAATTGCCGATCCTCAGAAAGTGATTGCTCAGCTCAAAGATCAATTGGGAGATTGCGAAATAGAATTAAGCAACGAGAAACCAAAAGACGTTGTCGTTTTCGTAACCAAAGAGCATCATTGTTTATCGGATCTGTTGATCAGAAATCAGTTCAAAGATCTTAATTTCAATATTCTTGCGGTTGTTGGGAATTACGAAAATCTAAGAGAATTGACAGAGAAATTCGATATTCCGTTTCATTATATTCCGACAGAAAATATTTCGAGAGACGAGCACGAAAGTCAAATTAAGGAAACGCTCAAGAATTACGAATTTGATTATTTGGTTTTGGCTAAGTTCATGAGAATTCTTACGCCTGAATTTATCAAAGATTTCAAAGGGAAAATTATCAATATTCATCATTCGTTTTTGCCGGCTTTCATCGGTGCAAATCCTTACAAACAGGCTTTTGAGAGAGGTGTGAAAATTATCGGTGCTACTGCACATTTCGTAACAAATGATCTGGATGAAGGTCCGATTATCTATCAGGATATTATCAAAGTCACGCATTCCAAAACGGCGAAAGATCTGGCAAAATTAGGAAGAGATGTTGAGAAAAATGTTCTGGCAAATGCCTTGAAATTGGTCTTTGAAGACAAGGTTTTTATTGATGGAAATAAGACGATTATTTTTGAATAGAATTAATTCTTAGAAAAAGGCAAATCAATAATATTACAGATTTTTGTCATTCCGTAGGAATCTAAACGATGCTGAAATTGACTACGTCGAACCACTTCGTTAGGTTTCCTACGGAATGACAAACAAAATATTGAAAATATAACTATAAAGAATTATAATAGAGAATATATTTCACCTAATCCCCAACAACTGAAACAATTCCTCTTTCTTATTCAGCGCAATCGAGATACTTTTGCCACTCGTCAATTCAACCATATTGCCGTTTAGGCTTCGGATAGCTTCCATATTGATGATAAACGAACGCTGAACTCGGAAGAATTTTGGTAACGTCAGAACTTCATCCATAGATTTCAAAGTTGCTAATGTTGTATAACTTTCATTATTAATGACAATCTTCAGATAATCGCCTTGCGCTTCCACGTAAAGGATTTCGTCCAAAAGAATCTTCGTGAGTTTCCCATCAGATTTAATGAAAATCCGATCCGAATTCACTTGATGAACGGTTGAGTTTTGTTTTAAATTAATATAATCTTTAGCCTTGTTCACAGCTTTTAAAAAACGATCAAATCGAACAGGTTTTACCAGATAATCCGTTGCTCCGGTTTCAAAACCGTCCAAAGCAAAATCTCTGTGAGCCGTGATAAATATAATGACAGGAGGATTTTCCAGACTTTTCACCAGATCCAAACCGTTGATTTTCGGCATTTGAATATCACTGAGAATAATATCGACTTTGTTATTTTCCAAAAACATCAGAGCTTTCACAGGATCTTCAAAAGAATCCACAAGTTCCAGAAAATCAATTTCTTTCACGAAGTTTTCTATGATTTCTCTTCCGATCGGTTCGTCGTCCAGAACGATGCAACGCAGTTTTTCCATTTCTATAAATTGATTTTCAGTTCGATTTTAAAACTATTTTCTAATGTTGATATTTTCAAATCGTGTTGATTTGGATATAATAAATGAAGGCGTTTTTTAATATTTTCCAAACCAATTCCACCAAATTCTTTCTTGATTTCTGACTTGTCAAAATCATTTTCGAGAACAAAATAAAACGTATCATTTTCAATCTTAATTTTTTGATTAATGAATTGATTTTCAGGATTTTTCAATCCATATTTGAAAGCGTTTTCTATAAATGTAAAAGTCAAAAGTGGCGCAATGTATAATCCGGAAAACTGATTATCTCCAGTAATTTCTAACTCAATAAGTTTATCTTTTGGATAACGCATTTTCTCAAGCTCGAAATAGTTGCTGATAAAGTCCAACTCCTTTTCCAAAGGTACTTTTTCAGAATTGGATTCGTAAAGCGTGTAACTCATCAGGTCGGAAAGATTCAGGATCACTTCAGGCGCAGAGTCGTCTTTTTTTACCGTTAATCCGTAAAGATTATTCAGTGTATTGAAGAGAAAATGAGGATTAAGCTGGGATTTCAGAAAGTCCTTTTCTATGTTGATATTTTGGATTTCAACTTCAAGTTTCTGTTCTTGTAATTTTATGGTTTTGTTATAGATTCTTACAATTTCCAAAAGAATTTTTACAAAGAAAAACGGAGATAAAGTATAAATCACAAGCACAGTGTTGGATAAAACTGTTTCAAATTTTATTGCTTCAAAAAAAGTCTGTAAAGCGTTCCTTTTTATAAGATCCTTAAAAGCACCGTCATTAATTTCGAATCCTAAATAATGATAAAATGAGAAACATAAATAATTTACAGTCAGCCAGATATAAACACATATTGGAATACTGAGTATGAATAATACGACTGCGATCTTTTTGTCCAATTTCATTATTTTCGGAACAAATAAATAGAAGAAGAAGTAGAAAACTACTAAATTGTCTATTGTGCTTCTCAAAGTCAGAATAAAACTGTTGAATACAGAAAGCCTAAATTCCAGATTGTAGTTCAGAAATAACAGAAGTGAAAATATCAGCCACATCAAAAGGTGAAAAATTATCTTTGGACTTTTATTGTAAAATTTCTCAAAATCCAAGAGGAGATTCTGTTCGGCAATCTTATTTGTAATTGTAACTTGTGACTGCATTTTGCTTGTATTAAAAGGCATTTTCAAAAATAAGCTTTTAAGATTTTTGAGAAGATAGAATTTAAAATAAATTAAAGAATTCTGATAATTGCGTTCATCACATTGATCACATTATGGTCAACAATAGAATAGATAAGGTTTCCGGAGAACTTCCTTAAAATTCCCAAACTTAATGAAGATATCAAAGTCAGATAAACGATTGTAATAATGTCAAATTTGAATTGATAATCCGATGTTATAACTACGCCATGAGCCACTCCGAAAAGCAATGTCACAATAATGAACGACCAGCCAAATTGAACTCCCCTGTAATTCCAGCTGGGTAGAAATACTTTGTCAAAAATCCAAAGATAGATTCCGCGGAATAAGATTTCCTCTGTCAATCCGGGCATTGTGGCCTGAAAAACAAAGGTTTCCAAATCGAAAGTTCCACCTTTTGGAAATAAAACAAATTTGAAAACAAAGTCAAAGATCAAAAACCCAAGAAAGACCAAAACTCCGAATTTTACCTGACTTCTTGTATTTATCGTTGTGGTGAAACCTATTTCTTTTCTGTCATTTTTATTGACATAAAATATCAATCCCAGGGATAAAGCCAAACTTAATAATTTTCCAATCCAGGAGAACTTAAGTCCAAAAAAATCGGGAACCAATTGCTTGCTGAAAATCTGAAGATAATTATCAAACAAATAAAAAATAATGAATAATAAAAGGAATTTCAGGTTTCCTTTTTTTGATTTGATGAAAGCTAAAATGAAAATTGGAGACATTACTAAAAGCCAGATAAGCGGTGTAAGTAGAGACATTTTTTGATTTTTTTAATTGTTTATGAACCAAAAGTATAGCTGGCAAAATCTAATATCAATGAAAATCGGTGAAATGGAAATTTTATCGGTCAGAATTTAATTTTTTATCGATGAATAGATTTGATAGCGGAAAATCATTATTTTTATGGGAAATAAATCCAATACTATGTCGATCAACAGAAGAGACTGGCTGAAAACGGCTTTTTTGGGAAGTGCAGCATTTACACTTTCCCCACTTGAATTCCTGGCGAAGAATACTCCGAATTTTTCCGAACTGAAGAATGATGACAAAACTATCAGACTTTGCTTCAACGAAAATCCCTTTGGCGTTTCTCCAAAAGCTTTGGAAGCAATGCAGAAAAGTCTGGGTCTTTCGTCGATGTATGATTTCAAATTTGCTGATGTTTTGAGTGGGAAACTGGCAGAAAAACATCAGTTGAAGCAGGAGAATCTTTTGGTTTCTGCAGGCTCATCTTTTCTTTTGGAATTGATTATTAAATATGTTTCGCTGGGAAAAGGACATTTCATTATTCCGGATCCGTCTTTCACGATCTTTGAACCGATTGGCGAATTTCTTGGAATGTCAAAAACCGTTGTTCCTTTGAACGAACAGAAACGAATTGACCTTGACAAGATGAAAACTTCAATCAGAAAAGATACAAAACTGATTTACATCTGTAACCCAAATAATCCAACCGGAGATTTGCTTTCAAGAAGTGAAATTGAGAGTTTTATTAAGTCTGTTCCTGAAAATACTACGATTTTGGTTGATGAAGCTTATATTGAGTTTACGAATCAAAAGTCGTTATGCAATTTGGTAAATCAATACAAAAATCTTATTGTGACAAGAACATTCTCAAAACTTTACGGATTTGCGGGCGCAAGATTAGGTTACGCAATTGGTCATCAAAATATGATCACAGAGCTTAAGAAACTTCAAAGCTGGAGTGGTGCGGAAATAAGCGTAATTACAATGGCTGGTGCAATTGCTGCGATGGAAGATCAGGAATTTATCTCCAAAGTTTTGGATAACAATCAAAAAGTGAAAGAGTTTACTGTTTCTGAATTTCAAAAAAGAGGAATCAAAATCATTCCTTCTTCTGCTAATTTTGTTTATTTTTCTCTGGATAATTATAAAGGTGATTATTTCAAAAAACTGAAAGATACGAAGATCCTTGGCGGAAAAACTTATGAACAAAACGGAAAATGGACGAGGATTAGTTTGGGGACGATGGAGGAGATGAAGGTTTATTTTGGAGCTATTTCTTGACATTTTTAGAGAAGTTATCAAGAAATATTACGCCATAATATTACTAAACTCCTTTCTATACTGAGACGGACTTTTCTGAGTATGTTCTTTAAAAGTCTTATTAAAATAACTGAAATTATTAAAGCCGCTTTCAAAACAAATATCCGTAATACTCATTGGCTGTTCAGCCAAAAGTTTAAGTGAGTGCGTGATTCTGTATTCGTTCACAAATTGTGTGAAAGTTTTGTTCGTGATCTTTTTGAAATATCTGCAAAATGACGGAACGGTCATCGTTGCCAAACCAGCGACTTCTTCCAGACTGATCTGGTTTTTAAAATTATCCTTCACGTGATTGAAGATCAGATTGATTCTGTCATTATCCTCTTTTTGTGTTTGCAGATAATACTTTCCCGCATTCAGGATTTTGAAATCTTTGGTATGGGCCAGTTCGTCAAGGATTTCTATAAATGTGAGAAGCTTGTCCAGATAAGACAGTTCCGACAAAGTTCTGATTTTATTTTTCAACGCCTTTTTTACTTTTTCGCCAAATACAATTCCGCTTTTCGCTGTTTCCAGCATCGACAGGATTCTTTGCATTTCCGGTGCATCCCAAAATTCGTTTCCAAGAAAATTCCGGGAAAACTGAATCACAACTTCGTAATCATTATTTGTATTTTCGTTCGTCATTCCGCAATGAGGTAAGTTGCTGCCAATCAGAATCAAATCACCATTTGAGAAATTAGAAATATTACTCCCGATCTGTCGTTTTCCGGATCCGCCACAGACAAATATCAACTCGATTTCCGGATGATAATGCCAGACATGCGATTTTAAATTTTCATTTTTCAGAAAGTGAAGACACGTGAAACTGCTTCCAATATTTGGTTTTATCGCTTCGAATGCCGGACTGTGATGTTTCATATTGTAATACTTATTACAAATTTACGAAAACTAAATAATATATTCAATATTGTCTGTTATTGTTAAGTTAACATTTAGTTTATGTTAATATAGAACATATTTATGAAAATCAAACTGTATTAATTTTTTATAATCAGATATACATTTGTATTGTTAAACAATCAAAAAAGAATATTATGAAAAAGTTTATAAAATTAAGTTTCCTAATTGGAGTTTTATTAATCTCAGGAAGCGCAGCTGCAAGAGACATAGATTTTTCTCTTTCTTTCAATACTGTGAATAATAAGAGCATCAATTTCAATATCTCGAATTCAAAAAATGTATCTCTTTATTTTTATGACGATTCTAAAGATGAACTTTTTTCTGAAGTAATCTCAAAAAGTAATTCAGTAGAAAAGTCTTACAACTTGGATAAATTGGCCGACGGTAATTATTACCTGGTTGCTGAATCTGATAATAGAATAGAAAAATACAAAATCACAGTAAAAGAAAATCAGGTAAACGTTGACAAATCTCCAGTTTCTGCAATTACAAAACCCGAATATACCATCAACAAAAATATGGTAAAGTTGAAAATGTCAGATGTTGTTGGAGAGGTGAAAGTTTCTGTCTATGACACTGCGAATAACACTTATTACAGCAAAAATAATTTGGCTAAAGATGGCGTGATCGATCTTACTTTTGATCTGAACCCGAATAATGCTGAAACGTACATCATTAATGTTGAAAAAGACGGCGACAGCTTCAGCAGAATGATCTCAATGAAATAGTTTCTTGAAACTAAGGTTATATATATTATTTTCTAAAAGCTTCATTTATGAAGCTTTTTTTGTTTTTATGATTGATGAAAATAAAAAGCCCAATTCAATATCGGGCTTTCGTTTATATTAAAGAACTTCTTTGATGTGTTTGTAATTGCTGGCTATAGTATCTGCAACTTCTTTGAAATTTCCGTCGAGCATCATTCTTGTCATCGCAACACCCATTCCCTTCATTTGATCCCAACCAACTTTTGGAGGCATTGCCAACGCATTTGGATCAGTGAAAATATTTACCAAAACAGGACCTTTAGTTTGTAAAGCATTATCAATTGCTTCTTCCACTTTTTCTGGATCAGTAACGTTAATTCCTTTGATTCCGAAAGCTTGAGCCAGCAATCCGAAATCAGGATTGATCATATCGGTTTCGTTATCGGGGATTCCGTTCACTTCCATTTCCAGTTTTACCATTCCCAGAGATCTGTTATTAAAAACGATGATTTTAATTGGTAAATTATATTGTTTAATGGTTGCAATATCACCTAATAACATAGATAGTCCACCGTCTCCGCAAAGCGCAATGACTTGTTTGTCCGGACTCGATAATTGTGCTCCGATTGCCATTGGCATTGCATTCGCCATAGTTCCGTGACTGAAGGATCCTAGAAGTTTTCTCTCACCAGTTGCTTCCAGATATCTTGCGCCCCAAACGCAGCACATACCTGTATCTACAGTAAATATTGTATCTTGATTAGCTTTAATGTTCAAAGTTTCTGCTACAAATTCAGGAGAAATGTGACTTTCTTTTCCTTTATCTTCAACGTAAGATCTAAGGTTGTTTTTTACCTTCTGATAAAACTCTAATTGTTTATCAAGAAAATGTCTGTCATTATTAATTTTAATTAAAGGCAGAATATTAACTAATGAATCTTTGATTTTCCCGGCAAATCCTCTCGTCAGTTGTGCTCTTCTTCCCAAACGTTCCGGCTTGTCATCAATCTGAATAATCACTTTATCAACCGGCATAAATTTCACGTAAGGAAAATCTGTTCCCAGCAATAAAATAATATCGGCTTCGTGCATCGCTTTGAAAGCAGAAGGCAAACCTAAAAGTCCTGTCATCCCAACTTCATAAGGATTGTTATACTGAATTCCCATTTTCCCACGGAAAGAATATCCGATTGGCGCTTTGAGTTTTTCAGCCAGAGCAATGACTTCTGAATGCGCTTCGGAAGCGCCTATTCCACAATAAATCGCCACTTTCTTCCCTGAATTCAAATGTTCAGCGATCCAATTGGTTTCTTCTTCTGAAGGAATAATTCTTGGATTGGTTTTGAAAACTAAATCTGAACTGATGTTTTTCACAGAATCGGCTTCGAAAAGATCGCCAGGCATTCCTAAAACTGCTACACCTTTTTGAGAAATGGCGTGTTGCAAAGCGGCTTGTAACATTCTGGGCGCTTGTTCCGGAGTTGTCGCAATTTGATTATAAACCGAACAATCATCAAATAATTTAATCGTATTAGTTTCTTGAAAATAAGAAGTTCCAAATTCTGAACTTTCACAAGTTGAAGCGATTGCCAGAACGGGAACATTTCCACGATTAGCTTCATAAAGTCCATTAATTAAATGAACGTGACCCGGACCAGAACTTCCTGCACAAACGGCAAGACCTTCCAATTCAGCTTCAGCAGCGGCTGCAAAAGCACCAACTTCCTCGTGTCTTACGTGGATCCATTTAATAGAACCTTCACGTTTTATAGCGTCATTTAAAAAATTAAGGCTGTCACCAGTGACAGCATATATACGTTTAACTCCCGTTTTTACAAGGATTTCGACAAATTGATCAGCGATATTTTTTGACATACTTTTATAAATTTAATTCATTTAAAATTTACAAAAAATATTCCAAGCAAAGGTTTACAATTGATAATTAAATGTTAATTAAATCAATGAAAATGTTTCGGAAAAGCTTCTCGTGGAGATTGTTTCAGGATGTTGAGTAGAAACCAGGATTTCAGAAAACCATAACCGTAAGAAAACATTTGGATGTAAGTAGAAATCACAGCCATTGAAGCAATACTGATATTCCTCGTGACAATTAAAGCATGAAAAAGAACAAGAAACGTGTAAAGTCCGTACAAAGCGAGAATCAATCCGTTTTCCCAAACGAAATAATGAATAATTCCAACTAAATATCCCAACAAAAATACACTCGGAAACCAGAAAGTCAGTTTGGTGTATTTTGGATGTCTTTGATTCAGAATCGGTCTTGCACAACCGAATTGATAAACCTGTTTTGAGAATTTTCCAAAGTCTGTTCGTCGTTTGTGATAAACGCCTATATTGTCGTAAAACATCGTTGAGTAGCCATTTTCCCACAACGTCATCGAGAGATCAGGATCTTCGCCAATTCGCATTTCTGAGAAGCCACCAACTTTCAGGAAAATCTCTTTGTTCACGCCCATGTTGAAACTTCTCGGTTGGAATTTCGTAACCGCGCTTTTCTTTCCACGGATTCCGCCTGTTGTAAACACCGAAGTCATAGAGTAGGAGATTGCCTTCTGCATCAGGTTGAAACCTTTGTGCGCCTTATCCGCTCCACCAAAGGCATCGCAAGGATTTTCTGTAAGATTTCTCTTGATATTTTCGATGTAATCTGTCTCAACAATGACGTCAGAATCCACGAAAACAAGCCAGTCATTTTTTGCCCGTTTTGCACCATAATTTCTGGAAAGTCCTGGCCCTGAATTGTCTTTACGGAAGAACTTGATATCTAATTGTTCTTCGAATAGTTCCACTGTTGGCAGAAGCGCAATTTTGGAACCATCATCCACGATTATCACTTCAAAATCCTTGTCGGTTTGATGAGACAGAGAATTGAGAAGCTCGAATAATTCGTCTTTTCTGTTGAATATGGCGATGATAATGGAGATTGTGGTCATTTTATATTTTTAAAATGTTCAGTTGCCTCATCTTTCTTTTTCCCATCAGGAATAAAAAAAATAAACAATTCAATTATTAATTCTATAATATCTCCAATCATATTTTAAGTTAAAAAGCGTAATTAACACAATTAAAATCAATTTCAAAAATATGGAAAAAGATTAAATTTGAAAAAAAAGAAAATGAATTCTAATATATTTGAAAAAGAACATTTTAAAACTTTGATTCAATTTAAAGATTATTTGAAATTTGAAAATATACTTTATGAAAATAGAATTTCCTTTTACTCAGAAGAAATCAGCAATACAAATATTGCTAATTTTCGTAGATATTATTTCTTACAAGAAAATTATCAGAAAATAGAATTCATTTTAAATGAAAATGATATAATTCCGGTAAATGAAAATTATGGTGTTTCAGATTTACAACAATCAAAAAAGTTTTTTAAAATCTATATAATTATTTTAATGATTCTTTTTATGATTTTTTTCGGAATCTATTTCATTTTCAAAATATTCAATTAATTATTCCTCTTCCTTATTCATATATTTCCCCTTCTTAGATCCATCATACATTTCGTATTGCAAGAATCTCGTTTCTAATTTTCCATTAAATAACTTAATTCTTCTCGAAGGTCTCAATCCAATTTTCTTCGGAGCATCAAGATCTGCAGAGATTAGCCAAGCCAAAGTTTTTGGATAATGTTGTTTGAAAGTGTCTCCAATTTTCTTATAAAAATCATCATCATTAATAGAAATTCTCTCGTCATAAGGCGGATTGAAAACCATCAACAACGGGAAAAGATCTTTCTCAGATTCGAAGAAATCTTTATTTTTAAGCGTGATGACATCGTCCATTTCGGCAGCTTCTATATTGATGTGTGCAATGTCCAAAGCTTCAGAATCTATATCGTAACCTACGATTTTCCCGGTGAATTCTCTCACACGGTTCAATCTCACATCTTTGATCGTTTTGAATAATTCAGAATCATAGTTTTTCCAGTTCTGGAAACCGAAATATCTTCTGAAAGTCTGCGCCGGAAGATCCATTGCGATCATTGCTGCTTCTATTAATAATGTTCCGGAGCCGCACATTGGATCCAGGAAGTTTCCTTTTCCGTCCCAGCCAGCCAATTGCAACATTCCGGAAGCCAAAACTTCATTGATTGGTGCAATAGTTTGTTCCTTTCTGTAACCACGTTTGAAAAGCGGATCACCTGAACTGTCGATAGAAATTGTTACCAATTCTCTGTCGATATGAAGATGGAATTTGATATCCGGATTGTCTTTGTTCACACTTGGTCTCATCTTATGTTTGTCCTGAAAATAATCGACGATAGCATCTTTCATTTTCAAAGTCATAAACTGAGAATGGTGGAATCTTTCAGAATTTACAGTCGCATCGATAGCAAAAGTCTGGTTTTTGTCCAGAAACTCATCCCATTCGAATTTAAAAAGCTTATCGTAATATTTACTTTCATTATAAGCCTTGAATTCCATGATTGGAATGATGATTTTAACGGCTGTTCTGCAAGAATAATTGAGTTTATAAAGAAATCCCAAATCGCCTTCACAAGTGACTGCGCGGTTTTTGATTTCCACATTTTTACCTCCTAATTTCTTGATTTCTTCTGCCAAAATCTGTTCTAATCCGAAAAAAGTTTTGACCTGTATCTGAAGATTTTCTATATCCATTCTGCAAAATTAATGAATGATAATCGATAAATGATAATTGATTTGAAAAATCTATCATCTA
>Ga0157369_10003159_pt1 | contig 19673 bp, 27 predicted proteins | sample C25metaG_FD_113461 | JGI IMG/M metagenome (GOLD analysis project Ga0157369, IMG submission 113461) | Corn rhizosphere microbial communities from Kellogg Biological Station, Michigan, USA - C2-5 metaG | ecosystem: Host-associated > Plants > Roots > Rhizosphere > Soil | place: USA: Michigan...
GTCGAGTTCCATGTACCAGCCGAAGATCGGTACCTTGTCCCACTGTGAGGTTGGGTTAGCCATTGTCGCGCTCCTTCAGCCCGCATCCGGGCGTAAAAAAAGCCCCAACCGGGGCGGTGGGTGAAGTGGTGAGGTTACTGGGGGTCGACGTGCTCAACATTCGCCGCCGGGGCCGGGTCGGTGGGGGCGGGAACATCAACCGGTCCGGGCACGAGCGGCCCCGTGGGGGTGATGGATCCGGTCAGCACAGGAAGCGCGGTCACGTTGTAGGAGCCGTCAGCGCTCTGCGTCGCTACCTTCGGAGGCGCGTTCGTCACCGACCAGGTGATGCCATACACGCTGCCGCCGGCGGTGACCATGGCGATGAACACGGCCAGCCATTGCGCGGTCGTGACCGTGCTCAGGGTGGCGTTCCCGGTGAGGACAGTTGCGAGAGACGACGCCCCCGCGAGAAGGGTGGTGAGGATTCCGGCGACAATCGCCTTCGCCTGCGTCTGGACAGTGTTCGTGCTCATGGTTAGTTCTCCTCAGGGGTTGGTTCTGCCGGCTCAATGTCGGCTCGGATGAGTTGGAGGCGGAGGCGGGCAGCGTGCTCTTCCCACCGGATACGTTTCGCGCGTTCCTCGTCGGCGCGACGCTCCTGCGCGTCAGCATCAGCCTCCGCCTGCGCCATGCGCGCCCACGCGAAATCGCGGGCTTTCACAATGTCGGTGCGCCGGTCCTCTTCCTTCCCGGCGATGCCCTTACGGGCCATCGCGATCGAGTGGATGACGGAGGTGACAACGGAGCCGAGGCCGCCGGAGCCGAGGATTGCCACGATTAGGGGGATGGTGTTGTCGGCCACAGCGCCTCCCCTGCTACTCGGAGCGGTTGACCGTGTTCGCGGTCCTACGCTCGAGGGCGGATCGGAGGCGGGCGGCGAGCCTCGCGTCGGGTTCGGTGCCGAAGATTTGCAACTCCAACCAACGTCGCAGGAGCGCCGTACCCGCTACCACCACGCACACCATCCCCACAGCCACGAGGGCGTTCACGAACATGAAATGGGAGAGGATGACGAAGTAGATCGCGACGCCGAAGAATGCGGAGATCGTCGCGGGCGTCTCGACCAGCCAACGCCGCGACAGCCGGCCGATGAAGCCGACCAAACCGCCGCCGAGGAGCAGACCGCCCCAAACGTAGACGAGCCAACCGCTGCCGGCGAGCACGTGGAGCGCCTCAGTCGGGGTCGCGTAAAGCGTGTACGCGCCGGCGAAGAACACCACCGCGTACACGATGAGATCGAGGATGCGAATTGCCGCTTCGAGGAAGCGCCTGCGTTTCGGGCTCACTGGGAACCGGTCCATGACTACTGCCCCGCGACGATGCGCGCGTTCTTCAGCGCCGCTTCAGCACCCGCCTGCGCTGCCGCCTGCACCGCCTTCGGGTCGCCCACGCCTACCGAGAGGGACTGCACGGTCGCCTTCAGTGCCCCCACCGACGCCTGCAATTCCGCGAGTATGGTCACGACAGACTTGCCGTCCGGGGTGGACTTGCCGCCAAAGAAGGTAGCGTTATAGACGTTCGCCAGGAGCGCCCGGTCGTTGTCAGTAAACATGTCGTCCTCCTCTGCCGGCGTGAAGCCGGGCATGTTGATGTCATTCCCGATGAAGTCCTCAGACCAGCCGAGGTACTTGCGGCCGGTCTCCGCCTCACGCTCGGCGATGGTCAGCTGACCGACCTGTCCCCACGGGTGATCCGTGCCGCCCAAATTCCCGGCACCGAGGGACACGCACACATCCCCGTCCTGCCAGTGCACGTCATTCGCATACCGGGGGCCTGACAGGGCACCGAACCACACCGCGGCACCTCGAGGTGGGTTCCGGTCGGTGTGACGCTTCGTCGTGTAGTTGAACGCCTCAATCGCGGTCGGGAACGTATAGCCGGCCTTCGGGCCGATCGTGTGCGGGGAACCGTAAGCGAGCCATACCGTGTACAGGCAGGCGTTTCTCGCGTTCGGCTGGCCGACGTGCATGTACTGGGCTGCGGCTTCACCGTCAAGCGCCATGCGATCCCCCTAAATGCGGTCTTTTAATTTGGGTTTGCTGCGCGTACCATCACGTGCTATGAACTCAAAGCTTCTCGCCCGGAGTGTCGCCGCATTCGTTGTCGTCGGTGCCGTGATCGGTGGTGGTGCGTGGGCTGGCGTGTCCATCGCGAACGCTGCTGAAGCCGCACGTGTGCAGGCCGCGCAGATTCAAGCCGCCGCCACCCACCTCGAGGCGGTGCAAGCCGACGCGGTGCAACGCGCCACGGACTTGAAGGCGCAGCAGGATGCCGCCGTTCAGGATGCGGTAGCGAAGGCTGACGCCGAGTACAAAGCCGAGCAGGAAGCCGCAGCAGCAGCAGCAGCGAAAGCCGCAGCAGAAGCTAAGGCAGCAGCGGACGCGGCAGCCGCGCAAGCAGCCCAGCAAGCCGCAGCACGTCAGCAGGCGGCGCAACGCACCGCACCGGTACGACAAGCCGCAACGACCACTCAAACCACCCAGCAGGCACCAGCGCCCGAACCCGTTCGGTGTCCTGCCGGGTCCCAAGCCAACTCCGGAAACGCGGGCAACGACACATCCTGCCTGCCCACGATCTGCTTCCACATCGTGCTGCCCGACCCGGCGCACCCTGAATGCGCGGTCGCGTTCAAGCCGTAGCGTTCTCCAACACGGCCACGCGGGCCTGCAACGCCTCAATCTCAGCCTGCATCGCCTGCCCAGCCGAAATCATCGGCACGATCAACTGGGAATAGTTCACCGTGTACGCGTCACCCGGCTGCACCCACGCCGGATAATCAGCGGTGCCAACATTCACCGGCTGATCACCAGGAACAACAGGGGCAACGTCAGGGCCGAACCCGGCCGCTTTCACATCCTCCGCGAGCAGGAACACTTTCAACGGTTCCGTTTCCGCGTCCCAGTCGTAACGACCCCAATACGCGGTCAACGTGTTCAAACGGTTGAACACATCCTGCGGTTCCATCGCCTGAAGGTCTTTCTTCACATCCTTCGTGGATGGTGACGTGCCCACAGTGCCGTCCCCGTTGATCCACCCGGCCACGTAATTCGTGGACACGATGTAGTCATGCGACCCCGGAGACTTCAACGCCTCCGTCGAAACAACCTGATCGGCGGTTACCGTACCCGACGCGTTCACGCTGCCCATCGCCACGGTGCCGGCGGACAGGTAGTCATCCGTCGTTGTTTCCACCGTCTGCTGAATGTTCACCAACGCGTCCTGCACCTGCGCCAGCAACGCTTGCACCTGATTGACGAGCCCGGTCAGGTTCGTGCCCTGCGGTCGTGCGAGGTCCCGCGCCTGACGACGCGCCTCCTTGATCGCGGAAATCATCGGGTCGAGACTGTCACCCGCAGGTGCCGTGTACCCACCAGCCATGCTCAACCTCCTACAGGGTTACGAGGATTGGGGCGCACTGCACTTTCACGTCCACACCGTTCTCATCACCGGACCGGCCCACGATGCGCAAAGCGTACGGTGCGTCGCCACCCTCAAGCCACGGGTCACCACGTCCGGGCTCATCATCGGTCGGTGGGGCGTACGAGGCGACGTGGAGGTCGCAGAAGTCGCCCACGTTCCAGTTCGTCAACTGCGGGCCCGCCGGGAAGCCGTTCTCATCGATCGGGTACGCCTGCACCGTGAACTCCCACGTCTCCGACACTTGCCGCCCCTGAACAGCGTTCGCCGCCGCATACCCGTCAAGGGTTGACTGCACGGACACTGACGTGTGCGACGTGTCCAGAACATCCATCACCGGGAACCCGGCATCAACAAGGGTCGAATCGTACGCTCGAGCTACCAGCACATCATCCGACTGGCGACCGCCGGTAGCCCACGACCAGGAACCCATCTTCGACGCGTCCCCGCTAATGGTCAGGTTCGACACCGGCGACTTGGGGACGGTCAAATCCCATTGCACGTGCTGCTGCGAGAACAGCAACGGTTGCGCCACAGTGCCAACCTGCATCACCCATTCCACACCCAACCGGTCCGCGGTGAATCGTGGCTGGAAGTTGACCTCCGGGCCACCATCCACGTTCATCAGGTCGCTGATTGCTTCCCCAACCGGTTTGAAATCGGCACCCAAATAGGTGCGCTCGTGGTCGGCGTCACCATCCGACTCATCCGGTGGGAACACCACCGGGAGACTCCCCCCCGCCCACGTGTGCGCCTGCTGCACCAACCTCTTCGCGATCGTACCCAACCAGATGCCGGTATAGGCGGTCGACAACGCAGGGTTCGGGATCGTCTTCGTGCTATCAGTCGGATCCGGAATGGTCCACTGGTCAACACCAATCGTCGCCGCCAACAGCGGCAGAATCAGCCGGTGATCGTAATACGACGCCAACCCGGACGCACCCAACTCGACGGTGGCCGCATCCCGGTCGTACGTGCGCGCCCACAACGGACCCGCCGCAACAATCACATCCCCCTCCACCACAGCAAGGAACGCTTTCGCCGGCGTGGCCGTGTTCCGCAAGTTCAGGGCGCGCACACCCGGATCCTGCATGTCCACCTTCACCTGAATGGTCTCAGCAGTGTCCAACCGGTCATCCCACGACAACGTTTGGAACGGCAGGTCGAGGATGCGGCGACCAGTGGACAGGTCACCGATCAGGACGCGGGTCATTTAAAGGCCCTTCTGCCGCCAGTTGCAACCACCCAATGAGAGCGAAATGGAACCCGTGAACCCAGCGGTGAGCGCGAACAACACCGCACCGGACGTTTGCACGGCAACGAACGCAACCGCCGTCCCATTCGCTGTCCGGCACGCGAACTGCTGCTCAGACGATGGGGCGAACGAGGACGGAACCGACCCGACCGTGTACGTGGTACCGGCAACGAAATTCGCGCTGCTGCTCGTCACCACACCATCCAAATACACGCGCCCACCCTGCATCGTCAGTGTGGGAACGCTCGTACCGCTGGCGGAGTAAATGCCGGTGTACGCCAGTGTTCCCGACACGGGACGCCCACCAACCGGGTACCAACCCGGCGTGGTTGCCGACGCAACGTACCCAATCAGTTGACCCGCGTTGAGCAGGTACCCGAGCTGGCTGTCCTTCGGGTTCGACCACGCGTCACGGTCCACCGTCGAATTGAACGGGACCACACCGCCCGCCGACGCGGTGAACTGCGGTGGGGTGGTGATGACCACACCCGCCGAGTTCGTCGCCGTCGCAGTCGACGGAATCAACACCGAACCCAAATCGAGGGAACCATCCGGCACAGTCGGACGCACAGGCGTTGCCGCAGCAGTCCCCTTGATCACAATGAACACCGGCGTGTCATTCGCGTCCGGAACAGAAACCGTCGAGGACGAATCGTTCTGCCTGGCCGTGATCACATCAATCCGCGAATTCGCGGACGGGGCAGCATCCAACAGCACCGACACCGGCCCATCAGACGACAGGGCAACCAAACCACCATCCCGCGCAGCAACACCAGAAAACACGGACACGTTCACGTTCATCGTCGCCGTCGCCGACAACACCGCACCCACCGGCGACGTCACACCAGACCGCGCAGTGCCATCCGCGTTGCACACCACGAAATTCCGGAAATCGTACCGGGTGTCGCCAGCATCCGTGTTAGCCAGCTTCGCCGGCAGACCCTTGCGCAATGTCATCTGAATCTCCTAAAGAAACGCGGGCGAAACCGTCGCCGTGAATTGGGGCGTACCAGAAACAACACCGAGAGGGGCGAACTGAATATCCGTAGAACCGCCAGCCGGAACCGAGAAGAAATCACGCACCGTCAGAAACCCGGACACATCATTACCGGGGGCGTCAATCCACGCCCGACCCGTCCGGAAATCAATCGACACCAACGAACCATCAGGGATAACCCGCTCGAACCGGACAGACCGAACCGTGGACCCGTTCACCGCCGTCGCAACAAACCCACCACCCAAACCACCCGACGCTGTAACAGTCGGCCACGACTCAGCAGTGCCCCCATTCGGAAGAGTCACCCGCCCCGAAGAACCATCCGCACCCCAATCCCAATACACGCCCGGTGTTGACCCGAGAGGCCACACCAAACCGCCACCCTGCACCGGCACACCCGTCGAAACCGTCACCGGCTCGCCATACATGCACGGGTCGAATGCGATCAGATCCAATGTGAAAGTGAACAACGCGCGTCCGCGGTCATCCGCAGGAACGAACGAGCGAACCGATGACACGCGGGTGAAGCGACCGTCAACATCCGTCACCGCAACAGGAATCGACTTACCGCCCCCGATTGCGCGCTTGATAACACCCTTCGCGGACTGAACGTCCGCATGGGACGAACCCAAGAACATGCCCTTGACGGAGTACGCAAGGGATTGCCGCCAATCGGTGGCGATCTCATCCGCACCATTCGCTTGCGGTCGCTCCCGAATATCAGACTTCGAATCCGGGAGTGCCCCCCAGTCCCCCAGGTCGGTGAAGAACCATCCCGGATCGGCGAGGGACTGCGCCGCAGCACTGCCAGCGAGTTTCAGTGTGCCCAGCTCGAGCAGTGGCGGGTTGCCCATCAGATGCTCCCCGCCAACGCCCGAGCAGCCTCGCGCCCGACCGTGCGTCCGATAATGCGGGGATCTTCCGGCTGAGTGATGTAGTTGGTTATCTGCACGGACCCTCCTGCTCCGCTGGCATTGGTCGCGGCGCGAGAGTCACTCAGCAACGCGTCCGGCACGGTAACCATCGCGCGGACGCTTTGGTCAAGAACGCCTTGCCTGGAGTCGATACCGTTCAACAGACCGTCAACGATGTTCACGCCGTAACCGGCGAACACCTTCGACGGTGAGTGGATGCCGAGCGCGGACTCGAACGGCCCCCTGATCCAATCAGGGAGCTGGTTCAAGAAGACAGCGCCGATAGTTCCGGCGAGCGACCGCACACCACTGATCAAACCCCGAACGATGTTCACACCAGCGCTGAACAGCCACCCGCCAGCACCCGAGAAGAACCCAATGATTTGACCCGGTAGCCCCCTGATGAACGACCACAGGCTGCCAACACCCGTTTGGGCGCCGGACGATACCCCGTGGAGCATGTTGATTCCCGTTTGCACAAGCCACAAGCCGGCACCGCCCACCATGCCCAGAATTCGCCCCGGCATGGTCGCGAAGAAGCTGACAACGGCGCTGAACCCGGTACCCATACCGTTCACAAATCCGGTCAGAAGCGTGATGCCGACACCGAGGAGCCACGCCCCCGCCGCGGTGGTGAAGGACAGAATTTTGCCGGGCAGCGCGGCGAACCATGCCACGACGGCGTTGTAGCCGATGACCATTCCCGTGACGAATCCGTTGAGAATGTCGATACCGGTTTGCAACAACCACGCACCAGCGCCCGCCAACCAGTTCGCCATGTCGCTCGGGAACTTCGTGAAGAAATAGCTGATGGCGACCACACCAATGGCGAATCCTGTTGCCAAGCCCTGAAGGATCGCCTGACCGACACCGACTAGCCATTGCCCCGCACCGGACAGGGCCGCGAGGATGCCTTGCGGGAGGTTGACGGTGAAGAAGTCGGTGAACATGCCGAGCGTGTTCGTGAAGAAGTCCCCGAACATTCCCGCCGTGTTGCTGCCGAAGTCCTGGAACATGCCCGTCGTGTTGGCGAAGAAGTCGTGCAACATTCCGCCGCCGTTGTAGACGAACTGGCTGATCGCCTGCGTCATCCCGCCAAACTTGCCATCCAGCGCATCGGACATCACCTGCGTAAGATCAGTGGTCCCGTTCTTCAGGTCTTCGAACGCTTTCGCCCCCGCCTGCAACGGCTCAGCAAGCTTCGCCGACCAACCCACAACGGCCGAGATTGCGTCAACGAACTTCAGGAACAGCGGAACACCCTGCCTGACCGTCTCCACCAGCCCGGGCAGGGTGTTCTTCACGAAATCACCCAGGGTCGGCGCGAGCTTGATGATCGCCTTCGCAAGCGTCTTGCCGAGAATGACAGCGAGCGGCCCCAACGCCTTCAGAACCGGCGCGATTGCTGCCGCCAGCGGTCCTATCGCGGGGATGAGAGACAGGATGCCCTTGCTGATGTCGCGGATGGCGCTCAGGAGATCCTTCCCGATTCCGGGCTGGCTGAGGGCGTCAGCGATACCGGAAGCGAGCTTCCCCACCGTCGTTCCGATGGTGGCGAGAATCGACCCGATGGGGAGTGCGGCCAGCATGGATCCGATGTGGCTGATACTGTCTCGGAGCGCGGAGGCACCCTTTCCTGCGCCGGCGAAAATACTGGCGAGAGTGGTTTGGAACCCGGGACTGTTGACGGCCTTCGAAATCGCGAGGAGTCCTTGCGAGAACGTTTTCAGCCCACCGCTACCGGCGCGACCAGACGCAGTGATGAGCCCGTTGATGGTGCCCCAAACGCCCTTCGCGACGTCCCCCAACTGCCCGAGGACGATCATGGCGTTGGAAACCCAACCGGCGAGAACCCCGTCAGAGGCGACCTTCTGAAGCCACCCGTTGAACTTCACCGCAATCTCGGAGAACCAGTCACCGATTGCGGGGAGGTAGCGCGCCCCGAACTTCCCGAGGGTGGCGACCGACTGCGCGAACGCGTCCGTGCCGCGCATGGACTTCTTAATCGCATCCGACAGCTTCCCCAGGATGCTTGTGATGGCGTCGCCGCCGAACGCATCCTTGAAAGACTTCGCAACGGAACCAGACCACGCGCCAAGGGCCGACGCTACGTCAGCGAGACCCGACTTCAGTTGCGGGAACACGCTGTTGACGAGATCCAGAATCGGCTTCTTCGCGGAACCCCAGAAGTTCGTCTGGATCGTCTGGTTGAGCTTCTTCCACAGCGGGTTCAGCGCTGCGAGTTCCTTCCCGGCGTTCTTGAGCGCGAGAACGAACACGACCGCCGCAGTACCGCCAGCGAGGAGCAGGCCGGGAAGCGGGGCAGCCAGCGCCGCCAACGAACCGAGTGCGGCACCCATCGTCAGCAGCCCGCCCGCAGAGGACAACGCTGCCGGTGAGATCGCCATTAGGGCCGAGGATATGAGCGCTAGCCGGCTGGTGGCACGAGTCGCCTGCGGCATATTCACTCGGATCAATGCGGTGCGCGTACGAGCAGCCCTGTCCAGTTCCGCAGACGCTAGTTTCGTGTTTGCATCCGCCTTGATGGTCGCGTTCTTGCCATTAACCTCCCCCGTGATGGCTTTCAGCTTCTCCCGGAAATCGGCGGACTCCTCCACACCAACTTTGATCGCAACCGAAAGCGTCTTCTCAGTCTTGGACAGGTACCGTTGCAGGGTTTCCCGGAAACCCTTCGTGTCGGGCACAACTCGAACTGATACGCGCGCTGCACCCGGCATTTACGCCCCCTATGTTGAGTTGATAACCGCCATGAACCGGCCCACGTTGAAGTCGGCAATGGTCGGGGCGAACAGTTGCGGTTCCCGTTTCGACTTCGGGCCGAGGATCATCAGATCCTTCGCCTTCTTGCCCGCGTACTTAGCGATGAGGGCGTTGTGGATCTGCGCCAACAGCATCGAATCCTGCGACCACCCAAGGAACGACATACCATCGTCACCGCCCGGAGCCGCCGGGTGGGTTTTCAACCAGTTCGCGCGGAACCGTGAACCCGTCTCCTGAAACAACCCCGGCAGCAGCTCGAGCACGTCATGCGCCGGCAATGTGCCGTCAAGCGCGTCCCGGATGCGTACACCGTAGAACTGACGGAAGTCGGCCACCAATTCCGGGTACTCGTCTAGTAGGTCGCAGACTTGAGTTATTCCCCCACTGCCCTCGCGTATTTGGCGATGAGCGTGCCGAAAACCTGTTCAGAGTCCTTGAGCCCGGTTGACCACTTCACATACGCGTCCCGGTCAGCGGCAATGGTTTCGAAGAACTCATCCGCGTCAGCGAACAGACCAAGAATCATGTCGGTCGCCTCGAGGTTGTCCGGGTCAACCTCCACGTTTCCGTCCTCATCGGCGATGGACCGGAGCCGGTTCAGCATCCCCATCACCTTCGAACGCTGCCTCTGCCGGAACTGCTCAGGCGGCAGAAGCGCCGGAACCCCCTTCAGGATTTCCGACTCATCCAGCTGGGCGTCGTGTTCTTCGATCGTCTTAGGCATTGCCAACCCTTTCAAGCATGTGCCGACCAGTAGGACCCGGGGTGAGCTGGGTCGGCGGTCCTGCGCTCACCCCGGGAGTTTGTTACACGCCGGCCGTCAGCCCGGTCTTGTAAACCTTCATAATTCCCGAGCGCCCATCGATCAGCGGCGGGATCGACGTGCCGTCAGACGCGAGAATCGACGCCGACAGTGGCAGTTCGAAGAAGTTCGTCGGATCGATCGACGGCGCATCCCCGAGCTTCGTGGACGTGTTCGGAATGTAGAACCCGAGCTTCCCCGTACCGTCCTGGCAAAGCACGAACAGGGCCGTCGATGTGCCCTGGTTCGTGCCCGGCACAATGTAGCCGTCGTCAGCGTCGAACTCGCCGTTGAACGCCAGGTCAAGGTTCTCCTGATCGACCTGCAACGCATTGACGGTCAGAGACCAGTCCGTGGCCGCGTAGATGGTGCGCACCGCGTCATCGATCCACGTGCCGAGAACGGAGGCGTCACCGCCGTTCGTGGCGAACGCGACCGTGTTCTGAATGGACGTGTGCCCCAGGCTCACCCACCCGGTGGGCGGGGTTCCGGTCAGCGTGAAGTCGGCCAGTCCGCCGGCGGACATCGCAGTGTTGGCGGGCGCCTTGAAAACGGTGCCGTGCCCTGGAATTACAAGTGTCGTAGCATCTGCTCCGGACATGGTTTCCTCCTAGTAAGGTTTTGCCGACCCACAGGCGCAGGAGGATTAGTTTCTGAGTGCCAGAGCAAACGACCCGGCGTATTGGATCACACCCTTACCGACAATCTGAGTGCCGGTCGGGCGTGAAAAAGCGGAAATATCAGTGACGTCCTGAACCCACCCGACGTCATCAACGACACCGGTTTGTTCATCCGCCCACTGGTGCAGAATGTCGTACACGTTCGCCGCGAGATCCCAAGCCGGTTCAGGGTCGCCGAGGATCTGCACATCGACTTGACCGGTCCACAGGTTGGGGCCGTTCTGCGTCTGCCCCGTGTTCGTCAACGAGTAGATGATCGCCGGTAGAGGAATCTCAAAGTCCGCGGCGATATTCGTTTCCGAACTGAAATAGGTGCCCGAAATAAGGTCGCGGTCCAACAGCGACCAGAAGATTGTCTCGTGGTCGATCATTTACCACCCCGCACCTTCAACGCCGCATTTCGGAGAATGTGCAAACCGCGCACCCACGTGTGACCACGAGACAGGTGACCCATCTCGATGAACGTTGACGCCGGGTCATCGGCAACCACTTCCCGATCGGTGACGCCCTTCTTCCCGGGCACCTTCTCCACATGAATGGAGCCCTCGAACCCGCCCGTGTGATTGTGCTTGGCGGCTTCAGCTCGAGCGAGCGTCGCGATCTCGTCGGCTACACGATCCAGTTCGATTCCCTCACCGACCATGACCGCCACCTGCGTGGACAAATCCCGCGGCACGTACGCCATCAGTAACCCTGCCGTTTCAGCACGATCTCCCAATGATCCGTGGCCGGCGACATGCCGTAATGCTGCGGGTCACCCACGCAGTCGTAAACACCTTCCGGTTCCGGCGCCACGAACTCTTTCGCCAACCGGGTTACCGTCACTTGCGAGAAACTGTTGCCCGGCCATTTGCGGCAAATGAACCGTTTCTGCGTGAACGCGACAGTGCCGTCAAAATCGGCAGATTCGGCGGCGGACAACGGTTGCAGAGAACCGTACACGGTGACCGGCGCACCATCATTCACCAACGTGACCCCATGCGCGCCGGGCTGCTGCTTCCGGTTCTGCACAACAGCGACGAACTTGCGGGAATCGAGAAGGCTCACGACCAGCCCCGATCCACCCTCATGCCGATAGTGCCCACCGTTTTCGTGGTCCCCGTCAACACCTTCACATCGTTCGCTGTCAACCACAGGTTGCCCGATGCGACCGCAGCGGAGCGAGCGTAGTTGTAAGACCCGTCACCCTCGGACGTGTAACCGCCAGGGTTCCTCAGCACTCGGAACACGACGTCGGAGACAACCCGCTTGTACATTTGCTCGGACAGGCGACCGTTCGCCAACCTGACGGTGGAAGCCGGCACCGTTGTGGCGATGAACGCTTGGGCGTCAGCGATCTGCGTTTGCAAATACGGGACCGGCCACTCGGTGATGTCGCCCTCGTAGCGGGATTGCAGGTCATCCGTGGAAACCGTGACCATGCGCCCCTCCTTATTCGTCCGTGTGGGAGTCGTCGTTCTTAGCGTTCGACTCCCACACGTCCGGATTCGTGATCGCTTTGCGCGCCCACGCAGGCACAACATCGTCAGGGCCGAACACGACAGATTCGCCGTCCTTGTCCTGCACGTGCACGTACGTGCGCAGGCGCGCAGCCATCAGAGAACCGTCGCTACGAACGTGGCGTTCGCGTTCGACAGCACCGGGAGGAGGATCGCGGACACGAGGACGTCGAGCCCAACCGGGTCCTCACGGCCGAACGCACCGGCGAAGATGCCCGCCTCTTCACCAGCGGGGATGCCGTAGGAAGGCTGAATGGCCTCCGCGGGCACGCCGTACTGGGTGGTGCCGAGCACACCGCCGACCGCGACCGCATCGCCCGGGTTCGGGAGGAACACGGCAACGTTGTCCGGGATGACGCGAGTGTTCGAGCCGCCTTTGCTGTACGACTTGTCGAACACGACCGTGCGCGACACCCCGTACGAGGCGAGCGTGGACACGACGTCATCGAACGAGATCCGAGACGGCGCAGCCGACGAACCCACGGCAGCGCTGATGAAGTCAGCGTTCTTCGACAGGTACGACAGGATGCGACGCGAAATCAGAAGCGACTCCGGCGCAGAACCCGTGTCCGTCGTGTACGTCTGAACCCACGCGAGAATGTCGTCCAGCGGCTTCGCGCCCGTCGCGGACCACAACGTTGCCGCAGTGACCGCGTGCGAACTCGACCGACCGTAGTCGATGGTTGCCTTGATGCCGTTCTCGTCAAGGACGAGCGTGCCGTTGGTGATCGCCTCACCACGCGCCAGCTCGGCGCGCACAGCGATCTCCTGGCCGAGCTGGCGAGCGTACTGCTCGAGCTTCGAACCAATCGCATCGGACTGGTTCATGAGCTGCAACTCCTGCAGTTCACTCACCGGCAGCTTCTTGCTGGTCGGGGGAAGCTTGCCCGACTTCCGCACGCCGGCCTGAGTCTTGCCGTACGGCGCGGGAGTGTCGAACGAGCGGAACTCGGAGGAGCCGATCGTGACAAGGCCAGTCGCGTCGAAGTCGTACGACAGCGTGAAGTTATCCGCGCTGGGAAGGTACGACTCGAGCAGCAGCCCGCCCGAGACGGTCTCGGCCGCGTCGCGCGCGGCAGCGGTGAGCTGGGCGGCGGAACGGTAATCAGTGTTGAGAGCCATTTCTTACACCCCTGCCACGTAGTCGACGCCGATGTACACGAACTTGCCCGTGGTGGGAGTCTGCACGTTGATCGTCGGAGTCTTCGGAAGATTCGCGACAACAACTTCGCCTTCAACGAGCAGCGGGAAAACCACCCGCGTGCTCGAAACGCCGGCGAACGTCGCGGTGAGCTGCTGGGCCGTGAGAACGAACCCAGCGAGAACCTGGTGACCGTCCGACGCCGAAGAGTCAAACGGTTCGTAGAGGCCGCTCGTAGTGTTGAGGCTCACTGCGGTACCGGACGGGATGACACCGTTGGCGTCATAGTCCGTGTTCGCGGTGAGCTTGGACACGTCGAGGGTTCCGGTGATCGCACCGTGGTTGCTCCTGAGCCAGGAGAAATCCGAACCCTCAGCGTTGGTGGTGACAATGGAGAGATCCATCGGTTACCCCTTCTTTGAGTGTTGTTCGTGGTACTGCTTCTTGAGCTCCGCGATCGACCCAGCACCGGACGCTTGACGCGACTGCCTGATGGTGTCCGAGTACGAATCGGTGTGCTTCTCCTGCTTGTCAGCGGGGGCAAAGGAACTGATGATCTTGCCGACTTTCTCGGCGTCAACCTCCCCGTCATCCCGAAGGACAGCGGAGGTGTCGATGATGCTGAGCAGTTCATCTACCTGCTCAGGCTTCAGGTGAGGGGCTGACGCCCGAATCTCACCTCTAACGGCCGCTTTCACGTACCGTTGCGCGCCGATGTTCTCCCCCTGTAGGCGGGCATTCTCGAGCGCTTTCTCCTCGGCCGTGGCGTTCGCGGCTTTGAGCTGTGCCAGCTCGGCCGCGGCCTGCTTCAGTTGGTCGTAGTCCGCGCGGGACTTGACCGTGTTCTCGTGCTTGCGCGCCTGGAACTTCCAGTACGCCTCCCGCTGCTCCACGCTCATCTGGTCGAGCGCAGTGTCGGCAGGGAATCCGTTCGTGGCTTCCTGCGCCGCCTTGTCGGCGGCAGCTCTGTCAGCAGCGGCCTGTTCGGTGGCGATCTCTTCAGCGGTCTTCGGCATTCCTTTTCCTCCATGACGGTGGGCAATAAAAAAGCCCCCATGGCGGGGGCTCAAACCGGCAACACCGGTAGTCAGTTGGGCAGATCGGACGGTGACCGGAACGCGTCACCGTAGCGGGTCAGAATCGGCCCCAGTTCGCCGTTCTCGTGCACGGAAACGCGCGTATTCAACAGGTCAGCGGCGGACGTGGAACCGGCGGCGGTGTAGAACTTCTTCAAATCCGCCTGGTTCAACTTCAACCCCGGGTCACTGTCCGCCGTGATGGGCAGAACACCGCAGTTGCATCGGTCGTGAATAGGTTGCAACTCGCCCACCTTGTAAAACCGGGTCGACGCGACCACGCACAGGCCGCACGACAGGTGATCCTTCGCCAATTCGGGGTGAATGATCCGCCTGGACCCGATCACCTTCGGGGACGCCTTGAGAACGTCCCGCGATTCGAGCATTTGCGCCTTGAGGACGTCCGTTGACGCCAAGTTCTCAATGCGCGTCTGCGCAACCTGCCGCGCCTCCTGGAATGTTTTCCCTTGCGAGAACGCATACTGGTATTGCTTCGCGGGCCTCAAATACACTTCAGCCGGCGTCACACCTATCCGCACATAATCAGTGCTCGGCTTCGGCAGCGTCTTCGGCAACGCGTTCAAGTCACGCAGCACCGACGACAACACGGAACGCTGATTCAAACGCGCCTGGCGCAACGCCGACGCGACAAAAGTTGCCGAACGGTCCGCGTTCGACTGCACGAGTTGGTCATCCCACCACCCGCGAGCGTCCAAACGGCCCCACAGTGCCCACAGCATCGAAATCAGCGCCGCAGTTACCGCCTCGGACAGTTGCGCATGCCTATCAGCCTTCTGCGCCGTCTGGTCAACCATTCACGGCCACCGGAGGTGCCGCAGGTGCAACCGGAACAGCGGTGAACGCCTGATCCGACCAGTTCTGCTCCTCTCGAGCCAACTCGGCCGGCGTCAACTGGTAAATCTTCTCCCCAATCGACCGACGGGACAGTGTTGTGGCCGCTGATGCGGCCGCGGCCGCGCGTTCGATGATCGAAGACCGGTCCGCGGGCTGCCAAATCGTCTCAATCTGCGCCACATCCGCCCGCTCGTTGTCCCCTTGGGCGGCGAACGAGTTACCCATCGCCCGCGCCAGGCCGTCACCCATGCGCGCATCAAGGTCTTCCACCTTGAACACGAGCGTTTCACGAGCCAAAGACGCACCAGCGGCAGATCCGGAAGCGGCATCCGGCGACAGAATGTACAACGGCGTCGACGACACCGCGGCAAGATACTTCAGATCCTTGTCAACACCCGCGAGGATCGGCGTGATATCCGTCGTCTGCGACTCCCACACGTCCGCACCCTCAGGGAGAATCCACAACGCGGCAGGCCCAGCCGAGAAAATCGAATCCAAGTCGACCGGCTGCCCCGCAAGAGGATGATCGTCCGGGTACGTCGTCGGAATATTCCCCTTGAACGCGCGCTGACGGAACGCCTGCATGGCCGTGATCGTCAACCGCTGCAGAATCGTGTGATTGATGCGGTCCAGCGTGTCCAGGTGCGGTTCGAACTGCCCGAAACCCTTCGGCGCCCGATAATCCACAATCGGGATATCCGAAATCCACCGGATCGGCTGCGGGTCCTCAATCCAATCCCAGCCGCGCCCCGGCATCCACAACCGGCCATCCGTGGGGATAGTCGAAAGCTTCGACTCCTTCGCCGCCCGCCGAGAATACGCCGGCCGTCCGTCAGTGGCAGGACGGAACAGGGTGATGACGTCGAACCCCTCCGCAGGGTTATGGCCCACGTTGATACCCGCATCCGGCGACCAGGGAGTGAGCGGCGACGCCTCAGTGAGCGTGCTCCACGGGGACAGTTTGAGAATCTGCCCCGCCGCATCGTTCAACGTGTACCCGGCCCCGTACGTGGCAACATCATCGAACAGGTCACGCGACACAATGTCCAGATGCGACCGCCGCCACGTCGCCATAGCCAGCGCGTCACCGTCCTCATCCCCCGCCGCCGCAGTGCGAAAACCGGTCGGAACCATCCGCGACGTCACCGCCGACGTGATCAGATGCCCAAAATTCAGCCGCGACAGACGCAGGAACCGGGCATACGCGACCCGCATCTGCTCAGTCGCAGCCTCCGGGATCGCCTCAGTCCCATCCGAATACGAACGCAACCGCCCCAACCTCTGGAACCCACGCCCCAACTCGGTCGCCAAACGCATCAGCCACCAGTCATCCGACCCTGCAACGGTAGTTTGAGTCAGCAAAACGGCCCCCTACCTCACACGGATCGGAACAAACGACTTCTTCTGAGCAACAGCACGGGAAAGGAACTGGGCGCGCGCCTCGAACGCCAACGTGGCGGCCATGGCAGCATCGATCTTCTTCGGAGAGTTCTTCGTCTCCTTGCCGATGACGGACCCGCCACGGCGTTTCCACACCCTCGCGTTCATGAGGTGCCGGATCAGTTGCGGGTCACGCCAAATGCTCACCGTCTCCGACGCGATCGCCGTATGGAAACGCTCAAGCGCAGTAGCCATGGGCGTGTCGTTTTTCGTCCAGAAACGAATCGCGGACTTCGCGCCGGCTTTCACCCGCAGTTCGTCCCCGAACTCCTTCTCCCACGAGTCCAGGTGGTCTTGCCAGTACGGCGGGTCGGCGAAGAACGCCACCACATGGAACCTCTCGAACGCCCCAGCCACAGCCGCGTCGAACGCATCCTGATCAACCGACCAATCCACAGCTTCCGGCCCATCCGGGACTTCCTCAATCCGAATCGGGAACAACAGACCGTCCGACACCCGACACCCGACGAGCGCTGTCGCGTCGTCCGTCAACGAACCGTCGAACCCAAGCGTGATCTCATCACCGTCATCAGGGGCGACGAATTCACCTCGAGATACCGCATCCACCTGCGCGGGCGTCACCCACGCGTTCAGCGCGGCGGTGAGAGCGTTCAGGAAGTATCGGATCGACTCCGGCAACGGACGCCGCGGGTCGAAGATGTCGTCGATGATGCCCGTTAGGGAGTTCCAGTCGAGCGCTTCCCCGTACGCTTCCTCAACCGCAGCAGCAAGAAGTTCTTCGTCCCGGATCTTCTCTTCCTTCAGATCCGAATACCGGTGATCGAACAGCAGCTTCGAACGGCGCGCCTTGCCCTCAAGAATCAGTTGCGCATACTTGTACGTTTCCTCAGCAACCGAATTCTCACCCGGCAGGTACATCGTCGTCGTCTCAATGAACCACGTGCCGGCGATCTTCTTGCGCTTCGTCAAGTTCCTCGTGACGGTTGCGTACATGCGCCGCAACTCCGGCGTATTATACAGGTGCGACTCATCGAAAACGGCGAACGTTTCCTTGCCGCCATCCTTCGACGCCGCACCCGACGTCGAAGGCATGACCTCACCACCGAACGGCAACAGGATTCGCGTCAAACCCGCGTCGAGCCCGTACGCTTTCAGCTCCGATAACGGGCCGCGCTCGAAATTCAGGTAGATGGTGTCATAAACATTCCCCGTCTGGCCCTCCTCCGTCGCCATGACGCGGATGAAGGGGTACTTGACCGGCTTGCCCATCGGCTCGCCAACCTCATACGTGTACACATGCCCGAGGAACTCGAACGTCTCACCGCCCTTAGCCCAACCATCGAACCGGCACGGGCCCACCGCCTCAAAAATCGCCAACTCCGCGGCGAGCCCCGACTTGTTCGCACCCTTCGGCCGGGAGAAGAACGCCGAATCATGCAACCGGGCACCATCAGCATCCAACGCGTAACAGTCAACGATGAAGCCGCTGTACTCATCCCCATGCCGGATCGGGTCACCCTCAACATCACCCGGCCCGTGAACAACGAACGTCTCCACGAACCACAGAGCCAGCCACCCCAAAGACCTAGACCGAGACGCGCCAGGAGCTTTGATCAACTGGCGGGGCATTACTCCTCCGTCAAACGTCTCCGACGATCAGAAATGCTCGTCACCGTCGCATCCGCGGCACCAACAGGAGCATCCTCCGGCGTCTCAATCTCCTGCCGCAAACGTAATCTGTCCTCCGGCGTCGCGCCGAACTTCGCCGTACGTAACCGCACCTCAGACGCGAACTCCCAGCGCCCCTTCGCCCACATCGTGTGATGCATCAACGCCGTATCGAGCAAGAAATCCCAGTCAGGCTGCGAGAGCATCCGAGACGCTTGCGGGGACGTCCGCCAATGCTCCCACCACGCCGCAGTAGCCGGATGCCACGCCTCACCATCCGGCAGCCAGCCCTCCGGCAGTTCAGGGCCGAGAGGAGCATCGCCAGCGACCAGGTGCGTCTTCTCCGGCTGCTTATTCCTCCGCGCCGCCTTACCCTTCGGAGCCGGACCAACGCCGGCCATCAGCCCACCTCGAGCTCACCGGGAATGACAAGCACCGCCCGAGCGCCAGTGTTGTCTCGGAGCAACTCGAGCACATCGGGCGCAGTCGAGGTTGACCCCGAATCCTCTACCCAAAACTCGCTGCCATCAGCGCGGTCGATGACGAGAACGAACGGGTGGGTCGCACAATCGCCTGCCACCTCAGCCGGAAGCTCGAGAACCTGGATGCGTGCCATCAGTCTGTCTCCGAGTAGCGGAGATCAACTGAGTAATTCCAATGCTGAACGAACTCACCGGACGGCAGACAAACGTGGCGGTCGCTGACGAGACGCGGCGTGCTGAAGCTCGCCACCTCCGGATGCATCGAGGCGTAAGACCTCGCTTGCTCAAGCGCGATGCGCCTGGCTGATCGCAACGAACTTGCGGGAAAGTCTATTACGAGCCGCGTGGGGCGGTAGTGCTTTTTGGAGATCACATCGCCTGCCCATGTAACCACCCGGAGCGAGTCATCGTCGGGCTTGACGCGAGTCCGGGTAATGGCGCGGATTAGGCGCACATCGACACGGACAGAGGCAGCCAATTCCTTGACGCTCACCTCACTCAACGCACCTAGAACCTCTAGCTTCTCCAATGTCTCGCAGATGCGCTCGATGCGGTCAAGGTAGGGCTGAATATCTGACATTGCGATTACCTCCATGACGGTGGTTGGCGCCCATGACGGGCAGGAAAACAAAACCCCCAGACCCGTACACACCGCGAGCAGCA
>Ga0157369_10003164_pt1 | contig 19655 bp, 14 predicted proteins | sample C25metaG_FD_113461 | JGI IMG/M metagenome (GOLD analysis project Ga0157369, IMG submission 113461) | Corn rhizosphere microbial communities from Kellogg Biological Station, Michigan, USA - C2-5 metaG | ecosystem: Host-associated > Plants > Roots > Rhizosphere > Soil | place: USA: Michigan...
AACCTACGCTGCACTTTCATCTGTACGGCCGGCCGCTCGAAACGTTGACAGGGAGACTTGGCTTCGAAACTGACACAGGTCTCGTGGTGCGTTACAACGCGACGCACATGCAACGCGCGACCCAGGCGGTCGGCTGATGTCGGCGCGCGGCGATGGATTGCTGACGCGCGTTCTGCACGCATCGATCGCGCCGACGACAGGATCGCCCAGGACCGGCACTGCACGGGCTTGCTGACCGACGAGGGCAACAAGTCACACAGGCCGCCTTCGCAACGGTTGCGCGAACTGAATCGGCAATACGCCGCCAACAAGGAAAATTGATCGATGACACACACGACTCACCCCGACGACGAAGCGCGTCGCACCCTCGAACTGCTCGGTCCGGCGCCCGAGAACTGGGTCCCGGACCAGCCGGGTATCGATCACAACGTGTTCATCGTCGGTGGTGGGCAGACCGGCTGTGCGTTCGCGTTTGCGCTGCGGCGGGCCGGCATCGGCCGAGTGAGCGTGATCGATGCAGCCAATGACGCGTCGAAGGCCGGCGTGTGGCTGACTCGCGCGCGCATGAACAAGCTGCGTACGCCGAAGTCGCTGGTCGGGCCTGAAGTCGGTTTGCCGGGGCTCAGCTTTCAGGCGTGGCACGAAGCGCGTTTCGGCGCGGCGTCGTATCGTGAGATCGATCGCATTCCGCGTGAGCAGTGGGCGCAGTATCTGGCGTGGTACCGCGAATTTCTCGACATCCCGATTCGTTACGGCACACGGCTCGTGAGAATCGAACCGCTGGGTACACATTTCCGCCTGCATCTCGAAGAGAGTGGCACCGTGCGCGTCGAGACGGCGCGCAAGGTGCTGCTGTGCAACGGTGTAGCGGGCAATGGCGGCTCGTTCGTGCCGCGCGTATTGGCACAATTGCCGGCGTTGTTAGTGGCGCATACGTCGCACGACATCGACTTTGCCGCGTTGCGCGGCAAGTCAGTCGCGGTGCTCGGCGGCGCGGCCTCCGCATTCGATGCGGCGGCGACCGCACTCGAGGCGGGCGCGGCCAACGTGCATCTGTTCGTGCGACGTGCGGCGCTGGCGGCCGTGCCGGTCTCACGTGCGCGCGCCTACCCCGGCGCCTACGACAACTATTTCGATTTGCCCGACGCGCTGCGTTGGGCGCAGGCGCTTCGCTTCAAGCGCTCGGGATCGACCGCACCGCTGGACTCGCTTCAGCGCGTCACACGTTTTCCGAACTTTCACCTGCATACCGGCGCGCAATGGGAATCCGCGCGTGAAGTGGAAGGGCGCATCGCGGCGCAGGTGTCGGGCGAAACGTTCGAGTTCGACTTTGCGATTGCGGGCACGGGCTATTTCATCGATCCATCGGCGCGGGCAGAGCTGGTGGATTTCGCGTCGCACATCCGGCTGTGGAGCGATCAGTACGCACCACCCGCCAGCGATGCCGACGAAGGGCTCGGCGCGCATCCGTATCTCGGCGCGGCGCTGGAGTATCTGGAGAAATCGCCGGGACAGGCGCCGTATCTGAAAGACATCCACGTCTACAACCCGGCGGGTTTCGTCAGCGCCGGTGTGCCGGTAGGCGACGTGCCGAGTATGAAGCGCGATATTCCCGCGGTGGTCCGCCGTATCAGCCGCGACCTCTTTCTTGCAGATCTCGATTCGCATGCCGCGCGACTTGCGGCGGATGTCCCGGCGGATTTCGACGAAACGGCGTATGCGTCGAGCGTCTGGCAGCGTGAGGCGTCCAACGCTTGAGGAGGAGAGATGCAGGTGCGCCTGGCGTCTGCATCTCCGTTGTCACGACTGTCGTTTGTGCGCCGGAGCAGAGTCCACGTAGTTGATGCCGAGGTCGATTCGGTCAGCAAAGCAAGGTGAGCCGGGTATTACCCGCAAGGTCTCATTTAGCTGTGGTCGCTACGCCGGAGATCGCGACAGGCCGCGGCACGAGCAGCGTGGCGCAAAGCAGGCTGCCGATCCCCATCGCCGCGATCACGGCGCCCATCGGCCAGGGCGTGCCATCGGCGAATAAGCCCACGAGTGCCGAGCCGAGAACGCCCGTACCGTACTGGCTTGCGCCGATGAGCGCCGACATGGTGCCGGCGCGCGCGGGAAATGTGCCGAGCGCACCCGCAATCGCATTGGCGACGATAAAGCCGGTCGCTGAAACGAAAAGGAACAGGGGAATCACGAGGCCGACCAGGCCGCCCCAGTCCGTCCATGCGTTGATGGCCAGCAGCATCCCGGCGATTGCCGCGCCCCACGTGCCGGCACGCATCAGACGGTCACTGCCGTAACGCCTTACCAACCTGGCGTTGATCTGGTTCGTGATCATGATGCCAGCGATGCCCGCTGCAAACAGCACGCCATAGCGCTGCGGCGAAACGTGGTGATAGGTGATGTATGCGAACGGCGTGCCGGCAACATACGCGTACACGCCGCCGTAAAGGAATCCGCCTGCGCCCGCGTAGCCGAGCACCCGGCGATGCTGCAATAGCGTGGCATAGGCGGCGAGCGCGCGGCCGAGCGGTTCGTGATTGCGGCGCGCCTCGGGTAGCGTTTCGGGCAATGCGCCCAATGCGGCGAGCGTCGCCAGCCCGACACCGACCAGCACCCAGAAAATCGCGCGCCATGACGCCACGTGAAGAATGAGGCCACCCACGCTCGGTCCGATCAGCGGCGCGATCGCCATGATCGTCATCAGTGTCGACATCATCTGGGCCGCGCGATGGCCGGTGTAGAGATCGCGCACCATCGCGCGGGCGAGCACGACACTCGCGCACGCGCCCCCGGCCTGCACGACTCGCCAGCCGACCAGCGCACCGCTGCTGGCCGACAGCGCACAGCCGGCCGATCCAATGATGAACAGCACGAGTCCGATGGCGATCGGCATACGGCGGCCGTAACGGTCGCCGATAGGACCCCACAGCAGTTGGCCCACACTGAACCCGATCAGATAGCTGGAGATCGTCAGCTCGATCGCACCGGTGTCGGCGTGCAGCGAGAGCGCCATCGCGGGCAGGGCAGGCAGATACAGGTCCGTCGAGATCGACGCGAACGCCATCAGGAGGCTCAATATGGCGAGGATCCGCAGACCGTGCTGGTCGGCCGCGGGTGTCACGCTTTCCGTTGCAGTGCCGGGCAATGATGCCGCTGGAGCGGGTGAGCGATTATTCAACGACATGATCTGGCATTTCTTTTAAGCCAATAGCGCTCCTGCGTTGCCGCAATCTTGCGACGACGCAGGCGCAAACGGGTGGGGCGAAACGTTGGTCTAGCGGTCGACGCGCTGCTGCAAATGGGCCGGATAACGATCACCCACGACCTTGATCTGCTTCAACGCCGCTTCGATAGCAGCGAGATCGGCCGCCGACAATTCGACCGCAGCCGCGCCAATGTTTTCTTCCAGCCGATGGATCTTGGTCGTGCCCGGAATCGGCACGATCCACGGCTGTTGCGCCAGCAGCCACGCAAGCGCGATCTGCGCGCGCGTCGCACCCTTGCCATCGGCAATCTTGCCGAGTACCTCGACGAGGCCGGCGTTGGCCTTACGGTTCTCTTCGGAGAAACGCGGCACGACATTGCGGAAATCGGTCTTGTCGAACGATGTGGTCGCATCGATCGCGCCGGTCAAGAAGCCCTTGCCGAGCGGGCTGAACGGCACGAAACCGATGCCCAGTTCTTTCAGCGTGGGTAGCACCGTCTCTTCCGGCTCGCGCCACCACAACGAATACTCGCTTTGCAATGCTGCCACCGGCTGTACGGCGTGGGCGCGGCGGATCGACTGCGCGCCGGCTTCGGACATGCCGAAGTGCTTGACCTTGCCTTGTGCGATCAGATCCTTGACGGCGCCGGCCACGTCTTCGAGAGGCACATTCGGATCGACGCGATGCTGGTAGAAGAGGTCGATACGATCGGTTTTCAGCCGCTTGAGCGATGCCTCGGCGACCGCACGGATGCGTTCGGGCCGGCTGTCGACGCCTTTGGTCACGTCGCCTTCCGTGAAGCCGAACTTGGTTGCGATCACCACCTGATCGCGAAACGGCGCAACGGCTTCTCCGACCAGTTCTTCGTTGAAGAACGGACCATAGGCTTCGGCGGTATCGAAAAACGTGACGCCTTTTTCGAAAGCCGACTGAATCAGCTTGATGCCTGCCGTCTTCTCGGTGGCCGGTCCGTAGCCGTAGCTCAAACCCATGCAGCCGAGGCCTAGTGCCGAGACTTCGAGACCGCTGTTTCCAAGTTTGCGCTTTTGCATCTGCATTCTCCTTTCGAAAAGTGACGAGCGTGGAAGGCGGCCTGTGCGGAGGGGCGCCACTCGACGTTCAACAGCTTCAAGCTTAGGCTGTTGTGCGTAGTTCAACAATACGGCTAGAATTGCAAAAGGTTATGAGGAAAATTCACTTATGTTGCGAGCCGGCTTATCCGAACTGACTGCATTCGTCGCGATCGCTCATCAGCGAAGCTTCAGTGCGGCGGCGCGGACCTTGGGGGTCTCGCCGTCCGCGTTGAGTCACGCCACGCGGGGACTCGAAGCAAGACTCGACGTGCGCCTCTTCAACCGGACCACCCGCTCGGTCGCGCTGACCGAGGCGGGCGAGCAATTGTTGCGACGAGTCGGGCCTGCCATTGCCGATCTCGAAGACGCCGTGAACGAGGTCGCTTTCGCACGCGACCGCCCGTCGGGTTCGATCCGTATCAGCGCCTCCGAATCAGCCGCGAAGTCGATCGTCCAGCACGTGCTGCCCGATTTTCTGGCGACTTACCCGGATATCCACGTGGAATTCGTCGTGGACACGCGGCTCGTCGACATCGTGGCCGACGGTTTCGATGCGGGCATCCGCGTTCACGAGGATGTGCCGCGCGACATGATCGCCGTGAAGTTCGGCCCCGACCTGCGCTTTGCCGCGGTGGCGTCGCCTGATTACTTTGCGCGCCATGAGGCGCCGAAGGCACCGCACGATCTGGCGAAACACCGCTGCATCCGGTTCCGCTTCGAGAGCGGCACGCTTTATCGATGGGATCTCGAATATCACGGCAAAAGCGCGAGTATTGATGTCGACGGCCCCATGACGCTGGGCAACACGAACCTGATGGTCGAGGCGGCGCTGGTGGGCATCGGCATTGCCTGGGTGCCCGACTATCTGGTTGCCGAACACCTCGCGGCGGGGCGGCTCATTCAGGTGCTGGCCGAATGGAGCCCTTCGTTTCCGGGCTTGAGCCTCTATTACCCCGCCAACCGCCATCCTCCCACTGCGCTCCGGCTATTCGCACAGGCGGTGCGGGATTGGGCCAACACCGCCGGTGTGCGTTGATTGCCGGCTTCGGGCAGCACGCCGCGCGCTTGCTCGGGTGTTTCGTAGAGCTTGTCGATTTCAATTTGGAGAGTCTTTCCCGCGCGTTGGGTTGAGACTCCCTGCTAGTGTCGCTTGCTTAAAGACGATTTGTGAATTGCGCGCACAAGGGCATGCGCGCTAGCGGTCTTTTTCGTGCGGCGAGCCGCCTTTACCATCAATGATTCATTTGAAGGAAAGCGGAGGTGGCTGAAACATGACGCAGAATATCAAGGACAAGGTAGTCGTTATCACGGGCGCAAGCAGCGGGTTGGGTGAAGCCACGGCGCGCCTGCTTGCGTCGCAGGGCGCGATTGTCGTGCTGGGCGCGCGGCGGCTCGACCGGATCAATGCGCTGGCCGAGACCATCGTCGCGGATGGCGGCGTGGCGCTGGCCGTCGCGATCGATGTCACCGATGCGGCACAGGTCAAACATCTCGTCGACACGGCGGTCGAGCAATACGGGCGGGTCGATGTCATGCTCAACAACGCGGGCCTGATGCCGCACTCGTTGCTCGAGCGCGGCAAGATCGAAGATTGGGACCGCATGATCGACGTCAATCTGAAGGGCGTGCTCTACGGCATCGCCGCGGCGCTGCCGCATATGAAGGCGCAAAAGAGCGGGCACATTATCAATGTGTCGTCGGTGGCCGGCCATAAGGTGCGTCCGGGCAGCGCGGTCTATGCGGCGACCAAGGCCGCAGTGCGCATGCTCACCGAGGGACTGCGCCAGGAAGTGAAGCCCTACAACCTGCGCACCACGATCATCTCGCCGGGCGCTGTCGCCACGGAACTGCCGGACAGCGTGACAGAGCCCGACGTCGCGAAGGGCGTTCACGATTTCTACGAGCAATTCGCGATTCCCGCAGAATCGTTCGCGCGCGTGGTGGCCTTCGCCATGAGCCAGCCCGACGAGGTGGACGTGAACGAAATCCTGTTCAGGCCGACCAGTCAGGAACTGTAGGCCGCGCATTCGTTCCCTGCGAATCGACCGAAACAGCGCACCAGGCCGTCACGCTGCATTTTCCTGAAAATGTGCGTCGTCAGCGCGACGGCCACTCCGTGGTTGCAATCGGCGGGAGCCGCCACGCGGAACAGCGAGCCGAAGTCTGTGACCGATACGGGCAAGCCAGGCCATGGCAAGCATCGCATTCAACTGAACGTCAACGGACAGACGCACACGCTCAGCGTGTCTGCCAATGTGTTTCTGCTCGACGTCGTGCGCGACCGTTTGCAACTGACGGACGCCATGAAGGGTTGCGATCACGGGCAGTGCGGTGCGTGTACGTTGCACGTCAACCGCAAGGCGGTCAATCATGGCTCTCAGTGGCGATCCAGCACGAAGGCGATCACATCACCGCGATCGAAGGACTGGAGGGAAAGGGGGCTATCGTGTTCAGCAAGCGCTCTGGGAGTACGACGCATATCAATGCGGCTACTGTACGACCGGACAGATGATGAGCGCTGGCGCGATTCTGCGCGCCCCTACCATGGCTGCCGACCACGCCGGCGTGCGCGAAGCGATGAGCATGACGCAATGTCGACCTCGCGCAAAAATAGAATCTTCGTTTGAGACTCGTCGTTCCGACGCCCCGCGTGGTCCATGAATGCAAGCGGACGACATTGACACAACTCTTCTAATCTGGAATAGTATTCAACAAATAACGTCATTCGTATCTTCAGACGTTGACTGGGGGCTCGGTCGTCGATGAGCCCGGCCATGGCAGATTCAGCGCCCCTCCAGGGCTCATTTCGTAGTAACTGTGGAAATGAACACTTCAACCCAGATGGACTGCGACCTGCTCGTGATCGGCTCCGGCGCCTCGGGGCTGGCCGCGGCGGTCACTGCGGCATGGCATGGTCTCAAGGTCGTCGTAGTGGAAAAAGACGCCGTATTCGGTGGTGCAACGGCATGGTCGGGCGGCTGGATGTGGGTTCCAGGCAATCCGCTGGCGAGGCGCGCGGGTATCAATGAAGACCCGCAACAGCCCCGCACCTACCTCAGGAACGAACTCGGCCACCGCTACGACCCGGAGCGTATCGATGCATTTCTCGACAACTGTGCGCACATGGTGTCCTTCTTCGAAGAGCATACGTCGCTGCAGTTTGTAGACGGCAACGGCATTCCCGATGTACATGGCAACGTCGAAGGTGCAGCAACTCAGGGTCATCAGGTCATTGCCGCACCGTACGATGGGCGGCAGGTCGGCCCGCTGATCAAACGTCTGCGCAAGACAATGCGCGAAACCTCGTTCATGGGCATGCCGATCATGGCCGGCGCGGACCTGATGGCTTTTCTGAGCGTGACTCGCTCTCTCAAGTCCTTCACGCACGTCACAAGGCGTTTCACGCGGCATTTGCTCGATCTGGCGCTGTACGGCCGCGCCATGCAACTGGTGAACGGTGTCGCACTGGTCGCGCGCCTTGCCAGGTCCGCGCAGGACCTCGGTGTGACCTTGATGGAGTTCGCACCTGCAACGAGACTGGTGTTCGAGGGTAAGGCGGTTCGAGGGGCGATAGTCTCGACGGCCCGGGGCGAAATAACGATTCGCGCGGCGAAGGGCGTCGTGTTGGCCGCCGGCGGGTTCCCCAATGATGTAGCACGGCGCAAGGCGCTTTTTCCACGCACACCCACCGGCCGCGAACACCTCGCGTTGCCGCCCGAGAGTTGCTCTGGCGACGGCGTGAGTCTGGGCGAATCGGCGGGTGGCAGCCTTGTCACGGATGTCGCCTCGGCTGCCGCGTGGGCGCCCGTGTCGAAAGTTGAGCACGCTGACGGCAGCATTGGCCACTTCCCGCACATTATCGACCGCGCCAAGCCCGGTGTCGTCGGGGTGCTCTCCAACGGCAAGCGCTTCGTGAACGAGGCGGACGGTTACTACGACTACACCTCCGCCATGGTCGCGGCGGCGCCAGAGGGGCAGGAAGTGGCGTCGTGGCTTGTCTGCGATCACCGGTTTTTGCGCCGGTATGGTCTGGGTTACGCACGGCCTTTCCCTGTGCCGGTCGGATCTTTGATCCGCAGCGGTTATCTGCAACGAGGTTCAACGATCGAAGAGCTGGCTAGGCGTTGCGGTATCGATCCTGATGCGCTGGCGGCCACGGTCAGCTTCTACAACGAGCATGCGCGCCGTGGTGAGGACCCTCTGTTTGGACGCGGCTCCACGCCGTATAACCGAAAGGGGGGCGACCCTTTGCACAAAGGCCCGAATCCTTGCGTCGCGCCGATCGAGCATGGACCCTTCTACGCGGTCAAAGTATTCCCGGGCAGCTTCGGCACGTTCGCAGGCCTGAAGACCAACGGCTCCGCTCAGGTGCTCGACGAGAATGGCCAACCTGTTGCCGGCCTGTATGCGGTGGGAACGGACATGGCCAGTGTGATGGGCGGTTTCTATCCGTCGGGCGGCATCAACCTCGGTCCTGCAATGACGTTCGGTTATGTCGCCGGCCGCCATGCGGCCAATGCCATGGACTACGAACCTCATGACAACGAGGCGCTCGCCACCACCGGCGCATCAAAGGTGTCGAACCGGATGCCGCTTCCCACCCACTGATGGCAGGACTTCTTCTAGCGCGCTGTGCACACGCTGTTTCGCGTGTGCACAGCGCGTTTTACTTATTGCAGCACGTCCAGCAAAAACTCCACCATGCGGTCGCAGACCCGGCCGAACATCTGCGTGCCTGTCACTGTCTTGCATCCCCGTGCGCGCGCTGCTTCGATCAAGGGTGTCAGCGGCGGTTTGGTCACGACGTCGCCCACGAAGGTCCCGGCCTGAAGGCGTGACATATCGATCGGCAATGGGTCGCCCGCACGCATGCCGAGCGGCGACGCGTTGACCACGATATCGAAGGTGTGCGCTTGCACATCGGAGGCGACGCTACGCACCCTGCCGCGCTGCAGCGCATTGAGCCGGTCGACCAGAGACGTCGTACGGCCCGCGTCGTTATCACGAATGTCGAGCGATGTCAGTCCCGCACTCACTAGCGCGTGGCCGATCGCCGATCCCGCCCCGCCTGCGCCCACGAGTAGCGCGCGCTTGCCGGTCAGATCACAACCCGCATCCGTTAGCGCTGCCACGAATCCTGTGCCGTCGAACATGGCGCCGTGCCAGTCGCCATCGGGCGTGCGGCGCAGCGTATTGACCGCGCCGAGGAAACTCGCTTCGTCGGAAAGCGTCGCGCAGTACCCGGCCGAGTTGAACTTGTGGGGCACGGTAATGATCACGCCGTCGACATTGCGCATCGGCGTGACGCCCGCGAAGAACGCGGGCAGATCGGCCGGCGCCACGTGGGCGGGTACCACCAGCGCGTCGCGCCCCGCTGCCCGCAGCGCGCCCGTGACGCCGGCAGGCGAGCGGACCTGGGCGATCGGGTCGCCGACAATGAAATAGATACGCGTCGCGCCGCTAAGGCCTTCATCGAGCGACGGGGAAAACGAAGATGGGTTCTGCTGGCTCATGCTGTGTTCAACCTCCTGTGGTGTCTATGTGTCCCATGCGCAACGAGTACCGCGGCCCGCTTCCAACAAGCGCCGCGATCGTCGTCGCCGCTCCATTTAGATGAACTTTAATCCTTAGTGGAATAGTATTCAATAATTAAAGTTAGTTCGATCTGCGACCAATGCCTGTCGGTCCGGGCGCGTCGCAGCGCACAGATTAAGGTGGCGCAGACGAGCAGGAGCCGGACGTGTCGCGACGGGGTAGGATAATTCCTGTTTGAATAAAATAGTAAAGTGGAATAGTATTCAACATAAATGAGGTATCCCTTTAGAGACGAAACGGGTTGGTCATGAAGCGTGAACCGATGCTCGAATGTGACGTGCTGGTGTTGGGCTCAGGCGCGGGTGGTCTGGCCGTTGCGGTCACCGCCGCTGTGCGCGGACTGCGCGTGATCGTTGCGGAGAAGGAGGCGGTTTTCGGGGGCACGACGGCGTGGTCCGGCGGATGGATGTGGATACCACGCAACCCCCTTGCCGTGCGCGCAGGGATCACCGAGGCGGCGGATGCGCCGCGCACCTATCTGCGCAACGAACTCGGTTCTCATTTCGATGCGGCCAGAATTGGCGCGCTGCTGGAGCACGGTCCGCGAATGGTCGAGTTCTTCGAACAGCATACGTCGATGCGTTTTGTCGACGGCAACCGGATTCCAGACTTCCACACCACGCCGGGCTTCGGGACCGGAGGCCGCTCGGTCTGCGCGATGCCGTTCGACGGCCGCGAGTTGGGACCGTTGATCCACAAGCTACGACCGCCGCTCGGCGTCACGACGCTCAAGGGAATGGCGATCGCCTCGGGTGCTGACCTCGCTCATTTCTTCAACGCGACACGCTCTCTGCGTTCCGCACTGCATGTCACGCGGCGATTAGCGACATTTGCCGTGCATAAGCTTCGCTATGGCCGCTCGATGCATCTGGTCAACGGGCACGCGCTGGTTGCGCGGCTGCTGAAGTCGGCCGCGGACCATGGCGTCGATCTGCGCGTGAACGCGAAAGCCGTAGGGTTGCTTCGCGAGGCGGGGCGCGTGGTGGGCGCCCGCGTCGAGATCGATGGTGTCGCCAACGAGGTGCGAGCTTTGCGCGGCGTCGTCCTGGCCTGCGGCGGCTATCCGCATGACGCTGCGCGGCGCGCGCAAACCTTCGCTTACACGCCGTCGGGACGTGAGCATTGGTCGGCCGCGCCACGCTCGAATACGGGCGAAGGCATTCGCATGGGCGAGGCGATTGGCGGGCATTTCGATGGCGCGCTTGAAGCGCCCGCGGCGTGGGCACCTGTGTCGCTCGTGCCGCAGCGAAATGGCCGGCCTGCCGTTGCGTTCCCGCATCTGATCGAACGCGCCAAACCGGGTGTGATTGCGGTGACGCGCGCAGGTAAGCGGTTCGCCAATGAAGCGTCGTCCTATTACGACCTGATGAGCGCGCTCTTCGATGCCACTCCGGCAGGCGAAGAAGTGTGCGCGTGGCTGGTGTGTGACCATCGTTTCCAGCGCCGTTACGGTCTGGGCGTGTCGAAGCCGTTTCCGTTTCCGACTCGCCCGTACCGTCGTACGGGGTATCTCAAGCGGGCGAGCAGTCTCGCCGAGCTGGCAATACAGTGTGGCATCGATCCACAGGGTCTCGCGAGCACCGTGGCGGCCTACAACACGCATGCAAAGGACGGCGCCGATCCGCAGTTTCATCGCGGCACCACACCCTACAACCGCGTGCAGGGCGATGCACGGCACAAGCCGAATCCGTGCGTCGCGCCGCTCGAAAACGGCCCGTTCTACGCGATCAAACTGCTTCCCGGCAGCCTCGGCACATTCGCCGGCCTCGCGACCGATGCTGCCGCTCGCGTTCTGGACAAAGAGAACCGGCCGGTGGCCGGACTCTACGCCGTCGGCAATGACAGCGCGAGTGTGATGGGCGGCTGTTACCCGGCTGGCGGCATTACGCTCGGCCCCGCGATGACCTTCGGTTATCTCGCGGGCCTTTCTCTCTCCGGTCTGAATCAGACGGAGTCGGTTGAAGAATCCTCACATCATGCGCAAGGACAAATGCAATGACTCTCTATGACGTAGTGACGCTCACCGTGAAAATAGGCTCGAATCCGCAGGTTTTCGAAAGCATCAGGTCAAGCGGCAAGCAGCCCGGCTCGACACTGTTCGGCTGCTGGTATTCGGACATCGGCGCGCTGGGGCAAGTGATGGTGTTGCGCGGCTTCGAATCGGAAGCCGCATTGATCACCGAGCGCAAGCGCATGCTGCTCGAAGGCAACCCGTTCGGTTGCGGCGAGTTTGTCACCGACGTGAAGATCGACAGCTACTCGCTGTTCCCCTTCCTGCCGCCGATCGAACCCGCCGTGCACGGCGGCATCTACGAGATGCGCGTCTACGGCACGAAGCTCGCGAGCCTGCAGCACACCATCGACGCGTGGGAAAAGGCGTTGCCTGAACGCACGCAGCGCTCGCCGCTAATCGGTGCGATGTATTCGCTCGATGGCACGGTGCCGCGCTTCCTGAACATCTGGGCATATGCGGGCGTCGACGAACGTTCGCGGATTCGCGCCGAAGCGGTGAAAGACGGCGTCTGGCCGCCCAAGGGCGGTCCTGCGCATCTGACCACGATGGAATCGACGATCTATGTGCCGGCACCGTTTTCACCGCTGCGCTGAACACGCTCTGCAAATGAAATGACTAATCGAACCGAAGGAAATGACATGACACAGCACAACGCTCGCGCGCTTTCTCTCTCGGCGCTGACCGTGCTTGAGCTGACGCCGCCGCAAATGGTGGAATGCGCGGCGCAGGCGGGCTATGACTACGTCGGGCTGCGTCTGTTGCCCGCCACCGATCAGGAAGTGCGGCACGAGATCGTCGGCGATACGCCGTTGAAACGTGAAACGCTGGCGCGCTTGCGAGACACGGGCATCAAGGTGCTCGACGTGGAGATTCTCCGCCTGAAGCCGGAGACCGATGTGACGGACTACGCGCCCATGCTCGAGACCGCGGCGGAACTGGGCGCACGCTACGTGCTTGTGGCGGGTAACGACCCCGACGAAGCACGCACGGCGGAGCGTCTCGCGCAACTCTGCGATCTCGCGAAACCGCTCGGACTGTCCCCCTCGCTCGAACCGATGCCGTGGACGAATGCGAAGGACATCACGCAGGGCGCTCGCATCGTCAAGGCAGCGGGCCGCAGCAATACCGGTCTCATCATCGACCCGCTTCACTTCGATCGTGCCGGTTCGTCGACTGCAGAACTCGCTGCACTGCCGCGCGAGTACTTTGGTTACGTGCAGTTTTGCGATGGGCCCGCAGAGCGTCCGACCGACCTCGAGACACTGCTGTTCCAGGCCCGCTGCGAGCGGATGATTCCGGGCGAAGGCGGGATCGATCTCGTAGGCATCCTGCGCGCGCTTCCCGATCATTTGCCGCTCAGCATCGAAGTGCCGACGGAGCAATGGGCGAAAACCGCGCCTGCGCTCGAACGTGCGCGCAAGCTGCGTGAGGCGACGCTGAACGTGCTCGCCCGGGCTTACGCAGTGGACTGATGCGCGTGACAGGGTAAAACGCAGTCCGTCGAAGCGCGCGCAAGATGCTGCTCGGACTGGCATCCATTATCGACAACAACAAATAACCTTCCGGAGACAACCTATGAATGCTTCACTCAAGGCCAACCGGCCGAACACACGGGCGTCGGCTGTCATCGACGTACAAAAGCTTCTCGACGAACAGCCAGTCGGACGGTTCCAGATTCTCGTCCTGATGATGTGCATGGTCATCGTCACGCTCGATGGCCTCGATACCGTGATGATCGGTTTCATCGCGCCGGCGCTATCGGGCGCTTGGGCCATTCCACGCGATGCGCTGGGTCCCGTCATGAGCGGCGGCCTGCTCGGACTCGCTTTCGGCGCGCTGTGCGCGGGACCTCTCGCCGACCGCTTCGGCCGCAAGACGGTCATGACGATCGCTGTGCTGTTCTTCGGCGTGTGGAGCCTCGGTTCGGCGTTCGCGAGCAACGTGACCGAGTTGACCGTGCTGCGCTTTCTGACCGGCCTCGGGCTCGGTGCCTCCATGCCTAATGCGGCGACATTGATGGCCGAGTACGCGCCGCAGCGCTGCCGCGCACTGATGGTGACGACCGTGTTTTGCGGCTTCACGCTCGGTGCCGCGGGTGGCGGCTTCGTGAGCGCCTGGCTGATTGCGGCCTACGGCTGGCACTCAGTGTTGATACTCGGAGGCGTACTGCCGATTCTCTATGTTCCGCTGATGATCAAGTGGTTGCCCGAATCGGCGCGCTATCTGTCGCTCAAGGAGACGCGCCGTGCGCGGCTCGTGCGCGTGCTGAACCGCATCCAGCCGGACATGGCGGACGAAGCAACGCGTTTCGTCGCACAGGACACCCAGCAGCGCGAGCGCAGCCCGGTGCGCCTGATCCTGTCGCGCGACTACGTATTCGGCACGGTGATGTTGTGGATCTGCTATTTCGCGGGCTTGCTGACTGTTTATCTGTTGGGCAGCTGGCTGCCGACATTGATTCGGGGCGCGGGGTTCGCGCTCGGGCAGGCGGCGATCGTCGGCGCGCTGTTTCAGGCGGGCGGCACGATCGGCTCGCTCGCAATCGGCTGGCTGATGGACCGCCTCAATCCCCACCGCGTGTTGGGCGCAACAGTGTTCGTGGGGGGTGTCTTTGCGTGGTACATGGGTTTGCCGGGGCATGGAATCACGGGTATCGGCATGCTTGCGTTCGGCATGGGCTACTGCATGAACGGCTCCAACACCGGCTTTTGCGCCTTGGCCGCCGGTTCTTATCCGACCCGCATGCGCGCCACCGGCACTAGCTGGATGCTCGGCATTGGGCGCTTTGGCGGCATTGCAGGGGCGATGCTCGGCGCCAGCATGCTGCACGCGAATTGGGGCTTCGGTGAAGTGCTCACGGCGCTTGCGGTTCCCGCAACGGTAGGTGCCGCGGCGGTGCTTCTCAAAGGCGCTCGACATCGCGGCTCAGTACTGCGGGTTGAAGGCAGCGCAAGCCACTAGGCAATCGACACGAACCGCAGTGCGATTTGCATCCGCTTGAGTTCCGGTGTGGAATCGTGTTCTCATTCGGTATCTAAGTCGAATTGAGAGTGCAATCCATGGCTGGGAATCTTGAGCGGGCATTGGCCATCATCGAACTGCTCGCGAAACAGGGCGGCAGTTTGCAACTGGCCGCGATCGCCGACACGCTGAATATCCCGCGCAGCGGCACACATCGCTTGCTGGCCGAACTCACCGAAGAAGGGTATGTGCGGCAGGACGAGCACGGCGAGTATGTGCTGGCGCTCAAGCTGGTCTCGCTTGCATTGATGTGGCTGTCCACCGGGGGCGTGCTCGATATTTCGCAGCCCGTGCTCGACCGGCTGGCGTCGGCCTCGGGCGAACTCGCGCGGCTCGGTGTGGTCGAGGACGATCACATTACGTTTGTCGGCAAGGCGCAGGGCGCTCGCTCCGGTCTTCGCTATGACCCGGACATGGGCAGTCAGCCGCCCCTTCACTGCACTGCGAGCGGGCAGGCGTGGCTGTCGAGCATGAGCGACGAAGAGGCGCTCGAGCTGGTTTCGCGCCAGGGAGGAATTGGCAAGGCGGGGCAGACCGGGCCGAGAGCGCCAAAGTCGATCCAGCAGTTTCTTCAGGATCTGGCCGGCGCGCGCAAACGCGGCTATGGCGTGGCGAGCGACACGTATGAAGTCGGCATGACCTCGATGGCAGCGGTGATCCGTCATCCAGTGACGGGCCTCGTCGTCGGCGTGGTGAGTCTGGCCGGACCGACGAGCCGGTTGCCGGATGCGCGGCTCAAGGAGCTTGCGCCTGCGTTGCTCGAAGCGGCATCGGATATGGGAGCGGCCACGCTCAGTTCGCCGTATTTCAAGCGCAGCCTGAAAGTGGTGCCCGTTGCCGCGGCGAGCGATGTGCGGCCCGTCGTGGCCAAGCGCAAAGGACGGCCTCGGGCGGCGTGACCGTGCGCGGAGCCGGGCGGGGCGCCCGGCTCGCGGTATGTTCATGTCGGTGAGTCACGAGGGCGCTGAGCAAAAGTCTTCCTGTTGCCAGATTCACCAACGGTTTCACACAGTCGCGCGCGGCGGCGCGATGGCATCGGACTGCTTCAGCGCAACCGAACCCGACGCGGCGCGTGCCGCATGCTTTGCGACTCGCCAGCCAAATACGATGGCGGGTCCGAGCGTGGTCCCAGGGCCGGGGTAGGTGCCGCGAAATATCGAGGCGAGGTCGTTACCGCATGCGTAGAGGCCAGGAATGATATGGCCGTCGTTGTCGAATACCTGGCCGTTGGCGTTGCCGGCCAGACCCGCGCTGCAGGCCAGATCGGCAGGCCAGACCGTCACCGCGTAGTACGGCCCCGGGCCGATCGGGCGAATGCACGGATTCGGCTGTTGGGCGGCATCTCCATTGAAACGGTTCATCGGGCTCGAGCCGCGTTGAAACGCGGGATCCAGGCCCTGCGCCGCGTCGCGGTTGTAGATGCTAACGGTGCGCTCGAGTCCCGCCGCGTCGACGCCTAGCTTTCCGGCGAGTTCGGCCAGCGTGCCGCCCTTGATCAGATAGCCCGCCTTTTCAAAACTGGCGATACGGTGATGGCTTCGCTCGCGCATGAGCAGTCCGAGACCGTAGTCGCGAATGAAGGCGGCATCCACGACCAGGTGGGCAGGCACGCTCTGAGCGTTGCCCGCGCTGCGCAACATACCCATGACGAAGTCGTGATACGAGTCCGACTCGTTGACGAAACGTTCGCCGAGGTTGTTCACCGCGATTAGTCCTGGCTTCGCCCGATCGAGAATGATGTGCGGCCAGATACTGTCCTGTCCGTCGCGTGAACGCAAAATCGAGCAGGGCATCCAGAGGCCGGGACTGTCGTGCCCATCATTGAGCTGCGCGTTGATCTTGAGCGCACCGCCTACGCCGTCGCCGGTATGCGTGTCGGGCGAAAGCGATAAGGGTTGGGCGCCGGCGGGGAACAGTTGCTTGCGCAGAACCGGATGGCGGGTAATGCCGCCGGTAGCAAGCACCACGCCGCGACGCGCGCGAATACGCTTGCGACCAGCGCCTTTCTGTTCGACCACAGCGCCGGTGACTTCGCCTTGCTCGATCACCAGCTCGATCAACGGTGTTTCGAAGCGGACTTCCACTTTCTGTTTGCGCAAGCTGTAGAAGAGCCGTGCGGCCAGCGCATTGCCCATGACAAGCTGAGTGCCGCGTGGATAGCGCAGCCTGTCCATCACGTAGCGACCCACCACCGCCAGCGTGCGCGAGAAGTTCTTCCTGGAGGCGAGCGGCGCGAGCAGCGCGTCGAGATCGGTGCGCGCCACCATCATGCCGCCGAGACCCATGAACTCTTTGCGTGGCGGTCTCACACGGACGAATTCGTCGCCGAGCAGGCGTCCGTCGAACGCGACCGGCGCGAGCGCGCGCCCACCGAAGGCCGCGCCGGGTCCCGTCACGTAATCCGGGTGCGCGCTCGCGGCGACGAATTTCACCTCGCTGATGCGCTGGAGTTCGTCGATCGCTATCGGCCCGCTTTCCAGAAACGCCTCACGCGCTTCGTCGCCGCCGCGATCGCCGACCACCGACGCGAGAAAACGCCGCGCGTCGTCGACGCTGTCGGGCACGCCCGCGCTCGCGCTCAATTGCGTGCCTGGCACCCAAGTCGTGCCGCCCGAGGTGGACGTGATTCCGCCGACGGCGTCTGTCTTTTCACACACGAGAACCTTGATGCCTTCGTGATGCGCGACCAGCGCGGCGGTCATGCCGCCTGCGCCGGCACCGAAGACCAGCAGGTCAACTTCATCGTCCCATTGTGTTTGCCTTGCTTCGTTCATGCCTCGTGTGTCTCCGTCTGCTTTGTACAGAAATGTGTAGAACAAGTTTTGTTAATGGAATAGTATTCCAAAAAACTCGAAAATCAAATATTTCCCTGCAGAGGAGGAGCGAGCGATGCGGATATTGGTGACGGGCGGGAGCGGTTTTCTTGCTGCATGGATCATGCGCCGTCTACTGGCGCGCGGTGTTGGCGTGCGGGCGTTCGACCTGCGCCGCGATGCGCGCTTGCTGGGCGAGCTCGCGCCCGATCAGGCAGGTGAAGTCGAATGGATGACGGGCGACATTGCTGTCGCGGGCGACGTGACCCACGCGCTGCAGGGTTGCGATGGTGTCATTCATCTGGCAGGTGTGCTCACGCCCAGTTGCGCGAGCGACCCCGTACGCGGCGCGCAAATCAATCTGATCGGTACGCTGAACGTTTTCAACGCCGCGCGCGCGGTGGGTGTGCGCAGCGTGCTTTATGCCAGCAGCGCAGGCGTTTTCGGCCCCGACGACGGCGCGTTGCCCCATCCCGAAACGCACTACGGCGCGTTCAAGCTGGCCTGCGAAGGCTCGGCGCGAGCGTATTGGAACGACTGCGGCCTCGCCAGCATTGGCTTCCGGCCACTCGTTGTGTATGGTGCGGGACGGGAAACCGGCTCGAGTGCGGGCCCGAGTCTCGCGTGCCGCGCGGCGGCTCGCGGCGAGGCGTACACGATTCCGTTCACGGGATCGACCGGCCTCGTATTTGCCGACGATATCGCCGCAGCGTACGAAGCTGCACTCTTCGCGCCGGCGCAAGGGGCACACGTGTTCACCCTCGCAGGGGAGATCGCCGCCGTCGATACGGTGATCGAGCGGCTGTCCGCGTTGGCGCCCGGCGCCCGCCTCGATAGTGCCGGGCCGCCATTGCCCATCGCCACCGAATTCCCGAGCGATCCGGCGCTCGGCCGTCTGCTTCCGGGTTTGCCCGCTACGTCGCTGGAAGACGGGTTGCGACAGACGTTCGCTTTCTACCGCTCGCGGCGATAGATTGGGCTCCGCTTGTTCTTGCGCTGATCGGTTGGTTCATGCGGGGCTCGTGTGAATCAGCGCAGTGGCTTTGCGGAGCGGGGCATCGTATATTTTGATTCTTGGGGATCGCAGGCGCATTGAATTGCGCGAAGACGGTCGTGCGACAAAGAACGTCGCATGAGCCCCCTAGTCAAGGATTGATGCATCCTAAACCATGGAGCTTCGAAGGCAATCAGATGGAACGTTTCGATTACGCACGCGAAGACACGGGCAATCTGGTCCTGCTCGAACATGTCAACCTCACGATACCGGACCAGCGCCTCGCGACTGCTTTCTATGTCAGCGGACTTGGACTCACCCGCGATCCCTTCTTGATGACCGGCGTAAGCAATATGTGGATCAACATCGGTCGTTCTCAGATTCACTTGCCGCATGGCGCCGCACAACGCCTGCGTGGGCGGGTCGGTTTGATCGTGGGCACGCGGCAGTCGTTGATCGAACGACTGCGTGCAGTTCAGTCAGTGCTTGAAGGGACTAGCTTTGGATGGAGCGAGCGGGCCGACTGCATAGAGGTCACCTGCCCATGGGGAAACCGGTACGACTGCCTTGATCCGCACGCGTACGCAGCGGGCGCGCCGTGGTCGGGCATCGATCTCGGCATCGCTTATGTGCGACTCGATGTGCCCATCGGTTGCGCGGCGCCGATTGCGGGGTTCTATCGTGAGTTGCTCGATGCGTCCGTCGACGTGCGCGATCACAATGGTTCGCAGCAGGCGGTGATCGCGGTCGGCACGCATCAGCAACTTATCTACGCGGAAACACCTGATGCAAGCCCGGACTATGACGGGCACCACCTCCAGATCTATGTGGCCCAATTCTCCGAACCGTATGCACGGCTCGCAGCGCGCGGGCTGGCCTATGGCGAAGAGCCGCATCAATATCGCTTCGCCGACCTCATCAATCTCGCGAGCGGTGCGC